>VOFC01003459.1_pt1 | contig 42382 bp, 94 predicted proteins | sample 5384161 | NCBI WGS metagenome assembly VOFC01 (sample SAMN12384722, study PRJNA508395) | human gut metagenome | isolation source: healthy gut B | host: Homo sapiens
GCATTTGATTCTGATTATATTGAAATTGATACTGTATACAACGGCTCCGTAAAAGCAAATAATTTGACGAAAGACGAGATTCTTCATGCCGCAAATGCTTACTCAAACCATAACTCAGTGATTATTTATAAAGTATCGGATCGTAGAGTAACAGAAATGGGGTGGTTAATACCGTCCGCACCATTATCTTTCGGTGCTGTTTGCGATGAAAACAAAGTTGATGGAGGATTATATTATGAGCAATTGCCCTTATTGCAATAACGAGCTGGAGATTAGGATATATACAATGTCGCGATGGTGTTTTCTTGGACAAAGTCGAAATGCCCTATCGCTGCATTTTCCTGGTTGAGCGGTTCAGCCATCATACTGTCATCGGGATGTGGAGCGCTTTCTGGCGGTGCCGTAGAAGCGTATAAATGCGCTTCGTGTAAAAAAATAATTATCGACTACACCAACGATGGGGTTTTAGCCACTACTACTGCTACTTCGATAAGCCAGCCGTAATTTACAAATATGTACGGTATGGTGAAATGATAGTTAAGCAGGATTGGTTAGGAACCTTACAATCCAGTTGTGCAGAAATGACCGTAAAAATGAATATTACTCTATGGAACATATATAAAACGGCCCTTACTTCCTTATGTGGTGTTGGCAAATAGAACTCCTCCCCCACACAAAAATACCGGGGAAGCGGCTTGCCTCCCGGTATTTCATTTCCATTCAGCAACCCTTGATGCGGCCTGGGACAGCCATGAATGGAATAATACTTTGCTGTCAGGCGTGTCGGCGCGGCTGGGTGATGACCACCGGGCAGGCCGCGCCGCAGAATGGTGCGGCCATGGTGCTTGCCGGCGATGTAGGTGCAGGCCTTATAAGAGCACGTTGCCGATCTCAATAAACGGCACCAGCGAATATCGGCGATGACCGGCCACAGGATCCTGGATGGTTATGCTTTACAGATTCCATAGAAATGGCGCCATCCAACGCCCAGAGGCCGGAATAATGCAGCCGGGAACACCGCGCTTGGCGTCTCGGCCGCCGTTACGGTGCTGGGCATTTTTCGGTGACATTTTCCACAGCGGACAGCACCGCCACCTTGGGACAGTCGATTCCCAGGGCCTTGGCCGCAGGCAGGGCGTTCTCCACGATGCCGATACGGGTGTCCACGTCAGGGTTAATATTAATGGCGGCATCGGTGATCGTCACAAAGCGACCTTCGTACTCAAAAATACCACTGGCTCACCAGGCGGCGGCCACTGGCGAGGAATCAGACCTGTCTCACGGTTCAGAAATGGCACGGGCAAGTGGAGGTCTGCAGGATGCCCCTTCATGGGGATGTCAGCCTTCCCCTCCTTCACCAGCGATGGCAATTTTAGCCGACTCCAGCTCCTCTCACCGTCAAAGTCAATGATCTCGTAATCGCTCTTTTTCGCCCATATCGTGGAGCATCTGGATGATCTCATCCTTCTTTCGATAGGTGTGCCCTCTACGACACCTCTGCGTTGGCATGGACCACCGCGCTCAAGGCCGGCTCGTCGTGGGCATTGGCCAAAGGGCAGCAAATACGTTTTTCATATTTTGCCCAAGAACAAAGGACTCGATTTCTTTAAAAGATGTAAACATTTTTTTATTCCTCCCTGTATGCAGGATTTGCACACTCTGATTATACGCCTATTTTCCTGCAAAAACAAATGCATGAAATCTTTCTGGCTGGATGGGGTCAAGAATATCTTGTAAACCGCCGGGAATCTGCTGTATACTATGAACAATGAACGGGGAGGTTGGATTATGTTTTGGAATATTTTCTTTTATGCAGTGATCGCTGTGGGAGCGCTGCTGTTTTTCGGGCTGCTGTACTATCGCATTGACTGGGCCCGGCATCCGGAAAAAGTATAAGGATCGGAGGATTCCGAAAACGATCAGAAGGAGCCAGCAAAAAACTCCTCCAGACCAGGAAAAGCCGGGAAAAGCGTAAAGAAATAACGATCAAGGGCAGGTGAAGAATCCCTTCACCTGCCCTTTTATCGTCTGTGGTCAAATTATAACTGGTCGTGGGCCAGAATTTGCAGTACCTGCCCGATATTCTTCACGGGAATGAGCTGGATTGCCCCGGGGGCATTCAGCTTGTCCGCCTCTTTGCATGGGAACGATGCATTTGGAAAATCCCAGCCGATGCACCTCGCCCAGCCGCTGCTGGATATGACTGATACTTCGTATTTCGCCGGAAAGCCCCACTTCCCCAGAGCTGCCAGCTTGGTGGGGATGGGTTTATCCAAGTAGCTGGAGGCGATGGCAGTCAGAACAGCCAGGTCAGAGGCCGGCTTCGTCCAGGGTCAATCCACCGATGATGTTGAAATACGCATCGCATGGAAACCTTCAGCCCACCCCGCTTTTCCAGAACTGCCAGGAGCATGGCAGCCCGGTTGGAGTCCAGACCGTTGCAGGTGCGGCGGGGATAGTTGGCGTTGGAGGGGCGACCAGCGCCTGTACCTCGGCCAGGACCGGGCGGGCACCCTCCATCACACAGGTAACGCAGGGAGCCGGGGGCATCCTCCGGACGGCCTGAGAGCAGCATTTCCGATGGATTCTCCACCTCACGCAGGCCGCTGTCCAGCATTTCAAAGACACCAATCTCATTGGTAGCGCCAAAATCGGTTTTTTAGCGGCCCTGAGGATGCGATAGGCCATGTCTTTGCTCCCCTCGAAAATAGAGTACGCAGTCCACCATGTGCTCCAGGACCTTCGGCCCGGCGATGAAGCCATCCTTATTCACATGCCCGATCACAAAATATTGTTGTACTGCCCTCCTTAGCCAGCTGCATCAGCTTCATGGTGCAGTCCTTCACCTGCCCCACGCTGCCTGCCGGTGAGTTCAGTTCGTCATTATACAGGGTCTGAATGGAATCCACGATCAGAACATCCGGCTGCTCCTGGTGCACGCACTCCAGCATGTCCCCCAGATTGGTCTCGGACAAGACGTAAAGATTACCGCTCTCCGCCTGCAAGCGCTTGGCGCGCGCAGCTTCAGCTGGTGCACGGATTCCTCCCCGGAGATGTATAGCACGCGAAACTGCTCCCCCAGCTTCTTGCAGATCGCAGCATCAGGGTGGATTTGCCGATACCCGGCGCGCCGCCTACCAGCACAAGAGAGCCTTTTACGGCGCCGCCGCCCAAAAACTCGATCCAGCTCCCCCATTCCGGTGGAGAAACGGATCTCCTCATCCTCGCAAATCTATAATGTTTTCCGCCTTTACAGGTAGCCTGTTTAATAGATTTTTTGCTTTTCCGGCGGGCCGCTTTTCCAACGGCTGCTCCACGATGGAATTCCACGCGCCGCATGCGCTGCAGCGGCCGGCCGGCCCACTTGGGCGTTTCATTGCCGCACTCGGTGCAATAGAACATGGTTTTTGCTTTCATCCCTGCTTCTTCCCTTTCTGCTTTGTAAATACCCGGATACGATGGCGGCGGAAAGCCGCCGCTGATGTGTATCGGTTTGTAACTGCTCCGCTTCGGCGGCGTTGGACATAAAACCGCATTCCACCAGGATCCCCGGGCGCTGAATATTCTTCATAAGATAGATGGATCCGTCGATCTGCTTTGCGTTTTTTCGTTATTTGGATTGATTGCGCTGTTGAGTGACTGCTGCACGGAGATGGCCGTCGACTGCGCGGGCTCTATCGCGTTGTAAAAACCTGCGCCCCACGCACTCTCTGCTGCCGGCAGGCTATTCTGATGGATGCTGATGAGAAAGCTTCCGCTGACGCTGTTTACCAGATACTCTGTTTTCAGATCCGAAACCTTTTTCTCCCCGCAGGGTCTGCGCGTCCGGAGAGTAAACGGCGTCCTGACTGCTGCGGGTGAGGCGAAATGGTCTGGCCCGTAAAGGCGAACAGGAGCTCCAGCTTCTGCACGATCTGCAGGTTGATATCGCTCTCCGGCACCCCGGCTGCCGACACTGCGCCGCCATCCTCCCCGCCGTGGCCCGTATCCGGATCAGCACCGGTGATGTCATAAGCTCCCGGTTGGAAACCGCCTGCTTGTCCCGGCGAAAACAGCGGCAGAGACAATGCACACAAAGGGCGATCAGAATCGCCGCACAGTCCAGGCAAACGGTTCTTTTTTTCAGCAGTACGATCACGGTGCCACTCCCCTTTTCGAGGCATTGTATGCGCCGCCGTTTCAGTTTATTCTATTTTAACACACCCGTGTCAATATGGGAATCCCCTGCATCTGCCGATAGGGCATAGAATTTACAAAGGGTGAAAGATTTCAAAAAACATACTTTTAGTATACTTTTCTGGCAGACCGCCACTGTTCCCTATTTCCTGCAGCCTGCATAAAATGGATTGCTCCGGTTGGAGACAATCTTATAGGGAGGAAATTAAATTGTATTCGGAAAAATCCGTTGCAGGCCCGGAGCAGAATGCGGCAGCCGGCGCACAGCGCAGCAGGGAACGCTTCCGGGCATCTGCGCAGATTTAGTCTATCCGTATATACCCATGCAGGGCAGAAATCCCAAACAGTATATGATAAGCGGGAGGCTTTACAGCAAGGCACACTGTTCCCGGGGCTGGATACGCCATTTCACCGGGAGATGAAAAGCCGCTTTCCGGCTGTGAACAATGCACTGTCAGAGCTGATGGCTCTTGACTTTGCGGTGGACGATTGGGCCTGTATCTGACTACCCATGCCAACGACAAGGAGGCACTGGATACTGTATTGAACATATATAAATCTTGCACAAGAAGGTCGCAGGCGCTACCAGGAGACCTATGGGCCAGTGATGCAGACCGATATAACGCCTTAAGAAAGCTACCGATGGCTGAATGACCCGTGGCCCCTGGGACGAAGGAGGAAATAGCGATGTTTGTGTATGAAAAAAAAAAGCTGCAATACCCCGTCCGCATTGCGACGCCCAACCCAAAAGCTGGCAGCGGTCATAATCAGTCAATATGGTGGCCCTTATTCCACCAAACTACACTATCAAGCGAACCGCCCGTCATGCGACGAGCGGGTCGCTTTTTCATTACTTCAGCAGGAACTTCCAGCTGGCGGAGCCGAGGATGCCGTCAGCGCCCAGGCCGTTTGCCTTCTGCATCTTCACAAGGCCCTGCTCCATCTTCGGGCCGAAGGTATGATCGCCGGTGACGTCGTAGGGGTAATAGCCCTTGTCCTTCATCAGCACCATCGCAGCATGCACGTCGTTGCCGGTCATGCCGCGCTTGAGTATACGCAGTTCCATGTGGATCGTGTCCTCCTTCGTCGTGTTGTCGGTCTTGGCCGGGGCTTTCGCGGGGATGTCTTCCCCAGCCGCTTGTTGACCTCTGCGGCAATGCGGCTCATCCGCGCATGCAGGTACGGGCCGGGGCAGGTCGTAGCCATGAACATCCGGTGTTCCGTCAGATTGCCCTTTGCATCGCCTGTATAGTTCAGGGCCTTGATGCCGTTGCGCTGGCAAATATCCACGCACAGGTCGATCACTTGTTATAGGCGGCGGAAGACACGGGCCAGTCGCCGCCGGTGGAGCTGTTGGCCACCTCGATGTTGACGGCGGTTGTCGTTGCCGGGAGACGCGGATGCCCATGAGCGGTCGCCCCTGTCCACATAGAGGGCCCACGGCCATCCGAGCCGATGCCATAGTTTGCGCTGGCTTCCCGGGAAGGTTGGCAAATCGCCGCAGCCCCTCCACGGACAGATTCCCGGCCATGTGGTGGATGGTGATCTTGTCGATGGTGTGGTTCCTGGGGTGGTGCGGTTGGGGAAATTCTGGTGTAGTTCACAAAGGCGGAATTACTCATTGGTCTGCTCCTCCTCTGCGGTAACTGTCCCCCGGCTCCCCATCCTCGCCACGAACGCCGACCTCCACTCCGGAGCAGCGAGTCGTAGGAGAAATTGAACAATACTCCGAGCAATCCTTTAATAACGATGTCGTCTTCATTTTGAGGTGAAAATTGACAATACTTTGGGTGATTTTCAGTATCGCCACTTTCTTTGTTGTATGTAGCCGTGGAGATGCACAGCACCGCGCCCAGGAAGGTGTCCACAGCGGTGACGGTGGTCACTACCTCCTCCGAGTAGGGCCAGCCCCACACGGTGGACAGGGCGGCGTACAGGGTCGCCAGAGCGGGCAGCACGATAATGACCACCCACTTGAGAATGTCGTACAGCTTGTCAGGGATTTTCATGGTTTGCTCCTTTCCGTGCCCGAATCGGGCACCACACAAATTTATTGATGACTTTGCTCCAGATCCTCGATACGGTGGTTCGCCACTTTGATCTGTTCCTCCAGCACCGGCACACGCCGGGCTGAAATTGTTGTGTTCCCGCACCTCCCGTGTCAGCTCCTCCAGCTTAGTGTCGGTGACGGCCTGCTGCCGCTCCAGCTTGGCCTCCACGTCCTTTGTGGTCTGCCTGCTGGTGATGACCACCCCCAGCAGCGACAGGCCCCGGTAATCAGGGCCACAATGATGGTTTCCGTCATGTGATTTGTTTTCTCTTCCTTTTTAGTTGGATGTCCATACGCCCGCTATGTATACGTCATAGCCGGCGGCAACGGCCACCTGGGGCCGGATCTGCACCATGCCGGAATTGTTGATCCGCGCGGCCACCTGCTTCCCCGCAGCACACACTCAGAGCGTTTACCGCTCCGGGGAAATTGCCGGATATCTTGGCAACATCATAGGCCGTCCCCGCCGTCAGTTCCGCGTTGGTCTGGCCGTATACCGGAGGATCCCCATGCCCAGAGCCGGGAAATACTTGGCCGCACCGGTTACGTTTTTCATAGAGGAGCCGGAGTCGGTGACGGTCAGTGGTGGTCACGGTGACAGTCCCCGGGTCGCCCTTGGGTCCCCCCTGCCGGGTTTTGCGGGGCCGGTTGCACCGGCGGCCCTTCTCGCCCTGCGGGCCTTGTGGGCCGGTGGCACCGGCGGCTCCCTTTCGCCCTGCGGGCCTTGTGGGCCGGTGGCACCGGCGGCCCTTCTCGCCCCTGGGGCCTTGTGGGCCGGTGGCCCCAGTAGCTCCTTTTTTCTCCTTGCGGCCCCTGTGCGCCGGGGTCGCCCTTTGGGGCCGGTGGCTCCCTGGTCACCCTTTCGCCCTTCAGGGCCGCCAGCTGGGCCGCCGTGAACATGTCGTAGGTGAACGCCGCGCCGGTCTCGCCCCCTGTGGGCCACGAGGCCCGGTGGCACCCTGGGGCCGGTGGCTCCGGTGTCGCCTTTTTCTCCCTGGGGCCCCTTGCCGGGGTCACCCTTGGGGCCAGCAGCTCCTTTCTCCCCCTTCACGCCCTTCAACGCCGCCAGCTGCGCCGCCGTGAACATGTCGTAGGTGAAGGCTGCGCAGTCGCTCCCTGGGGGCCGCGAGGGCCGGTGGCACCTTGCCGGCCCAGCAGCTCCGGGTGTCGCCTTTTTTTCTCCCTGGGGCCCCTGCTCTCCGGGGTCACCCTTTGCCGGCAGCGCCGGTGTCCCGCCTTCTCGCCTTTCAGTGCGGCCAGCCGCGCCGCCGTGAACATGTCGTAGGTGAATGCCGCACCAGTCTCCCCCTGCGGGCCACGAGGGGCCAGTGGCGCCCTTTCTCCCCTTTGGGGCCAGGGTCGCCCTTTCTCCCTTTTCCCCCTGTGCGCCGGGGAGCACCTGTGGCACCGGCAGCGCCGGTGTCGCCCCTTGTCTCCCCTTCTCGCCTTTGGGGCCTTTGCGCCCCGGTGGCCCCGGTGTCCCGTGACCTTCCCGATGTCCACCACCGCGCCGTCAGAGAGGGTAAACAGCAGGTGCCCGCTACTGTCGATCTCCGCCTTCCGGATGCCTCTTGTGATCGCGGCGGACAGCTTCGCCCGAACGGATTTTCTGAAGTTCCCCGTAGCTCGGCCTTGAGCGTGTCACACCGTGGCCCGTACCTGCATCTTCATTTCCACCACCGCCTTGTTGTCAAAGCATGTAATGGTCGTCCGCTTGCCGTCCTCCAGGTAGATGTCATACTGATAGCTGCCGATCCCGAACAGCGCCGTCGTGGCGGCATCGAATGGCAGCTTCACGGTGTTGCCCGTCTATGCCGCCGGTGCATTCAAACGTCTTCACCTCGCGTCGCTTCTGTCCCGGAAGACCACCTTCACCTTGCCCGCCGAGGAATGCTCACGGGCTTCCTGTCCCGATCCGTCAGGTCAATGTGCAGCTCCAGGTCGAACGTGTCGCCGCAGTACCAGCGGATGGCCTCGTTTTTCGATTCGCGGACTCTGCCGCGTCGCCCGCAGATTGTTCTCGCTTTCCATGCTCTCGCCTCCTCGTTTTTCCGCATTGTAACATACGGATTCTCTGCTTTTTTAACCCACCCCCTGCCGGCTATTTGGGGCAAATCCCCAATCGTTTGGGAATATGAAAACAGGCCCCGCCATGGAGAGCCTGTTCATGTCCTCCCTATTCTTGCGACCCGGGCGGTCTCCGGGCCACGATGCCCTCAAAAGGCCACCCCGCAGCTTCTTGTCTGCGGCGATGGCGTCCAGCTTGGTCAGCGCCATGTAGTCCTTCCGGCGCTTGCCGATCTCCTTCTGCCTGCCCGCAGACGGCGCAGCCGGGCATCTGTGCTGCAATTCGCCTCCGGTCCAGCATGGCGTAACAGCCGCCCCCGGCCCACTGGTTCCGGTCAGTCCCGTGGCCTGTAGCGTTTCCTTTATGGCCTCCGCCATGTCCGGCACTCCAGGTGTCGGCGCTGGTCGGGCGATGGCCGTCAGCGCCGTTTCCACCCGCTGCTGATGCGCTCAATGCGCTTCCTCCTGCTCCACCAGCAGCTGCTCTGGGCCGCCAGGCGTTCTCCGCCACGGTCATGGGCGGTTTTCGTACCGTCCCGTTTTTGCGGATGCTGGGTAGGACTTCCTCGGTCACCAGTCGGTGAAGCGATCCGCTTCCGGCTTGCGGCTTTGGAAGATGGCCCGGTAGAGGTTGCCTCTGTAACATAAAGCATGCCTTGCACGCCGCTATTGGTGGGGGTATTGATTAGTAACCATACCCTCGGTTTTAGCCTTCTCCGAACATCAAACACCTTTGCAATCCCAGCGGTTTGCAAATGTCGCTCAAACAGAACCAAGTTCTCTCCGTTCTGTTCGGATGTCCGCAGCTTCCCAACTCCGGTTCTGAAATACGGTCGACTGATCATGTTCGCCACCCCTTACACCAGGTGCAGCGCGGCTATGTAGATATCCGCAGCTGCTTCTCGCTAACCCATGGCCAGTAGCCTCTCGATCTGCTCCAGCAGTATGTTTCGATTTTCCATAGTTACCTCAAATTTATTTTGTCTGGAGGCTTCCCTGTGGTAGAATAGATTTACCGTGAGGGAAACCTTTCGTGGTTCCGAGCGCGGGTGTGCAAGCTGTAGCCCATGCGCTCATTTCTTTTCCAACTCAGCTTTTACCAGCCGGAATACCTTTAACAATTACTTCTGTTTTACTGACTTCCAGTTTGTCAGCACTCTTGAAGAAGCTGTGCTTCGTCGGGGGCCATTCGGATTTCGGTCTTTTTTTTTGTTGCTGGTCGGGCGTCCTGTTCTGGGGGACATTGATCACCTCTCTTTTCTGCCCGTACATAAATAATATATTATGCCCGTACAAATGTCAAGCCCTATTTTTGAAAAAATTTAGGGGTCGTTTGTAACGACCCCCTGTTGTTCTACTTCCCCACGGGTCCTTTGTCGCTCCAGGAGGAGACCTTCGCCGCCTCCCACACGGCCTTTTCCTGGGCCCTGGGCAAGAGGCCCAGGCTGCGGATATACTCCACATACTTGGCCTTCAGGGGGCCGCTGATGGTGTTGCCGTCCGCGTCCTTGTCGCTCTCGAAGTCCTTCGTCCTGCGTTGCCCGGTACATGACCGCACGCCGGAGGCTTTGCCGTGTTTTCCCAGGGCCTCCCGAAGCTGCTTGTCCCTCGTAGGTTCGCCGCTTCAGCTCCCGGATAGGCTGCGCCCACAGTATTATTCCACGCTGTGACGGCCTCCCGCATAGCCGAAGATGCTGCGGCAGTCCACCAGCTGGGACAGCGCCTTGAGGTTTGATAGAGCCCCATAAGTGGTCATGTTGTAGTAGGTGGTTTTGTGGCCTTGTCCAGGCTCCTGTTCTCCCAGCCGGATCGTCTCGTCCCAGATTGCCAGGGCCTTGTGGTGTTGGTCAGTGCTCCATGTCCATGCGGCTTATATCATCCCCCGAAAGGGGTACGCTCAGTGTCGTCCTTCAGCAGCGGGATTTTCCCCAGAGGGTTTAGGTTTCCGGCCAGGTTCCCGTTGGTTCCCAGCACGATGCCCAGCACAGCGTCCTGGAACGATTCCGGGCTTCACCCCAAAAACGCCGTCCAAACTTTTGAAAACGGGTCGTCATCCGGGTCACGGAATGCGTCTGCTATGGATTCAATAGCGGATGCCAATTCGGTCAGAATATATGCCTGATATGCCCTTACCAGCATCTTTCCGTTCCGCTTGACGGCCACGCGCAGCCCCAGCCGCTTGGCATCCTCCGCCGTTTTTCGGGTGGGATTCCATCACCATATTGTAGCTACCGTGGGCTGCTCATGAAGGCGGTGACCGTTTTGGCCCACGCGCTTCCTGCGCGCATGTTGTGGCTGCGGGTCATGGTGCTGTCCACCACCTGCGTTTTGTATACCACCTCACGGAATCTGCGGGCGGTCTCCTTCAGCAGCTCATCCCCCTGTCAGGCTCTGCTTGTCCTGCACCTCCAGCTTGCAGGCCCGCCCAGCCGCGCCCAGGTCACTGTGTCGCCCAGTTCTGCCGGAACCATGGTCTTGTCCACCAGGTCTTCGACCTTCTTTGCCGTCGCCTCTGATCTTGTCCCTTACGGACCGGCCCACGTTGGTGTCGAAGAATCCAAGGCTTTTCCACAGTGGGCGATGCCGCTGTTCTCCAGCATTTCTTTCTTGGCCTGTGCCGTGCCCGTCTTATCCAAAAAGCGCCTTGCCCATGTACTTGTAGTCCAGCACAAACGAGGCGCGCACATAGGCTGTAACCTGCAGCACAGCTACTCTGAGGTTCGCAGACCACCGCCGTGCGCTTAAAAAGGACGGTGGCCCTTTCGACTTTTGATGTCCCCGGTCACTGCTCTCTTTCACGCCGTTCGATCCCGCAGGAATGTGACAACGAAATCGTTTGCATTCTTCCCGTAGGCCCTTGGTCATGGCCCGCTTCACGTTCCTGCTCCCCCCGTCTTTGCTGGGTAGCGGTAGTTATACCAGCGCTGGGCGTCAATGATGGGCAGCACCAGAGCGTTATACTTGGCCATGTCCGCCATGTGATCCGTGAATACATCGAAAAGTATCCTGATGACCAGCGCGTTTGTCGCGTCCTTCTTCGTACTTTTGACTGCGGAGATATTCTGCAGGCGGTAGAGGCTTCCCTCCTTTGTTGTCTCCCATGTCAGCCGCCCGGTCCTGGGGAGTCCGTTTCGATGGGTACATAGAACTCTTCTGTAAATGCCCGATACCCATGCCGGGCCATACTGATCTCATTTGCCCCAGGCCGACCCTTTCTCGGTCATATAAACCTCTGCATGGCCTGAGCCCACCTTGAGCTGATCACGGGGTCAGCAGCTTCAAAATGTGCGCCAGGTCATCGGCGATACCTTGAAATGCTCGTCCCGATTTTTTGCTCTCCAGCAGTTTTTCGCGCCTTTTTTGTCCTTTTGCTTCAGCTTTACAGCGCTGGGCCGGATGCCTTCTCCCAAAGATGCCCCTGCGACTGCCGTCGCTTGGAGTGCCAGTAGATGTTCTATGATCGACCCGTGGACAGCTCCACATCCACAGGATGTCCGTCTTTGTCCGTCAGCTTCACCGTGTGCATTTCCCGGCTCCATGTTGCCATGTAGTCGTTCTTGATACTGTGCATTTTCTTTTGCGCTGACCTTTGCCCGCATCCCACTTTTTTCAGCTGTCGAATGGTCTCGTCGCTGATAAGGTCCGGCAGGCTTTCGCGGAAGTCAAGCACGGCTTTCATATTAAAGGCCAGCTTGTCCTGTCCGTCCATCAGACCCTCCAGCACGGCTCTGCCCCCTTGGCCGAAGCGCTGGAAAGCGTACCATGGCAGGGTGTTGTCCCACAGAAGCTGATTTTCCGTGCGCTGTAGGGGCTTTATTTTGTCGTTGTGTCTGCCCCAGGTCCTCCATGGCATAGATGGAATCCTCCGCCGCGTCTGACACGAAGCCGAACTGTTTACTGACGAACATCTTGTTCATTTTGCTCACGCTTGTGGTTATCACGGACAAGGGATCGCATTCAGGTTCTTTAGGTCGTCCGCATCCATGGCCTGTACGATATCGGTTTTCAGTGGCCGTTTTTCCATTGTCTTTTTCACAGCGTTGATATGCTCCGCGAGCATATTTTCAAAACCAACAGGGAGGTCCGGGTAGCCGCCCAGCATATCCCCTCGCCGTCCGGCCTGTTCTCCTCGTATGCCTTCTGCTTCTCCAGCACCCTTTTCAGGTCACTCATAGCCTCAAAATACTTGTTGTCGTTTTGGCTGATGTGTGTCCCATTTCTGGCCGCAAAGAGAGTACAGATTCAGGGATTCCAGCAGTTCCCCTTCGACTGAACTTTCAGAGCTTCTGGGATATGCTTCTTGTCGGGTTTGTGTTCATATACCCGCTAGACGCATGATCGAACGTTTGGCTTTGCGGCGCTCCACGGCCTTTTTGCTGGTTCTCGTCCGCTGTTCCCCGGTATCTCTGCTGGCCTTAAAGGCAGTTTCTTTCTCCACGACCTCTGGACTTCCGTAGCAGCGTCTTGACCGCCTCTATGGATTCGATCTCATAGAGCCGCGCTTTACTTTTCCACGTTCTTCTTGGCCAGGTGGTGCGGTTCCTGTTTTGGGCCAGCTCAAACTGCTCCTCCTTGGTCAGTTCTGCCACCTTCCGGCCAGCCAGGAGGACCTTTCGCTCCTCCTTCAGCGCGGTAAGCGTGGCGGGCGTACTCCAGTTGACGCATCCGCCCACTAAATATCTCCAGTCGATTGCGGTCCTCCTGTGTCCAGCTCTTATTTTTGCCTTGCCGCAGGGCCATGTCCGCCGCGAGGCTCAGCACGTCCCGGTCCGATAGCCGCGGTTCCCGGCGCGCTGTTTTTTACGCCTTCTCCTTCGCCGCCTCGCGTCTCCTTATCCTCTATGATTTTCCTCCACTCCGGTGGCGTCCAGCGATGCGGATCCTTCTCCTTCTCGAAGTCCGGGCATTCCTCCGCGATCCCCGTCTCGTCCGGCAGGCCTTCCCACCTCACTCTGTACTTTTCCGGGATTCCCTCCGGATACCTGTCGCAGATTTTCACTCCTCTGTGTGCCTTTTCGCATCCCGCGCACACCTGATAGTGCGGAATCATTGGCCTTTCCTGCATCGCTGATTGTCTCCTCCCTTACATAAACTCAATGCTCGTCGGTCCCATCCGTTCCATCCGGTACGGAACAAGCTTGGTGTCCTTGGAAGAAGGATCTCGTTTTCCGTGTTTTCTCCCTGAAGCCCGCCAGTCTTTCTCCCATTATCGGACTGGACCAACCATGTTGACCGTGTACTTCCTCCGGTTCTGTCCTCGTTGCGCACCGTACTGCGACAAATAGCCTCCCAATGCAGTCGGTTCATCCTTCTCAAACAGTTCCAAAACTCCATCATTGCATCGAAGTCGTCAAAATTATAGTGGCGGTATACCTCCCCTCTCGGTAGACCGGCAGCTTCTCCAGCGCCGCGTCAGGTTGTCCCGCAACTTCCTCTGATACTCCGTCAGCTCGCTCTCGCGGTCAGCTTTCCGTTGAGTGTATAAGCTGTCCCCGGATTTATAACTGATGATAGCAGATTCCTCATCGTCCGTCAAAATGGTACTCCTCTTTGAGGTTGTCCTCGCTGCTGATAGCGGATGTCGGATCGCCGTGGGGTCTTGTTGTCGGAAGATTTTTCTTGACTATTGTCATTACTTTGGCGTATACTATTAGTGGAAGCATTCCCCCGCAGAGCGCCGGCCTTGCCGGAAGAGCCATCAATTTGGGGAGTGCTTCTTTCTTTTCCCCACATTGTAGACAATGCTTCCGCCTGCCCTTCAGCGACAGATATGGTCGTTTTGTAATACTTTTCCCATCAAAATCCATGAAGTAAAGCCGTTCGATAATTCCAACCGCCGCTCGCCATGTCCCCATGGCGGGCGTCTTTAATCTATTATCGTTTTTTGCCTTTGGAGGACACCTCCACCAATTCGTCAATATGCGCGGCGGCATTGGCCTTTCTCTCGAACGCAGCATCGCTCATGGTTCGCCCGTCGCTGGTAATGGTTGTCGCTCAGCTTCCCTGCAGAGGTTCTTGTAAGCAGGAGGACGTCCCTGTCTTCCGCAATGAGCTGGACATCCTGTCCACGGCGGATTTTACCGTTGATGTAGTCCTCCAGCTGCTCACTCCAGCTGTCAGGGTCACTGCCAAACAAAACTTGACGGTCTGCCTTCACATACTTTTTTTTTCCGTTGCTTGTCTCTCTGATGGATTTGCTCTCCGCCGGAGGTGTCCTTCTCCACCGCCCCCCGGTTATTCCGGGCGGCGTCCATCAGGGCGTTGTCCCAAATCTCCTGCAGCTCCCGGGCGTACTGCATCATGGCGCGGCTCTCCGTGCGGTCCGCCTGCAGGCCCTCCAGGGCGATCTTCAGGTTTTCCACCCATTCCGCAGCCAGTCCCGGATCTTTTCCGCCAGGCTGCGGTTTTCCTTTGCCAGCTGCTCCACCACCGTGCTGTCCCCCAGCATCATCTCGCAGGCGTCGGCCACCACCTCGTCCACGGCCTCGTCGTACTCAAGGCCCGGCTCCCGGCGCTGCTTGTCCGCCACAAGGTTCTCAAAGCTCACGCCCTCCTCATGGGTCAGCTTATTTACCACGAAGGACTTCAGCGCCTCATACTGGGCGCTGTTGGCCTGGATGAAGTGGGTCAGCTCGTGGGCGGCGGTCTTCAGGATGGCCGTCTCGGTCATGCCCACGGTGTTGGCGCCCTCGTATACGCCCGCTCGTTGGCCTGGCTCTGATAGAATACCACGTCAACGCCCACCGCCCGTGAGAAGGCCCGCATGGCCTTCACAGAGGCCACTGGCGGCTGTCCACGGTCTTCCGGTTCACCGGTGCATAGGTCTTGCTGCCCACCTTGGCCCCTCGCAGGCTCACAGAGCCTTTTTTCTTTGTGGTGCTATCCGTAGTCCCGCCGGAGCGTATCTTCTCCTCACGGCCTGCACCTTGCGCTGCGGGCCGCCTGGCCCCTCCTCGTAGGCCAGCTTGATGCGCGTCGGATGCGGGTAGTTCACGCCCTCTGACTTTCCACGCGGTCCATGGGCATCCCCGCCTTGCCGTATTCGTAGGCCAGCTTAAAGGACCGGGTATACAGCTCATGTTCTGCCTGGCTGACAGGGCTGCACCATCCAGCGGCCCCTGCTGACTCCAGCTTCAGCTCGTCCGCCCAGTCGAACAGCTCTTCCTGCATCGGCGTCATCTCCGCCTCCGCCGCCGGAACGGTCTTGATCTCGCCCGCCTCATTGGTCACATCGGCGTCCACCTCCCGGTCTCGGCGTTATACTTGGCCCCGGTGACGCCGGTTTGCATATCGCGGTTATACGCGGTGGTGTTGATCCTTGCCGTGCCGATATTCCCGGTCCACGCCTCGTTCTCTGCGCCCACCCGGATATTCTCCGGATTCAGTTCCTGGCGCACCTGCCGTCCAGCTTTGCTGTTCTCCACCAGCTGTCTGTCACTGTCGGCAACATCTTCGCCGGAAATCTGCTGCGTAATGATTTCAGCCATTTTAGAGACATTATTCGTTGCTCCAAGCTCTGATAGACGGTTTTCCACAGCAGATTGGATGCTGGCTTTGTCGCTGGCGACCATGCTGTTTTCATTCTGCTCTACCAGGCTGCCGCAGATCGTCTCCTGTCAGATCTTCGCCATCATCCAGCTTTTTCTGCAACCTTGTGGCCAATTCGTTGTTTGGGCTCAACTCAAGGATTCTGCCAAGGTCTTGGGCAGTATCTCCGTATACCTTCTTGGCCTGCTTGTTTTGCCTCGGCTGCACTGACCTGTTGATGGCCCGCTGGTGAGCTGCTGCCCGCCGGATAGGATTCCGCCCACAGCTGCACCACCGGCATATTCGCCCAGCGCGGTCACGAGGGGTTTAGCACCGCGTTTTCGTCCGTGATTTGACGCGATGGGGTTGCCCCATTATAAACGGCATTTTCCAGCAGCCTGACACGATCCCTTGCTGGACCTCCTCCATACCCTCCTCGTGGGGCCGATTTCAGCCACGTCTTAAAGTTGGGTCTTTTCCGGTATCTTTCTGAATACCGCCGCCAATTTCAATGACAGAATTTAGCCCCGCAGAGTAAAGCGCATATCGAAGAGCCTCGTCCTCGGTGGCGCCGTTGTCCTTTGCGTCATAGTAGTCCATGCCCTTCCGAGGCGGCTCGTCCAGTAATCCTTGCTGGTCAGCAAATCCCGCGTGGCCTTGCTTTTTTTAGCGTATTCAATACGCCCGTCTTCTCAACCACCTCCGCCCCGTCTTCAGCAGCCCCTCCTTTTGTGAGATTCGCCGCCATCGATGCGCCGCCTGTTGCCATTGCTTCCGCCGCCATGGCGTTTTCCCAGCCCATAGGCAATGTCTCCGCCGAACTCTGCTGCTTTTTTCAGTATCTTGCTGATGTTGTCGGCATTTTTGCTGCAGGGATTCCTGGTTATATTCGATCCTGCTTGATGCCCCAGCCCGTTCCTCGCCTGCCCACTTCCAGTCCGGCGGCCATTATACAGCGCATTGAAAAAGCCCGCTGCCCCTCAAAGCCTGCGCCGGACTTAGCTTGTCCAGTCCTTTTGCCGATCAGGTTTCGCTGGCTCCGGTGGCTGCAAGTCCTTCTGGCTATCCCAGTTGATAAACAGCTTCCCGGCATCTCCTGCGTATTGTCCGACGTTGAATTTCCTTGCCGTCATTTTTGACTGTCTCTTTCACTGTCCCTGCCCTGGTTGTGTCGTCCGTCTCCAGAGTAAAAGGCTGGTATGTGTTCCCCCACTTTATGCCCACATAACGCACGGTGGGCGTGGTATCATTCTTCGTTCCTTGGGCAGGTTCGCTGCGTTTCACGGTCCATTTCACCTTTACCGCCATCTATCACACCTCCGTTTGCCCGATCTTGAAGCCCATGTTTTCGATGTCTGTCTTCTGGTTCGCATCCAGCTGGTTTCCACACCGAGGCGATCAACTGGTCCGCCTTTTCCGGATGCCCGCTCATCATGTGGCCCCGGATGGTCTGCTGAATGTTGCTGAAGCTGGTCACACCTCCACCGGCTGCGCTTTTCTTTATTCTTGTTCTTCGTCACGGTGATTTTGCTGGACTTCTTGGTCGTCCCTCCGCTGCTTCTGGGGCTGCTTCTTCTCGCCGAGGGCCGCCCGCTTCCGCCGCCGCCGCCTGCTGGACATTGAACTGCCGCTTGTTCTCGGCCAGTGTCTCGTTGTACTGGCGTTTTTTGTTTCCGCCATGCTTTTTCGTTGTACTGCCGCAGTGCCTCGTCAAAATTAGCGCTTCTGCCACTGTTCGTCCGATACCCTGTCCCGGTAAGCCTGTATAATCGAAGTTCCTCTCGTTGCTGTAGAGGTTCGCCAGATAATCCCTCTGATTCTGCCAGTCCCCCCGTTGTCCCGGTAGCGGCCGCCATATTCCTTTTCGTACTGGTCGGAGGCAGGCCGTACTGATTCAACAGGTCTGTCCCCTCCTGGTTGTATCGGTCCAGCGCCAGTTAATTTACAGCTCCGGCACCTTGTCGTTTTAGTCCCAAAATACCCCTGGTAGTCTCTTTGCCCCACCGTCTGGGCATAGCTGTTGCCGTAGCCGCCGTCAGCGCCGTGGCCCATGGTGTCCATCATGGCCTGCTTGCTGCATGTACCGGTCCTTATACGCTGATACAATTGCGTCCCCGTTCAGGTCATGTTGGAACTTCTCGGTTTCAGCCTGCATGGCATCCTCCATGCTCTTGCCGTCAACATTTTTTAACTCGTTGAGCCAGTTTGTGTTAGTATGCCGGGGTTTCTCCCTTGGTGCCCATCTTGCTCTTGAACACGGCGGTGGGATGGTAGTCCTTTTCCCAGGACACCTCGTAGCGGTACTTCTCCCCGCCGTCTTCACCCACGAACCCCCATGGCTGATCCCATCGAACAGGTTTTTCGTGTTGCTCCGCTGGAAGAAGAGATCCCCTTCTGAGCCTTTTCATGGTCTGTGAAGATGCAGGCCAACTGCTGGTTGTTTATCACCACCCCGGACAGATACCACATCAGCCAGCTCATGTCTGCCGCGACCTTGATGTCCCGCTTGTCTTTCATGTGGGGTTGTCGTTCATGTACTTCAGTAGGCCCTTCACCCAGGCGTAGCCGTTGGGGTTGGACGCGTTCTTCAGATCGACCGTGTAGTCGCAGGTCGCCTCCGTGCTGTTAAACAGCGACTTCTCAAACGGCAGTCCCCGCAGGATCATCATCACGAATGTGTCGCACTCCATCCGGCCTCCTACGATGGCTTTGTTGTTGCTGTCATACACGACCTTCTTATCCGTTCCCCGCCCGCGTCACGCTGGGACCGTTGCGGATCGTTCCCTGTGTTCCGCCGTAGAGTACGTTGGGGCCGTAGGTGAAGGTCTTCGTGCAGCTGCCCCGTCATACTCGCTGACGTAGCTCTGGGCGATGGTCTGGGCCTGGTCCCGGGCCGTGGCATCTCCGTCTGTGTAGGAAAACGCAGGGGCCGCATTCGGCTGGGCCCGCAGGCCCCGCAGCTCCAGCCGCACCACCGGATTCAGCGTTGTCCCCCACGGCGTTTCCGTAGTACGGGTCAAACAGCCGGAAGCTGAATCCCACCCCGGACGTCCGGTTCACGGAGCCACATAGTACCCCCGCCGGTCGGTGCTCCTGTGAGCACTCCGTTGTGCCCCGCAGGGGAAACGCTTCACATAGACCTCCTCTCGCTGCGGCCTACGCCGTTTTTACCTCGTCGATCTTCGCATTCAGCTGGTTTCCTTTGTAGGCCGTGTTGGCCACGATGTAGTCCCCGGCGATGATGGCGCTGTCCCAGAAAGGGGTAGTTGTCGTCGGACTGCTGATATACCCCGATGTCCTCCTCCCCGCAGGGCCTTCATGGTCCGTCCGCCCACCACGCCGCTTTGATCCAGCACCGCGATGCGCTTGGGCTCCCCCGTCAGGTCCTCGGCCTTGTGGCCTGCAAGCTCTGGGCGCTGACCTTTTTTGCCGCCCTGCATCTCCCAGTCCTCGGCCAGCTCCAGCACGTTCTCCCGCTCCGCCACCTTGCCGAAGGCCGCGCCCTTGCCCCCCGCTCTCAGGTGGAAAGTCACCCGCTCCGTGGGGATGATCCCTCGTAAGGAGGCGGTGTTGCCCAGCTTGTCGGTGAGTACGATCTTCGCCGTGTAGCTCTTGTCCACAGATATCTCCGTCTCCCCCGTCACCAGGGTGGCCGTGCCCGACTGCATCTCCGTGCCGCTTCCGTAGCTGCCGCCCACGGCCTTCCAGCAGCCCTTGAGGGTGTAGGTGTTCTTCCCGCCCAGGTCGGAGACCTTCGCCTTGGCGATGCCCCCGATGTGGGTGCCGCTGTCCGTTCCTTGGCGTTCTCATCCGCCCGGAACAGGTCCGCCTCCACCAGCGCCGGGGCTGCGTACTCCTCCAGCACAAGGGGAAGTCCTCCCAGGCGGACAGGCCCCGGCTGTCCGTCACCGTCAGCAGCGCACCTTGGCGGCGGTGGCGTTGATGGTCCCCGTCCGGTACGGGCTCATTTTCCGTCCTGCTGCCCTGGTAGCTGATGGCGTAGGACTGGATGCTCGCCCCCTGCTTGCAGGTGATCTTTCGTCTCGTCGAAGGTGGCCCTGGCCCCAGGTATCCCTGTACCCATGCGTCGACGGCTTCGGCCTTGGTGCCGCTGTTGTCCTGGTCGACACGGGCCAGCCTGCGGCCAGGTCGGGCTTCATGCTGCCCGGCACCGCCGCTGTGAAGGATACCGACTTTGTACCGACGAGGGTGCTGCCCTTGTAGGTCTTGCAGGTGATGGTGCCCTGCCGCTGGCCGCCTTGGGGATCTGGGCCGCCAAGGCTCTCCGGCGCCGTCCACCGGCAGCTGTCCCCCCGCTCCCGTGGTGATGGTGCCTGAGGCGCTGCCGAAGCTGTAGCTCAGGGTGTGGGTAAAGGCGTGGAGGCCCTGGGCAGGCTGATGACCGCCTGCTCCCCCCCAGGGTGACGGTCCCACCACCGGCGTGGTGGCCCGGGGATGGTTTCAGCGTCACCTTTCCGCTGACAGGCTGTAGCGGGCCCAGCCGCCGGAGATGCCGGAGCACCACGCGCCGCTGAGGGTCACTGTCTTGGTGCCGTCTTCGTTGTGGCTGATGTCCACCGTCCGCTCGCCCAGCTTGTACCAGTCGGGCTTTGAGTATCTGAAGGTGTAGTAGGTCTTCTTGCCGTACAGGCTCCAGTATGCGTTCCCGTCCTGGTTGTAGCTGCCCGTGGTGTTGGCGTACAGGTACAGCACCATGCGCACGGTGCTCTTGTTGCTGTCCGTGCTCTGCTTTGTCACCTCGTGGTCCAGCCGCAGCTTGAAGCCGTTTTTCCGGGCCTCGCCGTTGATGCTTGTCATGTCCTCCCCCCCGATCCATTTGAATTTCACGCCGTTTGTGAAGCTCACGTCCCATTTCCCCGCCCCAGGTCAGCCGGTCGGTTGCGATCTGGGCCACCGTCAGCTTGCCGTTGAGAAATACGCCGCCTCCTGTCCGCCGATGTAAAACGACAGCTTCTCCGTGGTCCATACGGACATGTTGCTGCTCTTGTCGATGACGTCATATACAGCCCTTCTCCGTCTCCACCCCCGTGGCGGTGGTCTGATGTCCTGCCCGATGGCGATGCCCAGGATGGGCTCGTGCCGTCGTAGCCCACAATGCCCTGGCGGATATATCCCTCCACATCGGTCTTGTAGGAGGCAAAGTCCGACCTCCACCCGGTCCATATCCGCCCGGATGTCCGAGGCAAACTTGAAATACTGGCTCAGCTGGCTGGGGTCCGCCTCGATCCGCTGGCTGATTCTCTCCAAATAGTCGCCGAATTCCGATTGTGCCACATAGCTCCCCTTCAGCTCCGTGGCCAGCCGGTCCATCTCCTGGCGCACCACGTCCGCCGACTTGATGATGAGGCTCTTGAGCGTTGCCGCCTGGTGTGCCCGCTCCTCCCGGGCTTCTCGGCTGCTGACCCTTGTCCGCTGCGCCTGCGCTGCTTGAGCGCCGGCGGTGCACTCCACCTGCTCCATAGCTCGGTTCAGCGTCTGCGCCAGCCGAAATAAGTAGGTGTATTGCTGTTGCACCTGCTGCGCCAGCGTTCCCGCAGGAGCGGCAGGCATTTCCATCACGCTCACAGCCGGTCACTTCCCTCTCGTACAGGGCTGTGGCGGCAAAATAGCGCACTGGCCGTTGCCGGTCAGCCTCAGCCGCATAGCCCGGCACTGCCTGGGCCGTATGGCCACCAGCTGTTCCCGTATGCCGCCGCTGCCGGTAATCTGTCCCTGCTTTTGCCAGGTGGCTCCCCGGTCATAGCTGACCCACGCCGTCACCGTTGTCCCCTGCTCGGGCCGCATTGCCAGCAGCAGCCGTGTCGTCAGCCTCTTGCGCTCCGGGGTCTGCAGCCCCAGCTCTCCGGTCTCCGCCAGCCAGGCTAAAGCCCGTTTCCTTTTCGCCGCTCTCGCCGTGCATGCTCAGCAGCTTCCCCTCTGCGCTCAGGCAGTAAAGCTCCCCGCCCTTGCAGACAAAGCCCTCCGCCCGCAGCTCGTCCTCCCGGTGCCACAGCTTTCTCTCGCTGTCATATACCAACAGAGAAGCCTGCTCCATCCTCATCCAGCGCCGAGAGATAGTACTTCTCTCGCCACGCGCCGCCCACTCCCGCGCTGTATCTCCTCCTCGCCCAGGGCCTGGGATACCGTCACCGGCAGACTTCCGTCAAAGGCCTGCACGCCTTCATTGGATAGATAGTACAGCACGCCGCCCACCACCTGCAGGCTTTTTTGCGCTGCCTTTTTGCACGCCGCTGCACTCGGTGGTGACGATCTGATGCGCGCCCTGGCTGTCGGCGTAGACCCGCTCCATGCAGCGTTCCTTGAGGAAGATGGGGTTTCCCAGATAGCTCACCGCTCCGGTGAATGCCCCGTCGGAGCCTCTGACTGCGGCATAGCTGTCCGTGGACAAGCCTTCAAAGCATCTCCAGTTCCTAAAATCCCCCAGCTTGCTGGCGTAGATCTCATTCACGGCCTCGCCGTTCGTCATACCGTACCTGCAGCCCCACAATCGGTTGCCGCTCTCCACCACAAAATCCATCTCCGGCACAGTGCGGCTAATGGTCACCGCCGCCTCTTGGGATGCGTTCCCTGTCACGATCCCGGGGAAGACCACCCAGTTCTCCCCTGCCGCCTGCAGGACCTTCTCCCCATTGAGTCTTGCCGCAGCGCAGCCGGAGACCGTCACACCGTCCCCGGCGGCGAATCCCTTCCCCAGCAGGGTCGCCTGCAGCTTTACGCACACATTCTGCAGGGCCGTCCAGCACTCCTGGCCGTATTGCCGCAGCACCGGCTCTGCCCGGATACATCCATCCACAGCGTCCCCTCCTCCGGATCCTCCGGTGCCCCGGCGCTCTGAACCACGCCGCTGTATGCCGTGCCCTCTGCATCACACAGGCTGATAGCCACTCCCGCCGATGCGGTTCTTTCGCATTCCAGGCTGCCGTAGTCCGACAGATCCTTGGTATTGAGATACACCTTGTCGGGAAAAATGATCAGATATGCGCCCATGCTGATCAGGATCCTTTTTCCCCCTCTGTCAGCACCGGCCCCGCCGCCTCACCGTTTACGCAGATCCGCGTGCCGTCCACCCAGATCAGGGCATCCTTCGCCGTCAGGCCGCCGGGCTTTGGTCACCATAGCAATCAGACCCCTTGCCTGCCGCGTCCGCAGGGTAGGGTATCCCTCCCCGCACAGGTTCCGCATCTCACGGAATCCCCCGATTCTGGCTGTTTCCCTGCGGTCAAGGCCCGGGAAATCCGTCACCGTCATCTTTTCCAATCCGAATTTTCTTTAGCATCGGAAAGAACATGCCCTCGCCTCCCTTCAGCAAAGACGCAGGCAGTTTGCCGTCTGCATTTCGCCCATTTTCCGCAGCGTTTCCGCCTGCAGAGCCTCCACGCCCCGATTCCACAGGGCCATAGCGTTGTTCCAGTGCGCCATGTCGCCGTCAGCGTAGTGGATCTGCGCCTGTACATACAGATCGTAAAGCCCGTCATAGGGCGTCCCGGCCACCAGCACGGTGCTTTCCTCCAGTTTTCCGGCACGGATGCCTCCCGGTCCACCGGCTGCAGTACCTCCCGGATGAGGGTGCCCTCCGCCTGCAGCAGCCACCGGAGCTTTTCCTCCCGGGTGTATGCGTTGGGCAGGAGGCTGTCTACCTGAGTCAGCACCTGCCCCGCCGTCATTTTGCCCATAGTGTCCTCCTTTTCAGTTGGCCATGGTGTCCACGTACCGCCGGGCAGTGTCGGCCATCATGCGGCTGTTTTCCAGCACCTCAGCCACGCATTCCGGCACCTCCACCTCCACGCCCTTCATGATCTTGTAGCTCCGCCCGTTCACGGACACGATCACGAAATTTTCCTCATTCTTTCTGCCTCTGGGCAGATAAACCTTGCGCATTTCCTCTTTCATGCAAAAATCTCCTTTCTTATATGGCCCACCGTCAGCTTATCCCTGCCTTCCCGCCATCCGCAGGGCGGGGTACCCTCGCCCCGCCGCAGCGCACATGCACCCCGCCCCGTAAAATATCTCGTAGGGGACGATGCCCACATCGTCCCGCCGTACCAAACTGCTTGATACTCCGTAGGGCGACCCTCCTGGTCTCCCGTCCCACCGCACCTCTTGTTATATTCCGCAGGGGACGGCGTCCCCTACGCCCCGGCCCGACCCGCACAGCATTTCTTGCAATGTGTCATTACGAATCAGTGACGGCGGTCACTGGTGTGGCAATCCGCATCTCTCTGCGCCACGTTCCTTGTCTCGCGCGGGGGCGGAGCTCACGCCCCGCCCCCGCCGGCCCATCAGTTGGCCTTGTCCTCCTTAGAGTAGGAGGAGCCGCACTCCACACGCACCATGTACTCGTCATACAGGATAGCCGCCGCATGTGGATACCCTTCCAGCCCACACTGGAGCGCTGATCCAGGGGATCGGCGGTGCCGGAGGAGCCCCTGGGCTTTACAATGACCTCGGTCCGCCCTCACACAGGTCCACCACGCCGTAAGCGCCCTTGCCCACAAATAGGCAGCCGTATACGGCGCAGCCCTCTGCGCCGCCCTCACCGGGATAGATCACCGCGTCATCAGCGGCGGTGATGACCTTATCCAGGGTCATAGAGCTATCGGTGTTGCTGAGCACCTTATAGCGCTTGCCGCCAATGATCACATAGCGGCCCGCCAGGCTGCCGGAGTCCACCGTGCCGCCGTCAAAGCTCACGGCAGCGCTGTTCGACACCGCACCCTTCACTGCCAGATTGCGGCTGTTCTTGGCCAGGTCATCGCCACAGAAGATCTTGGCCTCCGGTGGTCTCCACGAATCGCACCCGTGCAGCTCACCGATTTCGCCGAGAACAGCTCCGTGGCGGCGGCGTACTGGTGGGCGGCGATCCACGCCTCATCCTGGCGCAGGTCAAAGGCCACAGAGGGATGGATGATGCACACATACTTGCCGTCAAAGGTAGGCGCATTCATCTTCTTCAGCTGAGTAGCAGCCTTGGCCACCAGCTCGCTGGTCATCTTACACTCGGGGGTCAGTGCCACGCGGCTGGTCACAGCGGTCTGCTTGCCCCCTCGCCCAGCACAGGAGCATAGATCACCTGATTGCCCTGCTGAATCTCGTTGCGGGTCACAGTGTCCAGGGTCAGGCCCATGTTGTTGCCGTGGCGGTCGGTGATCTCCAGCACTACGTCGTCGATAGCCGTCAGATCCAACATGTCGGACACGGTGGTGTAGTCGCCGTACTGGGCCAGCTCCTTGGTGATATAGCTGACAGAGATACCGCTGCCGTCAGGGGTCACGCCCTCGGTCAGAGGTGTCAGCGCCTTGTCGAAGGAGCCGAACTTGCGCCATTCTACGGTCTTGCCGCCGCCCATGGGCAGGGGCTTGGTGGCAGCGAACTGGTTGTGCACCAGCTGGGGCTTGGCGTTCTCCAGCAGCTCCATGCCGTAATAGGTCTTCATCTCGGCGCTCAGGCCACCGGTAGTCTGTGTGTTTCGCGTCTGCAAACATCTGGTAATTCAGTTCCATGTTCATCTTTTCCTTTCTCCATATCATTGTTTTTCTCTGGTCTTCTCGAAAATTTCCATTTTCTGAAGCAGCAAAGCCGCAGAACCTTCTCCCCGTCCATGCACGCCGCCTGCCATATCCGCCACGATAACTCCTGTTGCGGTGCCCAAATTTCGCGGGGTCGCTGGCTGTCACGGCAATGCTCCTGCCGCCGTTTTTACTCTGCCACTGGGCTCGATTCTCCCCCGCTGGCCAAACGCCATGTCATCGCCACCTGGTGGCGTGCATCCCAAAGCTCATAATCTCCGCATGGCCCTCCGTCAAAATCGGTTCCCGGTCCAGCACCGTCTGCGGATATCCGCCGCCTCCTGGCTGGCCCACCCGGGGTCGCTGGCCGCCCGATGCTCCTGCCGCCGTTTTCCATCTCTCCCATGCCGCTGGACTTCCGGCCACCTGCTCTCTGGTTCGTCCTCCGGCCTGCGCATGGCTGTTCCATCGCTCCCGCCGGTGCCGGTCCATAGGCGGCCGTAGGCTCCAGCCCCTCCATGACCAGCCTTCCGAACTGCGGGTTTCTCAGCTGCCGCCTGCCATCTGCAGGGTATACCTTCCAGGATTTCCCGTACCTCCTGTAGCGTCAAACTCCTCCTTGTACCTGCCCCGGATCAGCTGCTGAAGTCCTCCTGCTGCCCCCCGGCGTCGGGAGCCGTATCGCCGTCCGTGCTTCCAAAGCTGTGCCTGGTTTCTTCCATTTCCATGGTCTCATCCTTTCCCTGGATCCAAGACCCGTATCCTCCTGCTCCCCGGCGTCGGGGAAATGGCCCGTTTCGCCCGTCTGCTCTTTGATTTTCCGACCTGGTTTCTGCTGCGTACCGCCAAACTCTGCTTTCCCTTTTGATACGCCAGCCTATTTTTCAGTCCCTCCACGCCTGGGGAAAATGGCTCTCTCCAGCTGCCTGAGCCCTCCATTTCACTAAAAGCCGCCTCTGTCTGAGCCCCGCAGCAGCTCCATCAATCTCCGCGCCCCTGCGTGTCGATATGCATACCCCGGCCGCATAATGAGGCTCTCTCACCAGGTTCTTCTCCTGCAGCCGCTCCGCCAGGGCCAGCACCAAGGCCGATACCGCCGCGCATACAATGTCCTTCCCTGTCGGGCATATCCCGCATGTCCCTCCAGGGTCAGCCGCCCCGGCTCTGCCGTCACCCGGATCATCTGGGCCGCACCGCCTCCCGGGTGCTGCGCCTGGTCCGCTCCATGGTAGACTGAGCTTTCCGGCCTGCCAGGCGCTGCCCTTAGCGTTTTTCTGTGCCGCGGCATACTCCTGGGCCAGCTGCTGGGCAAGATGCGTCCCTTTCACCTGGTCCACCACAGCCGCCGTCTGCATCAGTCTCTGGCGCAGCTGCTGGATTTCCCTCTGCTGGGTCTGCCGTTTTGGATCATGGCCATCACCATGTCCTTGTTCTTGAAGTCCATCAGCTCCAGGCACCGCAAGGCCTGCGGAGCCATGTCCTCCCGAAAGAACCCCATCTGGAACAGCTGCAAGGCCAGCTGGTTGTACTCCATGGTCTTATATGGGTTTCATCTGCTGGGCGGAAATCTCCAGGTCAAACACCGGCACCCGGTAGGAGGTCTCCACGCCGTCGCTCATGGCCACCGGCTGTAAGCCCTGCATTGTCGTAGCTGGCAAATTCGTCCCCCCAGCAGTCTAAACTGTCTGGGCAGCCCATAAAACTGCCGGATCAGCTCGATGCACAGCGTCACCACGTCCGAAAACGCCTCATACCCTTCATCGATCATATTCCGCGAAAGCTTGCCGCCCGCCTCCTGCAAGGCCGCGATAGCCGTGGCCGCCGTCACACCGCCGGCCGTTCCGCCGCTCATCACGTCCCGGTTCCCCGCCGTCTCCTTCATCTCGGCGATCTTGTTCTGCAAGACCGCCACATATACGCTGTCCAGTGCCGCCGTCTGAATGGGTGCAATGGAATCCGCTCCCAGGTTTCCGTTGGTGTGCACGAAGGGCCGCGTCCAATCAGCATACTCGCTTTCATTCACCGCGCCGTCCGCCCGGATGAAAAACCTCGGCGTCGCCGCCGCCAGCGTGTTTTTCAGAATAGCCTGGTTCATCAGGTCGATCTGCTTCTGCGCCGACTTGCACAGATCCACATACCCATACCCACAAGGTGTCCCCTCCTCGGGAAACAGCACGTCAAATACAAATGGCCCGTGGTCATACCAGCCCGCCTGCACAAGGGATACCTTCCCGTGGTCGTACCAGCCATGCCTGTCTCTTTTGCGCCGCCAGGTGTCTGCGGGTCGTTTTCCGTGGCATACAGCACCGTATCCCCCACGAACTTGCAGTATTGCAGCACCCTCCGTCCATTCTCCGTGTGATAGTACCAGTCCACTACCAGCACCTTCCCAGAGGTATCCACCGTGTCATCATAGACAGAACCGGCTCACCGTCCAAGCGCCGCCCCCCAGTTTTCCCTCCAGCTCCACCTCCGCACCAGATGGCTTGTTGCGCACCAGCTCCGTGCAGAAAAAGTGCTCCGACTCCTGTATGTCCGTGACCCCCGGCTCCCAAAATAGGTTCAGCACGTCCATGCTGCGGATGGAAATATCCCCCAATCCCCCCAGCTTTCCCGCATCCCAAAAAACGCCATAGGCGGCGCACCCGCTTTTCAGCTTGTACCACCAGCCTTCTGAATACGTCCGTCTGAACCGGTCGTGTTTCAGTAGCACCGGCAGGATTCGTCGTCAGCTTCGGCCTCCGCCCGGTCTCCGGGCTCCCGGGGCAGCACCGTGGGCTCCGGATAGCAATCCATGGCGTCTGCGTGCTTGGAGAGGATGCAGTTCACCAGCCATGCCGCCGCTGGCCGGCTGCGGATCGCCCGGATTGCCGCCCTGTCCGTTTTTTCTCCATCTGCTGCCAGTGGCGCAGCTTCCAGAACTGCTCGTTGTCGATGATGCGCCTGTCCAGATGTGCCTTGCCCTGCTTGTATTTCTTCAGGATCGCGCCCGCCCGCCGCCCTTCGGTTTCTGCACCTCCTCCATGCCATAAACCTCCGATTCTCACCGGTTTCCTGATCCAAAGTCATAGTTGTCTTTCCATGCCAGGGGTAATTTTCAAAAATATCGTATTCGCCCTGCCCCTCACCATGCACCTGTTGCGGATATCTCTGTAAGCGGGCCTCGTCGTCCAAATGCAACAATGCCAAAAAAAATTCCGTCTCGCCTGCCCACCGGGCATCACGCCCTCCCGTAACGCATGGGTAGGGCGGGGTTTTGCCCCAGCCCGTTCCAATTCTCCGTCCCCTGTAACCTGTCAGGGCGGGGCCCATGTGTTCCGCTGGCCCTAAACCAACGCGCCCCGTCCCAAAGCCTCCCGCTGTCTGCCCTCATATTCAGCGGATCATCCCCCAGCGCCAGCTCCGTCACCCCGGCGCACCGGCCGAATGGGCCGCGACATGCAGAAATACCGGCTCTCGTCCGCTGCGTGATCCTCCTGCCGAGTATCCAGGTCCTCCGGCTCTGTGTCCGAAAATCAGCAGCTCCGGTATGGTCCGGATAAACGCCCTGCAGCTCTTGAATACATACATCTGCGGATATCCCTCCTGGTCAAAGGTCATCCGGTAGTGCATCTGCATCCACCCCGGGATACGTCGGTTGTCGCCCCTTGTGAAGTAGATTCTGTGCCGCAGCGCCGTCTCATAGATGCTTTCCTCCCCGGCTGGTGTCCCAAATTGCCGGATCGGCCACCTCCGTCAATGGTCCGCCCCTTCAGCCACGGGTGGGTCTGTTCGATCTCCCGTATCTTGGCGAATTGCTTCTCCGGAGTCCACCGCACCCCCTCGTCGGGGTTTTCCGTGCAGCCGTACAGCTCTAAAATCCGGTAAATACATCCGTCAAAATCCACCGCCCACCAGCCGCAGGAGAAGGGCTTGGCGTAGCCGAAGTCGTAGCTGCGATAGATCTTCCACTCTCTGGGGATGTCAAACGGTTCGATAACGTGGGTAAACCTCCTGTCGCGATAATGCTCCGGGTCGTCGGTAAACTCCTGAAAAACTGTCCCTGAAAGATATCCCACTTTCCCTCCAGCCACGCCTCCCTGAGCTTCCGCGGCAGGGCCTTCAATTGCTGTAAATATCCCGGCTGCTTTTTCAGCAGCGCCCCGTTGTCCGTCACCCGGGCCGGAATGAACTCGTAGTCCTCCGGATTTTCTCCCGTCCACAAACCTTTGTCGATAAACAGTCTCTTGATGTATCCGTGCTCCCGGCCCACCGGGGTTACAGGTGTAGTAAATCCGCTTGGGAAAGTCGTTCACCTCGCACGCACGCCGCAAATTGCCGCATCCACTCCTCCCGCAGCTGTGTGGCCTCGTCCAAAAAGACCACGTCATACTCCGCCCCCTGGTATCGGTCCAGGTCCCCGTCGCAGGCGCAGTAGCCAAAATCCAACACGCTGCCGTTGGCAAATACAAACTGTCTGGCCGTAGCCTAGCCGGCGATTCCCGCCAGCTCCCGCCGTAGGAATCGGATGTGGTTGTTTTCCAGCTCCTGATAGGTTCGCCGCACCAGCAGCATCCGGATCCCCGGGTAGCGCAGAGCCATGAGCTTCGCCTTGGTGCGCACGGCCCAGCTTTTCCCGCCGCCCCGTGCGCCGCCGAAGGCGATGTATTTTCTCCTGCACTGCAAAAACAGCTTCTGCTTCTCATTGGGCGGCGACAGGTGCAACATCTCTACTCGCTCCACCGCTCCGTGTCCTCCTCCCACTGCACCCGCACGGTGCTCTCGCCGCTTTTCCTCGGCGGCGCTTTTCATCAGCTGGTTCAGCTCCTTCAGCAGCGCCGTCAGCTCCCGGATAGTCTTCACATCGGCCTCGCCCTCCTCCAGCCGTCCAATCTCCCGCATGGCTGCCCGGGAAAGTCTTTCCGTCACCTCCCTGCAGATCCGGTGCCTCCTGTTTTTTTCTGCCGCCCTTGGCCCTCCCTCCGCCTTGGCGTGGGTCCATGGTCCCCCGGTTCACGCCAAAACCGGGCCGCCAGGGTCCATCTGGCTGCCCTCCCCCGTTTTCATAGGCCCGCGCACCTCTGCCAGAACGCCTCTCCCTTTTTTTTCCCTTCATAGCTCCTCCCCCGCGATCAGCCGAAGGGCGCAAACCAGTGTCCCGCAAACTCCTCCAGGCACTCTCTGCATACGCACTCGCCGTTGATTTGATAGTATTCCGCACCCTCATAGATTTCTCCGTCGCAGCGGCCGCAGCGCACCCATTCTCTTTTCCTCCATGTGAAAAAAACCCTCCTTTTTTTTTCTATCTCCCCCGTTTTCTTCCAAATCCTTGCTCTTTTGTTGTTCCCTTCCTCCTGCAACATCTCCGTTTTCTCCGCGCAAAAAAATCCCCCTCCGTCTAAAGGCGGAAGGGGATTGTCCCCTCGTTTGTTTATCAGTTGTAGTTGTCTTCCCGGGTGATTCCTCCCAGCATGGCGTTGGGAAGGGGCATGTCGTTGAAGATGATTGCGATCTCGCTTCTATTCTCCCCGGTAAGCTTGGCCAGCTCATCGGTCAGCTTGCCCATAATGGCCTTTTTGGCCTCGTTGGTGCGATCCGGTATCATGGTCCAGTCGATGAGCACTGTGGGTGCGGTCTTTGCGTACATTTTCCGGCTCCATTTCACGGAAATACATAGATGTTCTTTGGCAGCGTGTTGGTGTGTGGCTGCGGATGCTGTTGGCGGCAAGCTCCATAAAGTCCCGCTTTTTTCTGGGTGTCCTGCTTTCCTGTTACGCTCACATGAATGATAGGCATTTTCTTGTCCTCTTATTTATATGGGCATCCCGCCCATGCCGGGGGTGTCGTTTACCGATCGAAAAAGCGCCCTCCGCCGAATCTGGCGAAGCGCTTCTGCATCCTTTTTGGTCCGTGCCTCTCAGGCCGTTCCCCTTGCAAAACCGCTTGTCGATTCCCGGCTGTATTTCCTCGCTCCCGCCCAGAATAATAATTCGCACAGCGCAAAAATGGACGCGGCAATAGCTTTGCGCCAGGATCGTCCCAGCGGTCATTTTGTGCAGGAAGACATAGCACAGCTGTCTGTGCCTTGCGGTCATATTTCGTCTGTCAGCGCCGAAATACGTCATCGCTCTGTCTCCTTTCCTGTGTTATTCGGAATAATATCACCCCTTCGCCCCTTGTCAACCCAGCCGTTTTTTCCCCACTTTGTTTTTTCGCCCTGTTTTCTTGGTCTTTCCCCTCCGATTTTCTGTGCAAATCATTCAGTATTTTGTCACTTTTAGCCTGTCAAAGCGAAAAAAGCAGATACGAAATTTTTTCGCATTCGTGCCTCATTGCTTGTCCGTCCGTTTTCACTTCGGTTCAACATTCCTCAGCGGCACCTGCTGGATTTCAAATGTCCCGTCCTGCTGCACAGTAATAAGCGTACCGCCCTGGGCCGATCTACATATTGCTCCATGCCCACGCGCAGAGAAATAATCTATGCTCATGCCGTAAAGTCAGCCGGATCCCCTCATACTCCAGTGACATATTGTTCATATGATGATCGTCTGGCAGGCCCGCAGCGCAGCCCATCTGGTCATCATCGCTGCCCATAGCCTGAGCCGGCTCTCCGGGCGCATTCTCCAGCTCCCACTTCACAGATGCTTCTATCGTCTCCTGCGACGCCGCAGCCTCCCGGGAATAGGGTACACCGCCAAAGAGCATCTCAACCAAATCTTTTTACTCTCATATTCTTTTCTCCAGCATCACCAGATGCCTGAAAATGCCGTTGAACACGCAGGGCACCACACCCGCCTCTCCTGTAGCCCAGCTTCCCGTAGAGCCGGGGCGCTCACATTCCGGGCGTTGGTCCATCCGCAGGTACGCACATCCGTTTTCGGCGGCGTACCCCTCGTAAAATTCCACAAACGCTTTCCCAAGGCCCTGTCTGCTTTCCGCCGGCTCGATGACCGGGGTGTGCAGCATCATCACCTGCTCGTCCTCTGCCGGGTACTGCCAGGTCACATCCGCGTATACATCCACCTGCACCCGGTTGATGATGGCCGCACCCACGATGCGCCCCGCCGCCTCCTGCACGAAGAGGTCGTCCCGCTCCAGGCATCGGCCGTCTGCCCGGTGGGGTAAACGCCCCGCACCCAGCCCCATAGCTTCCGCCGTTTTCCTGCGACGTAAGGATGTTTTCGTAGATCGCCCCACAGCCCAGGTCGCTCTTTTTTGCCTTGCGAAACGCGTGATCTCCATGGTTTTCCTCCTCATTTTTTCGTCTTAAAAAGGGTGCGGCCACGCCGCACCCTCCGCACATCGTTTGTTACCGCCGGATCACATAGTCGTATCTCAAAGCCGCCCACCACCAGGTTTAGCAGGCCAAAGCCAGCACCAGAATGGCTGCCACCCGCCGGGAGGTATTCTCTTTTTTCCCGTACCCTTGAGCATGTCCGCACCCTCGGTGCCTCATAGCCACACAGCGTCAGCGCCGTCAGTCGGCACATAGAATACCCCGCCTTGTGCAGGGCCCGTGGCCACGGCGACCAGCAAGAACACCACAGCAATCTTCTGCAATTTACTCATATGCATTCTCCTCCCGGCCTACCACCGTCATTTTTTCAGTGTAGCGGAAATATTCACAAAGTGCAAGTCTTTTCTTCCAGCAGCCTGGCCTTCAGCACCGCCGTCACGGTCTTTCCGTCCCGTATCTCCCCACTCATGCACTTTTCCACCGCTTCCGCAAATGGGAAAAATCGCACCTCTAAAAACTCGTCCTCATCCAGGTGCTGTCGGGAGAAGGTCAGTCCCTCCGCCATGTACAGGTACAGCACCTCGGCGTAGCAGCTCGGGGGAGGCGATGACCTGCCCCTGTGATCCGTCCATCTTTTCCGCCGCGGCGCCCACCTCCTCGTTCAGCTCTCTCTGCGCCGTCACAAAGGATTTTCTCCCTTTCTCCCGCTTTCCCCGCCGGGATCTCCACAGGTGCTGGTCCACAGCATAGCGGAACTGGCGCACCAGAGCCACCCGCCCCTGTCGTCAAGGCCAAAATTCCCACGCCGCCGGGGTGATCCACCACCTCCCGCCATCCATGCTCGACCGTTTGGCAGTAGCACCTCATCGTGCGCACCCGGATGATGCGCACTATAAACCTCGTGGCTTTCAGGGTTTTTTCCGTCAGATCCAGCATGATACATCCCTCCATTTTTTCGCAGTATAGCATATTTCCCCCGTTTATCAATTTTTGTGGACTTTTGGAGCGGGTATGGTATAATGAAAGACAAAATTTTTCTGCGCGGCTTTTGCGCGCGGAACCGAGAAAAACAAGGGGGTTCTGCTATGAAATATCTGTTCAAAAACGGCACCGTCGTCTCCGCAGGGGCACCCGCCGGGCCGACGTGCTGGTGGAAAATGAAAATTCTCCAGGTGGGCCGCAATCTCTCCGACCCTCTGGCCCGGGCCATTGATGTCACCGGCAAGCTGCTCATGCCCGGGTTTATCGATGCCCATACCCATTTCGACCTGGACGTGTGCAACACCACCACCGCTGATGACTTTGACAGCGGCACCAAGTCTGCCATCCGGGGCGGCACCACCACCGTTGTGGACTTCGCCTGCCCCAACAAGGGGGAGAGTCTGCACCACGGGCTGGAGCTGTGGCACCGGAAGGCCGACGGCAAGTGCTGGTGCGACTACGGCTTCCTATGACCATTGACGATGGAATGCGGAGATTGAAAAGGAGATCGACGACATGTACGCCGCCGGGATCTCCTCGTTCAAGATGTACATGACCTATCCGGCCATGATGATCGGCGACGAGGCCATGTATCACGCCCTGAAGAAGCTGAAGGAGAAGGGCGGCATCTGCGGCGTACACTGCGAAAACAGCGGCGTCATCGACGCCCTCATCGAGGAGAAAAAGGCCGCCGGGGAGATGGGCGTCTCCTCCCATCCGGAGACCCGGCCCGACTTTCTGGAGGCCGAGGCCGTGAGCCGCCTTCTGCGCATCGCTGAGGCGGTGGATATCCCGGTGGTCATCGTCCACCTAACCAACGCCGCCGCCTTGGCGGAGGTCACTGCCGCCCGGCGCCGGGGGCAGAAGGTGTATGTGGAGACCTGCCCCCAGTACCTGGTGCTGGACGACAGCGTATATTATAATGAGGACTTTTCCCGGGCCGCCCGCTATGTCTGCGCGCCCCCCCTCCGCAAGCCGGAGGATTGCCGGGCCCTGTGGGCCGGCCTGCGTAAGGGCGACATCCAGACCATCTCCACGGACCACTGCGCCTTTACCCTGGCGCAGAAGGACGCCGGCCGGGGCGACTTTACCAAGATCCCGGGGGCCTGCCCGGGGTGGAAGCTCGGGGTGAGCTGGTGTACTCCTTCGGCGTAACTACCCGAAAAATCTCCCTGGCCACCATGTGTAAGGTCCTGTCGGAAAACTCCTGCCAAGCTCTATGGTATGTTCCCCCGGAAGGGCATCATCGCCCCGGTGCGGACGCGGACATTGTGGTCTACGATCCCCAGGCCGATCACATCACTCCGCGCCGAGGATATGGTCAGCCGCGCCGGCTACACCCCTATGAGGGCTTCGTGACCCACGGCTCCGTGAGCCAGGTGTGGCTGCGGGGCAATCTCATGGTGGAAAACGGCCATGTGACGGCCAGCAAATGGGCCGCTACATGGTCCGCGGCAGGCAAGAATATGCTCTAAGGAACAGGTGCCCGCTATGAACCATACCTTCGGATATATCCTGTGCTGCCAGTCTCCGGCTCTGTTCCTGCTGGCCATTGCACTGGTGATTTTCTTCTTTGTCCGCCGGGGGCCAGGATCCGGGCCGTGCTGTCCCTTCTGGCGGCCATCGTCTGCATCGCTCTGGGTGTAGTGCTGTACTATCAGGGCATCTTTTGCGGGGAATACTTCGCCGTGCGCAATTTCTGGCACATCCGGATCCCGGGCTGGGTAGGACTCATTCTGGTGGCTGTCAATGCTGCTGGTGTACCTGCTGATCAATGCGCTGCTGCGCGCCTCCGCCCGCCGCTCGGCGAAAGGCCCGAAAAATGCGGCAGGAAATGGAAAAGGCCAGAGCTGATGCCTATGAGGCCCGGCCGGACAGAGGCCATGTCCTCCTGGTTTCCGCCACTGCAGAGGGATGCAGTCCACTCCCGCCGCCCCGGCAGACGCCCCCGAGTCCCCGGACTCTTCCGCTGCTCCCCGACGTCCGCCGTAGTAGATCATGTCGCCGTCCTGGACCACATACTCCTTGCCCTCGCTGCGCAGCAGGCCCTTTTCCTTGGCGGCGGCCACGCTGCCGCCGCAGGCTATCATCTCGTCGAAGTTGATGGTCTCGGCGCGGATGAAGCCCGCTCGATGTCGGAATGGATCTTTCCGGCGGCCTGCGGGGCTTCGTGCCTTTTTGATCGTCCACGCCCGGCACTCATCTTTGCCGTAGGTGAGGAAGGAGATAAGTCCCAGCAGCTCATAGGAGCACTGGATCAGCCGGTCCAGGCCCGACCTTTCCACCCCCAGCTCCTCCAGAAACATAGCCCGCTCCTCGGGGTCGTCCAGCTCGGCGATATCCTGCTCCAGCTTGGCGCAGATGGGCAGCACCTGGGCCCCTTTTTCGGCCAGCTCGCCTTGACGTCGTTAAAATAAGGGTTGCTGTCGCAGTCGGCAAAGCCCGCCTCGTCCATGTTGGCGGCATAGATGATGGGCTTTAGGCTCAGCAGATCGGCGGTGGCCAGCGCGCAGCGTCCTCGTCCGCAGTCGAAGGTGCGGGCGGACTTCCCTGCGTTGAGATGCTCCGCCAGGGCCCGGAACACCTCCGCCTCATGGAGAAACTTCTTGTCGCCCTTGGCCGCCTTGCCGGCCTTTTCCACCCGGCGATTCACCATCTCCAGGTCGGCCATGATCAGCTCCATGTCGATGGCCTCGATATCCCCCAAGGGTCTACCGGGACATTGGTACCTGCGTCCGCCACCACGTGCATGATGTTCTCGTCGTCAAAGCAGCGGACCACATGGACGATGGCGTCGGTGCGGCGGATGTTTCTCCAAGAATTTGTTGCCAAAGCCCGCGCCCTGGCTGGCGCCCTTCACAAGGCCTGCAATGTCCACAAATTCGATCACTGCGGGGGTCTTTTTGTCCGGCTCATAGATCTCTGCCAGCTTGTCCAGCCGTGCGTCCGGCACGGCCACCATGCCCACGTTGGGGTCGATGGTGCAGAAGGGGTAGTTGGCGCTCTCGGCCCGGCGTTGGTAATGGCGTTGAACAGGGTGGACTTTGCCAACATTCGGCAGTCCCACGATTACCTAATTTCATATATACTCATTCTCCTTCGATTTCCCTTGATTTTCAAGGGGTTTCAGCGTTCGGCGTTTTGGGTTTACGCCATTTTTACGCCATTTCTGCATTTGGATTTATTGGATATCATCAGACTACACCATTTTATAGTTGCGGGAGCGTTTCGCTGTTTCAAGAAAACACACGCTGCTCGTCACGGGTGAGGAACTTAATATCGTCTGTTGCACAAACGGGCTTTGTAAACCGCACACTGTCCATTGGGTGCTTGGCAATCAGGTCATTCATCTTCGCAGCCTTGAACATCGTTCCCATTGTGATATAGGCTTGACGGATGGTGGAACCCGCATAGTCAGCATCCATCTGTATGAACACCTTTTTGCAGTGCATCGGCTTGACGTTGGCAATCATCATTTTGCCCATAACAGGCTGAATATTGTGGACATACCGCTCCCGATAATTGCGGAGCGTATTAGGGGCTAAATCACCCACAATATTCTCAATCCAGAAATCAAACCATTGATCCACCGTCGTATCGGTGGCTACGAAAAATCCTCGTGTGCGTCGGCGTATTTTGATTCTTCAATCCAGTTGCGAGCTTCGGGGAGCGTCGGAAGATACTTCTCGTGCCGCTTTCCTGTTTTATCTACGAACCGTGTGTAATATAAACCGTCCTTTCTCTGGCAGATGCCCTTACCACATTCTTTTGCCTTTTAGATTCTTACCCATAGATTGTATCTTTCCGCGCTTGCGAAAAAGGACACACTATCACAAATAAATTATAGCATATAACGTCCTTTTTCTCAAGCCGTTGCGTGAAAAAACTCTCCACCTATTTGTAAATTTTCCGGAACCTCTTATATCACCAGCTTCTCACTGATGAACTGTTCAAATTCCTTTCGTTTGACCAGCTTCTTTGTGCCGACATACCCAAACAGGAGCAGCCCGATCCCCACTTTTTTGTACTCGTCCCAGTTCTGCGCGTAGCCCTTTGCCTTTGCAAGCTGAGGTGTCGTAACTGCGGCTGACTCAAACCGCCAGAGCGCGGCGGGCATATGGTGGAACGCTTCCCTGCGGAGCATTGTCATATAGGACATTCGCTCATATTCCCTCTTGTCGTTTCATCGCCTTATCCGTAGCAAGCGGATATTTGGAAATGGTTCGGAATCCCCGCTACCAACCTTGAATCTCACCCCTTTCCGTGTATCATTGTCCCTGAACCCTTATCCGTAGCAAGCGGGCATGGTTCGGAATCGGAAGTTCAGGAAGTTCGTGGCGCACCTTCATCCGGCTGGGGCTTTCACCCCCGATCAGGAATGTACCTGTTGAATGTGTATTCGATTTTCAAGGTTCGTGGTTTTTGCCCTCACTAACCAACTGGGAAATTTTTTCGATTTGAACGAACCAAATTTAGATTTTTTCAAAAATATTTTTCTGACCGCCTTTCAGGGACAAAAAAAGCCCCTATCACATCACGAGGATGTAATAGGGGCAGAAATAGAAAAAAAGCCCGCTGATGAAATCAGCGGGCTTAAATCATGGGCGGAACTTTATCGTATGCTATCGGAACTTGTCTGAAATCGCAAAATTCAAACGTATTTTTTTTTGGCGTAAGCTCGGAGTAAATTGGCGTAAGTTGTGGGGAACGCTATTCAATTATTTGTTGTACTTTTTCTTTCTGCTGACAACCGTTGTACCGATGGCTGCACCACCGCTGACGAACAACAGGGCAATCCACAAAGCAATGTTGCTTGTGTCACCGGTCTGCGGACTCTTATCGGATGTTCCAGGTTTGGTACTGGCAGATTTTTTCTCAAGAGCTGCAATCGCATCTTCAATCGCTTTCGCCATTGCATCTACTTCGGATTGCTCCGTAATATTTTTACCACGCACAACAGCATTGACAGCAGCTTCCACACCGGAGAAGTCCTTATACTCGTCCTTCTTCAGGGCATTTGCCTTGGCAATGGCTTCGTCAACTTTAGTGTAATCAGCATCCTTATATTGCAGGGCTGCAATCGCATCCTCGATAGCCTTTGCCATTTTATCTACTTCAGATTGCTCAGTAAAATTCTTGTCACGGACAACGGCATTCACAGCGGCTTCCACACCAGAGAAGTCCTTGAAATTGTCCTTGTTCAGGGCATTCGCCTTGGCAATGGCTGCATCAACCTTTGTGTAGTCAGCGTCCTTGTATTGCAGGGCTGCAATCGCATCTTCGATTGCCTTTGCCATTTTATCTACTTCGGATTGCTCGGTAATATTTTTGCCACGCACAACGGCATTGATAGCGGCATCTACAGCGGAGAAATCCTTGTAGTCGTCCTTGTTCAGGGTATTTGCCTTAGTAATGGCTTCGTCAACCTTAGTGTAGTCCGCATCCTTATATTGTAAAGCTGCAATCGGCATCGACAGCTGTGTAATCAGCAATGGGGATGTTATTGTCATCCCATACAAAAAGTTGGATGACCGATTCCGGCAACCCATTCAACGCCCGCACCGGCATTGGTTTGCAAGCCAGCAAGGACATCTGCGGAGGTGAAGTTGGAGACAGCAGTGCCGCACGATGACTGGTCAAAGGTCGGGTCGGCACTCGCAGTACCTGCATCCCAATCAACCACCAGCTTAGCAACGGCTAAGTAATTGCCTTTATTATCAGGATATGTTTCTTCATCAAGCGTTACACCATCAGGAGGGGTATCCGGCCAAATGCAGTCGGTAACATGGGTCTTTACAACAGCTGTAATCCAAGTGATATTGCCAGGCTCAGCACCAGTGATGTTTTTTTGTTGCAACTATGCAATTTTTTGATTATTACGCCAGGCCTGTTCCCAGAGAAGTTTTCAAAGTTTGCACCGAGAATACCACCTACAGCTGAATAGATATTATTGCAGGAAACAGAACCACCAAACCAGCAATCAGTAATCGACGAGCTGTCCGCAGAGTTTTTCCCACTGACCAATCAGACCGCCAACGGTATCAACATGATCTTCATCGGATTCTGTACTGATAACCGTGGCGTCTGAGCCACAGCCTTTTACTTGTGTACTCCAAGTGCATTGACCAATCAGCCCACCAACGAACTTGTCGCCAACATTGTTTTCTATTTTTCCGCTTGTATAGCAGTTTTCAACGGTGCCGCCATTGACCCAATCTGCCAAAATGCCGGCAAGTAATGAACCATCATTTGAGGCAATATCAGCGTCTATAACAAGTAAATTCTTTAATGTACCACCGTCAGAAACAACTCCGAAAAGTCCATTTCGAACAAGTTCGTCCCCAGTATAGTGATGGTACAGATTCATGATTTTATGATGTTGCCCATCAAAAGTACCAGCAAAATATCTGCCAAAGTTGCCGCCATTTCCAATGGGGGGTCCACTGGGAGCCGGATAAGTCGAGGTCATTATCTAGTAAATCGTTTTCCCTCCAAATAATACAGGTGTAGCTTTGTCATTGACCAGCTGTGCCAAGCCAGCCAGCTGTTCAGCAGTGGTGAAATGGTATTCAGTATCCGTCTTATGGTCGGTATACCAACTTGTATCTGCTGAGCCGTCCCAATTATCCACTGAAGTTCCTTCAGCAAACGCTGTCATCGGAACAAGTGCCATCACAAGGCACAACGCAAGCAGAAGGCTTAGAAGTTTTTTCTTCATTTTTATTCCTCCAAAATAATTCTATCCGCTATTTACTTCCTCCGACAGCGGACACGCCGGAGAAGATAGAAGGTTTAACCGAAAAAGATTGATTTTCCGGGCGTGGTTAGGACTTCAATATCAAACCACCATCCTTCCGGCAAACGCAAAAAGCCGAAGCCAAGGCATAATGCGCCCTGTCTCCGGCAACTGGTTCGTTATAAATTGTACGAAGTAAGACTTAACATGCTGGAAAAACGGCACTATGTACCTGCCGAGCCGAGCCGAGCCGAGCCGAGCCGAGCGAGCCGAGCCGAGCCGAGCCGAGCCCGAGCCGACAATAATTGTCGCATTTCCGTTTGCCATAGTCAAGTCCTCCTTCCATAATTTCTAAGGCAAAAGGATATGAATTCCCCCTACCCCATAGATATACAAAAGTATTTTAGCAGATTTTCCCCAAAATCTCAAGTAGTTTTCAGAATATTACTCTTCTCTTATTTTCTCAAAGCGTTTTGGCTTCTTCCATTATCCTCTGCACGGAACATTTGATTTTCCGCTTTGAGGGCTTCCGTATCGCCCTCTTTTTTCGGAAAAGCCGCTGTCTGTTTACCAGCCAAGAAAACATTCTTCTGCCTGTTCGTTAAGGTCTGCAAGGTAATCGTTCAGCTTGCCGGTAGTAAGCAGCTCGGCATACAAGCCGGCCTTGTGCTTGCGGATATATCGCAAGTGTCGCTGTCCCCAAATGCCAACAGGCCTGCCCCGTCCTCTCCGGCAATCAGGTAGTAGTCCCCGACAAGCTCATAGCACAAGCCTGTCCTTTCGTCTGTGATGAATTCTTCCATTGTGTCGTCCTCCTTGAATTATATTGCTTCTCTGGCTTTCTGCCCGGATTGCTTACGGTGATAATAGGCAAGCTGTCTTTGGTTGCGATTGATGGTTTTGCATTCCTGACCGTTGGACGGCCAGAAGGGCTTGCCGCAAAGCACCTCCTTTTGACCGTTGCTGAAAGGCTTCCAATCAGGCGGTCAAGCTCGTTCAGTCTGCGATTGATTGTCTGAAGTTCATCCTTTGCTTTTTGCGGTTTGCCATTCGCCCGTGCTTCCCATTTGCTTTTCAGTTCTTCCGCAAAGCCACGCTCATCTGCGATAATGTGGCTTGAAAGGCGTTGGATAGAGCGCAGTACCAGCTGATAGAGGACTTTGTCGCTGATATGATGGATGGTGCAGTTCACGGTTCTGTTTCCGTAGCTGCTGCATCGGAACGAGTGATAGGGTTCTCCACTTTTGTAGTAGTTCGTCTGATAGGACATCTTACTGCCGCAATCAGCGCAATACACAAGACCGGGCAGTAAGCATTCCTCTTGGTGCGTCCCTTCCTTTATACGGCGTGGTGTGGCGTGGTTCAATCTTCTGTGCGCCTGCTCCCAAAGTTCGCCGTCAACGATAGGCTCGTGGGTGTCCTCAAACAAAAGGCGTTCCTCATCGGTGGCAAAACGGCGTTCATCGGTCTTAAAAGTTCGTTCCGATGGTCTTTCTCAGCACAGTATGACCGAGATATTCCTGTCGGCTTAAAAATCTCTCTTACCGTGTTTGCGTTCCAGCTTGTGCAGCCGTACTCCGCTTTTCGGTTGCATTGTTCGGGGTGATATTGAGGGTGTACGCCGATGGGATAAGCACCTTTTCCTCCGTTAGCTGTCTTGCGATTGCCGGAGGTGTCAAGCCCCTCTGCCGCAAGCTCAAAGATGTGTTTTACCACCTGAGAAGCAACAGGATCGACCACTAAGGTCTGCTTATCTTCGGGCAGTCGATTGTAGCCGTAGGGAATGCTGCCGGAGCAGCGTTTGCCATCGCTCATACGGGACAGGAAGATGGACTTTTATCTTGTTGCTGGTGTCCTTGGCGTACCACTCGTTCATTATGTTGAGGAACGGGGTGAAGTCGTTATCCTGTGGTTTGTCGCTGTCCACGTTATTGATTGCGATAAAGCGTATCTGCTTCTTTGGGAACAGTATCTCGGTAAAAACCAACTTCAAGATAGTTTCTGCCGAAACGGCTCATATCCTTGACGATAATTGTGCCGATTTTGCCGGCTTCGGCTTCTGCAAGCATTGCCTGAAATCCGGGACGGTTGAAGTTACGTCC
>VOFC01004966.1_pt1 | contig 42308 bp, 52 predicted proteins | sample 5384161 | NCBI WGS metagenome assembly VOFC01 (sample SAMN12384722, study PRJNA508395) | human gut metagenome | isolation source: healthy gut B | host: Homo sapiens
TATGAATTTTTCTGTGCAAAATATTGAAAAAATAATTTACTTTCTATTAAGAATATGTTATGATTAAGTAACAAAGTTGTAACAATTAGGAGGAAGTAAGTTGAAGAAAGGCAAGGTGTGGGGCGAGAAGCTTGTTGCAGGAATTATGATGGCAGCGATTGTATTGGGGAATGCCGCTGTATCAACGCAGGCTGCAACGAAAGACTCGAGGAAGACAGTAGCTGTTATTAAGGAAGATAATTATCGTAAAACCTTATGCAAGGGATTCCTTGGAAAAAGCTATGGAAGTGTTGTAGATGGCATCCGTTGTGACTGTAGTGGTTATACGAGAGCTGCATTGAACCGATTGGAGAGTAAAGGTAAAAGTGGTACGGCATTGAAGAATGTACAGGTTGGTGCGAGATGTACAAGAGACTGGGTGAGTGGTTCAAGCATTACATACACCACAGGAGTTGCAGAAGACGATGATATTTCCTGGGCAAAGAAGACAAAGTTATCGATTGGAAAGAAAAGTTCCGGTACTTCTAAATTATCGGATTTAGAGCTTGGCGATGTTATGGTATATGGTCGTGGAAGTTCTACAACGCATATTGCGGTTTATTTTGGCAAGTTTTTCTTCTATCGGGGAAGTAAAAAGCTACCTTGAGGATCTCGGACTTTATAAGTCGAATACATTGAAGAAGGTTAGTGGTAATAAATATCAGTATAACGGAAAAACAGTCATTCGCAAATACGGAAATAGTTCTTATTGGCGAATCCATTCTACATGTAGTGGTATTATGATTGATAATGATATTGCAGGGACAAGCCCGTATACATCTTCCTTTGGCAATTGGAAGTGGACGTTTTCTTCAGGAATTGACATTATCGAATAGAAAATGCATGTTAAGGTCCTGAATAGTTATTAACGGAATTAAAATGAATTTAAAATAAGATGCCTTTTACGATTTCAAAGAAGTTGTAGAAGGTATTTTTTATTTTGGCCATAAGAAAACAGATAATATGCTGGGCTATGTGAAGGCTCCACCAGATATGGCATACATTATTTCCGGTATGAAGAAGAAATCAAAAGTTGTTATTGAAAGGCAAGTATTCGCATTCCGTTCTTTGAGCGTCTCGACAAGTTGAACCTTCGTTTGATTCCGATTGACGTAAAGACAAGTAATGCGGTACCGACAGCAGATTACATTAACATTAATGTTGATGCGACAGTCAATGTTAAGATCAGCAATGACCCGGAGAAGCTGCGGCTTGCAGCAGAAAACTTCCTGAATAAGAACACAGAATACATTGCAGGCGTGGCAAGAGAAGTTCTCGAAGGTAATGTGCGTGAGATCGTAGGAAAGATGAAGCTGGAGGAGATGGTTTCGGACCGACAGAAGTTTGCAACCCTTGTAAAAGAGAATGCGGAACCTGACCTTGCGGCTATGGGACTGGATATTATCAGCTTTAACGTACAGAACTTCGTAGATGGAAATGAAGTTATCGAGAACCTGGGTATTGACAATATCGTAAAGATTAAGAAATCTGCAGCTATCGCAAAGGCGGAGAGTGAGCGAGATATTAAGGTTGCACAGGCCGCAGCGGACAAAGAGTCCAATGATGCTGCGGTAGAGGCACAGACAGAGATTGCAAAGAAACAGAATGAACTTGCAATCAAGAAATCGGAGTTACAGCAGGAAGCAGATACGAAAAAAGCTATGGCAGATGCAGCTTATGAGATTCAGAAAGAGGAACAGCGTAAAACCATCGAGGTGACAACCGCCAACGCGGATATTGCAAAGCAGGAGCGTGAGATTGAGCTGAAGCAGAAGGAGGTTGCAGTAACAGAAAAGTCTTTGGAAGCTGAGGTAAAGAAGAAAGCGGAGGCTGACAAATATGCAGCACAGCAGCGTGCAGAAGCAGATCTCTACCAGCGTCAGAAAGATGCCGAGGCAAAACAGTTCGAGGCACAGAGAGCTGCTGAGGCACAGAAGGCACAGGCAGAAGCAATGCGTTATGCCAAGGAACAGGAAGCTGCCGGTATCCGCGCAGTCGGTGAAGCTGAGGCTTCAGCAATTCAGGCAAAAGGTATTGCAGAGGCGGAAGCGATGGAGAAGAAAGCGGAGGCTTATGCAAAATACAACAAGGCCGCTGTTGCAGAAATGATGATCAAGGTACTTCCGGATATCGCAGGAAAGGTTGCAGAACCTCTGGGACAGATCGACAAGATTACAATCATTGGCGGTGGCGAAGGCGGCAGCAATGGTGTAGATCAGATAGCAGGAAATGTGCCGGTTGTTATGGCAAAAGTATTTGAAAGCATGAAGGAAGCAACCGGAATTGATCTGGCAGATATCATTAATGCAGAGTCTTATGACGCAAAGGTGAACCGTAATGTAAACTTGTCCGGGTTAGATTCCGTGAACTTTGTTGTAAAAAGATGATGGAACAAATGTAACCATGGGAAAGCCACAGACAAAAGTAAATGCTACGGCTGTTGAAGCATCAGCGCAGGGAACTGGAACTGCTTCAGAAACTACAAATCAGTAGAAGAAAAATATAATATGTAGTGGTGTTCTTATTTTTATTGATAATGCACACAAACAGGGAAACGATCGTACATGTACGGTCGTTTTTCTTATTTTTACAAAGACTTTACATAAGGCGGTCGAGTGATTTTACATAAACTTGATACATTATATACAAAAAAGAAATAGGGTGATGTTCAAGGAAAGGGGAGAATGATATGAGTATGGATATGATATGGCAGTACTGTCAGAGAAAAACCTGGAAAAAGAGATACCAAGATAAATCTGTTTCTTTTTTCTTCATACGATCATCTGGGCAATTGCTGGTATATGTTTGTGGTCGCTGGTAAGTATTTTTTATTCTGAGGGATATCGGCTGGATGCTTACATTTGCAGGACATGCAGCTTTTTTTCCCAGGATTTATCGGAGGCATCATGTTTCTTTGGAGTCATGATAAGAAATAAGAATATTTGCCAAAGCAGAGAATGCGTGGGCTGATGTTCACACAGAGGAGAAAAAATTGAATGAATGAAACGATGAAAGTAATTTTTGGTTTGGTCGGAGGACTCGCGATTTTTATTTATGGAATGAATATGATGAGCGAATGCCTGCAGAAAGCTGCCGGAGAAAAGATGAAAAGTATTTTATCCATGCTTACCAAAAACCCTGTGCTTGGTGTTTTGGCCGGTGCGTTGACAACTGCGGTATTACAGAGCAGCAGCGCGACAACGGTCATGGCAATTGGATTTGTCAGTGCAGGACTGATGTCTTTGCCACAGGCAATTTCCATTATTTTAGGTGCAAATATAGGAACGACTATGACCGCACAGATCATAGCCTTTAAAATATCCGATTACATTTATTTGTTTATTTTTGTTGGATTTATCATTGCATTTATTTCGAAAAAAGAAAAAGTAAAAAAATATCGGTCAGACAATTTTTGCATTTGGATTGCTATTTCTTGGAATTGAAACGATGGGATCTGTTATGAAACCGTTGGCGTCCAGTGCTTTTTTTGTGGATTTGATTGGAAAAGTTTCCACGATACCGGTTCTGGGCGTTGGCGTGGGTGCATTGATGACACTTGTGGTACAGAGCAGTAGTGCTACGATCGCGGTACTTCAGAATTTTGCTTCACAGGCAGGACCGGATGGTGTCAGCAGTATCATTGGACTGACAGGAGCAATCCCGATTCTTTTGGGTGATAATATAGGAACAACTATCACAGCCGTTATTGCGTCAATTGGTCAGCCAAAAGACGCCAGAAGAACCGCATTTGCACATTGTGTGTTTAATATTTCGGGAGCAATCCTGTTTCTGTTTCTGGTTAAGCCGTATGCGGCGTTGATTCAGTATATTTCGCCGAAAGGAAATGAAGTGGATGTTATTTCCAGACAGATTGCGAATGCGCATACTGGATTTAACCTGACCATGACGCTGATCTGGATTCCATTGATTCCAATTATGGTGAAAATCGTAATGTGGCTTGTGCCGGATAAGAAAAATGAAGAACAGAAATTATTGAGTATGCCGAAGTATCTGGACACAAAACTGATTGCCCAGCCGACAGCAGCGCTTTTACTTGTGGCGCGGGAAATTATGAACTGCAGCGATATCGTGGCACAGATGCTGGATAAAATCCGTACCAGAGGCGGAAAAATGAGGCAGAAGTGGATGCCTTTGTACAGGAGCATGCAAAAAGCCTGCAGGCATTGAATACCTCTATTAATGATTATCTTGCATCGATGTATTCCGAAGGAGTGCTGAATGAAGAACAGGCAGCACAGAGCGCGGGAATGCTCTATATATTGTGCGACATTGACCGGATCGGACAGCTGGCATTGGATATTACGGTAAATTTGCAGGTGCAGAATAAGGGCAAACACAAATATTCCAAAGAAGCTGTAAAAAGAATTGAAAAAAGCGATTGACCAGATTTGCACAATTTATAGAGAGTCCATTCAAAGAATTTCCGGAGATGACGATATTACCATTCAGGATGTGCAGTCACAGAAGGAAAGTATTATGAATCTGGACGAGAAAATACGCAAAAAAATCACATTTCCAGAGTTGGAAAAGGAAAATGTGATTCGAAGCTGACAGCCCCATTTAATGAAGTGCTGCACAATATTGAACGTATTGGAAACAGTTGCGTGAACCTGGTAGAAGTTGCAGAGGATAAAGCCATCATGCAATCCCTTTTAGCTGAGGATTAATACGATGGGGACGATGAAAAAATACCCTGGTGCATATGGCAAACGGATTGCACCGATTGGAACAATTATTACAGAGAATGATAAACAAACAGGAGCAGAAACAGATGAAAAAAAAAAACAGAACAGTGTTATACAAACAGGGAACTTTCCTGGTTACAGTTTAATGAGAGAGTTTTAAATGAGGCGGGAAATCCAGGAGTTCCGCTTGCGGAGAGACTGACATTTGCATCCATTTACCAGACGAATCTGGATGAGTTTTTCATGGTGCGTGTGGGAACACTCATGATGCAGATGAATGCGAAAGAAAAAGTACGGGAAAACAAAACCGGAATGACCAGTGAGGAACAGGTACGGGAAATTTTAAATCAGGTCTGTGTTTTGGAAAAGAAAAAAGCCAAGATTTACGAGCAGCTGATGGGAGAACTGGAACCGAAGGGAATCCGTATCATTAATTTCAATAAATTGTCCAACGAGGAAGGACGATTTTTGGAGCAGTATTTTGATGCACATATTGCGCCATTTTTGTCACCAATGATTATTGGAAAACAGCAGCCGTTCCCATTTCTGGCAAACAAACAGCTGTATGCAATTGTACTTCTGACAACAGGAAAGGGCAAGAAAAAGACAGGAATTGTGCCTTGCTCAAACAGCGTGTTTAAGCGACTGATCGAGATACCAACGAGACCGGGCTGCTTTATGCTTTCGGAGGAATTGATTCTTCATTTTATTTCGAAGCTTTATCCGAAATACTATATTCGTGAAAAGTCCATTATGCGTGTGACGAGAAATGCGGATATTGATGCGCATGATCTGTACGATGAAGATATGGACTATCGAAATATGATGGAGCAGCTAATCAAAAAAAGAGAGTCCGTCTGGATCCGGTGCGTGTGGAATTAAGCAGAAAGATTAATGATAAGGCAACTACCGAATTATCAAATTTCCTTGAGATTGGTACTTCACATATTATTAACGTAAAGACACCGTTGGATCTTTCTTTTTGTATTTGAACTACAGAATTATCTGCGTGATCGTTCCGAATTGTTTTATGAGAAGCGCACACCGAGAGATACACCGGAATTGTCGCTGAAAGAGAGTATTCTCGATCAGGTGGAGAAGAAGGATGTGTTGTTATCCTATCCATTTGAAAGCATGAAACCATTTATTAAAATGTTAAATGATGCAGCAGAAGATCCAGATGTAGTATCGATTAAGATGACATTACCGTGTCGCGGACAGAAGTAAAATTATTGACGCATTGATCGAGGCGGCGGAGAATGGAAAAGAAGTGGTTGTGCTTGTGGAACTGCGTGCACGATTTGATGAGGCAAACAATATTGAAATGTCTCACCGTCTCGAAGATGCGGGTTGCCAGATTTTATATGGACTCGGAGATTATAAAGTACATTCCAAACTGTGTCTGATCACGAAGAAAACACCAACAGGATTTGCCTATATTACACAGATCGGAACCGGAAATTACAATGAGAAGACATCCCGGCTTTATACGGATCTGTCCCTGCTCACTGCAAATCAGAAGATTGGTGCGGATGCGGCAAAAGTGTTTATGGCATTGCAAAAAGGCGAAGTGGTAGAAGATGTGGAGGAACTTCTTGTAGCACCAAAGTGTTTGCAAAACCGTGTCGTTGCAATGATCGATGAACAGATTGCAAATAAGAAGAGCGGAAAAGCCGCGTATATTGGAGTGAAGATCAATTCCCTGACGGATAAAGTATTGATTGATAAGCTGATTGAAGCGTCACAGAATGGTGTGCAGGTAGATCTGATTGTGCGGGGAATCTGTTGTCTGAAGCCACAGATCCCGGATATGACAGAAAATATCCGTGTGGTCAGTGTTGTGGGACGTTTTCTTGAACATTCAAGAATCTATCGCTTTGGCGTAGGCGATGCGGAAAAGATTTATATCGCATCGGCAGATTTTATGACAAGAAATACGATACGGCGTGTTGAAGTTGCAGCACCGATCTATGACGAGAAGATCCGTGAGCGAATCCGTTATATCTTTGATATGATTATGGAGGATGACGAAAAAGGCAAGGAGCAGAATGCCCAGGGATTGTACGAAAATCGTGTGATCAATGAGATATCGGTAAACTCACAGGAGGTCTTTTATCAGGATGCATATGACCGTTGGGTAAAAGAAGTATAATATAATACACAAAAACAAAATGTACAATATAGTGCACAAAAGAATGCGGTTGTACATTATAATACAGCAGAAAAGCCCGGAAACAGGCTTTTTTTACTGAATTAAAAGTTTTTTTTAAAAAGATGTTGACATAATATAATGAACGTGCTATTGTATAGCTGTACAAAATAATAGACAAAATTTAGAGCAAAGATGCTTACCGATGAGGTCGCTTTGCTTTTTTTTATTACTTAAAATTAAGGAGGAATTATATTATGAAATTAAAGGACACAGGATTAACCGTACAGGACATTAAGGACAAAGTAAGTAAATATATGATCGAGACATATGAGCGTTTCGATTTTTTGGCAGAGACAGCTGAGGGCATGTATCTCTATGATGAAAAAGGAACTCCATACCTCGATTTTTATGCAGGAATTGCAGTAAACAATGCAGGCAGCCGCAACCCTAAGGTTGTTGCAGCAGTTAAGGATCAGGTAGATGACATCATGCATACATTCAATTATCCATATACAATTCCTCAGGCATTACTTGCTGAGAAAGTTTGTAAGACAATCGGAATGGACAAGATCTTCTATCAGAACTCCGGTACCGAAGCAAACGAGGCTATGATCAAGATGGCCCGTAAATATGGTATTGAAAAATATGGTCCAAACAGATATCACATCGTAACAGCAAAAGATGGTTTCCACGGAAGAACATTCGGTGCCATGTCAGCAACCGGTCAGCCGGGAAATGGATGTCAGGTTGGATTCGGACCTATGACATACGGTTTCTCTTATGCTCCTTACAATGACCTGCAGGCATTCAAAGATGCATGTACTGAAAATACGATCGCGATCATGGTCGAACCGGTACAGGGCGAAGGTGGTGTTCATCCTGCAACACCAGAGTTTATGAAAGGCCTCCGCGAGTTCTGTGACGAAAAGGGAATGCTCCTTCTGATTGACGAGGTTCAGACAGGATGGTGCAGAACAGGAGCTGTAATGAGCTACATGAACTATGGCATCAAGCCGGATATCGTTTCTATGGCAAAGGGACTTGGCGGTGGAATGCCAATTGGTGCAATCTGTGCAACCGAGGAAGTTGCAAAAGCATTTACACCTGGTTCTCATGGAACAACATTTGGTGGACATCCGGTTTGCTGTGCAGCAGCATTAGCAGAAGTTGGAGAACTGCTTGACAGAGATCTGGCAGGAAATGCAAAGAAAGTCGGCGATTACTTTGCAGCAAAGCTTGAGAAACTTCCTCATGTAAAAAAGAAGTAAGACATCAGGGACTTCTCGTAGGTGTTGAGTTTGATGACACAATCTCAGGTGTAGATGTGAAACATGGTGCATTTGACAGAAAGATGCTGATCACAGCCATCGGTGCACATATCATTCGTATGGTTCCACCACTTATCGTCAGCGAGGAGGAATGTGATAAGGCATTCGAAATCCTTGATGAGACAGTAAAATCACTTTCATAAAATCGATCATACGTTAATTTGTATACACACACATAAGAAATCAGGACAAGGGCGTCACGAAGTTGTTTCGTGCGCCCTTGTTTTGTGTAGAAGAGAGGGTAAACGATGGCACATCTTGTTATTACAATAGGATGCGAATATGGCGCAAAAGGAAACCAGATCGGTAAAAAAGTTGCAGAAGATCTGGGAATCAAGTTTTATGATCGCGAAACGGTAGACGAGATTATTAAAGAAGTAGGAATACCGAAAGACATTATGGAAAAAGTTGAGGAAGGTGTTACCATTGCCGGAAAAGGTGCAGAAGGTGATGTCCGTGGATCTTTTTCCAAATATGCGGATTTGACAGAGCGTGCAATTCACGTCCAGAAAACAATCATTCGAAAATTATCTGACCGGGAATCCTGTGTGATCATCGGTCGTTCAGCTGATTATATTTTAAAGGAACATAAACCAATTTTACGTATTTTCATTTATTCACCGGATGAGGTGAGAATTAAAAATGTAATGGAAAGTCACAATCTGTCAGAAGATGATGCAAAGCTTTTCATTATGGAAAAAGACAAGCGATATCACAAACGTCATATGGCGCTGACCGGAAGCAACCGTGGCGATCGTCACAACAGGGACATGCTCATAGACAGCAGCCTTCTGGGTGTGGATGGCACAGCGGAATTGATTGAAAGCGTAGCAAAGAAAGTATTTCACGAATAGGAGGTAACAGGATATGGAACAGAAAAAATCAGAATTTAACAAAGTACTGAATGCCTGGGACATCCTTGTAATTGCATTCGGCGCTATGATTGGATGGGGCTGGGTCGTTTCGACCGGAGGATGGATTGAAAAAAAGGTGGTGTACTTGGTGCCGCACTTGGATTTGTCATCGGTGGTATCATGATCTTCTTCGTGGGACTGACATACGCAGAGCTGACAGCGGCAATGCCACAGTGTGGTGGAGAGCATGTATTTAGTTACCGGGCAATGGGGGCAACAGGATCTTTTATTCTGTACATGGATGATCGTACTTGGTTATGTCAGCGTTGCCTGCTTTGAGGCTTGCGCTTTTCCTACGATTATCACTTATTTATGGCCGGGATTTTTGAAGGGTTATCTGTATACGGTAGCCGGATTTGATATTTATGCATCCTGGTTAATCGTGGCAATTGTTGTGGCATTTTTGATTATGTTGATCAATATTATCGGAGCAAAAACCGCTGCAATTTTACAGACCGTTCTGACCTGTATCATTGGTGGAGCCGGAATCCTGTTAATTGTGGCTTCTGTCATCAATGGTTCTGTGGATAACCTGAACGGACAGATGTTTGCAGGTGCTTCTGCCGGTGTGAACATTAAGGCAATTATCGGTGTTGCAGCACTGTCACCATTCTATTTTATCGGATTTGACGTTATTCCACAGGCAGCAGAGGAGATTAACGTTCCGGCAAAGAAAATTGGTAAAATTTTAATTTTATCTGTTGTATTGGCTGTTATCTTTTATGCACTTGTCATTGTAGCTGTTGGTCTTGTTATGAATTCAGGTGCAATTGTTGCATCACAGCAGACAACCGGACTGGTTACCGCAGATGCGATGGCGGCGGCTTTTCACACAAAAAGTCATGGCAAAAGTCATCATTGTAGGTGGTATGTGCGGAATTGTTACTTCATGGAACTCTTTCCTGCTCGGTGGTTCCCGTGCGATGTATTCCATGGCTGAGTCTTATATGATTCCGAAGTTCTTTGCAAAGTTACATCCAAAGCACAAGACCCCGGTCAATTCCCTGATTCTCATCGGTGCGTTGACCATGCTCGCACCGTTTGCAGGACGAAAGATGCTCGTATGGATCAGTGATGCCGGTAACTTCGGATGCTGTTTCGCATACTGCATGGTTGCACTTTCCTTTATGATTTTGAGGAAAAAAAGAACCGGATATGCCAAGACCATACAAGGTGCCTGCATATAAGTTTTTCGGAACAATGGCAGTGATCATGTCCGGATTTATGGTAGCGATGTACTGCATTCCGGGAAGTGGTGGAAACCTGATTCTTCAGGAGTGGATCATCGTACTTGGCTGGTGTGCACTTGGTGTCGTATTCTATGCTATTTGTAAGAAGAAATACAAAGAATCCTTTGGTATTCTTGTTGAACTGATTTCTGACGAGGATGCGGCAACGCTGATGCCGGAGGCTGACGATGTTGAACTCGATAAAGTCATTGATGCAGCCATAGATCGTGTACTTGCAAGAAAAGCAAGTTAAAAAGGGTTATTCGAAGAAAGGACGGATTACAGATATGAATACATTTAATTTTTCGGTTCCACAGGATATTACAGTGGGAAAAGGAAGTCTGGCAAAGTCGCCGGAGATCGCAAAGAAACTTGGCGGTTCCCATGCATTTATTATTTCCGGTCCACATCTGGCAAAGATGGGACTGGTAGAAAAAAAGCAGCCGATTATTTAAAGATGGTGGATATAAAAACCGATGCGTTTACAGAGATTGAAGCAAACCCTTCGGTTGCAACGGTTGAGAAGGCAACGGAGAAATTTAAGGAATCGGGCGCTGATTTTATTGTTGCATTTGGCGGCGGATCCCCGATGGATGTTGCAAAAGCAGTCGGTGTGGTTGCAAAGTACGGCGGAAGCATCACCGAATATGAAGGTGCGCATAAGGTGCCGGGATCAATCATTCCTCTGATCGCGATTCCAACGACCGCTGGAACAGGTTCCGAGGTCACCGCATTTTCGGTAATTACGGATCACAGCAGAGATTACAAGCTTACGGTATTCAGTTATGAGTTGCTTCCGGCATATGCAATTCTCGATGCGGAACTGATTACGACAGCACCGGCAAGTGTGGCGGCAGCCTGTGGCATTGATGCTTTTATTCATGCAGAGGAAGCTTATATTTCCACAGCGGCCTCTCCGTTTTCGGATGCTATGGCAGAAAAAGCGATGGCGCTGATTGGAAAGAACATTCGCCGTTTTGTGGCAAATCGCGGGGACATGGAAGCTGCTGAGGCGATGATGGTTGGTTCGCTGTTTGCAGGAATTGCATTCTCATTTGCAAGACTGGGAAATGTCCATGCCATGAGTCATCCGGTGAGTGCATTTTTCGATGTGCCACACGGCGTGGCCAATGCGGTTCTTCTTCCAGTGGTAGCAGAGTACAATGCGCTGGCAGATCACGGAAGATACCTGACCATTTATAATGATATCAGTCCGGTTCCGGCATATACAGACGATTTTGAACCGATGATGCTGGTGGATGCGATCCACAGTCTTTGTGCAGATATTGGCATTCCGGAGAATTTGACCATAGCAATCAATCAGGCAAGTAAAACAGGTGAAGTTACACGGGAAGAGATTGAAAGCAAGATTGAGGCGATGGCAGTGGATGCGATGAAGAGCGGAAACATTGCGGTAAATCCACGGTCCTCACGTCAATGTGATATTGAGATGTTATACAAAAAAGCTTTATAGAAAGAACGCCTTTTGACCTGCGAATGATCTTATAGTAGAATAAGAAGAAAAGGAAATGTGGAGAAATGACGATGGATTATTTATCACATAATGTATCGGAAAATTTAAAACGGATTCGCCAGTCAAAAAGGAATGAGTCTTGATCAGGTGGCTGAGCAGACCGGCGTAAGCAAGAGTATGCTGGCACAGATCGAAAAAAGGCACGGCCAATCCTTCGCTCGGTGTGTTGGGAAAGATCACCAGTGGATTGCGCATTGAGTTTCAGAAACTGATCGATCCGCCCCGTATGGATTTTTTGTCTCGTATCGCCGGATGCGATGATCCCAACGAAGGAACTGGAAGGCCAGTACACAAAGTATGGACGTGTTTTCCTTATGAGGATTCACAGTCGGTGGAAGTATATCGCATCGATGTGGAGCCCGGCGGTGTATATACAAGCGGAAGCCATGGGGAGAAAACGCGGGAATATCTCACAGTTATTGAAGGAATATTGACGGTAGAGTGTCACGATCATGTACAGGAGGTTCATAAGGAACAGGTGTACAAGTTCGAGACGGATCAGCCGCATATATACCGGAATGACGGAACCGAAAGAGTCAGTTGCATGTGTTTCTTTTGGATTATACAAATTTAAGATAATCATATCATGAAAAAATGAAGCTGCTGTACTAATTGCTTAGTGTAACAGCTTCATTTGTGTATTTCCCATATTTACGACAGGTAAGAAGAATAGAGCAAAGCATAAAAATGAGGATTGTAATACTGCTGGTAATTACAAATATCCAGCCAAGCTGGCTATCTTTTAAAATTCCCATATGGTATAAAAAAAACCTTTAGTATTTTAGAAAGACCTAATCCTGCAAACAGGCCTATGAAGTAAGTATAGGATGATTCAAGTGCGATTAGGATAAAATGTTTTGGTTTTGATATTCCGATTAGTTTCAGCAGATATAATTCCTGTTTTCGATAATCAAATTCAAAAATATTTTGTATTTGTATATTCATTAATGAAAAGAGACAGCAACTGCATAAAATTACAATCATAAGAATTAAACGGCGCAGTTTCCCTTGCTGTAAGAGTGTTGTCTGATCATCCAGATTAATGAATTGTACATAGGTATTGTCACTTAAAATCGCTTGCATTTCATCCATGACCGCAGGATCGATATCTTTCAAATAGAAAGAAGAAACAAAGTCATTGTTAAAATAGTGATTGTACTGATCAATATCGATAATTAGACACAGACTGTTTGAGGTATCGGAAGGATACACTAACAGATGGTCGGTTTCGTCCGTAATATTTATCGACAGGTCTTCCCAATCCTGTTTGGAAGAATCCATTTGAAGTGTGGATATCTTATAGTTTTGTCCAATCATCGAGAGAATACTTTGTCCGCCGTTTCCGTCGAGATTGGTTTTGCGGAGAGAAAAATACCATTTCCATTCTCCAGAATGGTATGATTTGAATCTGAAGATTGCATAAGTTCTGCAATCATAGGCTGAGAATATCCCATTAGAACCAAATCAATATCGATATCTTTTTGGGAATTATGCAGCAAAGTGATGCCAGAAGCTGTCGTTTCCAAATCTTTTTTGAAATCCTCTCCAAGCTTGCTTTTGGGAAGCTTCAATCGAGAGTTGTTCCATTACAGTAATACTGCGTAATTTTATTTTTAACGCAAAGATCACGGACTTTATTACTGATTTTTCTAAGACTGTCTACTTCATCGGGAGATGCTTTCAGACAGACATTGTAGTAATCTTCAAATTTGACCAGATACTTATAGGAATTGTTGTTGTCCGTTGTTTTTGTTTGTTCTTTAAACTGTATACTTATTGCTAATAAAAGCAGAATACAAAGTGAAATCGATAAAATATTGATGAGCTTTTTTCTTCCATATAGTTTAAAGTTTCGAAAGGATAGTTTGGTCATTCCAAATAATTTTTTACCAAATAAAGTGTGCATGGTTCCCTGATGATCCGTTGAATAGCCGGTTAGTATTTGTTCCGAGGAACTGCTTTCATAGGAATTCAATTTATAGGTCAGTAGCATAAGTAAAATAAGTATTTCACATATACTTTCTGCAAACAGCCAGATAATGGATAATTCGAATTTCATATGAAATATGTGTGTCACAGCAAAGTAGAAAAATACTGTTCTAGAAAATAGCCAAAAAGAATTCCGGCAATAATAGTGATTAAAAAACAGAACAATAATATGAAGTTTTATATTCATCATGTTAGCGCCAATAATTTTATACACCTGCAGGGAAGGTTTCCATTTTAACAGGCATACGGTCAGAGTATTTACAAGAATGATACTTATGAAAGCGATGATTAAAGCCATAATACACAAGTAAATGCCAAAGTTTTTGCGATGTTCCAAACGACCGGCCTGGGTATATCCAAGTGTTTCAAGCAAAACTTCATTTAGTTCATAATCATACACATTTTTATCCAGTTTGTTGGAGGCAGTTGCCAGATGATATACGTAGGAATCCAGATTTTTTAAGTTATTAGCAACGACATATATATGGTTGGTTGTATTTTTATACTTTACATAATTGTCTGAAAAAATGAAAAAAGCATTGTTATTATCAGCAGTAATGCTGGATTTATAATTGACAACCAGTCCCGATACAATTTTTGTTTCCAGTTCATTTGTATCGGGATTTTTCAAGGTGATTTTACTTCCAATCATATTGTCTGGATGAAGACCAAGTTGAAACAGATACCATTTAGGTGCTAGAATTTCGTTTTCATTTGTTGGATATTTTCCATCTACAATACGATAGTTGGCATATTCAAAAAAAATTTTTGGATGCGATAATATAGTGAAATGTTTTATCGTCAAATGTTACATTTTGTTCCTGAGAGATTGTATACGATTTTGTATTGGTATCATTGGTAACAAAATGTAAGTCGGAATTTTCAATACCGGAGATATTGTATGAATAGGAACCATAAGTGGCTATCATATCATTGAGAATACTTTTCTGGTTGGATTCGTGCATTACGCAATATCCGAAAAATAGAAGAGCTGACAGAAAGCAGGTTAAAAATACCCAGACAATATATTTGCGCTCATAAAGAAAACTATAGAATATTTGTTTTTAAATTTCTTTTTCATACAATTCGTCCATCCTTTATTTGAATTTGACGATCTGCCAATGCCGCCAGGTGGGTATCATGGGTCACATAGATGACGGTTTGTTGATATCTTTTAGCGCATTCTAAAAAGAAGGTGCATAACTTTTTGGCTGTTATGGCTATCCAGATTTCCGGTAGGCTCATCTGCAAAAATAACTTCTGGTCGCATAATGAGTGCTCTTGCAATAGCTGCTCTTTGTTGCTGGCCTCCAGATAATTGGGTTGGCATCTTTTTTAATTGATCGGTGAGTTCAAGAACTTCACATAATTCATTTATGTAGTCAGGCTTTGGGGATTTGTCTGCTAAGATAAGTGGAAGACAGATATTGTCATAAATATTTAAAGTTGGAAGTAAGTAATATTTTTGAAATACAAAACCAAATTTATGCAAGCGTAAATCAGCAGATTCAGACTGTGTTAGAGTATCTAACATCATACCGTTGTAATTTATACGCCCGCTCGAAAGGGGGAGCAACCGTGCTCATTATATTGAGCAAGGTTGTCTTCCCGGAGCCGGAAGTGCCGATAATTGAAAGAATTTCCTGATCTGCTATTTCCAATGAAATATTGTCTAAAGCTTTAAATTCGGTCTCCTTATTTTTGTAAATTTTATTAACATTTTCTAATTGAAACATAACACACCTTTATTCTTTTATATTAAGAGTATCTTTCATAAATGCGATTTCATCTGTATCTGCTTCTGTAGCATTAGGAGATAAGTTCGATAACCGTATGTTCTTTTTATGGACCTTTCCGTTTTTATTTTCAATCCACAAGGTAATTTTCATTTTTTGGGCTATATTTGTAATTTCATCATTACTTTTACCATAGGTACAGCCGGTTAATGATAAAAACATAGAAGCTGTGTTACCGTTTCCATCACATGCAAAAACCTGCTGCCCATGGATACCTCCGGTTGATTCTAAAAAAGAAGATTTTTTCATCATCTGACAAGGCGGAATCATCAATGGTTGCTTCTACGATATAATCATTTATTTTCAGATATCGTTTTAGTTCAAAGTGATATACAAATTCAAATACATTTCCATAGTTACCATTGTTGAGATCTTTTATATCATAATAATTGTCATAGTAATCGGAAGTGTCTACGATTTGGGGACCATCAAAGTTTTGTACAATTTCAGGTGTCATTTGAAGTGTGGAATACTGTTCAATCGTACTGCTGTCCATTTTAACTTTTAGTGCAGTTATCATGTAAAAAATGATGGCTGCGATGAGTACAATGGTGATGGTGCATCCCAGGATGATTCGTTTCTTTTTAATTGTTAATTTGTGCATTGATATATACTCCTGTAATTTTTATTCAAAATGAAAAATGGTGTATTTAACATTTCCCCAAGATTTTTTGGCATTTTTATTTATTTTGGCCAATGCTTTTTGAGGATAATCAGCTGTGTGCGAAGCACAATAAATATCTTTTTGTCGATTTTTGTAACGATAATCGAATGTTTTAATGTGCCATCCTTTAAAGTTATTTGAATGACATCACCTATTGAAACATTCTTCCGTACATTATCTAATTTCTTATAACAGCCTATATTGTATTTATCCCAATAATTTGCAAAGGCATTTTTACCAGAACATCTACACCAGGATGTAGTGCATACATAATTATTTTGGTCACCACCGGATAGGTAATACCATTTGGAGGAGGTATTAACTATATTTCCCTTTTTCTTGGGAGAATTTTTGCTATCTCCATCCATCAAGCACTTTCCTTCTAAAACACACTGTGATGCAAAATTTGTGCAATCGCTGGAGAATGCATGGTAATATGGATTATAATCCTTGGCATAATTTTTTGCATAGGTAGCAGCATTTTGACCGTTCCACTGAGGAAGAGGGGAGATAGTAGCATTGTTCTTAGCATTGACAACATTATTGCCACATGTAATGAATAATCCAAATGTAAAAATAAAAAATAATTTTTGAGTTTTTGTTTCATTTGTCTAAAATCCTTTCTGCTTCATTAAAAATTAGTTTTTCCATAACCATTTCCATAAATTTGAAATTGTCATAAAACACCTCTCTAAAAAATAGTCCTTTATTAGACTAGCTTTTTGTATTTGACATTTTCAATAGGATTTCGACAAACGGTCAGATTAATCGACAAACGGTTTAATATGTAATTGTACGGTGGCACTATAGTACCCATCCTTTATTTGATAGTAATATCTACCGTGGTATTTTTTAGCAGTTTCTTCAATATTCTGAATTCCTAGACCATGAAGATGTTTGTTTTCTTTGGTAGTAATTATGTGACCATTTTGAATGGAAACATTTTTAATATTCATTGAATTAATAACTTTGATTTCCAAAAATTGTTTTCCTTGATTAACCTCGAAAATCAATTTATTTGTTGTACAGGTGTTGTTGTTGATAGCCTCAACGGCATTTTTTAACAAGGTTAGAAACTATAACACACAGATCTTTTCGTGAAATATTTAATTCTTGATCCATATAACCGGTTACTTTTATTGTGCAGGTTGAGGAAATTGGTGTTAAATAGTTTGTTAATATAGTATCAATAATATCATTTCCTACAGAATAGCCTTTTTGATTAATAAGGGAAATTTCGTCTAGTAGTTCTTTTTATATATTGAGATTCCTCTTCACAAAGTCCCTTTTGTGACATATTTTGTATTTGAAGTAAATGCGCAGTAATATCATGACGAAATTGACGGGTATTTTTTTCTTTTGTCAATAAATCTTCAAAATACTGTTTTTGTTGTTCATTATATTGCTCCAAAAAGGAAACTTGCGATTGAAAATTTTGTTTTGTATTGAAATAATAAATTAATATGTAATTTAAAATAAAAATAGTTAAACTGCCTGATGTAATTAAAACTATTCCAATGAGCTTGCCTTTAGGAACGATTATTTCTGTCAGGAGAAAAGTAAAATATGTAATAAGTAAGCATAATATAATCATGACACTTGCGACAATAAGCCAAACATGTTCTGTTATTTGAAAAGCATCTTTATTCAAATTTTTCCCAATTAAAAGGTAGTATAACCATAAGATTATTATAATAATTATTAAACATGGAAGGGCGTTTCCCTTTTCTCCCATATCTGAAATTGATTGAATAATGTATATGACAACAGATTCAAATATGGATAATGTTGGGAAAGATACTATATATAGTTTTAAAATGTCTTTAACGGAACTTTCAAAAAGTATATTTATAAGGAAAATTGACAATGCAAGCCCAATATAGTAAAGGGTGGTCCGTTGAAAGTTAAAAGAACTGAAGATTAATAATATTATGAAAAGCAATCCAATCAGTTTTATCTGTTTTTTTAAAGAAGGTACAAGAGTTTGGTGAAGAATAGTGTAAAAAAGAAAAATATTCTAGAACAACAAAAAAAAGTAAAATAGCAAAATTTAGTAATTTATTCATTATTTTATATCCTATTATAATGTGTATCAAATTTTATATAAGCTTGTAAAACATCGTTTTTTTTCCTTCGCGAAATTGGAATGCGTGTTCCATTTTTTAAAAAGGATATCTTTATCAATAGTTACAATACTTTTCATATTAACAATGTAGCTTTTATGACAGTCAATAAATAAACGTTCATCAAGGATTATAATGGTCTCATAAATTAAGACACTTTTTTCGGACAGTTTTTAATGAATCTGATATACTAAAATCAGTAACAAAGAAAGGATTCATAAAAATGTCCAGACAAAGAAGAAATTTCAGTGCCAAATTTAAATCAGACCTTGTAATCGAACTACTTAAGGGTGAGAAAGATCTCAATACCCTTGCTGTTGAAAATAATATCCAGCCGAATCTGCTCCGCAACTGGAAAAAAGAATTCCTCGACAATGCTTCTGCTGTATTTGATGACAAGCGTGAGGATAACCTCAAAGAAAAGCTTGCTGAAGAACGCAAGGAAAAGGCGGAGTATGCCAAAAAGGTTGGTCAGTTAACCATGCAGGTTGACTGGCTCAAAAAAAAATCTGAAGAAATTTGTGGACCAGACTACGAGAGTAAGTTTAGTCCAAAACCTTTTGACGACTAAAGAAATCCCGGCTTCTGTCGGCGCAAAACTGCTTGATATCAATCGTACAAGTATTTATTACAAAGGCACGCCTACATCCGATGAAGAACTGGCTTGTAAAGAGATTATCGATCATCTCCATACAGATAACCCATCCTGGGGTGCAAGACAAATGTCCGCCCAGCTGAAGGCTAGAGGATATCATGTGGGACGTCGAAAAACACGACGTTACATGAATGAAATGGATATTTATCCAATCTATCCTAAGATGAACCTTTCCAAGCGTATGCAACAGGCCAAGGTATGTCCTTATCTGCTCCGTAATGCTATCATAGATAAGCCAAATCAGGCATGGTCTATTGACATTACATATATTCCAATCAAACGAGGTTTTCTATATTTGACAGCTGTTATTGATTGGCACAGTCGTTGCATCGTTGGCTGGGAAGTAGATGATACGCTTGATACCAGAATGGTCATTAATGCTTTAAAAAAGGCATTCAAGGTAGCAAAACCGCAGATATTGAATTCTGATCAGGGTTGCCAGTTTACAAGTCAGCAATACATTGATTTTGTAAAGGTAAACGGCATCCGGCAAAGCATGGATGGCAAAAGCCGCTGGGCAGATAACATCATGATTGAGCGTTGGTTCCGCAGCTTCAAATATGAAGAAGCTTATCTGACACAATACAATAACATCAAAGAAGCCAGAACTGCCATCGGACAGTATATCCACACTTACAACTTTGAGCGGCGTCATTCTGCACTTGATTATAAGACACCGGCTGAATGCTACTATCCGGCAATGCTGTTGCCATATGTAGCTTAGCATAAATGGGACTGGGGAAGGTTCAACTACTTTCCCTATGTTCTCTGTAACTTATCAACCATATCAGTTCATTATAAAAATCTCAGATTTTTGTCTTGACAACTGAGCCACTATAGATGGCTTTCCAGCTTTTTAAAGAATTATTACTTTCATAGATATTTTCGCCAATAATAATTTTTACATAGTCGCCACAGGCCTCAAGATAATCAATTTTGTATTGTGAAATTTTGCAAGGAACATTATCAAATTTTAGAGTTATTGACGAATAGCCTAATAAAGTTTTTTTTCAGCATCATTAATTGCTTCTTCTAATTCCAAGATATCAATGGGCTTTGTTACAAAACGATAAGCTCCGATTTTAAAAGCGTCTTTAAAGCGTTCTCGCTTAGCCGAAAGCATTATAATAGTATAATGTTTTTGGTTATGGCGTAATTGAGAGGCTGCCTCGATTCCATCGACTTCAGGCATATCAATATCTAATAGAAGAATGTTTAAATTGATTTGTGAATTTAATAGTTCCTGGGCAGAGTAAAAGTGCACCAACTGGATTGTACATGCATATTTTTGCTCATATAACTCAACAAACTGAGAGATAAATTTATGTACATGAGATTCATCGTCACATATTCCAAGGGTTATCTGTAAGGGGCTCATTTAATTAACTTCCTTTTGAATATTTAGTATATGAAAATTTATTTAATGGTAACATTACACGTCTATTTTACAATAATACTTTTGTGACTAATCATTCCAACACATGGTGAAAAATTAAGATTCATTAAGGTAACCTTAAGGTAAAAATTTGGAGAAATAGTATATAATAGGTAAATGTACGATAACGAATGTAATGTTTAAGAGGAGGTTTCGAATGAAAGATTTATTTGAGCGCTCAGTGCCGATGCAGGAGACAGCGCAGACAAAGAAGGGATTGCTCTGGATTCTGGAGTTGCTTGTATTTGTAGCGGTATTTCTTGTAGCGAGTATTGCGCAGGGATTTGCCACAGTGCCGATGCAGCTGGTTATGCTGTTTTCCGACAAAGCATATATGGCGGCAGTTGCAAGTGGAGATGTTGCAAAACTAACGGAAGCGAGTATGGTAACCCAGCGTCTGATGGAATCAGACGGGTATATGATAGGTATGTTGCTTTCTGATATTGTGGTGATGCTTATTGCATTTCTGTTTTGCCGTTTTATTCAGAAACGTAAATTGCGCACACTTGGTTTTATAAAAAAGGGATGTTAAAAGAGTACGGTCTTGGCATGCTTCTCGGTTTTGCATTTTTCTCAGTGTGTGTTCTTCTGGGTGTGTTATTTGGCGGATTAAAAATTGAAGGAATTTCACCGGAATTTTCCATTGGTATTTTTGTGGCATATCTTCTTGGCTATATGGTGCAGGGAATGACAGAAGAGGTGCTTTGCCGTGGCTATTTTTTAGGGTCTTATGCAAGAAGATACCCGGTATATGCAGCAGTTCTTGCCAATTCACTGTTGTTTGCGTCGCTGCATTTGCTCAATAGTGGAATCTCCGTACTGGCATTTATTAATATTACGTTGTTTGGAATCTTCGCTTCCATTTATTTCATTCGAAGAGGAAGTATTTGGGGAATCGGAGCATTTCATTCCATCTGGAATCTGGTGCAGGGAAATTTCTATGGCATTAAAGTCAGTGGAACACCGGTTGGAAATACGCTTTTCACCACACAGGCAATCGCGGGAAAAAGCTTGTGGAACGGTGGCGATTTTGGTATGGAAGGAAGTTTGATTTGTACTATCGTGCTGACTTGCGGAATTATATTTTTGTATACACGCAAGAATAAAGATGCAGTAGAGGCGTAACAGATAAGAAGCAGGAGTGCTCATAGAACATCTCCTGCTTCTTTTTACTTTTATTATAAGAGAGTATAATTAGTAAAAATTTTAAAATATCATCGGCCTGTTTACGCTTTGGCTTTGCAGGTGCGTCAGCACCGTAACCGACTGCGATAACAGCGACAATAATTTCTGTCTCTGGGATATCGAGCATTTCGCGGATTTTCTTTCCGTCACGAATACCCATTACCAATGTATCAAGTCCAAGCTCTTTGGCTTTCAAAATCACATTTTCATTGTGAAGTCCGAGGTCGTAATAACCCCAGCCATTGCCACACTCATTATCAGGATTGCCTTCACGGTCAAATCCGGAACGGTTCGCTACAAATGTTGTAATTACATATGCGCCTGCACCCTTGGAGCTGTTTATGTTAAATTCAGGAAGGCATTCCTTCGCAAATTTTTCTTTAGCAGCTTCATCGATGACACAGTAATAACGTGCAGTCTGGGAATTCTTCCAGGATGGTGCTAAAATACCGGCTTCTACGATCTCTTTGATCTGTTCTCTGGTGACGGTTTTGCTTGCGTCATAGGAGCGCACACTTCTTCTGCTTTCTAATAAGGTCTGAAATTCCATATGTATCCTCCATTATGCATTTATTAAGTTTGTTATAGCTAACTGCATATTAGCTCATTGCGCTAAATTTGTCAATTGTCTGGAAAGGCTTCTACAAAAAAGAACCGTCAGAGTGGGGAGGGATCACGCTGACGGTTTCCTATGTGAATCGCTTTTGGCGAATTATTTTTTGTCGGAACTAACAGCACCCCAACCCCCATCGGTTAAAATACAATAGCTCCTTTTGATGGTTTTATCATACCAATGGATTGTGAACAGGTTGTGACAGTGTACGAAAGAATTTCTAAAATGTGGAACCATATTCTAAACAAAGTTTAAAAATATGGTAGGATATTTTTGTATTCTCAATCGTGTATAGAATAGAGACATGGAAAAGGATGCAGCACAGGAGGAAACATGGGCACGAAACAATGGACATCAATAACGGAATTTCGGGAATTTTATGATCGTCAGGTAAAAGAGAGTGTACCGGCTGGCTATGGTATTGATGGGAAACATATCAGATGCGGAGGATGTAACGCAGACGGTTTTCCTGAAAGCATGGGAGAAAAAGCCCGATTTTCGGGATGCGGATCATGAGATTGCATGGATTCTTACAACAACGCGAAATCAGTGCAAAGATATACACAAAAGTTTCTATCGCAGAAAGAGGGCTGATTTAGAGAATGCACCGGAACCACAGGTAACATTGGAAACACAGATGGACAGTGAAATCTGGGAGGCACTGCAGAGCCTTGCAGAAAAAATATCGTATGGTACTGTATCTGTATTATTATGAAGGATATTCGGTGAGAGAGCTTTCCGTGATTCTCAGGCGCAGGGAAAGTACCCTGCAGACGCAACTTGCAACAGGAAGAAAGCAGATGAAATCTTTGTTGGAATCGAAAGGAGAATGCTGATATGAAGCGCAATTGGGAAGAGAAAATTACACATACGTTGGATCAGATAGAGCCGTCTCAACAGCAGACACATCAAATGTGGACGGCAATACTACAAAGTAAAACGAAAAAAAGAACCAAAAAGTTTCCGGTATTTCGCTTTACAGCAGTGGGAATGTGTATATTGGTTCTGAGTGTCGGAACCGGAATTGGTGTAAATGCAGCAACCGATGGGGCACTGTTTTCATCTCTTCGTTCGTTTGTTTCACAGCCGGAACAACAGAAAAAAGTAGCATCAGAAGGATTGAAAAAGAGTTCTTTTACAGAAGTATATGCACCTCCTCTGGTTGGATGTTCAGATGCATATATTATTTTCGCAAATGAAAGAGGACTCATGATCTACGGGCGGAATCAGGAGAAACTTCTGGCAGCATTGGATCTTCAGGCTTTGGATTGCAATTATTTTAATGCAGATACCGTAATGACACATATTATGATGGAAGATGATATGCTTTATATGTATAATGAATATAAAGATGAAACAAAGACTTCACAGATATATCGTTATGATCTTACGAATGCGGGGCAGGAGAATGCATTGTCTATGGTGGATGATGCAACAGAAATTGAGACCATACAGAAAAAATGCAAAAAATTCGCGGCAAACAGAAAGGATACGTTTGACAGCATTCCGTTGGCACAGGGAGAATGGAATGGCAGCGAGAAATTAAAGTATAGTGAGGAAAGTCTGGTCTGGACAGATCAAAACGGAGATAAGCAGCTGAGCTGTATGCTTACACTGGCGGATGGAACTTACCAGCTGTATACCTGTTCATTGAAAGACAGGACAGATGGGAAAACCGAAACGCTGGCTTTGCATCAAACCGAAGATACCAGGGAAACGCAGAAACTTCCAGCATTTGCATATACAGGAAACGACAAAATTATGAAAACACTTTGTGATTATATGTGCAGTCAGGATTATGGATATTCTGGTGAAGTACATATTCCGGCTCCGGTGGTCTATAAGACAGTGGAAGAGGATGACAGTGTTGTTGTATTTGCAAATCTTTGGAGCTTTACCTATAATCCAAATGGAAATACACTAGACTGTGAGGGCGGTGGTGAACAGCCGTCGAGATTAAAAATTAAAACCCGATAAAAAAGGTGGTTATACCGTACAGGAGCATCTTGAGGCCGGTGATGGCGCGGAGTATCAGAAGGATATAGAGGCTTTTTGCAACGGCTATCCGGTATCTGTTTCCAAATTTACGGAGGAGGGAAAGAACTATGAGAAAATTCGTAAGGAACTGGTAAAGATGTATGTAGATGATCACGGATTGGATTTTAAATATTATAAAGATTACGGATGGGATCCGGTTTCTCTTTAAAATGGATTGTGCCTTACAAAATCACAGGATTGTGATATTTGTAAGGCATATTTTATGGTAAAATGGTTGCAGTTACAAAGAAAAGCAAACGCATGGAAGGTCGGAACATGGAGCAGATATTAGTTGTAGAAGACGATTGGGAATTAAATCACGGAATATGCTGGCAGCTGCAGAAAGAAGCATATGATACAAAAGCGGCGTATTGCATAGCGAAAGCGCAGACGTTGTTGCGAAAGGAAACTTTTCGACTGGTTTTGCTGGATGTGAATCTTCCGGATGGAGAAGGATTTTCGGTATTGCAGTGGATGAATCGGGAAAATCTACATATACCGGTTCTTTTTCTTACGGCAAGGGATCTGGAAGAAGATGCCCTGCTGGGATATGAGCTTGGTGCGGTGGATTATGTCACAAAGCCTTTTTCTACAAAAATTCTGTTGAAAAAGATTGCAGTCATTCTTCGGAATGGGGATAAGCCGGAGAATTTCTCCGATGGCCATTTGTGGGTTTCACTGTCACAGGGCAAAGTGATGGTGAAGCAGCGGCTTTGTGCGGTGACACCAACAGAATTTCGTATCCTTTCGGCGTTTATACGGGCAAACGAGCAGCAGCTTCTGACTTATGATATGTTGCTGGATACATTGTGGGATTGTGGAAATCAGATTGTGGACCGGCATGCGCTGGCGGTGAATATTGGCCGGTTGCGTAACAAGATTGAGGATGACACGCATAAATATATTGTGAATGTATACGGAATGGGATATCAATGGATTGGAAATGGTTCGTAGTTGGGGCGATGGCAGCAGTCGCCGTATTTTTTGTTGTAAAATATTGTATGCTGCGCCGGAATATAAAGGAATTTGCAGCGCAGATGGAGGAATGTTTGGATCAGGTGATTGTGGGAGATACCGTTGAACCGGAAAAAATGCAGGACACTTTGTTTGCAAAGCTGCAGGAAAAATTGTATCGGGTGGAGCATATCTTCGCTTTGCGGGGAGAAAAAGAATCAGCAGGAAAAAGAAACTTTACAGGAGCTAATTTCGGATATATCCCATCAAAGCCGTATCCCGATTGCAAACCAGAATATTTATCTGGATATGTTAAGAGAAGAGGTTTGCAGCAATGATGGAAAGCAGGCGCTGACAGGCATGGAAAATCAGACAAGGCGGCTGCAGTTTCTGATGGAAAGTATGATCAAATTATCCAGGATGGAAACCGGCGTGATTCAGATCAAAAAGCAAAGACACGACATCATGGATACTGTAAGGCTGGCGGTAACGGGCATTGTTACCGCAGCAGCTCAGAAAGAGATTTCGCTGTTTGTGGATGGACCATCTGCATTGTGTGTTTTGCATGATAGAAAATGGACAACGGAAGCGGTGGGAAATATTCTGGATAATGCAGTGAAATATACGCCGGCAGGAGGCACAGTGCGTATACAGGTAAAACATATGGAAATTTTTACGGTTATTGAGATTTCAGACACCGGAAAGGGCATTCCTTTGGATCGGCAGGCACAGATTTTTCAACGCTTTTTATCGGGAACCGGAGGTTCATGATATCGAGGGAATCGGCGTAGGACTATATCTTGCAAGAAAAATCATAGAATTGCAGGAAGGGTACATAGATGTTGTCTCGGCACCTGGCGAGGGGGCCTGCTTTCGACTCCACTTACAAAATCAGTAAAAGTCACAATGTTGTGATGGGATCTGTGATTGGTTTGTGATAATTGATTGCTATGCTAAAGTCAGACGTCCGGAAAGATGACGTGGAAAACATAGGGTCAGGGAGGAAAAACAGTGGAAAACTGGATGGTAGAAACGCAAAATCTTAGAAAGTATTATCAGCTTGGAACCAACACAGTAAAGGCATTAGATGGTGTGAATTTTCGGGTAAAAGAGCAGGAATTTGTTGCGATTATTGGCAAATCGGGAAGTGGAAAAAGCACACTTCTTCATATGCTTGGAGGCCTGGATACACCGAGTGAGGGAGAAGTCTGTATCGCAGGGGAAAAATATTGCCGGAATGAATCGGGAGGAACTGACAATCTTTCGACGTAGAAAGGTAGGGTTTATTTTTCAAAGCTACAATCTTGTGCAGGATCTGAATGTGTACGAGAATATCGTTCTTCCAATCCGGCTGGATGGCAAGCGTGTGGATCGCGATTTTGTGGAAGAGATTATGCAATTATTGCAGATTAACGATAAGAAACAGGCACTGCCGGGGACTTTGTCCGGCGGGCAACAGCAGCGTGTTGCAATCGCCCGGGCGCTGGCGGCAAAGCCGCAGATCATTCTTGCGGATGAGCCGACCGGAAATCTGGACTCGGTAACCAGCCATGAAGTGATGGGATTGCTCAAGGTGGTGGCGAAGCGCTATGCGCAGACAATCATTCTGATCACACATGATCAGGACATTGCACAGATGGCGGATCGCATCGTTCGTATCGAGGATGGGCGCATCGTATCCGGTAACTTAGGCGGGGAAAGTGGGTGATCACGATGCTGAGTAACAACAATCAGGTGGTCATAAAGAATCTTGCAAAAGCGTCGCTGGTGCACAATCGTCGAAGATATCTGGTGATGTTTTTGGCAATTCTGTTGTCGGCATTTATGCTTTTTTCTGTGCTGACGGTCGGGGCAACGTATTTTAAGATGTGGAGGATTCAGAATCTCAGGCTGAACGGAGCGGAGTTTGATGCCATCATGTACGGTGCTACGGATGCGCAGCTGGAGAAGTTAAAAAGCAATGCGGATATTACAGATGTAGGTGTGCTTGCGATTGCGGGATTTATCGATGGTTCCGAGAAAAATGATATGGCGGACACTTCGTTGGTGTGGGTGGATGATACGTATTGGAACAAGATGCAGGCACCTGCAAAGAAATATGTGAAGGGACATTATCCGGAAAAAAAAGAATGAGGTGATGGTTACACCCAAGGCGCTAGAAGAATGTGGAATCAGAGATTATGGGATCGGCGATTCGTTTCGGGTGAAGTGGACGGATACACAGAGTGTACAGCACAATCTGGATTTTTACGATATGCGGCATCTGGGACGGATATGGACCGAGGAACATGCTTTATGTGTCGAAATCCTTCTATGATACATCCGGCTGGAGTCTGGACAGTGTCAGTTCCGGTCGCATTATGATGAATTTCAGACAGAAAATTATGACGACTGCGCAGCAAAATGCGTTTACTACGTCGATGAATCTTTCTAAGAAACAGAAAATTTTCTTTATGACAGAACTTGGAAATTCGCTTCCGCTTTATCTGGGACTTCTGGCATTGCTCCTTGTTACTTGTGTGTGCGCATATCTGCTGATCTACAATATCATGTATCTGTCTGTCACTGGAAATATCCGCTACTATGGACTACTTCAGACAGTTGGTATGACGGGGCGGCAGATTTATCGTTTGATCTATCGACAGATGCTGATCGTGGGAGCCGGCGGAATCGTTCTTGGTATCGCCGGTGGATGCGGAATCTCATTTTTCGTGATTCCGTCGCTTGTAAAAAGCATTTGGAATCCGGGATAAGGTGCAGGTAGTATTTCATCCGGTGACCTTTGTGCTGACCATACTTCTTGTTGTTGCGACTATTTATATTGGAAGCAGAAAGCCGGCAAAGATCGCAGTCACAGTCTCGCCCATTGAGGCAATTCGATACCAGACGAAGACGCAGGGGCGAAAAAAAGAAAACGATCATCAGCATTCTCTCGCTTGCGGCAGGGCTTTCCGTCTTTGTGTGCGTGATCACGTTGCTTAGGAGTCAGGGACCGCGCACCATCGTATCAAGCGCATGGAACGATGACCTGGAGATCAGTAATCGCATTTTATCAAAAGACAATGCGAAGTGGCGAGAGATCGTGGACGATGACTTTTTGCAGAAGCTTGCCGATACGGAGGGTGTGCAGGAGGTACATACAATTACGACGGCGCAGGCGATGGTTCCGTGGGAACCGGAGTTTGCAGACATGTGGATGCGCGAGTTCTATGAGATGTGGATGGAGATCTCGTATGAGGATGAGAAGAAGGAATATCAGGAGCATCCGGAGAATTTTGGAACCGTTCTGGTCGGTATTGATAATAAAAATTTTGAAATATTAAATGAATCATTGGAGCAGCCAATCGATGCGAAAGCGTTTCAACAAGGCAAAACCTGCGTGATCTACCGGGATGGATTAGCGGTTAAGGATCGGGATCTGATAGGAAAGACGGTGTATGCAGCAGAACTTGGAAATGGGAATCATGCTTTTTCCTTTGAGATTGCAGGCGTCACAGACGATTCCACGATGACCGGACCAATCGCAGGATATCCCCCGACCATCATTATCAGTCAGGATGCGCTTGCAGCGTTGCATTTGGATACCTATATATATAAAACCTGCGTGTATTATAACAAGGCGTATGATACGGCAACACAGAGTCGCGTAGAACAAATCGTTGCAGATTCGAAGGATGCCAGATGCATGAAGATGGTGTCCAAGATCGAATCGATGGAGGAACTGAAAGCGGCACAGGGAAATATGACCGGTGTCGGAATCGGAATCTCATTGATCCTCGCAGTCATCGGTGTCATGAATTACATCAATACGATCATTGGCAATATTGCAAACCGCAGGAAGGAACTTGCAATATTAGAGAGTATCGGAATGACGCGAAAGCAGATGAACCATATGTTCATGCGGGAAGGAAGTGCCTACGCGCTTGGTTCGATTCTTGTCACAATTGTGGTCGGACTACCGATTACGTGGGGATTGTATCAATCCATGAACTATATGAATGTGCCGTTTTTCCTTCCGATTGGACCAATCAGTATTGTTGTTTTTCTGCTTCTGGTCATCTGTGTCGGGGCACCGCTTATTTCGCTGAATGCGATGTGCAAAACAGGAAGTGTGGTCGAGCGCATTCGCCAGAGTGATGAGTAGAAATGACAATTCAGGAAAGAAATATGGAGTACATTTTAGATTTTAGCGGAGGTGAAAGACGTGTGTATCACAGAGTATAACGAAAAAACATTTGTTGATGGAATACGTGCAGAAGGTCGGGAAGAAGGACAAAATCTTCTTGCGACAGTGGTTCAGCGTCTGCGAAAAGGAGAGACTCCGGAACAGATCCAAGCCAGTGGCGTTGATTATAAAACGATTGAACTTGCACAGACAATCAAATAAGAAAAGAAAGACTCTGTATCAAATGTTGGGGCGTGATTCTTTGAATCACGTCCCATTGTTGTTTAAACAAAATCTGTTACTTGCATTCAAACTATACAAACTATATAGAACACTATTTTTACCACTTAGCAGCAAATCGTTACCACTTACCGGAAAGCTATTTACAGATGTGTGGCTTGTGCATATACTCTAAATAGTCCAAGGGACAGTAAGGAGTTTACCATGAAAATCGAAATTGACGAAAGTCTGCAGGAGGATGAAGTCCTCATACGATGCAGAGGATTGACGGATGAGGTCACGCAGATTCAGAAGTCCGTCAGTGATGTGGTCAATGCCGGACAGAAATATGTCTTCTACAAAGGAACGACAGAGTATTATCTGCAGCTGGATGATGTGTTGTTTTTTCAGACAGAAGATGATGTCATACACGTACATACAAAGGATGACATGTATGAAACGAAATATAAGCTGTATCAGCTGGAGGAGATGTTGCCGGGATTTTTTATGAGGATATCCAAGTCGGCGATTCTCAACACGAACCACATTTATTCCATCAGCCGTAACCTGACTGCATCAAGCACGGTTACATTTGCCGGAACACATAAACAGGTATTTGTATCGAGATATTATTATAAACCATTAATCAGTAAATTAGAAGAAAAGAGGTTACATCAATGAGAATGAGCAGAAACAGCGGAAAAATTTTATGGGGATTATTATTTCTCCTCGGAGCGGTCTATATGATCGCAAGCAAGATCTGGTCCTTGCCGGGTATCAGTGTATTTAATGTTATTCTTGGTGTATTTTGCGTTTGGGTATTAATTGAAGGCATCCGTCATGTGAATTTCTGGGAGATCCTTTTCCCAATCGCCTTTATCTGTATCCTGTTTTCGCCACAGCTCGGACTTTCAGCGTTTACACCGTGGCCGGTACTTGGCGCAGCACTTCTCGGCAGTATCGGACTTTCTATGATCTTTAAGCCAAAAAAAGCATCACGAATGGACGGATGCAAGTACACACGGCAACAGTTTCGGTTCCAACAGTGAGCAGTGCGACGGAGAGAATCTTCGCTTTGACAACAGTTTTGGTGAGTCAATCAAGTACATCAACACTGACAATTTATGCAGCATATCCGTCGATAACAGTTTTGGCGCAACCAGTGTGTATTTCGACAATGCAATCATTCAGGGAGAAAGCGCAACCGTTCATATTGACAACAGTTTCGGAGAGGTCAGTCTTTATGTTCCGCGTGCATGGAAGGTGGATGTCAATGTGGATAAAGCGTTCGGTGGCATCAATATGCGTGGACGAATGGAAGGCACAAGCACACATCGTCTGATCGTGACCGGAGAGACGAATTTCGGAGCGTTGACAATTGTGTTTATTTAGAATGTTGTAAAATAAGAGGGGCAGACAGGCTTCTCTTGTTTTATGATTAAGAATGAGGAAAACGAAATGAATATTGTAATAATAAACGGACAGAATCATAAAGGCTCAACCTATCATATCGGTAGAATGCTCGCAGAGCGCGTCGGCGGTAATATCACGGAATTTTTTCTGCCGCGAGACTTCTCGGACTATTGTGTCGGATGCAGTCAGTGCTTTGAAGTTGGGGCAGAAAGCTGTCTGCATTATGAGGCGCAGCAGCCGATTATAAAAGCGCTGGATGCAGCGGATCTTATCATCTTAACGAGTCCGGTATATGTGTATCATGCGTCGGCTCCGATGAAGAATTTTCTGGATCATCAGGGACATCGATGGCTTGTGCACCGACCAAAAGCAGAGATGTTTACAAAGCAGGCGGTATGTATTTCAACCGCAGCGGGCGCGGGAATGAAGAGCACGAACAAAGATATGGCCGACAGCCTGTTTTTCTGGGGCGTGTCGAAAATATATAAGATGGGCTTTGCGGTTCGTGCAATCAACTGGAATGGCGTTACCGATAAGACCCGTGTTAAAATTGACCGGCAGGTGGAAAAAGTCGCAGGGCAGATTAGAAGGCATTACGGAAATGTAAAACCGGGACTTAAGACAAGAGCATGGTTCTATGCGATGCGCATGGTGCAGTCGAAGTTCGGCTGGTGTGCGCCGGATGTAAAATACTGAATGAGATGGGCTGGACGAAGAAGGTTCGTCCATGGAAAAAATAAAATTACGAAGAAAGGAAAAGGTCTATTCTGTTGCGGCAGGATAGATTTTTTCATTTGATGGGATTTTTGATTTGTTTGTCCGTCTAATAAGTGTAAAGCAAAAAAGGAAACCATTTGCTTTGACAAGATCTCAGCGCGCAGGAGAATGGCCATGAAGAAAACAGAAATGATGAACTTAATAAGAAAGGCAAAAGACCGGGATCCGGATGCTTTTACAACCCTGATGCAGCAGTATACAAAGGATATGTATCGTGTCGCAATTGCTATTCTGATGAATGACGAGGATACTGCGGATGCAATTCAGGAGACGATACTTGACTGTTGGGAACGGATCGGGACGCTCAGAGAGAATCGGTATTTTAAAACCTGGCTGATAAGAATTCTGATCAACAATTGTTATGACATCAGAAAAAAGCGTGAGGATTTCGCTCCGCTGGAAGAATATGAGCCACCGGCGGCGGAGGATTCTTACAACCTGGAACTGAAAGAAGCGTTGACCGCGCTGGATGAAATCTATCGCATTCCAATGATGCTCTATTACGGGCATGGTTGGAAGACAAAGGAGATTGCAGGGCTGTTGCATGTTTCAACGAGCACGATTCAGACAAGGCTGGCGCGGGGCAGGGAAAAAATTGGCAGCCTATTACAGAAAGGAGTAGCGTGATGAAGAAAAATTCCAATATTTTTCAGGAAGATATCAAAGTACCGGAAATTGTATTGCAGAAAGCGGACGAGGCTTTTGCCAGAATTCAGACGGAGGGCAGAAGTGCTATGACAAAAAATAGTCAGACAGAGAAAAAGAAACGTGGTTTTTGGAAGAACCCGGCAGCAGTCGCAGCGTGTGCATGTCTTATTATTGCCGGAAGTGTGACCGTTGGAGCTGCTGTACACCATGTGTGGAGCCGCGGAATGAAGGGAACCTTGCAGGCAACAGACACACAGCAGAAGGAGCTGACGGACAAGGGCGCGGCTATAGTCTTAAAAGAGGATGCGGATTACAGCAAGCTTGCAGTCACAGACAACGGCATAACGATTACACCGGAGACTATTATTGTGGATAAGTATTTTGCACATATTTCATTTTCGGTAAAGGGATATGACCTTGCAAAGGGCGATGAGCCGGGCTTTGGTGACTGGGATATTGGTGTGAAAGGCGAAAAAGCGCCGGGAGATACACAGGCATACGGTGAATTCTATGATGGAACTGTCTGTGATGAAAACGGATATCCGGTCTACGAGGATGGAACTCCCATCGAGGAAGATGAGAATGGAAAAATGATCCTGCATTATGTGGACAAAGACGGAAATCTGGAGTTTGTTGCAAGTCTTGGCGTTGCGGATCAGAAGGACAGTCTTCTGGGAAAGACGATTTATTGTAAGTTGAAAGATCTCGGAACGCTTCATAAAACCAGCTTTGCGCTTGCGAAAGAAGGAAACTGGGATTTTGAGATCAAGCTTCCGGATGTCAGCACTGCAAGCAATATTACGGTAGGAAAAAGTATAGAAGGTACGCCTTTTACGATTGATACGATTGAACTTTCACCAATTTCTATTCGGATCAATTACAGTGTAAATGGTAAAATAGAAATCAAGGAGGATACCAATCAGGTACCATTGTTCAAAGGCGTTGTTCTTAAGGATGGAAAGAAACTTCCGTTCCTTGGAGATGCCGGAGGTTCCGGATATGATGATGACGCGATGACAAAGGCATATTCCTTGCGTTCATTTGTGAAGGTGATCAATCCGGATCAGGTGCAGGCACTCATTATGCAGACGAATGATGCTGGTGGGGATACCATTGAAGTGCCAATTCAGTAAAAATTCATTATGACTTTTAGGAAAATCACCGGGAATTATCCCGGTGATTTTTTTTGAAACTTTTTCAATCACTTGTTCGTCTAATAAATAGAGTGCAGAAATGGCTTGCCGTGTTGACATTGACACACGCTTTTGTTAAAGTTTATGTGGGTAAGACCCATTACTATGTAAATAAGAAATATTACACCAGGTGTGTGGATAATGGAGGATAGATATGGCAAAGATTATTTTAACAGGAGATCGCCCTACAGGAAGATTACACGTAGGACATTACGTTGGCTCTCTGCGCAGAAGAGTAGAGCTTCAGAATTCCGGAGAATTCGATAAAATTTTTATTATGATCGCAGATGCACAGGCATTAACAGACAATTTCGATAATCCGGAGAAAGTGCGTCAGAATATTATTGAGGTGGCATTGGACTATCTTTCCGCAGGACTTGACCCGGCAAAATCGACGTTGTTTATTCAGTCACAGATATCTGAATTGACCGAGCTTACGTTTTTCTACTCCAATCTTGTTACAGTATCACGTTTACAGCGTAATCCTACCGTAAAAGCAGAGATTAAGATGCGTAATTTTGAGACAAGCATTCCGGTTGGTTTTATACCTATCCGATCAGTCAGGCAGCCGAGATTACCGCATTTAAGGCAACGACTCTTCCGGCAGGAGAAGACCAACTCGCTATGATCGAGCAGACAAGAGAGATTGTCCGCAAGTTCAACAGCATTTACGATGAAGTACTGGTGGAGCCGGAGGTGCTTCTTCCGGATAATGAAGCATGTATGCGTCTTCCGGGTACTGATGGAAAACAGAAGATGAGTAAATCGCTTGAAACTGTATTTATCTGTCAGAATCCGAGGCAGATGTGAAGAAAAAATCATGAGCATGTACACAGATCCAACCCATATTCAGGTATCGGATCCGGGTCATATCGAGGGCAACAGTGTATTTACTTATCTGGATGCATTCAGCAAGCCGGAACATTTTGAAGAATATCTGCCGGAATATCATAATCTGGACGAATTAAAGGAACACTATCAGAGAGGTGGACTTGGAGATGTCAAGATTAAGAAGTTCCTCAACAATGTCATTCAGGAGGAACTGGCACCGAGCCGTGCGCGCAGCGCAGAGTTCGAGAAGGATATTCCTGCTGTTTATGAGATTTTAAAGAAGGGCAGGGATGTAGCTCGTGAGGCAGCAGCACAGACACTTTCTGAAGTAAAGCGCGCCATGAAAATCAACTACTTTGATGATGAGGAATTGATTCGCGCACAGAGCGAGAAGTACTCTGGAATCAGCGACTAAATAAAAGAAAAGTAACGAAACTGTTACAGAATTTAAGATTTACTTAATTCTGAACAGGGAAGCTTTACACGGCCAGATGCGGGGGGTATATTGGATGCAGATGTGCGGATTCTCCCCGGAATCTGTGCAAAAAGCAGCTTTGAATCGTTGTTGAAAAGAAGAAAGGAAATGAGACCATGAAGAAATCAGGTTTTATTGCAACATTAGCAGCAGGCATGATTCTGCTGGCTGGATGCGGAAGCACGCAGAAAGATATTGATGCATCAGCATTGGCAAAGTCTTTGGTATCGGATATTACGTATGATGACCAGCTGGAACAGATTGATGAAGACGATGTTTCGGTGTATATTGATGTTCCGAAAAAAGTAAATACAATTATGTATATGGGAAGCGGTTCTACCGCGGAGGAAGTCGCTGTATTTACAGCACCGGATGAGGAGACTGCACGTACAACGGAAGAAAAGGTACAGTCTTTCCTGGATGATCAATCGGATTCTTTCGAAAAATATATTCCAGAAGAAACCAAACGTATCAGCAATGCAGTCCTTGAGAAGAAAGGGAAATACGTAGTTCTCTGCGTGTGTGGAGATTCTGACAAGGCAAAAAAGAAATTATAGAAAAGGCGTTCAAATAATATGGTATTCAGTAGTTTTGTATTTTTACTCGCATTTTTACTGTTGGTATTATTGATTTATTATGTATGCCCGGGCAAAGTCAGAAATCTGGTGCTTTTGATTGCCAGCCTTCTGTTTTATGCCTGGGGAGAGCCGGTATATGTGCTGATCATGCTCTTTTCTACTGTATTTGATTATACCAACGGACGCTTAATTGAATATTTTCAGAACAAGAACCGTCCGGGGAAAGCAAAGGTTGTCTTGGTGATTGATTTAGTGGGCAACCTTGGAATCCTCGGCTTTTTTAAGTATGCGGATTTTGTCATTGGAAATATCAACAGCATTACAGGGGCAGGACTTACGTTGCTTCATATCGCGCTGCCGATCGGTATTTCGTTCTACACTTTCCAGACGATGTCTTATACCATTGATGTGTATCGCAAAGTTGTGCCGGCGCAGCATAACATTGTTGCATTTGCAACATATGTCACACTGTTCCCGCAGTTGATCGCAGGACCGATCGTACAGTACAAAACTGTTGCATCAGAATTGAGCGACCGCAAGGTGACACTGACAGATTTCTCCGAAGGAGCCTTTCGATTTACCATTGGTCTGGCAAAGAAAGTACTTCTGGCAAACCAGATCGGAAGTCTGTGGGATACAATTTCACAGTTACACCAGATGTCTGCGGCGACTGCTTGGTTGGGGGCAATTGCATACAGTTTCCAGATTTATTTCGATTTCTCGGGCTATTCCGATATGGCAATCGGTTTGGGAAAAATGTTTGGGTTCCACTTCCTTGAAAATTTTAATTTCCCATATATGTCAAAGACCATTACGGAGTTCTGGAGACGCTGGCATATATCCTTAAGTTCATGGTTCAGGGAATATGTGTACATTCCACTTGGTGGAAATCGCAAGGGCATGGGACGGCAGCTGTTTAATATTATGGTTGTATGGATGCTGACCGGATTGTGGCATGGAGCAAATTGGAATTTTGTCCTTTGGGGCATATATTATGGTATATTGCTCATGATTGAAAAGTTGTTCTTATTGAAGTGGCTGAAGAAAGCACCTGCATGGATTGGACATATTTACAGCATGTTTTTGGTGGTAATCGGATGGACCATTTTTGCACAGACGGATATGAGCCAGTTAGGACGCTATCTCAAAACAATGTTCGGAATTGGTGCGCATGGTGGAGCGGATGCAGATTTCTTCTATTTCCTGTCAACCAATGCTGTGTTATTAATTCTGCTGGTGGTATGTTCCATCGATCATCGTTTCTGGTTGCGAAAGATTTGTAAGAAATCCGTTGATTCTGAAAATACAGAAGACGATAATATTTACCAATGGTGCGAACTGTCGCGTGGACTGACCTATGCAAAGCCGATTATTATGGTCGTGTTGCTTTGGGGTATCGTTCGCTTTTCTGGTGGGAGACAGTTACAATCCGTTTTTGTATTTCCGCTTTTAAATGATAGTTGCTAGAGGTTAGAGATGAAGAAAGTTAGAATAATAATTATAATTGTATTTATCGGGTTTTTTGTATTGATATCAGGGGCAAGTCTGATAATCAAAGATCGTGAATTTTCGCCGAATGAGAACCGATATCTGGCGGAGACACCGGAACTTTCGTGGGACAATATCCTGAGTGGAAAGTTTCAGGATGGGCTTGAGGATTATCTTCGCGATCAGGTGTGCTTTCGTGACGGATGGATCACGGTAAAGACCGGAATTCAGGAAGCCTGTGGTGATACCGATATCGGTGGTGCATACGTTGGAAAAGATGGTTATGACTTTGAGAAGATCACGCCGGAGGATGTGGATGAAAAGCAGGTTGACCGGAACATCAAAGCAGTTGAAGACTATTTTATGACGGCATCCGAGACAATTGACAAACAGAAATTATCTTTTTTACTCGTACCGACTTCCGGACTTGTAATGCAGGAGAAACTTCCGAAGAATGCGCGGCTTTTTGATCAGGCAAAATACATTGATCAGGTTCAAAAGGCGATGAAAGATTACAATTTCGTGGATGTGCGGGATACGCTTATGGATCACAATGATGAATATATTTATTATAAGACAGATCATCATTGGACATCGGCAGGGGCCTGTCTGGCATATGATGTGTGGAGTGAACGCACAGGTGGAGAAGCTGAGACGGAAGATGGACTTGTAAAAAATGTGGTGAGTGATAAATTCCGCGGAAGCCTGTATTCAAAAATTCTGGATGCCGATTCTGCCTATGATGAAATCTGGACATATGGATTACAGAAAGATGATGCTTTTGGCAGCAAAGACTGTACCGTGACGATTGATGAAAAGCAGCAGCTCGACAGCATCTATGATGATGAAATGCTACAGAAAAAAAAGACAAATATGCATATTTCCTTAGAGGTAATTATGGTCAGGTTCATATACAGAATCAGAAAGCTGCATCAAAGGCAAAAGGAAAGAATATTCTTATTATAAAAGATTCTTTTTGCGAACAGCTTTGTGCCTTTTGTAACGCAGGATTATGAGAATATATATATGGTTGACCTCCGGTATTACAATGGAGATATGAAGTCTTATTTACAGGAACATAATATTACCGATGTATTAGTGCTTTATAATATTTCAAATTTTATTTCCGATCGAAATCTTCATAAGCTGACGGGCGGAATTTAAATCAATACAACAATGGATGACAGAAAGAAAAGAGGTTATATAAATGGTTCGCAAAAAAATAAATGCGGCAATTCTGATGGCGGCACTTACCGTATCTATGCTGGCAGGATGTGGAAGCCAGAAAGCTAAACAGGACAATAATAATGCATCTGCAACGGAAAATGTACAGACAGAAGTGACCACGGAAGAAGCTACACAGACACAGGAAGAAAGCAGCATGGCAAATTATCCGGAGATTACATCGGATGGAAATGTGAAGGATTACAGCAGTGTGGTCGTAGTGGACGATGCCGCTTATGAACTGTACACATATCTGGATGATGTGGCAGACAACTATGCGAAAAGTATCAACCAGGTGGCAAAGAATCTGGATGGCAAGGCGGATGTCTATGATCTGGTTATTCCTCTCAGCTCGGGAATAACGTTTCCGGACAATTTGCGGGATGAGATTAAATCATCCGATCAGCGTGAGGCGATGACAAAAATTCAGGATAAGATGAGCGATAAAGTAAAAAAGTGTAGATGTCTATGATACGCTGATGAAACATCGCGATGAATACGAATATTACCGCACCGATCATCACTGGACAACACTTGGTGCATACTATGCATACACCGATTTTTGCAAGGCAAAAGGTATCGAACCGGAAGAACTTGATTCATATGATACAAAAGAGTTTGACGGAGTCCTCGGTTCTTTTATAATGATACTAGTGACGCAAAGTTAAAGAAAAATCCGGATGTGGTTACAGCGTATTATCCACACAATGACAGTGTGATGCATGTGACTGCGTCGGACGGACAGAAATATGACTGGCCAGTGATTTATGATGTCACAAATTATGGAGCAGCTTTGAAATACAGTGCTTTTTATTGCAAGTGATAATCCTTATACGGTAATCGAGAACAAGGATTTGAACGATGGAAGTTCGTGTATTGTTGTGAAGGAATCTTTTGGTAATGCGTTTGTACCGTTTTTAGTCGATCATTATCAGAAAATATATGTAATTGATTATCGGTATTGGACCGGAAGCATCAGCAAGTTCGCGCAGGAAAACAAAGTGCAGGATGTGCTCTTTCTTAATAATCTCTCCATGATTCGTAACAAGAGCCTGGTTGGTAAATTGCATAGAGTTCTATAGAGAAAAAAGGAGGCCAATCCTGTGGTTAAATATTACAAGACGGATGATCGGAAGATTCATGAAGAACATGCCATCCAGACCGGTGTGTGGGTGCAGATGGTAAACCCGAGTGTAGCGGAAGGCCAGATGGTCGCGGATGTCCTTGGGGTGGATATCGAAGATATCCTTGCTGCATTGGATGAAGAAGAAAGTTCCCGTATCGAATTACAGGATGGATATACACTGATTCTGGTCGATATTCCATCAATTGAAATTCGACACGAGAAGGAATCCTATACGACCATTCCTCTTGGCATTATCATTACCGCAGATGAGATTGTAACTGTCTGTACAGAGGATACGCCGGTGCTCAGGCATTTTTGAATAATCGTGTGAAGGAATTCAGTACAAAAGAAAAAGCTTCGCTTTGTATATCAGATTCTATATCGTATCGCAGTACTTTATCAGAGTGATCTTCGTATTATTGATAAGATGCGAACTGAGATCGAGGAAAGAGTAGGAGATGATACTGAGGAAGTCGATCTGATTGCGTTACATGAACTGGAGTCGACGCTGGTATATTTTGCGACATCCCTGCGTGCCAATGGCGTTGTGCTTGACCGTTTGACACGTTACAAACGTCTCGAACAGTATCCGGAAGATAAGGAATTACTTGGAGACGTTATTGTGGAGAATAAGCAGGCCATTGAGATGACAGGTATTTATCGAGACATCATCAATGGTACCAGAGAGTTGCTTTCTTCTGTTATTGATAACCGGATGAACAGTATCATGAAATCCCTGACGGTCATCACGCTGATTATGGCTATTCCGACAGTAATCTCCGGAATCTATGGAATGAATGTCAATGCAAAATGGGTACCATTTGCAAATACTGCATACGGATTCAGCATTATATGCGGAATTATCGTAATTATTTGTGTGTTAATTTTTTCTTTTACTTCGAAAAAAAAGAGAATTTTGTGATATAATATCACATACAACAGAATAAGAAGTGCAAAAGCCAAGATTTGTCCGAAGAGGGACTGAATTTTGGCTTTTTCTTATTTTTGAATAACCTGAAAGGAGTAGAGGATTATGAAAATGTTATCGGATGTACTGGTAAAAATCGATGATTTTGTGTGGGGACCGGTGATGCTGATTCTTCTGGTCGGCACCGGCGTGTTTCTTACGATTCGGACCAAAGCGCTTTGCTGGAGAAATCTTCCCTATGCATTGCGTAGTGTGCTCAGTAAGGAGGCAAGACAGAAAAAGGGCGAAGGCGATGTGTCACCGTTTTCGGCATTGACGACAGCGCTTGCAGCAACCATTGGAACAGGAAATATCGTTGGAGTGGCTACTGCCATGGTATCTGGTGGCCCCGGCGCACTTGTCTGGATGTGGATTTCTGCAGCATTTGGCCTGACATCAAAGTTCAGTGAGTGTATGCTTGCAATCAAATATCGGGAAGTAAACGAAAAAGGCGAAATGTCCGGCGGCCCGATGTATACCATGAAAAAAGGATTCAAGAATAAGAAGTTCGGAGCGGTGCTTGGCTGGCTGTTTGCATTGTTTGCAGTAATTGCATCATTCGGAATTGGAAACCTGACACAGGGCAATTCTATTTCTTCTGCATTGGACACGACATTTGGTGTCCCTGTCTGGGTGACCGGAATTGTCATTACCGTGCTTGCGCTTGCAATTATTCTCGGTGGAATCAAATCAATCTCAAAAGTGTCACAGGTGGTTGTGCCGCTTATGGCAGTGTTTTATGTTGTGGCAGGATTGATCATTATCATCGGAAATATACGGAATGTACCGGCCGGTGTTGTGATGATATTTAAGATGGCATTTTCCGTAAAAGCGGTCGGCGGCGGACTTTGCGGAAGCATTGTCGCATCGATGATGCAGGCAATACGTTTTGGCGTAGCCCGTGGTGTATTTTCCAATGAAGCGGGCATGGGATCTGCGGCGATTACGGCAGCTGCAGCAAGCACCAATGATCCGGTGCGTCAGGGATACATCAACATGACAGGTACATTCTGGGATACGATTGTTGTATGTACGATCACAGGTCTTTGCATCGCAAGTTCCGGTGTGTTGGGAAGCACAGATACTTCTGCAACGGGAACGTATTATTATGAAGCGGCAGATGAAGCGTTGACATTTTCAATGGAAGGAAATGGCGGCAAAACATCTACCACGAGATATACAATCTCGGATTATCAGACAACGGAAGACAAAACGCAGATGGTTCTTGCAGACGGATCAGACACTTTGACACTCACGTTGGAAGGAAATGCATCGCCTCTGGGAGATACAGAAAACAAAAATCTGACAGGAACATGGGAAGATGACTCAGCGAATGAATATGTATTTGAAGATGATGGAAAGCTGGAATATCGCGAACTTGTTGTTGGATCTGCGCTTACAATTTCAGCATTTGAAACGATACTCGGAGAACCGGGAGGCTGGCTGGTATGTATTGCGATTGCACTGTTTGCATTCTCGACAATTCTTGGATGGGAGTATCACGGAGAAAAGGCATTTGAGTATTTATTTGGTACCCATCGGTTTAATCTGATCTATCGTATTGTTTTTTCACTCATGGCGTTTGTGGGAGCAACCACGACATTGAAGATTGCATGGAATTTCTCAGATATAGCCAATGCATTGATGGCGATTCCAAATCTGATCTGTATGTTGGCGATGAGCGGTGTGATTGTAGAAGAGGTGAACCGTTATCAGAAAGTGATTCAGAAGGAAGAGAGAAAGTAAATGAAAAGTCAGTCCGTTGTATACAGATACAGGACTGACTTTAATCGTTATTATTTATTTACGTTGAAAACGTCCACTGGCACCGCATGGAAGAACCAGCCCGTT
>VOFC01003700.1_pt1 | contig 42223 bp, 54 predicted proteins | sample 5384161 | NCBI WGS metagenome assembly VOFC01 (sample SAMN12384722, study PRJNA508395) | human gut metagenome | isolation source: healthy gut B | host: Homo sapiens
AAAAGTACGGCAGAAAACAGACCATTGGCCGTGTGCAGACCCCGACGCTGGCGATGCTGGCCGAACGGCAGGCCCAAATTAAGAACTTCGTAAAAGAACCCTATTATAAAGTGGAACTGTCCGGCGCGGGGTTGTGGCGGTATCGGAACAGATGGGGCGGGAACAGGATGCCGATACCATGCAGGCCGCCTTGTGATGGACAGTGTGCTGTGGTTGGCAGCATTGAACGCAAGAGGGCAGAAAAGAAACCCCCGAAGCTGTATGACCTGACGACCTTACAGCGAGAAGCAAACCGATACTACGGCCTGACTGCCAGCCAGACCTTGCAGGCATTGCAGGAACTGTATGAAGAAAAGCTGGTGACATACCCCAGAACAGACAGCCAGTTTGTGACTGAGGATATGCGCAAGACGGTGGAATCCCTGGTGCTGGCCTTAGATAGCGCGGCGGCAGACGTAAGCTGTGTTATCAACAACAGCAAGGTCACAGACCATCATGCAATCCTGCCGACGATGCAGGGCGCAAAGTGTAATAAGGAAAAGTTGTCCGAAACCGAACAGAAGATTCTTTCGCTCGTTATCTGGAAGCTGGTGCAGGCTGTACAGCCGCCGTTCATCTACGAAGATGTTCTGGTGACCGTGTGCTGTCAGGGCGGGAACTTTACGACAAAATATAAGGATGTTCTGCAGCCCGGCTATACGGCAAAACCTGTTCCGCTTGTGGAGCCGGAGAAGAACAAGGATGCGTCACTTCCGAACGAACTGGAACAGGGGAATGGTTCTTCCGGTGGTACGGGCAGAGAAAAAGCAGGGCTTTACCTCGCCACCGAAAGTCTACACCGAAGATACCCTGCTGTCCGAAATGGAAACCGCAGGCAACAAGGAATTTGAAAAGGACACCGAGAAGAAAGGTCTGGGAACCCCTGCAACGCGCGCCGCAATTCTGGAAAAGCTGGTATCCTCCGGCTATGTAGCGTAAGGGCAAGCAGATGATTCCGACAGAGGACGGTGTGGCCGCGATCCGAAATATCCCGGACTACCTGAAATCTGCCAGTATGACAGCCGAGTGGGAAAATGACCTGCTGCGGATGGAGCGCGGTGAGATCAAGCCCGTATGATTTTATGCAGGGCATCCATGGATTGCTCGATAAGATGCTGGCCGACTTGCGGCAGATTCCTACCGTCGCGGCGGCTCCCTATTATAATAAGGTAAGCGTAGGAAGTTGCCCGGTCTGCGGAAACCCTGTACATGAGAGTAAGCTCAGCTTTTGTTGTGCAGACCGCAGCTGCAAATTTGCACTTTGGAAAGAAAGCAGATACTTGTCCAACATGAGAAAAACACTGGACAAGAAGATGGTGGTAGACCTTTTGAAGAATGGACGCACCCATGTAAAAAGACTTTTATTCCGTGAAAAAGATAAACGTTCGCCGCTGATTTTGTGATGCGCGTCAAAGATGGCCACGCACAGTACAGCCTGGAATTTCCCAAAACACCGATGAAAACGAAAACGTAAAGGAGGTTTGACCCTTGCCACAGATTAACGATATTCGAGAATTGGCGCGGCAGAACGCCCGGTATGTCAGTAACTCGCCACAGGACTGGATGAGTTATCTGGATGTGGCGGCGCGGCTGTACCGCTATTCGTTCACCGATGCACTCCTGATCCACGCGCAGCGGCCCGATGCGACCGCCTGCGCAGAACTGGAACTCTGGAATCAGAAAATGAGCCGATGGGTCAACCGTGGCGCAAAAGGCATCGCGCTTCTGGATGATACCGGACCGCGTACCAAGCTGCGGTATGTGTTCGATATTGCTGACACCCATCTGGTGCGCGGCGGCAGAACACCGCTCTTATGGAATCTGGACAGCCACGAGCATGAGCAGGCTATATTAGACCATTTGGAAGATACCTATGGTTTATCCCAGACGGACAGCATGAACGCCGCCCTGATGGAACTGGCGCAGCAGTTGACCGCCGATAATCTGGATGAAGCAATGGACGGTCTGGCCTATGAGGTGGCAGATACGTTTCTGGAAGAACTGGACGAAGATAACATCCGTGTCCGCTTCCGGGAACTGATGGCGAACAGTATCTTCTATACGCTTTCCCGCCGCTGTGGGCAGGAGCCTATGGATGCGCTGGACGATGATGACTTTATCCGTATCGTGGATTTCAACAAGCTGCCGGTACTGTCGTTCCTTGGCAACGCGGTTTCCGAACAGTGCGAAGCGGTTCTTTTTGACATTGGCCGAGAGATGCGGAAAATTTACAAAAAAGAAATCACGCAGCAGCTTGAAAAATCCGTTGACAGCTTGTATAATACCAATACGGACTTTAACACATTAAAGCGTGAAATCAAAGAAAACACGACCAAAGGAGGACAAGAAAATGGAGTTGACGTATTACCGCAAGGGAGATTATCTGTTCCCGAATCTGGCCGTGAAGGACGAGCCGCAGATTATCGGGAAGTATGGGATGCTGCGCAGGACGTACCTGAAAGAGAACCGCAAGAACTGGTATCAGAGTATGCTGATGAGTGGCAAGCTGAACCAGCATCTGGCGCAGATCGAGGAAGCAGCGGAGAGCCGGGTGGAAACTCTGCTGGACAGTCTGAACGAGAAGTTTCCGGCACCGAACAAGGAGAAGGACCCGCTGACATGGGCAGCGCATCAGAACAGCCTGACGGAGATGGCCGAGGAGATCGTGCTGAAGGAATTGGTGTACAATTAACCAAACCGACAACAGAACAGGATTTGAGTGAAGCAGAGGAAGAAATAGCCTCTGCTTTTTCTTTTCCTGATTTGCCGACCGTGGAACAGCAGATCCGCGCCATTGAAGCACCGATCCAGGCGCGGTATGCGGACGAAATTGCACTTGATTCCGAAGTGGTTGATGAAATCCTGCGCACGGGCAGCAACCGCAGCAAAGGCCAGCTGCGCCTGATCTACAATTTTATGGTCGAGAAAACCCCGGAAGAATACACGGAGTTCGTGAAAAACGAATATGGTACGGGCGGCAAAGGCTTTGAAATTGGCGGTGCGAAGTATGCGGTCTGGTTCGATGATCTAGGGCTGCGTATTGCAGCAGGCAGCACGGCAAAGGGCGGTACGATTGCCAATGCGTTTTTGTCATGGGAGGATGTCAGCAACCGTATCCATGAACTGCTCCGGCAGGGCGAGTATGCGCCGCATTTCACACGGGGCGGTTCTGGACGCTGCACGGCAGAACGCTTTGCAGGAACACGCGCAGACATTGGCGGTGCGGATGGAATCACGATTTGGCAGATGGTATTTCGCTGGAGCACGGTACATATGGAAACCCGGATGCCAGTGTTTGAACTGGAATCAGGCGGGGCCGGGATCGGAGCTTATCCGGACAGCGAATAGAAGCCTGCGGACTATTCCCGGATGTCTGTCTATGAACGGGAATGGATGGCAATTTCACCATCTGCCGAACTGAAGAGAATTATCTGCAAGACCTTTACCATGAAGAAGGAAGAAAGGCTCTTGTTGAAAAGCTGGCAGACCCGAACAGTCGGCTGAACTGCTAGAGCAGATGGGCCGATGGATTCAGAAGAATATGAGAGCAAAGCAGAATCACTCTCTATCTGTTCCACCAGTATGTTGAAGGAACGTACACAATTTTCCCAGAACTACTCGGCTGTTGAGGATGGCTTGAACACTGGAATGATGTCCAAAACTTCATGGACGGAAGATGAAATCAAAAGCATTTCAACCGCCGCAGGGCAGCAATTAAATTCGACAGTCGGTTGGCGGTATCATTCGTTCGGTGAAATCATGATGGATATATCGAGGAGCGGGCGATTTTGCAATTTCAGATGGAAAATTCTATAACCACTACAACTATGATGAAGAAAAAGGTGAGGGTGCGGGGGCAGGGCCGTTTAACAGTCTAAATGGCAGGGGCATTGTCATTTCAAACGAGAGAAGATGCAAAAGCCGTAGAATCGTTTGCAAAATCATCTGAACTGGAAGAGAAGGCGGCAGGCCGTATCTGGACCAACCATCTTATCCGTGACAGTGAGCGTTCCAAGCCGCATGACGTTCCCGGATGCCTGAAAGATATGGAAAAATGCGGCGGGGTGCCGAGTTATTCCGTTACCGTCTTATGCCGAAACGCTGGCGAAAAGAATCCGCAAGAACGATTTACCATGAAAACTGAACGCAGACCAAACTCTGAAAGACAGAACAGTCGGCGGAACTGCTGGAGCAGATGGACAATGCACTTGCTGGTGCCGCTGGATTCAGCGAGATTTATCCGGGCAAGGCTGCGAATGACCGCGATCCCACCAGTATGTCTGAGGAAAACGTACACGTTTTTCCGGCGAAAAGAAAAGAGGTTTGTTGAGATTGCGGTTCCTGAACAGGGGCAGTGGATTGTCCATGTTTGACTTCCATGGAGCAGGAGCCGCAATCGGAAAGAGCAGTCAACCGCCGCAGCGGTTGATGGAACCAAAAAAAAGATGCGCGCTTGCAGATGAAAAAGAAACCGTTGAAGCAGACTTTGCAGCCGATGCCACTCGATGCCGCCAATGAGTATAACGCGCTGAAAGAGCGTTACCCGGATGCTCTGGTCGGCTATGAGCAGTACGGACACTTTGAGTTTTACGGCGAAGATGCAAAGCGCGTTTCGGCACTTCTTGGCAACGAAAATTCTGGAAAAGGAAACTGCGCTCGGCAAAGTAGAGGTATCTGGTTTCCCGCGTGAACAGTGGGCGGCGCAGGCAATGAAGCTCTGGAAGCAGGGGGAGAACGTCTATCTGTCTGTCCGGCCAGCAGGAAGATGGAACCCATGCCCAAACGAAATACTTCCGCAGAGAGGAATATCTGCCTGTTAATACCATCATCGAACTGGACGATAGAGAGTTCCGTGTGGATTCGGTCAACTTTGAAGCAGGGAACGGTCAGTTTGCAGGACATGACCCTTGCAGAAAGAAGCCCGGTATCCGATTTTCCGAACGGAGCCGCTGGAGTACATTCGGCATCTGTACGAACAAGCAGAAGTACCGATGGAAGAAGCGGTTGAAATTACGGTCTTTACGGCTCTGCACAATGCGGGTGTGGCCTACGAGGATTTCTCCCGGAGCAGATGGATGTGATCTATTCGGTGGCAGAAGCAGGCGGCGAATTGGATGAACTGCTCAATCCTGACTTTCCTCCCGAACAGATGCAGCTGATCGCAGATGTGCAGAACCGAACGGATGCTATCAGCCGTGCGGCAGCAGACGAAGCCCTTGAACCGCTGACCCAGCAGCCCATGACTCCGGCAGAGGTCAACCATGCACGGCGGCAGCATAATCTTCCGCTGGACAGCGGAGCAGAAACGGAACAGCCTACACAGCCCAAACAGGAAGCCTATTAACTTCCGCATTGAGGACAACGACCTCGGCGCAGGAGGGCCGAAAACAAAGTATAAAGCCAATGTGGAAGGCCATTCGGGTGCTGCAAACGCTGGATGCAGAGCAACGGCAGACTACCGCAAAGGAGCAGGAGATACTTTCCCGGTATGTGGGATGGGGCGGCATTCCGCAGGCGTTCGATGAAAGCAACGCGGAGTGGTCGAAAGAGTATGCCGAACTACAGTCCCTGCTCACGGCAGATGAGTATAAGGAAGCCCGCGCCAGTACCCTGAATGCGTTTTACACTTCTCCTACGGTCATCAAGGCAATGTATGAAGCCCTGGGCAATATGGGATTGTCCAAAGGCAATGTGCTGGAACCGTCCTGTGGCGTCGGCAATTTCATGGGTCTTGTGCCGGACAGCATGGAGAAGATTCGGATGTACGGCGTGGAGCTGGATAGCATTTCGGGCCGTATTGCACAGCAGTTGTACCAGAAAAACAAGATTGCGGTGCAAGGCTTTGAAACGATGCAGTTCCCGGACAGTTCTTTGACTGTGTTGTGGGGTAACGTACCCTTCGGCAATTACAAAGTGCCGGATAAGCGGTATGACCGCCACAATTTCCTCATCCACGATTATTTTATCGCCAAGAGCCTTGACCTTGTGCGTCCGGGAGGCGTGGTGGCGGTGGTAACGTCCAGCGGTACGATGGATAAGAAGGATTCCTCTGTCCGTGATATCTTGCCAACCGTGCCGATCTGGTAGGCGCGATTCGACTGCCGAACAATGCGTTTCAGCGCAATGCCAACACAGGCGTGGTGCTGACATTCTGTTCCTGCAGAAGCGTGACCGTGCAGCAGTGGAGCTGGCTGACTGGATAGACCTTGGCGAAACGCCGGAGGGATATTCCATCAACCAGTATTTTGCGCAGCATCCCTGAAATGGTGCTGGGCGAGATCACCACCGAAAGCACCCAGTACGGCAAGCCGGAAATTACGGTCAAGCCCATCGAGGGAGCAGACCTTGCCCAGCAGTTGAAGGAAGCGGTCGGCAACATCATGCAACCATCACGGAGCCGGAAATTTCCGATGATGAACTGGATGTGCAGGAAGAACCCATTCCGGCAGACCCCAGCGTGAAGAATTTCAGCTTTACGAACGTGGATGGGCAGATTTACTACCGCGAAAACTCCTTTATGAACAAGGTGGAACTGCCTGCCGTGACAGCAGAGCGAGTGCTGGGCATGATTGCCCTGCGGGAAACCACCCCGGAAACTGCTGGATTGCCAGCTGCATGATGGTTCGGATGCGGAAGTGCAGCTTTTGCAGAATGAACTGAAACAGCAGTACAAACGGCATTTAAGGCACAGTACGGCCTTATCAACAGCACCGCCAACAAGCGGGCGTTCCGGCAGGACAGCAGCTATTGTCTGCTGGCATCGCTGGAAATTCTGGACGAGGAGAAAAATCTCAAGCGGCTGGCCGATATTTTTACCAAACGAACCATCCGTAAACCTGAGCCTGTTACTTCGGTGGATACGCCCAGCGAAGCCTTGGCACTCTCCATTGGAGAAAAAGCAAAGGTGGATGTGCCGTTCATGGCGCAGCTTTGCGGTAAACCGGAACAGGAATCACGGATGAACTGGCGGGCGCAATTTTCCGAAACCCTGTGACGCAGGAATGGGAAACCTCGGATGAATACCTTTCCGGCAATGTGCGCGAAAAGCTGGCAACGGCAGAGAAGTTTGCAGCGAACCATGCAGAATATCAAATCAATGTGGATTACCTGAAACGGGTACAGCCCAAAGATTTGGACGCTTCGGAAATCGAAGTGCGGTTGGGAGCAAACTGGATAAAGCCGGAGTATATCACGCAGTTTATGGCAGAGGTGTTCAAGACACCGAACTACTATGCAGGCATTGACATTAAGGCGACCTATTCGGAAATTTCTGGTGCATGGAATATTTCTGGCAAGTCGATGGATCGCGGAAATCCGCTTGTTACCAATACTTTCGGAACCATGCGTGTCAATGGCTATAAGCTGCTGGAAGATGCACTGAACCTCCGCGACACCAAAATCTACGATACGATTCACGATGCGGATGGTGACCATCGTGTGTTGAACAAGCAGGAAACGATGCTTGCGCAGCAGGCGCAGGAATCCATTCGGGAAGCGTTCAAGCAGTGGATTTTCAAGGATTTAGACCGCCGCGAGATTTTGTGCGACCTATAATCGGATTTTCAATGCGATTCGCCCCCGTGAATATGATGGCAGTCACATTCGTTTTGAGGGAATGACCCCGGAAATTTCCCTGATGCCGCACCAGAAAAATGCGGTGGCGCACATTCTGTACGGCAACAATACGCTGTTGGCGCATTGCGTAGGTGCAGGCAAGACTTTCCAGATGATTGCTGCCGGCATGGAAAGCCGCAGACTGGGCTTGTCGCAGAAAAATCTCTATGTCGTGCCGAACCATCTCACAGAACAATGGGGCGCGGACTTCCTACGGCTCTATCCAATGCGAATGTGCTGGTAGCAACGAAAAAAAGACTTTGAACCCAACAACCGTAAGCAGTTTTGCTCCCGGATTGCAACGGGTGATTACGATGCCATCGTGATCGGACATTCGCAGTTTGAACGTGTGCCGCTTTCCCCGGAACGGCAGAAAGCCATTATCGAACGTCAGATTGATGACATTACGCTGGCCTTGGCCGATGCCCGGAGAGGAGGATAGCCGCAGTTTCACGGTCAAGCAGATGGAAAAACAAAGAAAACGCTGGAAGCAAAGCTGCAAAAGCTGAACGACCAGGCGAGAAAGGATGATGTGGTTACATTTGAGGAGTTGGGTGTTGACCGCCTGTTTGTGGATGAATCGCATTTCTATAAAAATATGTTCCTCTACACAAAAATGCGGAATATCGCAGGTATCGCCCAGACCGATGCGCAGAAATCCAGCGATATGTTCGCAAAATGTCAGTATTTGGATGAACTGACAGGCGGCAAGGGTGTGACCTTTGCAACAGGAACCCCGGTCAGCAATTCGATGGTGGAACTTTACACCATTATGCGGTATCTCCAGTATGACACCTTGCAGAAGATGGGGCTTCAGCCATTTTGATGATTGGGCGGCATCCTTTGGTGAAACCGTCACGGCAATCGAGCTTTCCCCGGAGGGAACGGGCTATCGCGCGAAAAACACGCTTTGCCCGGTTCTTTAATCTGCCGGAACTGATTTCCTTGTTCAAGGAGTCGGCAGATGTGCAGACAGCGGATATGCTGAATCTGCCTGTGCCGGAAGCAGAGTACATCAACGAAGTGTTGAAGCCCAGCGAAACGCAGGAAGAAATGGTAAGTTCCTTTGCAGATCGCGCCGAAGCCGTGCGCAATGGCAATGTGAATCCCAGATTCGATAATATGCTCAAGATCACCAACGATGGCAGAAAATTGGCACTCGACCAGCGGCTTATCAATGATATGCTGCCGGACGAGCCGGAAAGCAAGGTCAATCGCTGCGTGGAAATGCGTTCAAGGTCTGGGAAGAATCTGCTGCGGATAAAGGAACACAGTTGAATTTCTGCGACTTATCGACACCACAAAGCGGATGGTACGTTCAATGTGTACGATGATGTGCGGGAAAAGCTGGTGGCAAAAGGTTCCCCGTGAAGAAGTAGCGTTTATTCACGAGCACAACACCGAAACCGAAAAAGGCAGACCTGTTTGCAAAGGTGCGCGCCGGACAGGTGCGTGTCCTGATGGGGTCTACGCCGAAACTTGGCGCAGGAACCAATATTCAGGATCGGCTGATTGCCCTGCATCATCTGGACTGTCCGTGGAAACCCTCTGATTTGGAACAGCAGGAAGGCCGTATTCTCCGTCAGGGCAATCGAAACAAAAAAAGGTAAAGATTTTCCGCTATGTCACTGAAAATACGTTTGATTCGTATATGTGGCAAATTCTGGAAAATAAACAGAAGTTCATCTCCCAGATCATGACCTTCTAAATCTCCTGTCCGTGCCTGCGATGATGTGGACGATACCGCGCTGACCTATGCCGAAATCAAAGCATTGGCAACAGGCAATCCCTACATCAAGGAAAAGAACGAAAAATCTGCACGGCTTGCAGAATTGAATGCCCCTGCTGGATATGGACGAAAAGGGGGATGATGCGGCTCTTGGCATGGATGAGGAAGTAACGGATAGCGAACTTCCTGCGCCGAAACGTGAGATTGAGCGGAGTGCAGACAGCGTAAACGTCCGTCGATCCTTGCACAGCTTCACGAAAAGCAGGTAGAACGCATGGCAGAGCCGAAACCGCAGAAAAAGAAAAGTCACGATATGGAACTATAACGAGAATGCCCCGTCAGATCTCCGAAGAGGGCATGAATGGCAGATAAGCGGGCAGACCAGCTCAAAGAAATCACGGAACGGTTGGAACAGGGCGTAAAGGACATTTTTTACTTCGGAAATGTATACGAAGTACCTGCTTACAATGTCGAAATTCCACAATTACAGCTTCAATAATACGCTGCTGATCGCAATGCAGCGTCCAGATGCTACGTTGGTGGCTGGGTACAATGCCTGGAAAAATAAGTTTAACCGCTATGTGAAAAAGGGTGAAAAGGGCATCCAGATCATCGCGCCTGCCCCGGTAAAGGAACGGGAAGAAAGGGAGAAAACCGACAAGGACACCGGGCTTACGGTGCTGAATGAGAGCGGGGAGCCGGAAATCGAAGTGGTGGAGAGGGTGATTCCCCGGTTCCGGGTAACAACGGTTTTCGATTATGCCCAGACAGACGGAGAACCGCTGCCTACGCTGGAAGTGAATGAACTGACTGCCCGTGTCAAGGATTATACCCTGCTGAAAGAGGCAATCGAACAGGTATCTCCTGTGCCAATTCGTTTTGGAGAGGTCGAGGGCAACGCAAAAGGTTATTACAGCCACATGGACAAAGAAATCTGTGTTCGTGCCGATATGGGTGAGAGCCAGACCATCAAGACGATGATCCATGAGGTTGCTCATGCCATGCTGCATGACAGCGACCAGATGAAACAACGCGGCGAGGAAAAAGACCAGCTTACCAAAGAAACAGAAGCGGAAAGCATTGCATTTACGGTTTGCTCGGCACTTGGCATTGATACTTCGGACTACTCGTTCCCGTATGTAGCAAGCTGGGCAAGCGGCAAGGAACTGAAAGAATTGAAAGATTCGATGGATACGATTCGATTGACCGCTGCTGATTTTCTTGAAAAACTGGAAACGGCGGTGCGTTTTTGACAACAGCCAGCGAAATCTCATTGTAAACTTTGCTTACAAGCTGGATGACCGGGCGGCAACGGAAGAACTTTTGCCAACAATCTGGCGGCTGCGGTTGAGGCTGAAAACACGGAAGAAATCAATCGCCTGATGTGGGAAGCAGAGGAGAAGATCGGAAAGTCTGCCGGATGGCATGATCGGTCTTTCGGAAATGCACGAATATGGGTATCTGAAAGATGATGTTCTGCCGCTGACAAAGGAAGGCGCACGAGGAGTGGCATCGGCCCGGGGCAGCCGATTCTGGTGAAGAAAAACATTGGAGCGCTGACAGCCAAAACATTCTGATGGCAAGAGAAGAACGACCTTGGCGCAGGCGGTCGGCTGGAACTGGGCGAGGAAGGGCTGAACTTCACAGATTGGATTGCTTTGACTGTGCGGGAGTTTATGGAAGAACAAAGAGCATAAAAAAAGGATGGTAATACGGTGACTCAAATTAGATTAAATTCAGGGGTCATGTTGAATTTTATGGTATACGATTGATGGGAAATGGAGGTCAGCAGCGAGAAGTTCTTCCTGCTGGAGCATGAGGAATACGGGGATGACTGCCTGCGTTGCGGTCAATGAGCAGGGAAAACAATGGCGAAGATTTGTGGAACGGCTTTGATGAGGACTTTCAGGATGCCGTAAAGGAGTATTTTGCAGAAAAGAATCCGACTTCACAAAAGAAGAACAGGCTGTGCCTGTGGCAGAGGAAAGCCGCACGGATAATTCGGATGTTCCGGTTTATTACGAATCTTTTGCCTATGCAGCAGAGAATGGCGAGGTGGATTTGTACCGCATTTCCAGACAGCTCAATGAAGAGTGCAGAAACGCCATTGAAAAGCGATTGCAGACAATTTCGATGGAATGCACCTTGCAGATGATGCTACGAAGTCCGTCGTTGAACAGTTTGGCATGGAGCGCATGGGCTATATTCTGGCGTACACGCTGAATTATAACAACCATGACGGACGCTATTCACACAGTAATAAGGAATGGGCAGACACCACCTGCAAGGGAGAACAGGGCAGCAATATCCGCACCGACTGGATCGTGCGCAGTCACCCGGCTGTGCTGAACGGGTTTGTGGATATGTACCGTAAAGAACTTGCGGCTGAACAGCAGCGGGAGCCAGAAAACCGTTTGTCCAGCAGTTCTATGTTGCCAGACAGATTTGCAGACCAATCCGATGAAAATTGAGAAGTTCGGGAATCTCGATGATGCAATGTCCTGCTATCAGCAGGTTCCGAATTTTCATCTGAAAGCCCTTGGCGTAGAGAAAAACGCCTGATCCACTTCCGGGCAGTCTGGACATTGTGCAGTGTAAGAACGGTATTGACACGATCGTAGAGGACTACAAAACGGTTCAGCTGGGATAACCCATATCAGAATCATGTTGTACACGTTGCAGGGGCTTTGGCCATTAGGATGTGGAAGTGGCCTACGAACTGCCGGATGCCTATTTCTACATTCAGACCTGTGACGATGGATTCGACTATACCTTATATAATAAGGACTTCACGGAACGGATGGCGGCATTCTCGAAACGGACGGAGATAAGCCTGTGCAGGAGGCTATGACGGAGCTGTTGGCAGAGTTCGGCTGCAATGCAGAAGAGGGCAGGGGTCATGGATGCAGCAGAACTGCGAGAACAAGCTGATACGGTCGCTGAACAGCAGGCAGAAGCTTTGAAAGAAAAAGCTGGCGGCAGAGAAGCTCACACCAGAAGCAAACCTCAGTTTTTATGTAGCAGAGTGTGCAGAGTTTCGGGCGGAGAAGTGCAGGCAGATGTCGTCAACCATATCCAGCATTACCGGGAAAGCCCGCTGGTGCAGAAAGCAATTTCGGATATAAAAACACTTTTGGAAAAGCGGCAGGCAAGCAAGGAGTTGGAGGAACGCTCCAACACTCGGCAGTCTGTCCGTGAAGCGTTGAAGAACCGCAAAAAGGCGCAGGAGCAGCAATCCAATCAGGAACAGGCAAAAACCGAAGAAGGCAAAGAAGAAAGGAGAAATGGAACTGTGAGCAAGGTGCATTTTGATGAGAACGAACTGATGATTATGGCAATGTTTGAGCAGGACACGGCTGAAAACACGAAAAGGAACTGGAAGAGGTTCTTCCTTATGTTGCAGATGATATGGCAGTCAGGCTGCTGGTGGAGCAGGTGATTTCTAAAATGGAAAATCTGCCGGATGAGCAGCTCAAGAATCTGGAACTGGATTTGTACAGACCGGATGCCCCGGAAGAGGAGAAAGCGTGATGAGTGCTAATCTTTTTATGATTTACCAAATCAATGATTTGGTAAAGAGCCGGGACTATCGCTGCCGCCCGTATGAGTACCAGATTGAAAACGGCTTCATGGTGACAAGTGAGAACTATGTTCTAGGTTATAAGGCATCTCTGATTCAAGGCGTTACACCGGGGCAGATTCGGGAACGCATGGAAAAGCTGAATCCTGATAGGTTCAGAGTCCGAAAATTCGGTGTCAGTGATGTGATCGTAACATCCATTGGCGGAAAAATGCAGTCCTATTATGTGAATCCAAAGGAACTTATCAAGTTCAATGGTTTTTTTCACGAAGTTGTCAAATGGCGAGTACCTGCTTCTGAACGAGCAAGGCTATCAGGTTGAGGGGCAGAAAGGAACGTGGACGGTAACGGATGAGAAAACCATAGACGAGCAACGCTTTGTTCTGATGGTGAATGACCAGAAACCGGACTTGCTGCCTAGCATTGTAGTACAGTCGGATGGGAAATTCATAACATCGACTGCCAGTGGATTTGACAATGCGACTGTCCGAAAAGTCCGGGAGCTGCTTCACCATGAAAAGTTTTTGGAAAATGGCACGGCAGAAAGAGCAAGGGAGTCTGGCACAGAGCAGAACTACAACATGATAGACGGCTGCGTGAACAATGTGCCTAAGAAGCCCAGAGTGATTGGCGGCAGGGTGTCTGTTCTGGATCGCCTGCATATCAAACAGGCGGAAAGAGCGCGAAAGGACAATGCGCAGGTTCAGCAGCAGGAACGAACACGCAAGAACTGATAATCCGTAATGAGAGAAAGGTGGCTTCCCTAAAAAGGAAGCTGCCTTTTTCAATTGCCTACAATAGCGGGCTTGATATTTCAGAGAAAAGTGGGTACAATGATAACAGAATAGAAAACTCGATACACGATGTTGTGACAGGAGGAAAGTGTGGAAACTTTATATGAATACCTATTAGATAACTATAAAGAAAAATGAGCCGATTTTCCTTGTAGACCTTCAAGTTGATGGAATGACCCGCACGAATGTCCGGCAGCAAATCAAGAAGTTGACAGATACAGGTAAAGTAAAACGCTTTGATAATGGAATTTACTTTTTTACCCAAAAGACAATCTTTAAGTCCGGCTCACAGCTTGCACCGGAAAAAGTTCTGGAATGAAAAGTATCTGCGAGATAAAGATGAACGCTGTGGCTATGTGAGCGGCCTGATGTTCTTTAACCAGATGGGGCTTACTACGCAGGTCCCTATGATGTATGAGGTTGTGTCGAACAAGGCAACAAGTGATTATCGAGAAACCTCTCTGGCGAAATCCCGCGTGATCGTGCGAAAGCCGAAAGTGCCTGTAACAGAGAAAATTATAAAGCACTTCAATTTTTGGATATGCTGAAAGATGTAGATGTATATTCGGAAGTGACGGGAAAGCCGTTGCAGGATCGACTGTACCGTTATATGGATGATGCAAACTTGAGCATTTCGGAGATCGAACCGTACTTTGCTTATTATCCTGATAAGCTATATAAAAAATCTGGTGGAAACGAGGGTGATTTACAAGGACATGGAAGAGGAGATACTGCTGGAGAAAAAAAAAGAGGGATGGCTTATAAAAAGCTATCCCTCTTTTGACGGCCAGTCGGTTTGAGCATCGTAGAGAGGCTTGACTGGATCTGTCCTAATATTATATGCGGAAGAATCAGACGTGATTCCTCCAGTCGGAAGAAGGTAAATGCAATTTTTCGAGGTCAATATCGCGCTGATACTTGTTTAGAAGTGCATCAAAGCTAGTGATAAAATCGTTCCATTCGTCATCGGATGGACGTAAATATTTCATGGCGAGCAAGAAATGATAAAGACCACAATAGCGTGGAGCCGGATTTTTGCTGATCGACACTTAATAGCTTGGGCTTTGTCGTAAGGGAACGATTATATATTCTGGAGTTGTGAGCGCAAATGTTCCGCAGAACAACAACAGCATGAATCCAGGATGAGAACATCTCAAGGCTTGGAGTGGCAAGGTTACCTTTTTGCAGAAGTGTATTTATAAAACTGGGCCAGACTGGGATATACAGAATCTGTGCCTGTTGAAAGATTCTTGATATACTTGGAAAGCGTTCCAAAAGACATTACTTCAACAGCAGCCCAAAGGGGAATCTGCCCATCATGGTTGTCATAATTGTGGGTGATAAATACATCTGTTGAACGTGCAATTTCTGATGAAATGGATGCAGTGTTTCGCCAAAATATCGCTTTATCCTTGAAGATAGAAGGGTCAAGGTAAATCAGCGCATCATTTTTCTGCAGGAGAGCTTCGCAAAATCTGGAACGAAGAGCAACTTCTATTTTACAGGTCATGCCAAATAGTAAAAAGAGCGCAACTCCATGTCAAAGTTGTAGATGTGACAAATGGTGTCGAACGTGACATTTGGTATGTATTTTTAGTGGCGTTATCATAGAGATGAAAACTATATCCGCGCAGACGATAAAATCAATCTCATTTAAAGCCGTTTCTACTTTCGGGTCATCAGTTATTACTAGACCAGCATCTTTTGTACTTTTGAATCAGAGCAGCAGTCTGATATATATTCTTTGGATAGGGTTTCATTTGTACAATCCTCATAAAATGAAAAGGCCCGCCGGTTTGAGCATCGTAGAGAGGCTTGGCGGGATCTGTTGACTAGTCGGAATTTTTTCTTTTTTTATATATCTGAAGCAATGTAATAAGATGCGTCAGCAATGTAACAAGACGCGTCTGCCGGAAGGTTATAGCGTGAATTCACGCGTGGCGTGCTTTTTGTACGGAGGGTTGATTCAAGATGTTTTCGACATTTGAACAGACAGTTTGTAATTCACGGTGGTAGTCTTTGAAATACTGGTAAGTTTCATATTGTGCGCTCTTCTGCTGTACCAGAAGTCCTTTTTCAGAACGCAGGTCTTTCATGGTTGGAAGTTTCCCGTCTTGTGAATTTTGCTTTAGAAATTGCAACGCTTCTTCATATTTGGCAATCTCATCTGCATAGTTCTGTCGGAAATCCTTTTTGTTGGTGGATTTCAGAAAATCAGCGTAGACCGATTTTGTAGAAAGATACTGTCCCAGATAATGAATCTGTTCGTTCACTTTTTTCAGTTTGGCTTCAGTGAGCTTGGCATCGCTGCGGGCTTTTGCCATTTTGGACTGAATTGTATCTGTGGTATCTTGCAATTTTTCCTGAGTATCATACCCATGCTCCTGAATGTAGGCAACCGTTTTAGCCATTTGCTGTAAATTGCTGATTTTTACTTTCTGGGCATAGGCTCGGCTTTGCTGGGCCTTAATGCAATTCTGCAAATCAACCACAAGACGCAGGTTGGATTTGATGAACAGAATGGTGATAGGATCATCCTGCACCCATTGCGCCTGATTCTGTTCAGCGGCGAGTGCATTTTCTTCAAAGAGCTGCAAAAGGTATTCTCGGTCGTAATGACTTCCCAGCTTTCTGGCAGAGATGAATTTCTGTCGGTCAGAGGGAAGATAACTGAATCGCCCTCTATGGTCTTTAACCTGTATTCCGTATTCTGCTTTGAGTAGCCGCTGAAATTCTTCAAAAGATTTCGCACGTTCCGCAATGTCGTTGATGGCATTGCGGATTTTTTCTTTGTTGGTTTCAAATTTTGTTTTCATGGGTGCGATGCCTTCTGCCATAATCTCCATGTTGGCCATATCAAGATTTAGCTGTCCTCTGCGCTGGGCATGATATTCCTGCTGTGTGATTTTTTTCTGCGGCAGGAGAGAGCAGATCGACCTGATACAATCCCTCGCGTTGGCAGATGTCCATAAGAGAACCTTGTAAATGACGGAGATACTCTTTTGTTAGATGGTGCTTCTATCCTGCCTTGTGGTCGATGGCACGTTCAGTATAAGGCTGAGGGGCTATATCTTCTTTTCGTAGACTGTTGATAATGATATGGGTATGGATATTACCGGAGTTGTTGCTGCCGTCTGTATGAGTGCAGACAAGTGCCTGATGCCCCGGAAAATTTGCTTCTGCGTATTCCATGCCAATAGCTTGTGCTTGCTCCCCAGTCAAACCATGATCGGCAACATCCATGGGATCGTGGCTGATAATGTAATGGTGGCATTTGATTTCATCGTATCTTTGATTTTTATGGTATTGCTGGTTGAGCAATTCACACTCAAGATCGAATGCTTCAGGATTGCAGTTCAATCCATCAAAATAAAACTCATCCCGGAGCATGGAATTGCCGTTTTCATCAAGGATGGGAACGAGGTGAAATTCATCATGCTGGTATTTCAAGTAATCAATAACAGCACCATAGTCAGCGTTTTTTACTGCGAAGTGTTTTAGGATTGCCATAGATTCCTCCCAAGTGAACAATTTCTCGACGAAGTTCCCGAACCTCTGTGATGCACTTTTTAATTTCGTCTACGATACTGACGGTGATTTTTCCACCGCTGTGCAAATAGCGGGTAATCTGATTCAGATTGTTTCCGATGCCAGCAGCGATTGTAACTAGCTGATGGATTTCTGACGTGTCCGCAACGATGTAATGAGTGCTTGATGGTGCTTCCTTGAGAAAACACTTTCGGATATATGTGCTGGTGGGTAGTCCTGCACTTTCAGCGTAGCCGGATACGATTTCATATTCCATCTCGCTGCAACGGATATGAATATCGTGGGTTCTCTGAATGGGCTGCTTGTTTTTGGTCTTGCCATAGTGGTATCCTCCTGATTTTTTGAGAAAAGATTTATCCCGACAAGCCGTAGGCGGTCGGCTGCGACCACTTTAGTGGAAGCCAGATAGCCAAAATCTGTGATTTTGCGCGTGCCGTGGAATGGGGAACGGAATCCCCATCAAGATTGCCAGAGAACAAAAATCCCGAAAGGGAGTTTTTGGTCTACGCAGGCGAATCTTGCGCTACTTACGGTGGAAGCCGTAGCCTTACGCATTTTTCGGGTTCTTCTATCTTTAGAATCGGGAAGAGCGTGTTTCGCAAGGTGTTTTTGAAAAAATCAAAAAATTTTTTGAAAATACCTTGCGAAATGGCCTTTCTCCAATTCTATAAGTGAAAGAGGCTGACACACCACCCAAAAAACAGAAAGGAATGAGTGAATGACCGAAACAACTGCACGAACCTATCACACCATGGAAAGCCTGCGCCAGATGACGCAGACTGATCTCCGTAATGTGAACCGTGAGGAACTGGTAGACATCAACGAAGTGGAAATTAGAAAAGACTTGTCGCAGCGGGAGCGGATGGTCGATTTCATTTCGCAGATCAAGAACCCTTATTGCTATCTTGACAAGGGCATGGTTGTGAAGATCAGCTTTGCAGGAGAGAACCGATTAGAGGACACACTGAAAAAATGCGCACGGACGCATATGAGATAAAAAAGAAGAAAGTAGAAGAAAATTTGCACTTTAGCACATTAAAGCGTTGACATAGACCGCGAAATATGAGATAATGGCTTTGGGTCAAAACAGAATATGCTAACTAAAGCCGATAATTTTCTTGGTTTATTGTCAGAACGACAAATAGATTAAGGAGGTTATCGGCTTTTTATGTTTTTTCAGGAAAATGGACAATATGGCTGCGCTGTGTATCTTCGATTGTCACGTTCAGAAGGCGATCAGCAGGAAAGCAACAGCATCAAAAATCAAAGAGCCTTACTGAACGATTATCTGGGAAAGCACCCGGAACTGCATAAGGTCGATGAGTATGTAGACGATGGATACAGCGGTACGAATTTTGAACGCCCGGATTTCAAACGGATGATGCAGGACATTGAGAAGCGGAAAGTCAACTGCATTATCGTCAAGGATTTATCTCGCTTCGGTAGAAACTACATTGAAACAGGACGTTATCTGGAAAGAATCTTTCCATTTATGGGAGTCCGGTTCATCGCCATCAACGATCATTATGACAGTGCGGAAGAAAACGATGATAAGGGACGTATCCTGATTCCGTTCAACAATCTTATCAACGATACCTATTGCCGTGACATTTCGATGCGTGTCAGAAGTCACCTGGATGTGAAACGGAAAGAAGGTCAGTTCATTGGCAGCTTTGCAGGATATGGGTATCAGAAAGACCCGAAAGACAAGAATCATCTGATTATAGATGAATACGCTGCGGGCATTGTGCAGGAAATATTCAAACAGAAATTGAACGGAATGAGTTCACAGCGCATTGCCAATCACTTGAACGAACTGGGTGTCCTGCCGCCGAACGAGTATAAGAGAGCCAATGGATTCAACTATACCTGTGGTTTTCAGGCTGGGCTGAATCAAAAGTGGACAGTGGTTTCCGTCAATCGTATTTTGAAAAATGAATCCTATACGGGAACATTGATTCAGGGTAAACGCAGGAAAATCAATTATAAAGTAAAAAAGAGCCATGATGTTGGAAGTGAAAACTGGATTCGGGTGGAGGATGCGCATGATGCCATTATCAGCAAAGGCGAGTTCCAGCAAGTACAACAGTTGTTGGAACTGGACACTCGTACCGCACCATCGCAGACAACAGTTTATCCATTATCAGGTTTTCTGCGCTGTGCAGACTGCGGGCAGAATATGATTCGCCGCACGGTGACGAAAAACGGAAAGAAGTATCAATACTATCACTGCTCTACCTATAAGAATGGCGGTGGCTGCACACCGCACATGATAAACAGTGAGAAGCTGACGGAAAGTGTTCTGGCTGCGATTCGGCATCAAGTGACACTTCTTGTAGAAGCGGAAAGGGTACTCTCCAATGCAGAGTTGGCAAGCGGCGAACAGATTGGCATAAAGATTCTGGACAGCCAGATCACTGCGCTGGAAGCTGAATTAGAACGGTACAGTAATTTGAAAATCCGTCTGTATCAGGACTTATGCGATGATGTTGTCAGTCGGGAAGAGTACGGAGAAATGAATACTCGCTTTGCGCAGAAGATAAAAGAGGCACAGGATAAGATTCAGGAAATCCGCGAAAAGAAGCAGGAGGCATTAAAGCACGACACACTGCTTCCTACTTGGTTGGAAGAATTTAAGCAGTACGAACATATCAAAACGCTCGAACGCAGGGTCGTGGTGGAACTGATCGACCACATAGATGTTCATAGCAAAACAGAGATTGAAATTCATTTCTGCTTCGAGGATGAACTGCACAGTATCACAGAAAAATTTATGGAATATCAAGCACATCACGGAAATGAGGTGGCAGAGGAATGAAATGGGTCAGTTATACAAGGTCGATTTCCAGCAGGATCGGAGAAGAAAATCCTGCCAATACGATTGCAGAACAGAATGCAAATATTGAACAATATTTGAAAGATAAAGGGTACAGAATATCAGAAAAGTACAGTGACCGCAAGAGGTCGGCAGAAGCAGCCGATGGCTTTGATCGGATGGTGCAGGATGGCATGACACAAAAATTCGATGCGGTTGCCGTTGATTCCATCTTCCGTTTTGGCAAGACATTGCCATTTGCCATTGAGGTATTACAGAAAACTTTTTATCCGGTTGGTATTCAGTTTGCTGTTGTTGAGGATGATTTTTGCAGTACAGATCGAACAGCAGACGAAGTGGAACAGTATTTTAAGGAAAAAGTCATTGAGAGAATTCGATTTGAATTTATGGCGAGCCGACAAGATAGCTTTGAGAAAGGAGTGCTGACACATCGGCAGGCAAAGTATGGCTATGACATATCAGAAGATCGAAGGAGCTTTGTGCTTGATTCGGAAAGCGCATACATTGTGAAACTGATTTTTCAGATGTATCTGGAAGGAATGACGCTTCAAGAAATCGGAGCGGCATTGGACGCACAAAATGTCCCATCGCCGCAAATTCAGATGGCTCGTAATAAAAAGGTGACAAGGAAAATTAAATGGCCCGCCACGACGATTCGCTCCATTCTGGTAAATCCACTCTATATTGGAAAGCTTACATTGAAGTTGTCAGGTGTTGAGAAGAAGATGGAGGTTCCACCAATCGTATCAGAGGAAGATTTTCAAAAGGTACAGGAAAAATCAAAGCTTCTGTAAAGTTCCCCGGTCGCCAACGGAGATCCACTCCCAATATCCTTATTAGGAAAATATATGACCGGGCAAGTGGAGAACGCCTGCTGTGCAGAACGACTGAGGACGAAACAAGGCAGATATATTCTTTTGACAGAAAATATAAGTGCTTTAGTGGAAAAGCACCATATATTGAAAGCACTGAAGTTTTTGATGTGATTCGATTTTCATTAAAAACAGCGCAGGAGCAGGCAAGATATATTGGCAGATTACTGGAATCGGATAAAGATGAAGTTAAGCGATGCCAGAATATTGTACTTCGCCCTTATCGGGAACAGGCAAGAACACTTATGGATGCGCTGGCTGAAAAGGATGTTGAAAGAACTGCTGTCTACCGGAAATATGAAAGATGTGAAATAGAACAGGAGCAGTTGGAAAATTTTGAATCTCGGTATCAGGCAGAGATAGAAGAGCTGGAGGCAGAGTTCAAGAACATTATGATGAAAGTTTCCGCAATAGAGAAGGCGTTCAGTTATGCAAATCCATGGTTGATAAAATTCCAAGACCTTACGCTTCCTGAAGTGTTGGAACTTGCACATATCAGAAAATATGTGGAACGGGTTTGATTGAGGATTTTAAGCGAGTAGAGGTTGTTTTGAAAGAGGAAGAATGGACAAGATTCTTCCCGGAGGAATGGCTGAGAACCAGAAAGGAAAATTAAAATGGCTAGAAAGAGCAGAAAAACATAATGCCGCAGAGTGCTACACCGGAGATTCGTATTTCCGAAGAAGTCAATCTTCTGCGTACAGCAGCGTATGCACGATTATCGTCAGAGAACAGCGGACATGAAACAGAAGATACCCTGAATACGCAGATTCTGCAAATCCATAATTATATCAAGGAACATCCAGAACTGACACTGACGGATACCTATGTGGACAATGGCTTTACAGGAACAAACTTTGCCCGCCCGGAGTTTGAGCGTATGATGCAGGATGTGCGGACAGGGAAAATCCAGTGTATTGTGGTTAAGGATTTGTCCCGCTTTGGTCGTGACTACATTGAAACAGGCAACTATCTGGAAACGATTTTTCCGATGCTGCATATCCGGTTTATTGCTATCAATGATGACTTTGACAATATCCGGCAGTCGGATGTGGACAGTCTTGCAGTCCCCATCAAGAACATGGTGAACAGCCTGTACGCAAAGGACATTTCAAAGAAAATAGGCCTGAGCTATCAGATGCGTAGGGAAAAAAGGAATCCCTACTTCATGGTGTGTGCCGTATGGCTATCGCATGAATGAACAGAAAAGTCAGTATGAAGTGGCAGATGAAGCAAAGTATGTGAAGCTGATTTATCAGTGGTATCTTATGGGGGTGAGTACGAACGAAATCGCCCGTAGGCTGGAATTTCTGGAAGTACCTCGTCCGAATGAACATCTGAATCGTAGACTGCACGAGGGACATGATACGACTTTCAATAAATGGCATTCCAGTTCTGTTATCCGTATTCTGGATAGTCAGGTATATATCGGAAATTTGGTAACGGAAAAACCCGGACTGCCTCTTATAAAGGAATTGGGCTGCACCCGGTAGATAAGGAAGAATGGCATATTGTGGAAAATGCTCATGAGGCAATTATCTTGAAGTCCGATTTTGAAATCGTGCAGGAAAAAAGAAACAGGAACAAGGAAAGACGAAATAATGCAATGGCTCGTTCAGAACAGGTGCGGACAGAGTGTAGGAATCACTTTGCAGGCATGGTGTTTTGCGGCTGTTGTCGGCGCAGCATGACATTTGTGCGTCAGGTGCATAAAACGGAAGAGGAAAGCTATTTCGGAGTATTCCAGTGCAAAGAGAAAGAAGGGGACAACACCATGTTCCTATCATACAGTGCCAGAGAAAAAAAATGGTTATGATGGTAGCAATGAAGCAGATTCATCATCTTGTTTCTACCATGTGCGAAGAAGAAAAGATGGTAAAAGAAATGCTGAACAACGGTGGTCTGGATTCCACCCGTTCCATCAAGGTGAAAGAAAACTCGATTGCATTTCGGATTCAGGAAACCGAAGAACGGCGGCTGCGCTTATATGAGGACTATAAGGCAGAAATTCTGGATGAAGAAGAGTACAGCCAGTTAAAAGAACATTATATTGCTGAAAAGCAGCGACTGGAACAGGAATTGCAAAAGCAGCGGCAGCGGTCATTGGAACTTGAAAAGAGAATGAGAATTTGCGATGAACAGATGGAACGGATGCGGGCTATTCTGAATCAGAAAGAATTTGATGAAGAACTGGTACATGAGCTTATCAAGAAAATCTATGTAGGCATCGACAATTCGGTAGAAATTGAGCTTAAGTGCAGTGACCCGTATCAAGAGGTTCTGGCATTTGTGGCGGAGGTGCAGAATGAATAATAAGATTGCGATTTATCTTCGATTATCTCTGTCAGATGGAGATTTGAAAAGGGAAGCAAGGATGAGAGCAATAGCATTGAAAACCAGCGGCTTTTTGCTCCATTCCTATATTGAAAAGCAGGACGATCTCCCCCAGGCGAAATTGTGGAGTATGTAGATGATGGCTATACTGGAACGAACTTCAATCGTCCGGCGTTTCAGAAAATGATTATTGACCTGAAGAAAGGGGAGATAAAGACCATAGTGGTCAAAGATTTGTCCCGGTTAGGGCGTGATTATATTGGCGTGGGCGATTACATTGAGCAGATTTTTCCATTGATGGGTGTCCGCTTTATAGCGGTGAACAATGCCTTTGACAGCATGAAGCTGAACAACGGCACCCGGGCATCGAAGTTGCAGTCAGCAATCTGGTGAATAATCTGTATAGCCGTGATATTGGCAAAAAGGTTCGTGCGGCATTGGAAGTGAACTGGAAAAGTGGCAAAGCTACATCTGTTAATGTGCCGTTTGGTTACGTCTGGAACGGGAAAGGCAATCAGCGATGGGCGATTGACCCAGAAGCAGCGGCCTGCGTCCGAAAGGTGTTTGATTTGGCATTATCTGGGCGCAATACAACGCAGATCGCCTATGCGATGAATGAATTGGGGTTGCCGACACCAGGGTTGTACTCTAAACGGAAAAAATACCATAGTAGGCGGCAATGCAATTATAGCCCCGGAGAGCGAAATACTTTGGAATCCGGGGATTGTCTGAGGGTGCTGCGGCGGTACGAATATGGGGCTTTGGTGATGGGCAGAAGGCAGAAACTTGATGTGAATACCACGGCATTCCGCACTTTACCGGAAGATAAATGGATTATTACAGAGAACACCCATGAAGCAATCGTTACAAAAGATGAGTATTATCAGGCACAAAAAGGCAATCCGCAATGTTGCTCCGATCCAGTACAAAACCGAAGATGATTTTGCTCTGAAAGGCAAAATATGCTGTGGAAACTGCCTGAGACAGCTCCGGCATGAGAAGCAGTATGGCGAAATGGTATTCTGTTGCGGTCACAAAAAGGTCAGTAGGAAAATTCTCACACTGCTATTCAGGCTATTACAGAGAGCAGGCGGTCAATTCAAGAGTTGCCCGCGCTATAAAAACGGTATTTACAGCATTGGAAGTTGTGAATCAGGGAATGCAGGAGAAAAAATCCATAACCTTGCAGTGTGTAGATGTTGATGATTTGAAAAAGCAGGCAGAAATGATTCGGGCAGAGCAAATTAAACTCTATGAATCGTATGCAGATGGGATTCTGACCCGCAATGAATATCTGGAAAAGAAGAAAGGACTGGGGGAAAAGCTGGCAGATTTGCAAGAGAAGATTCGTATATAGAAGAGGAAGAGCAGGAAACCGCAGATGAACTGGATGAGGAAATCCGCAGCCTGACAGAGCAGGCAAGTCAAAAAACATACATAGGCGGTCTGACCAAGGAATGTGTGGATGCCTTTGTCAGCATGGTTTATCTGTATGACGATCAAACGATGAAAGTTGAGTTTAACTGTGAGGATGTGATTCGGAGAGCATTGGAAAAGTATGGCGCATAACTGCATAGAATCAGCGAGGTAAGCAAAAAGAATGCCCGTCTGGTTGAGAGAGGATTCGCAAATCTTCTCGATCAGGCGGGCATTTCATTCCGTAGGAATGGGAATCAGTCGTTATGTACGGTCTTTTTCCCAATCTACCCATGCAGACAAATCTGCTTTGCTGGAATAAGCGTTAAATACCTTTCCATGCAGGAGTTTTGAACCAGGGCAGCTAGGAGCAAGTTTTCATTGGTCTTGCCCATGCCGCTGCCACCGGAAGTGGCAAATGGAATAATGGTTTTATTCTTTAAGGTCATAGCTTTCAGAAATGTATTGATGATGGTGGGGCAATGTACCACCAGATAGGAAATCCGACAAAAATGGTGTCGTATTCATCCATGTTGTCGCGTTTGGCGGCGATGGCAGGGCGGAAAGGTTGGATTGCTCATTTCAATAGTGCTGCGGGATTTCTTATCCATCCAGTTCAGATCGGCTTTTTGTGTAAGGAACTTCGGGACTGAATTTCAAAATGTCTGCACCGATGGCATCTGCTAAATCTTCGGCAACTTTTGCGGTAATGCCGCTGGCAGAAAAAATAGGCAACAAGCTTTTTTTGCTCATGACAATGCACTCCCTCAATATTTGATTTGATAATTTCTAAACAACTTGAAGGGAATGGGATTTCTGCGATCAAGAAAAATGGAGTGCAGAAGATACTGCTTTCGGAAAACTCTGCCAAAGAGTTATTTTACAAAAGCAGAGAAAGTTCTGCTCAATCCTGTGAAAAGGACGGTCTATGTTCCATGCGAGGAAGTAAAGAGTGAATTGTTGGAGAGCGGATATTTCGCATTGGCGGAGTATTCGATGCTCAATGCGCCTAGTGTTCGGTGCTATGCTTCAGAAAAAATATCTCAGTGGAATGACTGTATGACCAAGGATTTACAGGACTCAAATTCACAGGTGGCTGTTGAAATGTGGAGATATGACCCACGAAAATTATCGAAGGGAAAAATGGTCGATGGACTTTCTCTGGCATTATCGCTCAGGGAAGATGCAGATGAACGGGTAGAAGAAGCAGTAGAAGAAATGTTAAATAATCTGTGGAGGAAGATAGATGGTAACAGGGATTGAAAGCTTTAAGGAATGGTTCAAGGGTAACGAAAGCCAGTATGCAATTATCGGTGGAACTGCGTGTGACATCTTGATGACAGAAGAAGGCTTAGACTTCCGTGCAACAAAAGACATTGACCTTGTTCTAATTATTGAAGCCGTGGATGCGGCTTTTGGAAGAAAATTCTGGGACTATGTAAAACAGGCTGGATACGAACATCGTAATAAAAGCTCTGGTGTGCCGCAGTTTTATCGGTTCAGTCAACCGACTTCAAACCGTTATCCAGCAATGATCGAACTGTTCACTAGAAAACTGGATGCAATTCAACTTCCAGATGATGCAGTATTGACACCGCTGCCAATGGATGAGGATATATCGAGCTTGTCTGCAATCCTTTTGGATGATGATTACTATGAGTTCTTGAAGCAGGGAAAGTGACTGTTGATGGAGTAACGGTTTTGGACGCTGCATATTTGATTCCGTTCAAGGCGAAAGCATGGATGGATTTGACGGATCGCAAAGCAGCCGGAGAACACGTTGATAGTAAAACATTAAGAAACATAAAATGATGTTTTTCGTTTGACTGAACTGCTTGACCCTACGGTTAAGATTGTCACCCTAGTGGCGTGTATGAGGATATGCAGAAGTTTGTTGATCGAATGGAAAATGAAACGGTTGATGTTAAACAGTTGGGGGCTTGTGGGACGAACGAAAGAACAGATTCTTCAGGAATTAGTAGAATTATATGCGCTACAATAATTGATGGGTTATGGAATGAACCACTAGCTTGTAAGGAAGTGATATAACATGGAAAAGAAATACCAGATTTTTATTTCGTCAACGTATAAAGATTTGATAGAAGCCCGTAGCAAAAGTAAGGGGATGCCATCCTATCGATGATGCATTTCCCAGTTGGTATGGAGATGTTTAACGCTGCTGACGAAGAACAGTGGGAAATCATACAAAGAGACGATTGATAGTTCGGATTATTATGTTTTGATTTTGGGACAGCGATATGGCTCTGTAATAGAATCTGGATCGGAGATCTTCAAGAGTGTCTGGACGAAGGATATTTTCACAGATGGCATTGACCACAAGATTCTCGGCAACATCTTTTGGGATGTTTTTCTTTTTGCAGGTACCGCCATCAGCTTTATTCCCGCAAGCATAGTAATAGTAAACATCGTTGCGGCAGTTGTGGCCGGAGATACCCCGCATCAGACTGTGGCAGCAACCGCAGAAAAGCTTGCCAGAGAGCAAGTAATCAGCATGGGAACTATGTGGTGCACGATGCTGTTTATTGAGCGTGAGCATTTTCTGCGCCCTCTTCCATAAATCATCGTCGATGATGGCGGGGATTGCCCCATCAATACGGACATCGTAGGCTTTGCAGATATAGACACCATGATAGGCTTCATTCTGGATGATGCGAGGAATGCTGCATTTGTTGAAAGAATTGCCCTTACTGGTACGGAGCCCGGCAGCGTTCAGCTGATCCACGATGGAAGCGCTGCTCTCTCCGGCCGCATAATGCTCAAAGATGAACCGGATAGTGGGGGCATTTTTCTCGTCAATAATAAAACGCTTGTGTTCATCTGTGGTAAGCCCCAGGGGGCGGTTAGGATTGATTGCCTTCCCTTGAGTGCGGATTCCCGCATACCACGCCGCATCTTTTGAGCCAGCTCAGCGGAATAGTATTCGGCCAGGGATTCCATCAGACCTTCCAAAATAATGCCCTCTGGTCCTTCCACAGAGCTTTCGGCTGCATAAAGAATACGAACTCCGTTATCTCGCAGCTTCTTTTTTGTAGACCGCACTATCATAGCGATTGCGGGCAAAACGGTCAGTTTTCCAGCAGATCACGAGATCGAACAGATGCTTGCTGCTATCTGCGATCATCTGCTGAAAAGCCAGCCTGAATTCAACACCACGGCCCGAAATGTGCCGGTCAATGTATTCATGCACGATTGTCAAGCCATGCTGCCGGGCGTAGGCTTCGCAGTCCCGGCGCTGGCCCTCGATGCTCTGCTCGGTCTGCTGGGAACCGCCGCTGTAACGGTAGTAGGCAACCAGACGGTTCCCGGGAGATACTTTCTTTTTTCTTGCCATGATTGCTCCTTGTGCGCTGAGCAGGATCATGGTACAATGAAATTGCTCAGCAGGCGTGCTTTCTTATCCTATGATTATTCTCCGACAGACAGATTCCCCATCTGGCCCAGGCGGCTCTATCGTACAGAGCTGCCGGGGATTCTTTATAGATGATGATTATTTGATAAGCTCATGCCAGTTAGAGGGAAAACCAAGTTCAGAGGGCTTGGCAGAAGGATGTTCAGCAAAGCAGACTTGAATACAGCTGGCGAAAGTGAATCTCTCGTTCTGAGGCAAGAGCTGATAAAGCGCATAGACGTATCCAAAGGGCTTTGTTCCATATTCGTTGATCTCCTTGGGAAGCTTAGCAGGAGGGTTTACGCGCTTTCTGTGATAGAATCGTGCTCCATGTGCAGCAATATTTCGCGCAACAACAGAACAATGTATCCAGTTCTCAATATATTCGCGGGAAGGGATGCTATAAAATTCTCGCGCGATTGCGGCACGGTCAGATTTTGAGAGATTACGGTACATCATAGAAATCTGATCGAATGATAGGACTTCAACCACTACCCACAACGGATAAATACCGTTCAGGTCGTTGTGATGATGTAGAACAAAGGGTTCATCCTTTCGCAGATTAAGAGACTTTGAAAGAGCATTCAAGAATTTGGCATGTCGCCAGGGATCTTCGAAGTTCTTTCCATCGAGATATCCGATAGGACCGTACTGCCGCGCATGATAATAAGCAACATAAGATTTAAGATTTGTCTCCACAACAGATGCAGCATGAAATATGGCAGCTCGAAACTGATCATCGAACTCATATAAATCTATAATGTCTGAGAAAGATGCTCCATCGAAAAATTTGTCATTACCAGTGGCAGTGTCACGCTGGCGAAGCGTTAAAGAGTATGCACTTAATCGATAATAATTTTTCTCCCGAAGCCACTGTAAGGCAAGCTCTTCATCTGGAATTGCTAGACCTCGCCCACGAAGGATAGAAAGCTGCTCTTCATACGGAGAAAATGGTTTTGGTTCTGCCATATTGTTTGTCCTCGAAATAAAGGTATAAAAAAAGACCCGCCATGATACGCATGAATGCTTTCGCATCCAGAGGCTTAGCGGGTTCCGTTGCCATTATTATACGCCTCTGGAGGCCTGTTGTACACAAAATTTTTGTGAACTGTTGCGAACATCACAAAAAAAAAGTTAAAAAAACCTATTGACAAGTATCTGAAATACAAACTTTATTCATAATACCCCACCGGCTGAGCCCGGCGGGGGGATTGTTTTGCCCCGCTGGTGTTGCCGCACTGGCGGGGTCGTTTTTTTATGCTTTCGCTTTGAATTTCAAAACAGGGAGCGCCCAAAGTAGGCACTCCCTGAAAAGATTTTATTTAGAAGGTACAGTTGCGTGAATCTTCTTTTTTGGACGGAACATAGTTGGGATCGTATTTTTTTTTGCTTTTACGCTCCAACTTTTCAAAATTACAGCATACTTTCTGATACAAAGGAATCTTACGGCTAAGAGCTTTGCGGTAAGTTGTTTCTGCGCGCTGGAGAATAAGATCACGATTTTTATTGCAATATTCCAGCTGATTCAGCAAAAGCATTTTATACTTGGTATCCTTGACTTCTTGAATATCGAAGCGGATCAGACAGGATTCCAACACAGGAATCATGTTATTGAAGCCCATCACGCCGAGCCGACCTTCATCAAGCTTCATAACAGGGCCGCCGCCCTTAATGTTTGCGTGATTTGGCTTTGGGGATTCCAGCGGGACATAATAATCAACACCGTTGAGGGAAAGAACGATCCCGATGTAAGGACGGCGTTGGCCTTTGTTGTACTGGACACGGTTATCGACATTATGTAAATAGCTGATATAGTGTTCGTTGATGTGGTAAAATTGAAACTTCCCCATAATTCAGCTCCTTAATTAAGAAGGTGCGGAACAGTGAACTGCCCCGCACCCTTTTTCATTCCTCACTATACGGCAGAGGTTCTCCGCTTTTTTAATTCTCTACTCACGGTAAGAGCTCACCGCTTTTTAATTCCCCATTTTTTCAACGCAGGGAGGGGCTACCCTCTTTCAGCGGACAAGCAAAGACACAGCAGTCTTTTCATTGTCATGGCAAGAACTTTATGTTCTTGCAAGTTCATTATACGATTTTCGAAGCTCAAAGTATACACAAAAAATGTGAACTGTTGCGAACATCACAAAAAAAGTTTGAAAAACCTATTGACAAGTATCTGAAATACAAACTTTATTCATAATCCCCCACCGGCCAGCCCGGCGGGGGTATTGTTTTGCCCCGCTGGTGTTTGCCCCACTGGCGGGGTTATTACGCTTCATCATAATGGCGATAGTTTCCATAACGGTGTTATCATTTACTCTGGACTGCGAAGTATAACAGTTTGAAAAAATTATATCGGTTGTCACCAATTTTAATGATAATGCTCTCCATGCCAGCCAAACTGGGCTCAAAACAATTGAAATAAATTTTGTAGGTATCATACGAATCGTCAAGGAATAGGCTAGAGTCTACGATCAAAAGCGATCCGTCATCAAATGGAATTGCGGAACTGTATGAATCACCAGAAAGAAAAACACTTGTTTGACCAGACATATCGTCGGAAGAAATCGACACATCCTGCCGACCATCAAAGACACTCATATTGAACGCCGACGTTGCCAGCGCAGGAGCAGAAACTGAAATCATCATAGCAGCAGCCAGAGCCAGGGAAACGACTTTTTTTCTTCAAGCTCATTATAGATTCCTCCCTATACAATTTAACCGCTTCGGGCAGCCGAGGCGGTTATTTTTTGTTTTTTTCCTTGTACTGCTCAAAAGCAATTGCATAGGCATCTTGATAGCGCGGAATCTCTGTCAGCTCGTGTACCCGCTCTATTGCTTTTGCTTTTCCATCGTCGTTTAGTTTTTGAAATCTTGAATCATTTCCGCTATACGAGATTGTTCTTTCTCTTCTGAAGCCTGAATCTGAGCGAGAAGATCATTGATTTCTGCCTGATCGGCTTGCGATTCCCACCCCATTAAATATGCTGGGGTGGTCTGCAAAATTTTGGCAAGTTCAGCAAGGCTGTCGACAGGAACTTTTTCGATGTCACCCTTTTCGTATCTGTAAATGGTAGCAGGAGAAACACCAAGCTGATCTGCAACCTTTTCAGCGGAGAACCCTATTTCCTTTCGACGGAGTTTTAGCCTTTCGCCTGTGGTCATAATATCACCCCTTTATTAAGAGAATAGCCTAAACTTTGCGAAAATGCAATACAAAAATGGAAATTTGAAAAAAATCTTTGCAAGAATGCAAGAGATGTATTGACTTTTAGGCGGATGAGTGGTATCCTGATTAGTGGGGCAAGACGGACGGGCTGGATGTGGCCATGGAAAAGCTGCGGCGCTGCGCCTGCGATGCCTTGCAGACTGAGGACATCGTGGTGGAGAACGTGGACGATGAAAAGACAGTGCAGACCCTGAGCCGAAGCTACAAGGAGCAGGAAGCGGAGTTTCTGAAGCGGGCCGTGATGATGGCAGCGGGCCGTAAGGCCTGCCGCCAGAGCCTGAATGTGCTGAACGAAGAGAGTGTTCGGCAGAAATGTGCGGATGCCATGGCAGCGGCTACCGGAAGCAACCTCTCACCGCTGCGTTCTGGCTATGCCAGCGCCTTGCAGAGCTCCCCTGATATGGGAGCCAAGGATCAAGGAGGACGATAAGATGCAGAGTGGATGCAGATGGGTATACACCCTGATGGACTGGGACACCGGCGAGGTGGTGGCCAAGGGCACCAGCGTGGAGCTGGTGGAGCAGGGATATTTTCCCGATGTGAACAAGCTGAGCAGTGTTTGGAATAATCTGGAAAAGTGCAAGAACCCCAGCCCGAAGAACTACCGGTGGAAGATGGAGCGGAAGAGCACCAAGGACGACCGGGTGGAGAGGGCCCGGGCAGAGGGCCTGAGCGCGGACGAGCGGGCCGAGACCCGGATGGTGCGGGTGTACAGCTGCTACGGTGCGGACGGCACCCTGCTGGGCAAGGGCACGGCGGCAGAGCTGAAGGAAAAAGGGATTGTTTGGCAGCGAGGGCACGGTGCACGAGTGCTACCGCAAGCGGGGCGGCGTGTACAAGCCCGGCGGCGTTACGCGGATGGAGATGGAGCTGTGCCAGAAACGGATCCGGCACCCCATGAAGCTGCCGGATCAGCCGGCAAAGGTGAGAACGAATCGAGCCTACGGTGGATTGCCATTGAGTGATCCGCCGTGGGCTTGTTTGCTGTTTTATCAAATGAAAAATTAGTGAGGAGAACAGAACTATGAAAAAATTATAAAATCGCTGTGGCCGGCACGGGATACGTCGGACTTTCGCTGGGAGTGCTTCTGAGCCAGCATCATCAGGTTTGCAGTCGATATTGTGCAGGCTAAGGTCGATATGATCAATAACAAGAAATCTCCGATTCAGGACGAATATATTGAGAAGTATCTGGCAGAAAAAGAGCTGGATCTGACTGCAACTCTGGATGCAAAGGAAGCATACAGTGATGCAGATTTTGTCGTAATCGCTGCACCTACCAACTACGATAGCAAGAAGAACTTTTTTGACACCAGTGCAGTTGAAGCTGTTATAAAGCTGGTTATCGAGTATAACCCGGAAGCCATCATGGTTATCAAGAGTACCATCCCGGTTGGTTACACTGCAAGTGTTCGTGAGAAGTTCCACTGCGACAATATCATCTTTAGCCCGGAATTCTTAAGAGAAAGCAAAGCTCTGTATGACAACCTTTATCCTTCTCGTATCATCGTCGGTACTGATGTTGACAATGCCCGTCTGGTGAAGGCTGCACACACTTTTGCAGAACTCCTGCAGGAAGGTGCAATTAAGGAGAACATTGACACTCTGTTCATGGGCTTTACTGAGGCAGAGGCAGTTAAGCTGTTCGCCAACACCTACCTGGCACTGCGTGTCAGCTACTTCAACGAACTGGATACCTATGCTGAGATGAAAGGGTTGAACACTCAGCAGATCATCAATGGTGTTTGCCTGGATCCTCGTATTGGTACTCATTATAACAATCCGTCCTTTGGCTACGGTGGATACTGTCTGCCGAAAGACACCAAGCAGCTGCTAGCGAACTACGCCGATGTACCGGAAAACCTGATCGAGGCTATTGTTGAGAGCAACAGAACTCGTAAAGACTTCATTGCCGACCGTGTTTTGGAGATTGCTGGTGCTTATGAAGCAAATGACAGCTGGGATGAGAGCAAGGAGAAAGAAGTTGTTGTAGGCGTTTATCGTCTGACTATGAAGAGTAACAGCGACAACTTCCGTCAGAGTTCCATTCAAGGTGTCATGAAGCGTATCAAGGCAAAAGGCGCAACTGTCATCATCTATGAGCCGACCCTGAAAGACGGGGATACTTTCTTTGGTAGTAAAGTAGTTAATGACCTGGATGAGTTCAAGAAGCAGAGTCAGGCCATCATTGCGAACCGCTATGACAAGTAAATCAAATACAATTAACATTATCAATAGTATTGAAGAATATATAAAAGGAAATTGATTATGAACAGAGATGAAGTTATGACTTTTGTGAAAAAAAGTCTAAAGTTTCTACCAGATAAAAAGCTATATCAAGTTATATTATCAGCTGAGAGTTGGAAGAAAATTGAATACAAACAACCCAACTACATTAAATGAAAAGCTCCAGTGGCTGAAGTTTAATTATAGGTTTCCGCTACAATCAATCGTGTCTGATAAGTTGCTGGTTCGAGATTATGTGAAAGAAAAAATAGGAGAGGAATATCTAATTCCACTATTAGGTAGTTGGGAAAAATATGAAGACATTGATTTTTCTTTGCTTCCAAAGCAATTTGTCTTGAAATGCAATCACGATTCTGGCGGATTAGTAGTTTGTACAGACAAAAATAAACTTGATCATGCAAACGCGAGAAGAAAAATTGAAAAATCCTTAAAGAGTAATTTCTTTTTTATATTGGTCGCGAGTATCAATATAAGAACATTAAGCCGATGATTCTCTGCGAAAAATTCATTTCTGATGATGGAAATGTTCCGATGGATTATAAGATTTATTGCTTTAATGGTAAGCCGGATGTCATATTGGTTTGCAAAGACCGATTTAGCAAAAATTCACACAAAGCATCTTACTTATACTATGACCAAGAATGGAATTTCATTCCATTGAACAAAAGGCGATGATAAGTTGCCTGATCCTAAAATTCCAATGCCAAAGAACTTAGATAAAATGTTAGAAATAGCAAAAATTTTATCTAAGGATTTTGTTTTTGCGCGTATCGATTTGTATAATATTAACGGACAAATTTATTTCGGGGAAATCACTTTGTCACCGAATTAAATCATTTGAAGAGGGCAACTGTACAATAGCGGGAAATCACCAATACGAGTAAATGACCATGGAAATGTGTGGTTTAGAGAATAATATAGAGATTTGGATGAAGTATGAAAGGTAAAAAATATGTTTTACGGTTTTCTCAGGTGGACATTATGAGCAACTAATGATGTAAAACTTTTGATGGGATTTATTATAGGTTGCTTTTTATTGGATGTGTGAAATGATATTATAAGAGTAAATAATACCAGAAAAATCTAAAGGGGATTGCAGAAGGAAGATGGAGAATTAAAATGGTGAAAGTTTTGGTGGATTTGGGCCGAGGTCCGACAAGATCAAAGGGTGGAATGGCAACTGTTATTGAGGAAATCGCATAAAAGATAAGACGTTAAATACTAAATTTGACATAGATATATACGAATCTTATGTTGATGGAAATAAATTGAGCGTTTGCTTTTTCGGTGTTTTTCCTTTATCAAGTTCTACTTCACGAAAAGAAATTATGATGTTTACCATATAAACGCTGCTTCATATGGTAGCACATTTAGAAAAGGATGGTATGTTCACGCCGCTGAAGAAGTGGGAAAAAAAAGTAATTTTACATATTCACGGTGCTGAATATATGCTCTTTTATGAAAAAAGCAATCAAAAGATAAAGATTATTTCAATATTGAAAGAAGCGGATGAAGTTATTGCGTTATCTGCCGATTGGAAAAAGAAGTTTGATGAAACATTTGGACTAAAAAATTGTGTTGTTCTTGAAAATGGTATAGACACTGAGAGATTGAAACCCGCTATAACGAGTGTCAAAGATCATCCGCATACTATTGTATCTCTTGGGCGACTTGGAGAGAAAAAGGAACGTATGACCTTATAAAAAGCAATAGAACGAGTTAAGGGTCAAATACCGGACATTAAATGTTATTTGGCTGGCGATGGGGATATTGACAGATGCAAGCAGATCGTTGAGGAAAAAAATCTCAAGAGCAATATCTTTATTGTGGGATGGGCTGATTTTGATAAAAAATTAGAACTGCTAAAAAAATCTAGTGTATTAGTGCTTCCATCTTATAATGAGGGACTTCCGATGGCGATTTTGGAAGGTATGGCTTGTGGAAAGGCTATTATAAGCACAACGGTCGGCGCAATTCAAGAAGTTGTAAAAAAGAAGAAAAATGGAATTTTGATAGAGCCAGGAGATGTTGAAAAGCTTTCAGAAGCTTTAATAAGATATTGTATGACTCAAGAGACAGTAGAAAAAATAGAAAAATAATATTGCGCTTATTCATACAAAAAGTACAGTATGGACGCGATGCATCAAAAATTAGCTCAATATTATATTGATGTGATGCAGGAGAAAAGGGTATGAAAAAAAAATCGGATTAGCAGTATGCTATGATACAAAAATTTTGGAAGTCAATTACAGGTGCTTGCCACAGTAAAAAAGTTGAGGAACTTGATTGTAAGCCGGAAATAATTCGCTATAAGAAAAAATAACGCCAACTTTTATTGTTCAAACAATTCCCAGATTATTTAATATCTCGTTTGTAAAATCGAAACTTTCTGGAAATCAAAAAAGATAAAGCCCTGAAAAGCAAACCTTTTTATCAGAAACAAGTGCAACAACGAAATCAACGGTTTAATGCTTTTGTGGACAAGTATTTTGCTCCATTATTTTCGAAATCTTATGGTGGTTGGGAAACACTTGTAGCAAAAATGCAAGAAGAACTATGATGCGTTTCTTTGTGGAAGTGATCAGCTGTGGTTGCCGAATAATCTTGAAGTCATTTCTACACATTGGAATTTGCACCGGACAATAAGCCGAAGATTGCTTATGCAACAAGTTTTGGTGTAAGCCAAATTCCAGATGGGCAAAAAAAAGGCTACCGCTAAATATTTGAACCGTTTTCAGCATTTGAGTACCAGAGAACTTGCTGGACAAAAGATCGTTAAAGAATTAACAGGAAAAATGGCCCAAGTAGTATGTGACCCGACCTTGCTGTTTGACGCAGAAGGATGGAAACAAATGCTCCCAGAAAAAAAAAATTGTTGAAGAACCGTATGTGTTCTGCTATTTTTTGGGGACAAATGAAGAGCATAGAAAGATTGCAAATGAGTTCAAAAACAAGACAGGGCTGAAACTGATTACTTGTCCGTTCTTGGATAATTATGTGGAATGTGATTTGAGTTTTGGCGATATTCAGCTCTTCGATATGGATGCAGCAGACTTTGTGAATTTGATTCGTCATGCTGAGTATATTTTGACAGATTCTTTCCACGGCTCTGTTTTCAGCATTCTGAATCACAAAAAATTTATGACGTTTAATCGCTTTTAATGCAGGAGCAAATTCAAAAATAGTAGAATTGATAGTCTCTGTACCCTGTTAGGGCTTAGTGAGAGAAGATATAACGGAGACATCATGAATGTCGAAAAGGACATCAATTACAATGCTGTTGAAGAAAAACTGGAAAAATTAAGAGCAGACTCAATTAAATACTTGGAGACAGCTCTGAAGTAGGAGAGATGGAAGATGATACAGATATCTGATAAAACAAAATGTTGCGGTTGTACTGCGTGTGCGAGTGCTTGTCCGAAAAATTGCATATCAATGCAATGTGATGGAGAAGGATTTCTGTATCCGGTAGTTGATGTTGATTCATGTGAATTGTGGTCTGTGTGAGAGAGAGTATGCTCTGGGAGTTATCAGAACATGAAGAAGAACGAACAGATCGTGTTAAATATATCGCTTGCCAGAATACAAATGAGAGTGTTCGCAAAGGTTAGTACAAGTGGCGGTATGTTTGGGCTGTTGGCAGAGCAGGTGATTGCTTCAGGTGGCACAATTTGGGCGGCTGGATTTGATGATGCAGCTATTGTTGTACATAAGAAAAGCAGGAAACTTGATGAACTGGATGATTTGTATGGCTCAAAATATGTTCAGTCAGATTTGAAAGACACATTCAAAAAATCAGACAAGAACTAATCACAAGTGATAAAACAGTTTTGTTTGTGGGTACTCCATGCCAAGTAGAAGGTTTACTATATTATCTCGGCAAAAAAAGAAAGAGAACATTTGCTTACGATTGATCTGGTTTGCTATGGTGTTCCGTCACCGGGGCTTTACAAAGAATGGATACAGGATATTGCTCAAAAACATGGCAGTAAAGTTTCAAGAGTATATTTCCGTGATAAAAAATATGGATATGCAGGTGTCAATGTTAAGGTGATGCTGCAAAATGGACAGGCATTGGAAGATATTATTGATGTGAAAACGTATACAAAGACAATGTTCTCTAAAATAGGATTAAGACCGTCCTGTTATAAGTGTGTTTATCGTGGAAGAAATAAGATGTCAGATTTTACGATTGGAGATTTCTGGCAGATTGGTGATTACTCTAAGCAGATGGATGATGATAGAGGAACGTCTATTGTACAGATCAATACAAGAAAAGGTGAAGATTTTCTGAATGATATTAGTTCGGAAAAAGATCAAAAAGGTTCATGTTGAGACATTAGAAAATGATGATTTGAAAAGCAGAATCCATAAAAGAAGATTATACTTTTGAAATACCGAGAAATAGAACGCAGTTTTTTGATGATTCTGGGCGAATGTCCTATGATGATTTGATTCGGAAATATTTGCCTGCATCGAGAAAAGACAAAATGGCGACTGCTTTGAAGCCAATTATCCATAAGATGCCATTTTCGCATTTCTTCTTTAGAACAATGAAAAAGGTAAGAATGAACAGGAGAAAAAGAAAATGAATGATAATCAAAAGACGGTAAAAAGTTATACATATGGCACCGCTGGGAAGCGGAGGAATCTCAAAACTCACAGTTACAATCAATGAGTTGATAGCAGATAATATTCAATTTGATTATCTGGTTTTTAGAAATAAAAAAGAATTTTTAGAGGATAAAGCAATTTCTCTTGGCGGGAAAAAACAGGTCATTGATGTTGCGGACATAAAGAATGATTTTCTGAAATTTTTTATCAAAATGAGAGCGATGGTCAACCTGTTCAAACGGGAGCAATATGATGTTGTTCATGTGGATGCTTCAACACCATATGATGTCATGGTAGCAATCGCAGCTAAAATAGCTGGAGTTCCAACGATTGTTATGCACTCGCATAATGATAATTTTCAAAGTCAAAAAGCCGTTAAGAGATGCTTTTATCCCAATTTATAAGTTGCTGATGAAAGCAGTTGTAACGGATTATTTTACAATTTCAGAAAAGTCAGCAAAATTCATGTTTCCTAAATCTGTGTACGAAAGCGGAAACTATACCTTGGTAAAGAATGGTATTGATGTTGAACAGTATGCTTACAATAAAGAAGCTAGAAACAGAATCCGGGAAAAACTTGGTATACAGGATAAGATCGTAGTAGGTCATGTAGGGCGTTTTGTTTATCAGAAAAAACCATGATTTTATTCTGGAAGCATTTGCGGAATTTCACAAACGCTGTATGAATAGCGTGTTGTTACTTGTGGGAGAAGGTGAACTTCTTCAAAGCATTCAAGACAAAGCAAAAAATATGGGAATTGCAGATTCTGTGATCTTCTATGGCGTGACATATGATATTCCTGGCGTATTGCAGGCAATGGATATGTTTATATTCCCATCGAGATTTGAAGGTCTTGGAATCGTTGCAATAGAAGCACAGGCTGCTGGATTACCTACGATTTGTGCAGAACACCATTGTCGAGGAAGTTGATATTACGCCGAAGTTTATTCGTGTACATGGATGGAATCAAACGATTGGGCAAATCAAATGGTGAAAATTGTGCCAGATTGTGATAAACGTTCGGATTGCAGAGCGGAAGTAATAGATGCAGGATATGATATTAGAACAACTGTTAAACAGTTAGAACAGTTCTATAATGATTCTGCAAGTCGGAGGAAGGAAAAATAAGTAATGGAGAGACACTTAACTCTACCAAAGCCAAAAACATATGCTCAGTATGGAATAGTAATACTTGTCTTAAAAGTGTTCTTGTCTTATACCGTGTTTGAAAATATGATTCCATACTCGGACACCTTGCTGTCGTTGCTTGCAGTTTTGTTTTTGGGCTTAAGCATCTTGAATAAGGGATATACAATAAAGATGCTTTTTTGTTTACGGAATAGTGGCACTATTAGGGATTGTATAGTTCTTATTATGTTGGCAATGTGATGCTTTTCACAACAATTTTAACAATCCTTGCTATGTATAATGAAAATAGAACAATTCTTTTCTTATATAAGTATGAGGTCACAGCGTTTGTTGTTCTATCGGTCTTGTCATTGGTGACAGGAAATGTAAAAGATACGTTGATGAAGGCATGAGCCTTTACTTTAATTTTGGGTTTTCACATCCTAATGTTGCGGCAGCCATGCTATTCAATATAATGATAATGTGGATTTGGTTATCGTATAATGAATTGAAACCGCAGATATATTTGAAATTGGGCATATTTTCTTTTGTTGTATACTTCTTTACAGGAACAAGAACAATTCTTATTGTTGGATTTATTACAATCTTCCTTGTGATGATTTCTAAAAGTGAGAAAAAGTGGATAAATGAGGGATTGGCATTTGTTTCTGGATGGATAGTTCCAGTTTTATCTCTTGCGTTTTGGTATACAACGGTGAATTACCAATCTAGCGGATCCATTATAAAAAATAATTGATACGTTTATGACGGACGACTTAAATTAGGCGCGTATGCATATGAACATTATGGATTTACGCTTTTTGGTCAGGTTGTTGAGAAGGGCACAAGATTTGGATACGATGCATTATGGAACATGAGCAAGTTTCTACATTTGATAATCTATACACTAAGCTGATGATAAATAATGGCATTTATATGGCTTGTTATAATAGCGGTGTCCTTTTTTGCCTTTCACGACGAAAAAATAATATTACGAATTGCATGATAATTATTTGGGCAATTTACGGAATATCAGAAGGACATGGCTTGAATGGATATTTGTGCTTTCCGATTCTTTTCTTGACGCTGCTTCTTGGAAAATCGAACGAAAGAAACAATTATATAGTTCCGAGATAATGAAAATGCAATAAAGCTGGAAATTGTAGGAGGTGACGTATACATATGAAGAACTGGCTATCATTTTTATACCAGTATATAATGGAAAAATATATAACACAAAGCTGTCGAGGAGTATATTGAATCAAGCAGAGACTGGATTGAAATTGTAATTATAGATGATGGCTCAACAGACGATAGTTATTTGGTTTGCAAGGAGCTTGCAGATAAATATAATTCAATTAAATTGATTCACTCAGAGAATAAAGGCAAGGCAGATGCAAGAAATTTGGATGCGGATGTTATTTGTTGCAAGGCAGATGCGGAATGAAAAAATTCTCTTTTTTTGGATGCGGATGATTATTTGTTAAAGAGGAATCAGCAGTATTGAAAGATACAAATGAAATTCAGTTTCAGGAATCGCTGACTCTGAGCGAAGATATGTGCTTTAATTTGATGTACTTTAAGAAAATACAGAATGTTCTTATTGTCAACAAAGAAGTATATAACTACTCGGATAATCCAGAATCAGTCACACATTCTTTTCGGAAAAGAAGGTTCCTTTGGAAGAAAAGAACTCATAGTATATTTGGATGGAGTACACGATATTCGAATGAGTGTGAAAGTGCAAAACAGAAGTATATTGTTTTGACAACAATACAACTCGCAGATAAGATAGCTGCAACAAAAAACAAGAAATTAAGAAAGGCATATATTTCGTTTTTAGAGATGGAATATGTTCAAAAAGTCATATTAAATAAAGTTGATGGGTGCTTATCCATCGGAAAAAACAAAATGCCTATTTGAATTTCCAGTATTGGTTGCTCCGGCATAAATTATATGGTGTGATGTTGCCAGTTGGATATATATATGCACAAACAAGAGGATAATATGAAGATTGCAATAACTACATTTTCACAGAGCATATAATTATGGGGCAGTATTGTAGTGTTATGCACTGTACCATTCATTGAAAGAATTAGGTCACGAGTGCTATGTTTTTAGATTATTGGCCTAAATATTTTTTTATAATCAATATTATGTTCATGCTGATTTTTCAATTACACATCCACCGATTAAAACGTGGATCAATCATTTGAGAATAAAAAAGTTCTGGATGAAAGAAATAAAGGCTTTGAAAAGTTTCTGGAAGAACATTTGAAATTGTTTCCAGTTGATATAAATGATGGGCAAATTTCCGTGAAAAATAACAAGTTTGACTGTATGTTACGGGAAGTGACCAAGTATGGAATGATAGATGCGCCAGATTTGATCGGAATTATTTTTTGAATTTTCCAAGTGCAAAAAGAAAGTAATCGAGCTTCTTATGCAGCAAGCTTTGGACTCAAAAAAATCCCTGAAAATTTAAGAGAAGAATACAAGAATCGCTTAAACGGTTTTGAGGCATACTCCGTAAGAGAAAGTGATGGGAAAAATATTCTGGAAGATTTGCTGGGAGTAGTTGCTTCTGTAAATTGTGACCCGACTCTTTTGCTGAGCCAGTATGATTGGAATGATGTTGCTTCTAATGATCTGGATTTATCTGATCCATATGTTTTAGTCTATTATGTTACAAAGACAAATGAATTGCAGAAGCAGGCATATGCTTATGCCAAGAAAAACGGTTATAAACTTGTTGTCCTTCCATGTAATATGGGCATAGATGTTTTAACTGGGAAAAATGATAAATCGCTTGATGCAGAACTTAGGTTG
>VOFC01006674.1_pt1 | contig 42186 bp, 63 predicted proteins | sample 5384161 | NCBI WGS metagenome assembly VOFC01 (sample SAMN12384722, study PRJNA508395) | human gut metagenome | isolation source: healthy gut B | host: Homo sapiens
GCCACGCCACCGGCAGCAGCACCATCAGCTGGCGGCACACGGAGACGATGATGCTGTAGATGGGGTTGCCAATGGCCTGGAACACCGAGCCTGCAATGATGCAGAAACCGGCCAGCAGAAAGGAAACGCTGATGATCCGAAGAGCGGGATCGCCGATGGCCAGCATGGTCTCCGATGCGTCGAACAGGCCCAGCAGCGTGGAGGGAAACAGCTGGAAAATGGTAAAGCCCACGACCATGATGACCATAGCGGTGATGTTGGAAAGACGGATCGTCTTCCAGACCCGCTGGGGTCGGGCAGCGCCGTAGTTATAGGAGATAATGGGCACCATGCCGTTGTTCAGACCGAAGATGGGCATGAATACGAAGCTCTGAAGCTTGAAGTAAGCGCCGAACACGGCGGTGGCCGTGGGGGTAAAGACAAAGAGGATCTTGTTCATGCCGAAGGTCATCACAGAGCTGATGGACTGCATAATGATGGAGGGGAAACCCACCCGGTAGATCTCCTTGGCCACAATGGGACCGTCCCAGCGGATGTTCTCACGGTGGATGTGAATATCCGGATTCTTCTTCATATTCACGATAAGGCCCACGATCGCCGCCAGAATCTGACCCGCAACCGTGGCCACAGCAGCGCCCGCCACCCCATCCGGGGAAATGCGCCGCACAGTCCAAAGATCAGGATGGGATCCAGAATGATGTTGGTAACGGCGCCGATCAGCTGGGTACACATGGCAAGGGTGGTACGGCCGGTAGATTGTAGCAGCCGCTCAAAGCAGAACTGGCTGAAGATGCCGATGGAGCAGCCCAGGCAGATGGTGGCGTACTGCGTGCCGTATTCCACGATCACCTCTTCCCCGCCTTGGCCTGAAGCTGGAAAAAGGTGCGGGAGAGGAACAGGCCGATCAGCGCGAAGACAAGATAGCTGCAAATGGGCAGCAGGAAGATACCTACGTTGGCAGCCTTGTCCGCCATCTCCTGCTTCTTTTCTCGCCCAGAGAGCGGGAAAGCAGTGCGTTGATGCCCACGGCAGTGCCCGCGCCAAAGGCGATCATCAGGCTCTGGAGGGGGAATGCGAGGGAAACGGCGTTCAGGGCATCTTCACTGAGCTGAGCCACGAAATGCTGTCCACCATGTTGTACAGCGCCTGCACCAGCATGGAGATCATCATGGGCACCGCCATACCTGCCAGCAGCTTGCCTACCGGCAGAACGCCCATCTTGTTCTCCTGTACAGCTGCGCCTGCGGTGTTTTTTGTACTCATAAATTCTTATAAATTCCTTTCTTGAATATCCATAGATCCTTTCTGCGGAAAAAGGACGCGGCCGGAAGCCGCGCCTTTTGAGCATTTACTTTTTCAGCTCGCCGGTGGCTTTTTTGCAGCTGGGTCAGGTAGGCGTTGAGGAATCCGTCCAGGTCGCCGTCCATCACATTGTCGATCTGGCTGGTTTCGTAGCCGGTGCGGGTGTCCTTTACCATCTGGTAGGGCATGAACACGTAAGAGCGGATCTGGCTGCCCCACTCGATCTTCATCTGAACACCCTTGATATCGGAAATCTTTTCCGCATGCTGCTGGATCTTCAGCTCAATCAGCTTGGCACGCAGCTGCTTCATACAGTTGTCCTTATTCTGGAACTGGCACGCTCCTGCTGAGAAGACACCACAATGCCGGTGGGCCTGTGGATCAGGCGGACGGCGGAGGAGGTCTTGTTGATGTGCTGACCGCCGGCGCCGGAGGAGCGGTAGACCTGCATTTCGATATCCTCCGGCCGGATCTCCACCTCTACATCATCGGGCAGCTCCGGCATGACTTCCACAGCGGCAAAGCTGGTCTGGCGGCGGGCGTTGGCATCAAAGGGAGAGACGCGGACCAGCCGGTGAACGCCGTGTTCGCTCTTCAGCAGGCCGTAGGCATTTCTCGCCCTCAATGGAGATAACGGCAGACTTGATACCCGCCTCGTCGCACTCTCGTAGTCCAGCGTTTTCCACGCGTAGTCGTGACGCTCCGCCCAGCGGGTATACATCCGATAGAGCATCTGGCACCAGTCCTGCGCTTCGGTGCCGCCTGCGCCGGAATGAAGCTGGAGAATGACGTTGTTGGCATCGTACTCTCCGGAGAGAAGGGTGGTCATACGAATCTCCTCAATGCTGGTTTCCAGCGCGGGGATATTCCGTTTTCAGTTCTTCCAGAATCTCCGCGTCCTCCGCTCCTGCCCCATTTCGCACAGGGTGGTCAGATCCTCCCAGGTACTCATGAGCTTATGATAGCGGTGCAGCTTGTTTTGCAGCTGCTTGAGGCGGGTCTGCACCTTCTGAGAGCGCTCCAGATTGTTCCAGAAGCCATCCTGCGTCGTTTCGTCCTCCAGGCGGGCCGCCTCCTGAGCCACGGCGTCGATGTCCAGAGCGTCGCCCAGCTTTTTCAGCTCCGGCTCCAGATCCCGCAGCTTCTGCTTATAAGCGTCATATTCGATCAAAGCCATAGTTTTTCTCCAATTTCCATATAGATTACTTTAGCCATGATATTATATACCCCGGCCTCCGCCAATTCGCCGGGTGCGGCGTACCCGAAGAACTCCACGCCCACGCAGGCAAGGCCGCATTCCTGCGCACCAAGCACATCATACTTCCGGTCACCGACCATCAAAACGGTGGGCTTATCCGCATCGGTCAAGCGCAGGCGGCGCATGGCTTCCCGGATGACATCCGCCTTTTCCCAGTCGCCCCCGCAGGGCTGCCGGTCACAGCGGACAGAAAGGGTGTAAAGCCAAAACGCCGACAGATGCTCACGCACAGCTCCTCCGGCTTGGAGGAAGCCAGCGCCAGAGTGTATCCCTTGGCCTTCAGCCGTTCCAGAACGTCCCGAATACCGGGGGCCGCCTCGTTTTCATACTGTCCCACCGGCACATAGTGCTCCGGAACACCCGAACGCCCTCCACCGCCTTCTCCCGGCTGTAGCCGCAGTGCTCCATGAAGGATTCCTGCAGCGGCGGACCGATGAATTTCAAAAGGGTCTGGGCATCCGGCATGGTCCCGCCCAGCTTTTCAATGGTGTATTTCACGGAGTTGACGATCCCTCCCGCGAATCCGTCAATGTACCGTCCAGATCAAATAAAATCGTGTGAAACATCCCGTTTCTCCCTTCTGTAAGCAAAACGAAGCCGGGCCAACAAGCCCGGCTTCCGCCGTCTGTTTTGTCCCTTTACAGACGATTCTAACATGAATTCGAAGGCTCCGCAAGGAAAAGCTGCACAAAGATTGCAAATTACAGAGTTTCCACCGGCTCGTAATCCAGCAGTTCAATGCGGGAGCTCCACATGTCCGCCGTTTCCGCCGGGGGATTGGAGAGCATGGTGGTGAGATACTTCTTGCTGTCATCGGCAAAGACGGTAGCCACCTTCCGGCCCGGCTCCAGATTCTGAATCACAGAGCCAAGGAAGTTAGCGCCGGAGGAGATACCCACGCCAAGGCCCAGTACACGGCCGAATTTCGCCGCCATGGCAATGGCGTCCAGATCGTTGATATCCATTACGCCATCCACCAGAGTCTGGTCCACCACAGCAGGGATAAAGTCGTCGCCGATGCCCTCAATGTGGTGAGCGCCCCTTGACAGTCCGCCGGAAAGCAGAGGCACTGCATCCGGCTCCACAGCCACAGCCCGGACGGCGTGATCCGCCTTCAGACGGCGGGCGGTGCCCATGAGGGTGCCGCCGGAACCGACGCCGGCCACGAAGTCCGTCACATCCGGAAGCTGGCGCAGAATCTCAACGCCGGTAGTAAGGTAGTGGGCCTCTGGGTTATCCTGATTTTCAAACTGCTTGGGCTGGAAGCCGCCGATCTCCTCCGCCAGATCTCTGGCCCCCTGAAGGGCTGCGTTGAAGCCGCCGGCTTCCCGTGAGATCAGGTGCAGGGTGGCGCCGTACATAGCCATCAGCTTTTTCCGCTCCTCACTGGCCCAGTCCGGCATAAAGATGTGGACGGGATGGCCGGTGAACGTGCCCAGTGCGGAGAAGGCGATGCCGGTGTTGCCGCTGGTCATCTCCACGATGGGCTGGCCGGGCTTCAGGGTGCCGTTGGCGGTGGACTTGGTAATGACGTGGGCCGCCAGACGGTCCTTGATGCTGCCGGAGAGGTTGTATGCCTCCAGCTTTGCCCAGACAAAGGCTTCCCGGCCGTCCAGCCGGTAGCGGATGCGGATCATGGGGGTGTTCCCTACCAAATGTGTGAAGTTCATAACTGTATCCTCCTCATCAATACAGTTCATGTTGAATCTTCCCATCTCTGGGAAACACGGCTGGGTAAAACAAAAGGAGCGATGTGCGCTTGCACATCGCTCCTGAAAGCTCTTCATGCAAGACACAGGCACGCTGAAACGGACGCCTGTATCTGCGATCAGCAGTTCAGCCGCCCTATGTCTTACAACAAACAACAGGTTTTAGCACCTCCGTTGGAAATCAACCATTTTCCATTCATAAAAAGGCCGTTTTTTACCGGAAAAGTGTAGCACCAGTGCCCGGAACAAAAAGGCCGCAACCATTTTCCCATTCAGGGAGGCTCCCAGCAGGAGATAGTACAGCGGGGCCATTGGAGCCCAGTGTCAGGCAGGCCGCGCGATTTGGCCGCAGTTGTGGGCCGCTGCGCCGGAACACCAGCATGGCGGAAAAGCCCCCAGCAGGGGAGAAGATCAGGGCGTTCATGTTCCCGGCGAATACCGCCCCCAGCAGGCACCGGCCTGTCAAGATCAGCAGCGCCTGCGCCGGCCCCAGCGCATAAAGGGCAAATACAGTCACGATGTTGGCAAGCCCCAGCTTGATGCCGGGGATGGGAATGGCCAGAGACATGGGAAAAAGTTTTCCAGATAGCTGAACGCCAGCGCCAGCGCTGTCAGCACGGCACAGAGGGTCAACTGCTTTGTTGTCAGTTTCATAGGTGCGCCCCTAACCGATTACAATGTCCACGGCGTCTCCCGTCCGGCGCGCCGCCGGTGAGCTGGATCACGATCCGTGCCGGGAGGCACACGATGCTCTGTCCGCTGCGGGAAATAGTTCCCGTGTGAACGCAGTCCTGGAGTGGGGCAGTCGGCTTCCGCTACCCGCAATCCACCGCCCTCTGCCGTCACCGTCAGGGTGTAGCCGTTATGCGCGTAGGTACGCGGCTCGTTTTCAAGATCCGCCGGGGCAAAGCGGTCGATCTCCTGCCCGTTGGCGGAGACCACGGCCGTCAGTGCGCCGCTCTCCGGTGCGGCTTTGCCAGACCGTCAGCGCCGCGGCTGCCGCCAGAGCGATCACCGCCAGCGCTACGATGCCGTCCCAGAAATTGGGCTTGAGCTCAGGAAACCGTTTCATAAGTGTACCCACTGTCCTTCACTTCCTCAAATCGATCGCCAGTCCGGCAGTGATGACCACCCGGCCATCCTCCGTCACCAGCACCAGATCGAAGTCATACCCGCCGGTGCGCCAGAAATCCAGCGCCTTTTCCTCCCCCATGACGAACAGGGCGGTGGAGAAGGCGTCGCACATGGCGCCGTTCCCGGCGCCGGAAGCGTCCGGGCCGTTGGCTTTCGCCACCACCGTCACCGACAGCAGACCGTTGTCCGCCGGATAGCCGGTGGCGGGGTCAATAATGTGGTGGTAGGTTTTTCCGTTTTCCTCAAAGTATCGCTCATAGCCGCCGGAGGTGATGGCATAGGCGTCCCGCAGAGCAGAATGACGGCCAGCGCCTCCTCATTCTGCGGATCCTTGATGCCCACCCGCCAGTCGGAGCCGTCGGGCTTGCCGCCCAGCACGAACACGTTGCCCGCCCAGAGAAATTTTCCCACTTTCAATGCCGTTGGCCCGGAAGGTCTGCTCCACCAGATCAGAGGTATAGCCCTTGGCGATGCCGCCGAGGTCGATGGCCTGCCCCTTTCCCCCAGTGCGACAGATTCGGTGGATTCTGCCTGCATCTGAATTTCGCCGCTGTTGACGCGCCTGAGTAGCGCGTCCAGCTCTGCCTGCTCCGGCACCCGGAAGCTGTCCCCGGTGAAGCCCCACGCGTCCATGACGGGGGCGATGGTAATATCAAACGCGCCGTTTGTGGCGTCCCGGTATTCCAGCGCCGCTTCCAGCAGCGCCATGTTCCGGCGGCAATGCCGGTGGTTGGCGTTGTGCCGTTTTGGTTGACGCGGGACACGTCGCTGTCCGGCAGCGTGCGGGAGAGCTGCTTTTCCAGCTCCTGAATCTGGCTTTCCGTCTCACTGACGGCTTCCTCCGCCTGCGGCCCAAAGGCGGCGATCTCCATCACCGTGTCCAGTGGGCACCACCGTTAAGGTCTGCGTGGTGATCTATCTGGTTCTGCTGGCAGCTCTCGCCGCACTGACCAAGAGCGGCAAGCTGAATAAGCTTCTGCCACCCAAAGCGGATAAGCTGCCGGTATATGCAGCCTGCGGTCTTTCCGCGCTGGCTCTGCTGGCCTCTCTGCTGGGCGGTGGCATCTCCTACTACGCCATGTGGGCACTGGCAGCGGTGGTCTTCGCACTGGCTGTCTACTACACGGTCAAGCAGCTATAAAATGTGAGCAAACAGCTCCGGTCCAGTACGGACCGGAGCTGTTTTTGCTGCAGCAAGTTCCAATCTGCACTTCGCTCCCCCGAAAGTACAGGGGCACCTGACGACATTGGATACGATCTCAAATTGAAACTGCATGAAAAGCCCCGGGAGAAACAACTGCTTTCTCCCGGGGCCTCTTTCCCATAAAATAATTGCGCGTAAGGAAAGCAGATGCCCGATCAATCCGTAAAATCGGGATAGCCCTCCTTCAGGGTCTCATCATAAACGGCGCGGTCACCGCCGATGAACTTGGGCCGGGTCCGGGCCGCCAGCACAATGGCCTGCCCGATGTGATTCTGCGCCAGCCGCACCGGCACCGCCACTTTTTTCAGGTGCATCCCGATGAGGGTGCCGCCGATATCCAGTCCAGCGTCCGCCCGGATCTCCTCCAGCGCCACGGGATGCCGGAAGGCGTGATAGGCGGCGGTGGCGAACGAGCTGCCCGCCTTGGGCTGGGGCACCACATTGACGATCTCCCCGCCGGGGACCGCCTCGTATTCCACGATCAAAGCCCGGTTCAGATGCTCGCAGCATTGGGCGGCCATGTAGACGCCCATGGGGCCGAACACACTGTCAAGGCCCCGGAAAATGGTATCCGCCACCTCCGGTGTAGACCAGCTTCCCACCTGATGCCCTACCACCTCACTGGTACTGCATCCGATGACCACGAGCTGTCCCTTCCGCAGATGGGCAGTCTCCGCCAGGCTTCAGGGTCATAGCACTCTTGCGGTGAGCGGCCGTGTTCTTGTGCAGAACACCCTTGGCAACAGCCTGATCGACTTTCTTCACAGCAACCTTGTAAGCGCCATCGGCCTCGGTGCGATTGCCTTCTGCGGCAGCAGCCTCGAACTTCTTGATGGCGGTCTTCAGTTCGGACTTCGTAGCCTTGTTACGCGCATTGCGAACCTCACCGATCAGAACACGCTTTTGGCAGACTTAATATTCGGCAAACCAAACACCTCCTCCTGGCATTTCTTGACGCGGCTTCATATATTTCCACCGTGCAGAATGATATTTTAGCAGAGAACCAGAAAAAGCAAGCCTTTTTGTTATTTCTATAATTTTTTGCATATTGCGGATATCTCCGCAAAAAAGCTAACCCCGTTACCACAAGATTTTGTGTAAGGAGGATGCGCCGATTGTTTGCAAAACGCACAGATCTGGCTTTGGAAGCCCGCGAATTGTGGCAGGAATCCGCCGGAACCGCCACAAAGCTGGCCGGCGTCAAAGCCGTGGAAAAAAATGCAGGGATATTCCGGTTACCCGCATCGACATTCTGGATCGCCGGGGCGAAGCGGCCCTGGGAAAGCCTGTGGGCAGCTACCGCACGCTGGATCTTTCCGCCTTCTGGCAGCGGAGTGAGGGCTTTTTTGACCGGGCCGTGCGGGCAGTGGGGCAGCAGCTCCGGGAGCTGATTCCTGACAGCGCTCCGTACTGGTGGCAGGGCTTGGAAACCGGGCCATGACGCCGGACGCCGTTCGGCCCGCTGGCGGCGGACAGCATTCTCATCACCCGCCACCTGATCGCCGCCATGCCCAAACAATTTGCCGGCTTCCGCCCGGTGGCGGTGCCCTGCGGAACCGGGTGTTGGGCACCACCGGCGTGGAGTCTGCAGAGGCGGTGCGGGGCTGGTGGACCGGCTCCATCCGTCGGCTGGTCATCGCCGTGGATGCGCTGGCCTCCCGCCGGGTGGGGCGGCTGTGCTGCACCGTCCAGTTCAGCGACACCGGGATCATCCCCGGCAGTGGTGTAGGCAATCACCGCTCCGCTCTGAACCGGGAAACGCTGGGGGTACCGGTGCTGGCCGTGGGCGTCCCACCGTGGTGGACGCCGCCACGCTGGCGGCGGATCTGCTGGAGGAATCCGGCCTGCCGGATATCCGCCCGGGCCGCCCTGAAAAGTATGGTCACCCAAGGGACAGACCCAGGTGCGGGATGGTAACGCATCGGGGACATCGACCAGCAGGTATCGGGATCTGGTCCTCGCTCCAGATGTCGGCGCTTTTGATCTTATCCTTCAGCCGGTCGGAGACAATAAAATAGTCGATACGCCACCCGGCGTTGTTCTTCCGGGCATTGAAGCGATAGCTCCACCAGGAGTACGCGCCGGTCTTGTCCGGATACAGATACCGGAAGGTGTCCGTAAAGCCGTCTTGCTAACAGTTGAGTCATTTTGGCCCGCTCCTCGTCGGAAAAGCCGGGGTTCATGCGGTTGGATCTCGGATTTTTCAGGTCGATCTCCTGATGGGCCACATTGAGATCGCCGCAGTAGACCACCGGCTTCGTTTGATCCAGCTCCATCAGATAGTCCCGCAGATCGTCCTCCCACGCCATGCGGTAGTCCAGCCGGGCCAGCTGGTCCTTGGAGTTGGGCGTGTAGCAGCACACCAGGAAGAAATCCGGATACTCCGCCGTGATGACCCGTCCCTCGTGACGGTGGACCTCCTTGCCGAAGTCATAGGTAACAGAGAGGGGCGTCTGCCGGGTAAACACGGCGGTGCCGGAATAGCCCGCCTTGTCGGCGCTGTTCCAGTAGCGTTCATAGCCCGGCAGGTCGAATTCCGCCTGTTCCGGGCGCATCTTCGTCTCCTGCAGGCAGATCACATCCGCGTCCGCGAAGGCGCAGAAGTCCAGAAAGCCCTTGCCGAGACAGGCCCGCAGGCCGTTGACGTTCCAGGATACCAGTTTCATAGAGGCTCCTTCCCCGCCGCCCGGTCCCGGCGGCGGTTTTTGACGGTTTTCCCTCATTTTACCCGGTTTTCGCCGGGAAATCAACTTGCCCTTTCCGGTGAAAAGGAGTACAGTAAAATAAATATGAGTTGAGGTGCATCGTGGGGACGGAAAGCGGAATCCGGAATATGACGGCGGGCAGTCCCTTCCGCCATATTCTGATGTTTACCCTGCCGCTGCTGGCGGGGAATTTTTTGCAGCAGTTCTACAATATGGTGGATAGCTGGGTGGTGGGCGACTTTGTCAGCGACGGGCCTTGGCCGCCGTGGGCGTTGGCTTTCCGGTGATCTTCCTGTTCACCTCCCTGTTCTCCGGCATCGCCACCGGCGGCACCGTGGTCATCGCCCAGGCCTTCGGCGGTGAGAGACCGGACCGGGTCCGGAGCGCCATCGACAGCCTGTATACCGCCTTCATCCGCAGTATTCTGCCCATCACTGCCGCCGCGCTGCTGCTGGTGAATCCCCTGATGACTGTTTTACGGGTGGACCCCGCCGCCTGGGCAGAGACCCGGACCTATCTGCTGGTGGTCTGTGCGGGGCTTGTCGGCAGCATCGGCTATAATCTCAACGCCGGTATTTTAGGGGGCATGGGCAACAGCTCCACCACACTGCTGTTTCTGGCGGTGTCCACGATTTTGAACATCTTTCTGGATCTGGCACTGGTGCTGGCGGTACCGCTGGGGGTGCTGGGCGTGGCGCTGGGCACCGTCATCGCCCAATTGTGCAGTTGGCTGTTCGGTATATGAACATCTCCAACGACCGCTTCATCCGCACCACCGACGATTACCACGTTTCCGCCGTACAGAAGATCTTCCGCAAGATGTATGACAAGGGCGACATCTACAAGGGCACCTACAAGGGCAAATACTGCACTCCCTGTGAGTCCTTCTGGACGGAGAGCCAGCTGAAGGACGGCTGCTGCCCCGACTGCGGCCGCCCCGTTGTGGACGCCGAGGAGGAAGCCTACTTCTTCCGTCTGAGCAAGTACGCCGACCGGATCCGGGATCTGCTGGAGAACACCGACTTCCTCCAGCCCCGCAGCCGCGTCAACGAGATGGTGAAGAACTTCATCGATCCCGGTCTGGAGGATCTGTGCGTTTCCCGTACCAGCTTCTCATGGGGCATCCCCGTGGACTTTGACCGCAAGCACGTGGTCTATGTGTGGGTGGACGCCCTGACCAACTATATCACCGCGCTGGGCTATGAAAACGACCGCTATGACGAGTATCACAAGTACTGGCCCGGCATCAACATTGTCGGCAAGGAAATTGTGCGGTTCCACTCCATTATCTGGCCTGCCATGCTCATGAGCCTCGGCGAGCCTCTGCCCAAGCACGTCTTCGGCCACGGCTGGCTGCTGCTGGACGGCGGCAAAATGTCCAAGTCCAAGGGCAACGTGGTGGATCCCTATGTGCTGGCGGAGAAATTCGGCGTGGACGCGCTGCGCTTCTTCCTGATGCGGACCTTCCCCTTCGGCTCTGACGGCAACTTCTCCAATGAGCTGCTGATCCAGACCATCAACACCGACCTCGCCAACGATCTGGGCAATCTGCTCAGCCGCACCACCGCCATGGTGAACAAGTACTTCGGCGGCTCCCTGCCGGCAGGCTGCGGTGCCACCGAAGATGAGCAGCAGCTGGCCGCCATGGTCCGCATGGGCAGCAGCGTGGAGCTGGCCGCCAGCGGCGACACTGTAGACCCCGTGCTGTATGATGCCCAGCTGGTGAGCGAGGCTGCCGGTCTGAAGAATGCCTATGCCCACGAAATGGACACCTTCGCCCCCCACAACGCCCTGAGCGCCGTGTTTAAGGTGATCCAGCGGGCTAACAAGTATATCGACGAGAACGCCCCCTGGGCGCTGGCAAAGGATATGGAGGCCAACGGCGCACGCCTGGCCCATGTACTCTATAACCTGCTGGAGGCCACCCGTATCTGCGGCATCCTGCTGACCCCCTTCATCCCGGAGAGCATGGAAAAGCTCTTCGTCCAGATCGGCGCAGGCAAGGACGCTCAGACCTGGGATTCCGCCGACCTGTGGGGCGTTCTGCCGGAGACGGCAGCCGTCGTCAAGGGTGAGAACCTCTTCCCCCGTGTGGACGCCGCCAAGGCGCTGGAAGAGCTGGAGATCGCCGAGGCCGAGGCCCGGAAGGCCGCTCTGCCCGCCGTGGAGACCGAGCCGCAGCTGACGGAAAAGGTGGACTTTGACACCTTCTGCAAGTCCGATTTCCGGGTGGTGAAGGTGAAAGCCTGCGAGGCCGTGAAAAAGTCCGAAAAGCTGCTGCGCTTCACGCTGGACGACGGCACCGGCACCGACCGGCAGATTCTCTCCGGCATCCACAAGTTCTATGAGCCGGAGGAGCTGGTGGGCAAGACGCTGGCTGCCATCGTAAACCTGCCGCCCCGGAAGATGATGGGCTTTGAGAGCAACGGTATGCTTCTCTCCGCCGGTTCCACAAGGAAAAGGGGGACTTGTCCCCTCCACCACCTCCCACCAGGCCGAGGAAAAGCTGAACCTCATCATGCTGGACGACAAGATTCCGGCGGGTTCCAAAAACTGTGCTTTGATGAAAAATGAAATAAAGCGGGCGGTTATTTCAGTAGTTGTATTTGCAGTGATTTATATATTATCTGGTTTTATCATTGGTTGGCATAGCTATGATATGTATCTCAAGGCAATTGAATTTTTAGCTGCTATCATAGGTGCAGGGTGCTATTGGATCGGCAGTAACGAACAATAAAATACCAGTTTTTTCATCTGCGCTCTATCGGCGCATATGCTGTAAGTTTCAAAATTTACAGAGATCGAGGTCATCAATGCGGTTACAAAGCGCGATTTTTGATATGGACGGCACACTGCTGGACTCCATGCCCACATGGCGGGAGCTGGGGCCCACGTTCTTAAAGGAGGCGGGATATCACCGCCACACCGGAGCAGGACCGGATGCTCCACACCTTAGCGGACCACGAAGTGATTCCCTATCTGCGGGAGGTATGCGGTCTGCCGTGGTCCCAGCAGGAGATCATCGACCAGATCATTCAGCGGATGGAGATATTCTACTCCACTCAGGTCCGTCCAAGCCCGGTCTGGAAAAATTTCTCTCCATTCTGAAAATGGAGGGTGTATGGATGTATGTTGCCACTGCTACCCACCGGCGGCTGACGGAGAAAGCTCTGAAAACTGCAGGCATCGACCAGTATTTCCGGGGGAATCATTACCTCCGCCGACGCAGGAAATCACAAGCGGGAAAGCGCCGACATCTACGAAATGGCCATGCGGCGGCTCCAGTCCAACAAACGGGACACCGTGGTAGTTTGAGGACTCCCTGACCGCCATCCGTACCGCCAAGGCGGCGGGCTTCCGGGTGGCGGGGGTCTATGAGGCCACGGCGGAGCAGGATCAACCGGAGATTCAGCGTCTGTGCGACTATTACATCCGTTCCTACGAGGAACTGGTCCAGTCTGAAACCTTCTGAGCATCGCAAAAGGAGCCGTATGGCTCCTTTTTTTTCAAAATCTTTTTTCCAACGCTGTAACGAATCGCGCCCCAAACGGATATAGCAGATGAAAACACCGCTGAAAGGGGGAGAAACTCCGTGAAGGATCTGGATGCCGTCTACCGCCAGCACGCGCAGACGGTCTATAAATTTCTGCTCTCCCAATGCCGGGACCCCAGACGGCGGAGGAACTGACCCAAGAGACCTTTTATCAGGCAGTGCGGTCCATCGACCAGTTCGACGGCAGCTGCAAGGTGTCCGTCTGGCTGTGCCAGATCGCCAAGCACCTGTGGTATCAGCGGAGGCCGTCAGCCGCTCCGGGCAGTTAGATATGCTGCGGCGGGTCCATGAATTACCGGAGCCGGGGCGGGAGGTGGTCTACCTCCGGGCCTTCGGTGGACTGTCCTTCCGGGAGATTGGAGACGTTTTAGGCAAAACGGAGACCTGGGCCAGAGTGACCTTTTACCGGGGCAAGGAACGATTGAAGCAAGGAGGCTGCGACGATGAAAAATGATCTGACCTGCGGTGTGGTGCGGGATTTGCTCCCCTCCTATGTGGAGGGCCTCACCTCCCCGGAGAGCAATACAGCGGTAGAGCGTCATTTGTCCGAGTGTCCGGACTGTGCCCAGCTTCGGACGGCGCTGGCAGGCGCGCCGAAGCAGGCGGCCCCAGAGGACGCAAAAAGAGGTAGACTATCTGAAAAAGTAAAGCGCCGGGGCTGGCGGCGTGTGGCGGCGGCAGTTGCCGTCACGGTGCTGCTGTTCACGGCGGGCGTCGCGGCAAAGCTGTTTGTCATCGGGGAGCCTGCCAACTGGGACTACTGGGAGAATCTCAACTGGACGGCTCACACAAATGTGCCGGGACAGCTGGATCTGCATTTCTATTCCGAATGGTCTGATATTGCCTACAGTCACTGGATGGTGGAAAACAAAAACGGCATCGTTCGTGTCAGTGCAGGCAGATCCTGCCGTCATTCCTTTATGAACCTCCGACCATTGGGAGCATATTTCGCTGGATGGTGTGCGGGAAGTTTGGGTGGCCGATCAACTGATCTGGCAGGGTGGTGTCGAGATCTCGCCGCAGATTGACAGAATCTATCAGGCCCAAACGCCCTATGTGGGGGACGCCCCCGCCGTGGGTCGGGTGCTCAACGCCTTACGGTTCGACACCTGCGGCAGCTATACGCTGGAGCTGCACACCTCCTCCGCACCTTACCGCCTGACGCTGAATTTTTTCCGTCCCCAGACTTCCGGTAAAATGGGAGACTCTGAAAAGGGCCTTTATCAGGACATGGCGGCGGTGCTGGCAATCGTCGGCAATCTGGACGAAATAGAATGTGCGTTTCAGGATGAGAACAGCCAGCCCTGGTCCCGTGTGCTGACGGTGGAGGAATTGAACCGAGACCTGCCCCGGATCATCGCTGACTACAATGAGCGGTTCTCCCACAGCAAGTCCTGTCCCCCTCTATGACGATGTGAAGGATTACGTCGGCTCCTGCGCCGATCTTGAGCAGTTGTATGATGCCATGTGGTGGGCTGGCGAAGGCGGGATCTACGCGGAAGCCGAATAAAAGCATCACGCCGTGGGCGCTCAGCGTGTCGAAAAGTCTTTTCTCCCCGCTGAGCCCACAGCGGAAAATTTTCGCCGTGGGCCCACGGCTTTGGGCGTTCATTTATCCCATCCGCAGGGTCGCTCGGAACATCCGCGTTGAAATAGGCCGTGGGATTCTGAGGAATACCGTCCTGCCGGACCTCGAAATGAAGGTGCGGACCGGTGGACCTTCCTGTGCTGCCCACAGCGGCGATTGGCGTCCCCGCCTTTACAGGATCGCCCTCGTTCACATCCACCTTGCTGCACGCGGCGTACAGTGTGGCGAGTCCATCGCCGTGGTCGATCATCAGGTAATTCCCGCGTTCCGTGTCAAAGCCGGTCTCCGTCACGGTGCCGTCCGCAGCCGCCAGCACCGGGGTTCCCCGTTCGGTCGGAATGTCGATCCCATTGTGGACGGTTTTCCCCTGTCCGCCGGGATTCCATCTGGCTCCGAAGGGGTTGCTGAGGCTGATGGTATTGTTGCCCTCCACCGGCCATTGAAACCAGCGGCTCTCCTCTTCGCTGACGGCATAAATGCCGTAAACGTACGCCTCCTCGTCCCCGGCCAGCTGGGGCAGGACCGTCCATGTCCCGTTTTCATATCGATCCAGCCGCAGACGGCCGGTGGAGAAGGGTGTAGATCCGGCTTTCTGTTTTTGCCGTCCAGGAAGGTGGCCTCCACCGTCAGATGCGCTCCGTTAAAGGTGTCGATGCTGTCCCACGTATCCTGCTTCATGTCATCGCTCGCCGTTGGCAGCTCCTCCGGGGGCACCCAGAAGCCATAGCTGGCCGAAGAATCATAGTCCACGGTCACATCGCTGCCCAAAGCCGTCATGACATCAGCATTCATGGGGGCGCCCTCGTCTGCGCCATAGACGCTGCACACCAGTTCCCCGTTCTCTTCCGCCTGCCAGAGTGCCTGCGCCTCATCATTAGACAAAGCCTTTCTGGGTCTCGCTGCGGTACAGTCCGGACCCCGGTCCACAGACAAAGTCACCTTTTTGAAGATTTTCTCCGGTCACCTGGAAACAGGCAGCCGGTAAAATACCCCTGCAGGTGGGTCCCCAGATCCCGGTGCCGCTGCGCCGCAGCGCCAACCCGCCGTTGGCATTGGGGACGATGGTCTCCCCGATGTCGGCGGCATAGGCATCGTCAGACCAAAGCTGTAGTATTACAATAAATTTGGACAGGAAAGCCGGGCAGCCAGTCCGGCTTTCTTTCCATCTCGTGCCTAAGCTACAATAAGAGGAGCAACTGGCTGACCCTTGCCTCCTTGGGCTTCCATGTCCGTTGGAAAGACTGTTAGCCATCCTCTTGTTGCAGCGTTCGATTTGAGCAGGTTGAGCCTTGGAGTTCGCGTCACCCAATAGATTGAATCGGCAATGAGAAAAAAGATGGATTCCGGTTGCAAATTCGTGTTGGAGGAATGCAAATGAACTCTGTGCCGTCATGCGTCCCTTTGGGGAGGTCGTTATCTCACCCTTTGAAGTCCGTCACACCGACAGTGAACTGAGCGAACTGGCAAGGCAGCTCAAAAGTCTGGACGGTGAGACTCGTGTGGTCATGGAGGCCACGGGAAATTACCATGCGCCGGTGGCAAAGCTGCTTCACGACGCAGGGCTGTATGTTTCCGTCGTCAATGCAAAGCTGGTGCACGGCTACGGGAACAACGATTTGACGGCGGGTCAAAACCGATAAGAAGGATGCTGTCAAGCTGGCTAACTACGGTCTTGACCGCTGGCTTACTTTGCCGAGATATATTCCGGAGGAAGATACCCGGCTGCTGCTGAAAAACTGCTACCGCCAGTATAGGCAGTATTCCAAGGTACAGACGATTCTGAAAGAACAACCTGATCTCGCTGCTGGATACGGTGTTTCCTAACGCCAACCGCCTGTTTTCAAGCCCGATCCGCGTGGACGGGAGTGAAAAGTGGGTGGATTTTGTGGCTGAATTCTGGCATTGCCGCTGTGTCAGTGAGAAATCCCAAAAGGCATTCACAAACAAATATCAACGTTGGTGCAGAAAGCACGGTTACAACTTCAGTGAAGCAAAAGCGCATACCATTCACGCCGAGGCCTGCGGACACATTGACGTCATACCAAAGTCTGAAACGACCAAGCTGCTCGTGGAACAGGCGGTTGCACAGCTCAGAGCAACCTCTGCCGCGCTTGCTGCGCTCAAACACGAAATGCAAGCATTGGCTTCCATGCTGCCGGAATATCCCGTTGTCATGGACATGTTCGGCGTAGGCCCGACTCTCGGCCCGCAGCTCATAGCTGAAATCGGAGATGTACGCCGCTTCTACTCGAAGAAAGCGCTTGTGGCCTATGCTGGGCTGGATGCTCCTCCAAACGATTCCGGTGATGTGACTGGCAGGCACAAGAGCATGAGCAAAGTCGGCGCGTCGTCCCTGCGGCGGACACTCTTTCTTGTTATGAGCGTCTATGTTCAGCCGGACATTGACTATTCCAACGGTCTGGTGGAATTTCTCGGAATTCGCCACTATGTATTCAACATTCAGGGCGGCACGCGGGGATCTTGGATGAGATGGCGCGTTTAGGCATGAAGCCCAGCCGCCAGACCACGGTGAACCTGCCCTCCCGGATGCGGATGGTGACGCTGTACGCCATCGCCCAGAGCGAGAACGCCGGCATCGTACTGAACACTTCCAATCTCTCCGAGGACTGGGTGGGCTACTGCACCGTCTACGGCGACGCCACCGGGGCCTTCTCCCCCTTGGGTATGTACACCACGGAGGAGGTCATTGCGCTTGGCGCGGAGCTGGGCCTGCCGGAGAAATTCCTGATCAAGCCCCCCTCCGATGGGCTCAGTGGTCTGACGGACGAGGACAATCTGGGCTTTACCTATCACGCCGTCAACGAGTATGTCCGCAAGGGCGTCGTTGACCCGGAGTAAAGGAAAAGATCGACCGGCTCCACCGGACCAGCCGCTTCAAATTCCAGCTGATGCCGGTGTATCACAACGGCCTGCCCATGGCTCTGACGGATGAGACGGACTACTATAAATAACTCATTTGCTGAAGCGCCGGACATCTGTCCGGCGTTTCTTCCCGCCTGCCGCCGGGATACACAAAAACCCCTCGCCGTACGGCGAGGGGTTTTTGCTGTGTGTTTTAGGAGGGAGAAAACGCATCGGGTTGGGAGGACCCTTTGCAAGTATTAAGATACCCGAACATTTTTGCGAAATTATGAGTTTGCTGTGAACAATTTGTAAACCCTTTTTAAATGTTTTCCACAAATGCCCGCAAAAACCGGTAAAAATGCCGTCCTTACCGGAATTTGCGGCTCTCGGCGACCGCCAGCTCGTCGCAGCGGTTATTGAATTCATTCTCCGCATGGCCCTTGACCCAGTGATAATGCAGGGTATGGATGCCTTCCAGCCGCAGCAGTTCCTCCCAGAGGTCCGGGTTCAGCGCGGGCTTTTTGTCGCTTTTCACCCAGCCCCGGGCCTTCCAGCCCTTGGCCCACCCCTTGGAGAGTCCGTCAATCACATATTTAGAGTCGCTCCAAAGCTCCACGATGCAAGGCTCCTTCAAAAGAGACAGCGCCCGGATCACGGCGGTCAGTTCCATGCGGTTGTTGGTGGTATCGGCCTTCCCCACCGGAAAGCTCCCGCTTGTGGGCACCGTACATCAAAATGGCTCCCCAGCCGCCGGGTCCGGGATTGCCGGAACAGGCACCATCGGTATAAATAGTGACTTGTTTCATCTTAAACATCCTTTGAGATTTTTCATGTTATCATACCATGGATTGGGGGATTTCACAAGAAGGTTGTTTTGATCGCGTCATAATAGTGCAAGGGGCGTCCCGGCTTCCGGGACAGGAAGCACGGCTTTGCCGTGCAGAATGTCCCCCACAAATTCCTTGCTCCCGCAGGGGGGGCATTCCCATGTCAGGGCAAGGGGGAGGTATCTTTGGCGCAAGGAAGCACGGCTTTCCGCCGTGGGGAAGTGCACGCTGCGGCACTAGATTGAATCCCCATTTTCTTTTCGTCTTGCCGAAAAGAAAACGGCCATTCATGGTCAAAAGAAAAGACGCTTAGGGATGAGTTGACCGACGGGGCGGCCAACTCACCCAAAACGTGAACTGGCCGTCACGAACTGCCGACTGAACTTGAAACTCCCCTACCGGCTGCGCTATACCTGAATCTCAAATCAGTGCGCCGCCGCATCTGCGGGCATGGAGCACAACGGGGTGCAAATAGGACACCCTCTGCTTCTCTTTCCGCTGCCGCTCCCCCGTCCAACTCCGGGAGAGGGGTTTCAAGGGGAGGGACCGCAGTCCCGCCCCTTTGTGCCCGGGGGGGCATGGGGACGGGGGGCGTCCCCCATGTTTCGGGTGGGGTCTAGGGGGAGGGACCTTTGCGCCAAAGGCCCCTTCCCCTTGCCCGAATAGTGGGAACTCAATCCTGCCGCGGAGCAGACGGTTTTATCTGATTTCCAGATAAAGTAAAAATATCTTATTTCAAGATACATATACTGTTTTAGGTGATGTATATGCGAACTGAGATATTGAAATATGGAAGAATCCGAGATTTGCGAAACGACAGACCTCACGCAGAAAGACGTTGCGAACGTGCTCCATGTCACAAAACACATATAGCCAATACGAAATTGGCGTTTCACGGTATCCGCTGGACGCAATCATCAAATTGGCCGAATACTATGGCGTCAGCATCGACTATTTAGTTGGCCTGACCGATGAACCGAAGCCTTATCCTCGGAAGAAAAATGAATCATTTTTTTTGAAAGCATCATCAACCTGTTTTTCCTCCCAAATGCCCCTTTTGCGGCAAAAGTCCTGGACGCCGTGGGCGTCTGCTCCAAGTGTGAGAAGGATCCCTGCCGTGGCTTCCGGAGGAACAGGTGGTCCATGACCGACAAGGACCTGACCTGCGCCGCCCCGCTCTGGTATGATGGGCGCGGTGCGGGAGGCTTTGCTGCGTCTGAAATTCCGGGGCGGCTCCGCTCTGGCGGAGCCCTTTGGTGAGCTTTTTGGCCCGGTGTGCGGCGGAGCGGTTCGGTGGAGAATTTGACACGGTGACTTGGGTACCGGTAAGCCAGAAACGTCTGGAAGCGCGCGGGTATGACCAGTCCCGGCTGCTGGCGGAGGCCGCCTGCCGCCATTGGGACACGAAGCCGGTGCAGCTGCTGGTGAAGGTGCAGGACAACCCGGCCCAGTCCGGGCTGCAGGGCGAGCCGCCCGGCGTGCCAACGTGCTGGGGGTGTACGATCCAGCGGACCCGGAGCTGATCCGGGATCGACGGGTCCTGCTCATCGACGATATCCACACCACCGGAGCCACTTTGTCCGAGTGTGTTCGGGTACTGCGGGACAATGGGGGCTGCTTCCATCCTCTGCCTGACGGCAGCAAGAACGCTAAAACGGGAGAAAAAGGAAAAAATTCATAGATAGCGTCTTGCAATCAGGGGAAAAGCGCAAGTATAATAAAAAATGTATGATTGCGTGTTGAAAAAACGCTTATAATAGATTTGCAGAAAGAGCAATGAGGTGTCAATATGGCAATTGCAAAAGATATCGGTATCGATCTGGGTACCGCTTCCGTTCTGGTATATGTAAAAAGGGCAAGGGCGTTGTCCTCAATGAGCCCTCTGTGGTGGCCATGGACAAGACCACAGGTAAGCTGCTGAAGGTGGGCACCGACGCCCAGGCCATGCTGGGCCGGACCCCCGGCAACATCATCGCCATCCGTCCTCTGCGGGAGGGCGTGATCTCCGACTATGACATGACGGAGCGGATGCTGAAGGAATTTATCCATAAGGTCGCGGCTTCTCCTTCTTCAAGCCCCGGGTCATCATCTGCGTGCCCTCCGGTATCACGGAGGTCGAGGAGCGCGCCGTCATCGACGCCGGCATCCAGGCCGGCGCCCGGAAGGTGTACCTGATCGAGGAGCCCGTGGCCGCCGCCATCGGCGCAGGCATCGACATCTCCAAGCCCGATGGCCACATGGTGGTGGACATCGGCGGCGGCACCGCCGACATCGCTGTCATCTCCCTTTGCGGTGTGGTGGAGAGCGCCTCCATCAAGATCGCCGGCGACCAGCTGAACGAGGCCGTGGTGAAGTATATGCGCCGCAAGCACAACCTGCTGGTGGGCGAGCGCACCGCCGAGGAAATGAAGAAGCAGATCGGCTGTGTCTTCCCCAAGGAGGAAGAGGAGACCATGGACGTGAAGGGCCGCTGCCTGATGACCGGTCTGCCCAAGACGATCACCGTCTCCTCTACCGAGATGATGGAGGCCTTTGAGGAGCCTGTGGAGCGAATCCTGGAGGCCATCCACGGCGTCCTGGAGCGCACGCCCCCCGAGCTGGTGGCGGACGTCTCCAACAACGGTATTATCATGACCGGCGGCGGCAGCCTGGTCTCCGGCTTCGATAAGCTGGTCACCGCCCGCACCGGCATCCACACCACTGTGGCGGACGACGCCATTTCCTGCGTGGTTCTGGGCACTGGCAAGAGTCTGGATTCCCTGAACGCCATGCAGGACGGCACTATGAACCTCAGCCGCCGCAAGCAAATGACCTAACCAGCCTCTCCCCCGGAATTCCGGGGAGTTTTCATCTGGACCGGAAACTTTTTCTTGAAAAGTTGCAAAAGCGACTGTATCGTCCGCCCGTTTCAGGCGTATGATAGAGAAAACCGATCAAAGCGAGGTTTTATGCTGACATTCAAAAGCGTTACGGCGCGGGACGCGGCCATGCTGCGGCGCTATTATGAAAACTGCGATTACGCGCTATGCGAATACTCCGCCGGTGTCAAGCTCATGTGGCGGAGCGCGCTGCGTTATGCCTGGGCGGAGGCGGCAGGCTGTCTGATCATCCGGTGCGAAAGCGAGGGACGGGTATCCTTCGATTATCCGGTGGCCGGACCGGAGGGGGATGAGGACGCAGCTCTGTCCGCCATTGAAGCCTACTGCATGGAAACGGGTATTCAGCCGGAGATCTCCATCGTACCGGAGGAAAAAGCCCCTGTACTGCTATCCCGGTATCCTTATGTGCGGGTGAGCAACATCCGTACCTGGCGGGACTATCTGTACTACAAAGGAGGACCTCCAGCTCTTTGCCGGACGGCGGTATTCCGGCCAGCGGAACCACATCAAAAGTTCTACGCCCAATGGCCCAATGCGGATTCCGGCCCATTAGCGTCAAGGCGGACGCCGAGGCCATTGAACAGTTCTGGGTAGATTTCAAGGCGGAATTTCCCAAGGACAGCGGCAGCAAGGCCATGGCGGAGCTGGAACTCTCCAAAAAGATGATGGCCATGCCGGACAAGCCCTGGCTCCTGCGGGGCGGCATGTTCGACGGAGAAAAGCTGATTGCCCTGTCTCTCTGCGAAAAATGCGGTGAGACCCTCATCATCCACATTGAAAAGGCCCTCTATTCCTATGCCGGCGCATATCCCGCCATGGTACAGGCGGAGGTGGCCGCCTTTGGTGACGGCTGCGCCTATGTGAACCGGGAGGATGATGCCGGGGACCGCGGTTTGCGGACCTCTAAGCTGCAATACGGCCCGGCAAAGCTGGCTCCCAAGTATCATTTCCTACCTCAGAATGAGCTGCTGCGGCACGTTTCCGCGATCCCGGAGCTGAAAACCGAGCGTCTGACCCTTTCCGCCATCACGGAGGCGGACATCCCTGCCTATAATGCATTGGTGCTGGACAGTGATCGAAACCGCTGGTGGGGTTATGACGATGTGGGCGGTCTGGGCGCGCCTGTGACAGAGCGCAGCTTTTATGACGTGGCCCGCCGGGATTTTGAAAATCGGATGGCGGTAAACTTCGCCGTGCGGCTGAATGGAACGCTCATCGGTGAGGCGGTGCTCTATAACTTTGACTACCGGGGCGCGCGGGTTGGGCTGCCGGATCGATAAGGCCTATGCTGGAAACGGCTACGGCACCGAAGCTTTCCGGTGTGCTGCGGAATGGGGTCTGTATCAGGTGAATCTGAGCCGGATCGTGGCAAAGTGCTACAAGGAAAATGAGGCATCCTACAAGATGCTGTCCGCCTGTATGCGGCGGAATGGAGAGGACGAGACCTTCTTCTATTTTGAAAAGCTGGTCTGACTGACCAACATGCTCAATGCCATCAAAAAGTCCCTGCGTACTATGTACACAGGGACTCAGCGTGTCGAAAAAGTCTTTTCTCCCCGCTGAGCCAGTTTTCAGAACTTTATAAAAGTTCTGAAAACTAAGGATTTCAATGGCGCAGGACACCCTTCTTGGGTTTCCCGCGCACACCCTTCCTTACCGTCGCGGAGAATTTACTACTTTATCGACAGCCTCAGTCCCTGCGTACTATGTACGCAGGGACTTTCCTATATGGCGGGACTTTTTTTACGCCAGTTCAGCCTGACCGGTGTAGAGTTGGTAGTAGCGGCCGTGCTGGGCCAGCAGGTCCTCGTGGTCACCCCGCTCGATGATGCTGCCCTGCTCCAGAACCATAATGGCCTTGGAGTTGCGGACGGTGGACAGTCGGTGGGCAATGACGAACACGGTGCGCCCCGCCATCAGCCGGTCCATACCTTTTTCGATGAGCTTTTCCGTCCGGGTGTCGATGGAGCTGGTGGCCTCGTCCAAAATCAGCACCGGCGGGTTGGCGCAGGCGGCGCGGGCGATGTTCAAAAGCTGCCGCTCGCCCTGGCTGAGGCTGCCGCCCTCGCCGGTGAGGACCGTTTGATAACCGTCAGGCAGATGGCGGATAAAGCTATCCGCGCCCGCCAGCCGGGCTGCGGCCTCCACTTCTTCATCAGTAGCCTCCAGACGGCCATAGCGGATATTGTCCGCCACGGTGCCGGTAAAGAGGTGGGTATCCTGAAGCACCGCACCCAGAGACCGCCGCAGGGAATCCTTCTGGATGTTCCGGACGTCGATGCCATCGTAGGTGATGGTGCCGGACTGGATCTCATAGAACCGGTTGATGAGGCTGGTAATGGTGGTTTTGCCTGCGCCGGTGGAGCCGACAAAGGCGATCTTCTGGCCGGGCTTGCGAAGAGGGAGATGTCGTGGAGAATGATCTTGCGGTCATCGTAGCCGAACACCACATGGTCGAACCGCACATCCCCCCGGAGGGGGATCAGCTGCCGTCCGGCTTCTTCCAAGCCCACGCGCCGGTGTCGTAATCCGCCTCAGTGAGGGTGCCGTCCGGGTTTTCCTTCACCCGCTCCAGCGTCACCTTGCCCTCATCTACCTCCGGCTCCGCTTCCATGATCTCAAAGACACGTTCCGCACCGGCCACGGCGGAGAGGATGGTGTTCACCTGCTGAGAGATCTGGGTGATGGGCTGGCTCACCTGCTTGGTGTACTGCAAAAAGGCAGAGAGGCCGCCCAAATCGCCGGTGCGGATGGCCAGCAGGCCGCCCATACAGCAGGTAATGGCATAGTTGATGTAGCTCAGGTTGCCCATGGCAGGCATCATAGCCCCGGCGTAGGCCTGCGCCCGGGTGGCGGCGTCCCGATAGGTATCGTTCATCCGGAAGCCTGCCTTGGCCGCTGCCTCGTGGTTAAAACCTTGATGACCTTCTGACCCTCGATCATCTCCTCGATATAGCCGTTCACGTCGCCGATAGCCTTCTGCTGGGCGGCAAAGTACCGGCGGCTGCGGCCGCCGATGGTCTTGACCACCAGCAGCATGACTCCCAGCATGGCGAAGGTGATGGCCGTCAGGATGGGGCTTAGGACGATCATCATGGCCACCGTGCCGAAAAAGGTCAGTGAGCAGGAAATGAGGCTTGCAAAGCTGTTGTTCAGCGCCTCGGACACCGTTTCAATATCGTTGGTATAGCGGCTCATCAGCTCACCGTGGGTATGAGTATCGAAGAACTTCAGGGGCAGCTTCTGCATCTTGTCGAACAGGTCTGCCCGGAGCTTCGCCACGGTGTTCTGGGCCACATGAACCATGATCTTCGCGTAACCGTAGGAACACACCGCCCCCACAACGTAGACCCCCGCCATGACACAGAGCATTTTGGCAAGGCCGACAAAATCGCCGGGGAGGATATAGTCATTGATGAGGGGCTTGATAAGGTAGGAGCCTGCCACGGAGCAGGCGGCGCTGATAAACAGCAAGACCACCACAATGACCAGCATCGCTTATACCGGCCCAGATAGCGCATGAGCTTCCTTAGTGTACCCCGCAGATCCTTGGGCTTTCGGAAGCCGCCCCGGGGACCGCCGGGGCCGTGGCCCGGTCCGCGTTTCGTATTGTTCTCAGCCACCGATGCTCACTCCTTCCTGCTGGGATTCATAGACCTCACGGTAGATATCGCAGGTCTTCATCAGTTCCTCGTGGGTAGCCTTGTGCCGCCACGGCGCCGTCGTTCATCACTAAAATCAGATCTGCATCCATCACAGAGGTGACGCGCTGGGCAATGATCAGCTTCGTGGTAGCCGGGCAGATCCTGCCGGAACGCCTGCCGGATCTTGGCGTCTGTGGCGGTATCCACCGCGCTGGTGGAATCGTCCAGGATCAGCACCTTGGGCTGTTTCAGAATAGCCTGTGCAATGCAGAGGCGCTGCTTCTGGCCACCGGAGACATTCACGCCTCCCTGCCCCAGGTCGTATCCAGCCCGTCCGGCATCCGCTCCAGAAACTCATCGGCGCAGGCGGCGCTGCAGGCTTTCCACAGCTGCTCCTCCGTGGCGTCGGGATCTCCCCAAAGCAGGTTTTCCCGGATAGTACCGGAGAAAAGCGTGTTCTTTTGCAGCACCACGCTGACCGGATCCCGCAAATGCTCCATGGTGTAATCCGCCACCGGCCGTCCGCCTACGGAGACGGTCCCTTCTTGCGCTTCGTACAGGCGGGGGATCAGGCTCATGAGGCGCTGGTCTTGCCGCTGCCGGTGCCACCCAGGATGCCCACGGTGGCGCCGCTGGGAATGTGGATGTTCACATCCTTCAGAACCCACTCCGGGCTTTGGTCACTGTATTTGAAAAACACATGGTCAAAGTCGATGCTACCGTCCTTCACGGCGGCGTCCGCCTTGGCGCATCGTCGGTAATGGCGGGCCGCTCATCCAGAACCTCCGCGATTCGTCTGGCGCAGGCGATGGAACGGGTCATCATCATGAAGATCATGGACACCATCATCAAAGAAATCAAAATCTGGGTGATATAAGTAAAGAATGCGGTCAAATCGCCCACCGGCAGCGTTCCGGCGTAGACCATCTTGCCGCCGAACCACATGACTGCGATGATGGTGCTGTAGACCACCAGCATCATCACCGGCATATTGATGACCACCATGCCGAAGGCCCGCATGGAGCTTTCCTTCAGATCACCGTTGCGCTTGCGAACTTCTCCTCCTCATGCTCCTCCCGGACGAAGGACTTTACCACCCGGATGCCGGTGAGGTTTTCCTGCACCACCAGATTCAAAGCGTCCGTCCGTTCCTGGAGGGAGCGGAACAGCGGCCCCGCCATTTTTGGTGAGGATCAGGGCGATGACATCAGCAGCAGCGGGATCACCACCAGAAATACGTTGCTCAGGTCACGGCTCAGCCGGATGGACAGCACCAGCGCCGCCACCAGCATCACCGGGGCCCGCACCAGCAGCCGCATCCCCATCATCAGGGTCATCTGCATATTGTTGACGTCATTGGTCAGCCGGGTCACAAGGAGATGCGGTAGAGAACTTCTCAATGTTGGAAAAGGCAAAGTCCTGAATGTGCTCGTACTCCGCCCGCCGCAGCTCCGCGCCGAAGCCCTGTCCGGCAACGGAGGAAGATGCCGCAGCCCCCAGTCCGAAGCACAGGGACACAACGGCCATACACACCATCAGAAGGCCCTTTTCCGCAGGATGTAGTTCTGATCGACTGTCGCGATGCCGATGTTCACGATATCGGCCATCACCAGCGGGATCAGCAGTTCAAAGATAGCCTCGGCAGCGCTGCACACCACGCCCAGCGCGATCCATTTGGAATAGGGCCTTGCGTAAGGCCCGAGTTTTTTCAGCATGTGGTTCGATCCTCCTCTAAATTCTCGATAACGCGGTACAGAAGCAGCCGCAGAGCCTCAGTCTCCTCCAGCCGCAGCCCCTTGACCATGACCGCTTCCGCCTCCTGAAAGGCAGCCTGCACCAGACTGTTCAGTTCCCGGCCCTTCTCCGTGGCCGTAACCTGCTTCTGCCGCTGGTCATTTTCATCCGCCGTACGGCGGATCAGGCCCTTTTCCTCCATCCGGTCCAGAATACCGTTGGCAGTGGAGGGCCGCACCCGCAGGTGCTCCACCACATCCCGCTGGGGGGGTGGTAGCCGTGACTGCTGAGATACAGCAGTGTATGGGTCTGGGAGGGGGTCATGTCATAGCGGGATAGCCGGGCATCCATCCGCTCCCGCGTCAGGTGGGCCGCGTGGCCTAACAGCGGCCCCAAAAAATCCGGTCCGCAGGCTGGCTTCATATCGGTATCAGCTCCTACATTTAGCATCCTAACTTTTAGCGTACTAAATATTAGCATACGCAAAAACATTCGTCAACCCAATATTTCACCTGTATTTTTGAACATTTTATGAACAGATTTATTCGCTTTGTTATTCTGTGAACAATTTATGAAGAATCGGCATCACCTGTTGACTTTTCCGGTTTCACACCGTATGATAAAGCCATAGAAGCAATCCCAACCAATCTCATTTTTCCCTCTCTTTTCTCTATCTTAGCACGGAAAGACGGACGGCTCACGCCGTCCGTCTTTCTACTATATTCTCCCATAAAAACAACTGCCTGTACCGGTTCTCGAAACCCGGTACAGGCAGTTGTTTTTATTGATCCAACGGTCTCAGCTCCGCGTGTTCACGGCCGCTCCGTTTCCGTCGGCGCAGGTGCAGGGCTGGCTTCTTCCGATTCCGTCTGTGCGGATGCAGGTTTCTTCGGTGCTTTCCCCGCTACGCTGTGCGTCCGGAGATAGTTCAGCCAAAGCCGGCAGCCTGCCCGATTCAGATGAACGCCGTCAAAGCTCATCTCCGCAGGCAGGCAGCCGTCCTCTCCGGTGTGAGGGCCTCCGCCACATCTACATAGGCGCAGCCGGTCTCCTCCGCCAGCTCCATCCACACCTGATTATAGGCAAGGATCCGCTGGTTATTGACATAGGAGCCTTTTGCGTCTTGCTCTGTCGAGACCGGCAGCAGAGACTGGATCACCAGTTCCGCGTCGGGATGGTCCGCCTTCAGTCGGCGAATCAGGTTTTCCGCATGGCCCCGGAAGATATCCGTCCCCCCGTTCCAGCCCAGTTCATTGATTCCCAGCATCAGGTAGATCTTGCCGCAGTCCGCTGCGGCCACGGCCTCTGCCAGAGAGACCTTTTTTCCCATTTTCGCCCTTCCAGTTTTCCAGTTCCGTAGCGGAGGCCACTGTTTCTCCGGTAACGCAGAAATATGTGCCTCGGTTCAATCCGCTGTAAAGCCGGAAGCCATCAGTCCGGGAGTCCCCCACAAAAGCCACATCGTCAAAATAGCTGTCATCCACCGGCGCCGATTCCGCCACCGGCCCCCAGGGTTTCTCCGGGACAGGGTCTTCCTCCACTGGTTCTTCCGGCAATTCCGGTAATTCCGGCTCCGCAGGGATCACCGTTACGGACGGCTCCTCCTGTGCCGGCTCCCGGCGGGACCTCCGCCGTCTGGTGGGAATGCACCGCCAGCAGGCCAGCAGCAGTTCTCCATGTCCGTGGCGGAGGCCACCGTCTCGCCGGTGACGCAGAAGTAGGTTCCCCGCTCCAGACCGCTGTAAAGCCGGAATCCATCGGTGCGGGAATCTCCCACAAAGGCCACATCGTCAAAATAACTGTCGTCCACCGGCTCCGACTCCTGCACCGGCGTCCAGGGCATTTCTTCCGGGACGTCCGCCGGGACATCTGCCGGGATCTCCGGCTCCGCAGGAGTACCGTCACCGGCTGTTCCTCCTGCGGGGGATTTTCCGCCGGAGCCGCGGCGGGAGAACGGCCCGCTGCCGCAGCAAGCGCGCCTGCCGCAAGAAGCGCCGCCAACAGAAGCCAGTGCCGTCCCGGCTTCCGCCGTATTCGCTTTCCTGTCACAGCGCATCCCCCTTTCGATGTTCGTCCCGCATTATGTAAACAGCGAGCATCTCCTATTAGACACTCTTTGTCGGAAAAAGTCGATACAATTCCGAAAAAATTTGGTGACAAATTGGTGACAGATTTTGCCGGATTTCAATGGCCCGGATCCGAAACGGGCTGTTTCGGATCCGGGCCATTGGCCATTCAGTTCCGCAGGGAGGGCGGGTAGACGCCTGCCTCATGGAGCTTTTGCAAGTCCTCTGCCACCAGCGCCCGGTCCTCATGATAGGTCATGCCGAACCACTTGTCTTTGGAGTTCAGGACGGAAACCGTCATCCGCCCTGCTTTCAGCTCCTCGCCCACCATCAGCGGCAGAAGGCACTCCGCCTTCACCGCGTCAGCGGGCAGCCCCCGGAGGAAATCCTCGAAATACGTCCGCAGCGCCGGGAAGATCGAGGGCATGAAGCCCCAGAAGTTCATGGAGACCACCGTATCCGGGGCCAGGTCCGTGTCGGTGTCCAGATCCGTCAGGTGTCCGTCGGGATAAAGCTGGACCTTCAGCGCCTCCTGAATGGTGTCCAGCTTCCCGTCCTTGACCTTGCAGACGCCCCGGGACACGGTACCGTGGAGGCTGGCGGTGTTTTTCAGCAGATAGCCCACCATGGTGCTTTTTCGCCTGACGGAGCCAGCTTCCCCAGTTCCTCATAAATGGTGCGGTAGGCGTCCACGCCGTAATAATCGTCGGCGTTGATGACGCAGAAAGGGCCGTCTACCGCAGGCTCCGCACACAGCAGGGCGTGTACCGTACCGAACGGCTTAGTGCGTTCCTCCGGGATGCGGTAAAAGCTCGGAACAGAAGTAAAATCCTGATAGACGAAAGCCACCTCTACCGGCCGGCCGTCCGCCGTCTTTTTGTTCTTGAGATAGCCCACCAGGCCGTCCATCATCTCCCGCATTTCTGGCTTGATGATGAACACCACCTTGTCGAAGCCAGCCCGCAGGGCATCGTAAATGGAATACTCCATCAGAATTTCGCCGTTGGGGCCGATGCCGTCCACCTGCTTGCTGCCGCCGTAGCGGGAGCCAAGTCCCGCCGCCATAATCACCAAAGAACTATGCATAACGCCTCTCCTTTTGTTTCGTATCAAGATAGCGGATCGTCCGCCGTGTGTTTTCTCTCTTACCATACCCCATTTCACGACATTTTGCAACGGTCTTGCTGTTTTTGTTTCGCGCCGCTCTGGCGTTTCGGCAGAACCTGTGCTACAATAGCAGCATCTCAACATGGGAGGTGCGCCATGCGGTATAAGGCGTCCACTCTGCGGATCATTGATACATTAAAGGAGCTGTACCCGGAGGGGCTTTGCTCCCTGCAATATGAAAAGGACTACGAGCTGCTGTTCGCCGTGCGCCTGTCGGCCCAGTGTACCGATGCGCGGGTCAACATGGTAACGCCTGCTCTCTTTGCCCGGTTTCCCACGTTGGAGGCCTTTGCGGAGGCAGACCCCAAAGAGGTGGGCGAATACATCCACTCCTGCGGGTTCTACAACGGGAAGTCCAGAGATCTGGTGGCCTGCGCCCAGCAGCTTCTGGAGCGGTTCGGCGGCAGGGTGCCCGACAATATGGAGGACCTCACCTCCCTCCCCGGCGTAGGCCGGAAAACCGCCAATCTGATTTTGGGGGACGTGTACGGCCAGCCCTCCTATGTCTGCGACACCCACTGTATCCGCATCACCGGGCGGCTGGGCATCACCGACGGGTCCAAGGACCCGGTGAAGGTGGAGCAGCAGCTCCGCAAGGCCATCCCTCCGGCAGAATCCGGGCCTTTCTGCCACCGGATGGTTCTTTTTCGGCCGGGACGTCTGCACGGCCCGGTCGCCGAAATGCGAAGAATGTCCACTGAAGCCGGACTGTGCAGCCGGGAAAAAGCTGAAATAACATTTCCATGTGCCTGCGGTTTCCGCAGGCACATTTTCTGCGTGCAGAAAAACTTTTCTCCCTGCCGGTCTGTTGGCAGTCTCATTTTTTTATCCCCCCCGCTCATATACTGGTCTGAGACTGAAATAGCAGGAGGACGCGCTATGGACGAAAACACCAGACAGATGATGGAACAGCTGAAAAGCAACCCCGCCGCCCTGCGGAAGCTGATGCAGTCCCGCGACGGCCAGACGCTGATGCAGGCTCTGACCCGGCCGGACAACGGCGCCGGGCTTCAGCGGGCGGTGCAGGCCGCCATGCGGGGAGACACCAATGTAATGGCGGAGCTGGTAAGCCGGGTAGCCCAAAGCCCGGAGGGCGCCGCCCTGCTGGAGCGCATCAGCAGCAGTGTAAACAGGTAAACCGAGAGGAGGTCCGGCCTCATGGCGGAGTTTGACGACAAGCTGAACAGTCTCCTCTCCAACCCGGAGGCCATGGACCAGATCATGAAAATGGCCCAATCCCTGATGGGAACCAGCGGGGAAAGCCCGGAAACCGGCGGCAGTCCCCGAAATGCCGCCGGGGTATCCGGCTCCGCCGCGCCGCCCCCGGCACAGCCCTCCGGCAGCTTCGGTTTTCCCCCGCAGGCCGGGGCGTCCGGGGCAGGGAACCCAGCAGGTCCCGGCGGGGCAGGCTGGAACCCGCCATCCGGCGTCCAGTCCGGGCCGGATCTCAGCTTTCTTTCCGGGCTGGGAAATCTTGACCCGAAAGCCATTGCCTCCCTCCTGCCGGTTCTGCGGGAACTGGGAGGAACTCAGGACAGCAATGCCCGGCAGCTGCTCTTTGCTCTGCGGCCCTATCTGAAACCGGAGCGCCAGGATAAAGTGGAGCGGGCATTGCAGCTGGCCCGGCTGTTCCGGGTGGGGAAAAAGTTCCTGCTGAAAGGGGATGGCCATGTATAACCGCTATATCCGCACGGACGACGGCACCTATACCAAGGTGGCGGAAGAGGAAACCCCGTCCGGCCAGCCCCGGCAGGAGCCGCGTCAAGACAGTCCGCCGCCGGATGGCTCCGCCGCCCCCCCTTCGGCGGTGGGGAGGGAATTGCCGGATACCTGCGGCGAATTCTGGATCAGCTGCATCTGGACAGGATCGACGCCGGGGATCTCCTGCTTCTGGGACTGCTGTACTTCCTGTTCCGGGAGAAGGCGGACGAGGAACTGCTGGTGGCGCTGGGCCTGCTGTTGATCTTATGAGACAGCCGGATGCGTCCGGCTGTCTCGTTTTGTTCCTATCCCACATGATTTATAATCGGTTTTTTCGATGATAAATCAGCTGTGTTCGGTTCGATGCGTTTGTCTTTTGATAGAACAACGCTTCTACTGTACTTGTATTGGTGTACACGTTTTTACGTGCAGTCGGTACAAGTTGTGTATAAGGAGTGGATTGATTGATGAAAAAAGAAACCGTCATCGTTGTTTCCGCCGGAGCCGCCGTGGGACTTGCAGCCATCTTTCTGATGCTGCTGGGCAACCCCGCCAACATGGGCTTCTGCATCGCCTGCTTCCTGCGGGACATTGCAGGCGCCTGCGGGCTTCACAACGCCGCCAAGGTGCAGTATGTCCGCCCGGAGATCATCGGTCTGGTGCTGGGCGCGTTGGCGATGTCTCTGGCTACCAGAGAATTCCGCGCCAGAGCCGGTTCCGCTCCCGCAGTGCGGTTCGTGCTGGGCGGCTTTGTCATAATCGGCGCACTGGCCTTTCTGGGCTGCCCGCTGCGGATGGTGCTGCGTCTGGGCGGCGGAGATCTGAACGCGCTGGTGGGTCTGATTGGCTTTACCATCGGCATCTGCATCGGCATTGTGTTTCTGAAAAAAGGCTTCACGCTGGGACGTTCCTATGAGGCCAAGGCCGTTGAAGGCGGCGTTCTACCCATCGTGATGGCGGTTCTGCTGATTCTGGTGCTGGCAGTCCCCGCCCTGTTCAAATTTTCCGAGGAAGGCCCCGGCTCCAAGCACGCCCCCTTCTTCATTGCGCTGGTTCTCGCCCTGATCGTCGGCGCGCTGGCCCAGAAGTCCCGCCTGTGCATGGTGGGCGGCATCCGGGACGCCATCATGCTGAAGGACGTCCACCTGCTCATCGGCTTCATCGCCATTTTCGTGGTGGTACTCATCGGCAACCTCATCACCGGCAATTTCCATCTGGGCTTTGCCATGCAGCCCATCGCCCACAGTTCTCACCTGTGGAATCTGCTGGGCATGATGCTGACAGGCTGGGGTTCCGTGCTGCTGGGCGGCTGCCCCCTGCGGCAGCTGATTCTGGCCGGAACCGGCAATGGCGATTCCGCCGTGACCGTATTCGGCATGATCGTGGGCGCCGCCATGGCGCACAACTTCGGTCTGGCCGGTAACGCCGACTCCCTGAACGACGCCAAGGAGCTGGTAGTCGGCGGCATCTCGACCTACGGTAAGGTCGCCGTTGTTCTGGGGCTGATCGTCATGCTGGTCGTGGGCCTGATGAATCTCCCCAAGGAGGAAGCCGCATGATCGACGCAAGAGGATTTTCCTGCCCCATGCCGGTGGTCATGGTGCAGAAGGAGCTGAAAAAGTCCGCGCCTGCGGAGCTGGACGTGCTGGTGGACAACCAGACCGCGCTGGAAAACGTGACCCGGTTCGCCGGCAGTCAGGGGTATCAGGTGGACAGCGCCCCGAAAGGCGCCGACTTCCGTCTGCATTTACATAAATAAGACACAGCAGCGCCCCCGTTTCCGAACCAAGTCGGAAACGGGGGCGCTGTTTCGTTACAGAGCGGCGCTCTGCCGCACAAAGTCCGCAAAGGCTGTCTGGGTGGCTGTCAGCGCAGCTCTCTTTGGCAATACCATGCAGATCTGCCTCCATGCGCCCTGCCCCAGTTCAAAAGTCCGCAGGCGGCCTGCCGCCGCGTCCTCCTCCACCACCAGCGAAGAAAGCACCGAAACCCCCATGCCGCGGGCGACTGCCCGGCGGATGGCGTCCGGATTTTCCATCCGGGCCAGGATGTGAAGGCTTTCCGGCAGGATTCCCTGACCCCGGAGCCACTTCTCCGTTTCCAGCCATGTGCCGGAGGCCGTCTCCCGCGCGATGACAGGCTCCCACAGCAGCAATTCCAGCCCGGCCTCTGCCGGGAGATCCTGAAAGCAGGGGCTGTTCTCCGTAACCAGTACCAGATGGTCCTCCAGCAGCGGCACATAGCGGAACGCCTTTTCATCCATCCGCATCCCCACAAAGCCCACAGCAATCTGTCCGCTGCGGAGCAGCTCATGGATGCCGGCACTGTCCCCCCGCCGCAGCAGGAATTGACAGTCCGGCCTCTGCCGGGAAAAATCCGCCAGAAGCCGGGGGATCAGGTACTGTGCTGGCACCGTGGACGCGCCCACCGTCAGCAGGTTGCCCTCCCGTTCCGGCAGATTGCTTTGCAGCACCCGACAGCGGTCTACGATCCCCCGCGCCGTGGGGTAGATCCGTTTTCCCGCCTCAGTCAGCGCCACTCTGCGCCTGGCGGCGCGGTCAAACAGAAGCACGCCCAGCGTTTCCTCCAGACTGCGGATGTGGCTGCTGACGGTGGACTGGCTGAGATACAGCGTATCCGCCGCCCGTGTGAAGCTGCCGTATTCCGCCGTGGTCACGAATACCTCCAGCTGTTTCAGGTTGATATCCAGCATACTGTCCCCTCAGACCAGCAGCTCCTGCCAGCCCTCATACTCCAAAGCCTGTGCATCCGCCAGCGCCCGCAGCTGCGGGGCGGCGTCTGTAGGCGCGCACCAGGCCATGCCGCAGTCCGCCGTCAGCTCCCGCGGAACCGGGATCAGCCGCCCCGGCAGTCCCTGCTCATGGCAGAGCTTCTCCATGGCCATGGCCGCCGCCGTGGTATGGAAGGTAATCACCAGCTTCAGCGTTTTCGGTCTCATTCCGCCAGCTCCTTTACCGCCTGGATCGCCGTGTCGATCTCAGGTTCCGTGTTGAACCAGCCGAAGCTGAACCGCACGGCCTCCCTGACGCTCCGTGCCCAAGGCCCGGTGCATCCGGGGGGCGCAGTGGGCGCCGGGGCGGGTGGCGATGCCATAATCCTGAGACAGAGCGTCTGCCACCTCGCCGGAATCGTAATCCCGGATATTCAGCGTTACCACCGCCGTCCGGGGCGCTTCAAAATCGCCGTAGACCGCAACGCCGGGAATGGCTGTGACCCCGGCATAGAACCGGCGCATCAGGCGCTCCTCCCGCTCACGGATAACATCCAGCCCCACCCCGTTCAGATAGTCCAGCGCGGCAGACAGTCCGGCAATGCCGTGGCCGTTCAGCGTTCCCGCTTCCAGACAGGTGGGCAGCTGTTCCGGCTGAAACCGGCTGTAGGTCTGCACACCGGTCCCCCCCACCTTCCACGGGCGGAGGGCAACGTTCTCTCCCAGACACAGCCCACCGGTTCCCTGCGGCCCCATCAGGGACTTGTGGCCGGTGAAGCAGAGAAGATCTATGTGCTGGGCTGCCATGTCGATGGGCAGGACTCCCGCCGTCTGGGACGCGTCCACGATCAGCTTCAGGCCATGAGCATGGGCAATGGCCCCCACCCGGCCGATATCCACCGCGTTTCCGGTGAGGTTGGAGGCATGGGTGCAGATGATGGCCCGCGTCTCCGGGCGGATCAGCCGCCCGAACTCGCCGTAGTCGATCCGCCCCTGCCGGTCAGCCGGGACAAAGCTGAGAGACACGCTCCGCTCCGCCTCCAGCCGGTACAGGGGTCGCAGCACGGAATTATGCTCCAGATCCGTGGAGATCACATGGTCGCCGGGGTTCAGCAATCCGCAGATGGCGATATTCAGCGCCTCGGTGGAATTACAGGTGAATATCACATGATCCGGCCGGGGGCAGTGGAAAAACGCCGCCAGCTTCTCCCGTGCGCCATAGATGATCCGGGAGGCGGAAAGGCTGCCGTCGTGGGTGCCACGGGCGCTGTTGCCCAAGGTGGTCATAGCCGACACCACCGCGTCGATCACCGGCTGGGGCTTCTGGCGGGTGGTGGCGGCGTTGTCCAGATAGATCATGGCTTGATGACTTTACCGGCGGCGGCCAGCGTCTCCGCGATGGCGTACATATTGGTGATGCTGCCCACGGCCAGGGTCTCCTTCAGCTTGTAGAAGTCCAGACAGGTGCCGCAGGTGCGGATCTCCACGCCCTGCGCCTCCATGAACTTCAGATCCTCCAAAGAATCGGACCCCGCGCAGGTAAGGTATGCGCCGGAATTATAGAACAGGATGGTCTTAGGCAGTGTAGGCAGCTGGCTGACGGCGTACAGGAAGCCCTTCATCAGCGTCTTTCCAAGAGCTTCCTCCCCGTCGCCCATGCGGTTGGAGCCAATCTCTACCACGAAATCCCCCCGTGCGTCCGGGGCACAGACGGTCTCCTCCGCGGGTCGCACCGGGGCGGACACCTCCATGGTGACGGAGAACCGCTTCTCTCCGGTCTTTTCCGCCCGGACGGGCAGCTGGCAGCTGGCGGCCAGCTTGCTGAGGTTCTGGACCGCCGCCTCATTGTCCACCAGAATTTCCAGTGTATCAGGGGTTTGCAGCTCCGCCAGAGCCTTCTTCGCCATTACAACGGGAATGGGGCACTGCTTGCCCAGCGCATCTACAACAATAGACATGGAACACAACTCCTTTAATTCAGATTTTCAAGTTCAGTGTATCACGATACATCGTGATTCGCAAGAAAAAACAACGGGATACGGCAAAACCCCCGCCGAAACCTCGGCGGGGGCGAATTCTGTCAGACGATCTCAAGGGTATGCTCCGTTTGGGGAAGCACAGTCCCCACAATGGCACTGTCCTGGGCAATGCTCCCGCAGGGCAGCTACCAGAGCGCCGGCATCCTCCACCGGCAGGGCGATCAGCAGTCCGCCGGAGGTCTGGGGATCGGAGATCAGGTCCACGCGGGCCTGCTGGACGCTCTCCGCCACGGTCAGGCGCGGCTTCACATAGTCCAGATTCCGGTAGGCTCCGGCGGGGATGATCCCCATTTCCGCCAGCTCCAGCGCCCCCGGCAGCAGAGACAGCCGCTGGCTGTAGATGCGGATGGTCACGCCGCTGCCTGCCGCCATTTCGTCGGTATGGCCCAGCAGGCCGAAGCCGGTCACATCCGTACAGGCATGGATTTCCGGGCATTGCAGCATGGCCTCTGCCGCCTTGTCGTTCAGCTGTGCCATGGAGTGAACAAGCCGGTCATATTGCGCCGCATCCAGCAGATCCGCCTTTGCAGCGGTGGTCAGGACGCCGGTGCCGAGGGGCTTGGTCAAAACCAGCGCGTCTCCCGGTCTGGCGCCCACGTTCCGCAGGGCCTTGTCCGGGTGGACATAGCCGGTGACGCACAGGCCGTATTTCGGCTCATTGTCCTGAATGGTATGGCCCCCGGCGATGACGCAGCCCGCCTCCACCGCCTTCTGGTGGCCGCCCTCTAAAATTTTCCGGATGGTCTCCTGAGAGAGACAGCCGGGGACGCACAGCAGGTTCATCGCCACGACAGGCCGCCCCCCCATGGCGTACACATCGCTGAGAGCGTTTGCCGCAGCGATCTGGCCAAACCAGAAGGGGTCGTCCACAATGGGGGTGAAGAAATCCACGGTGTGGATAGCGGCGATCTCGTCGGTAATGCGGTAAACACAGGCGTCGTCGCTGGTGTCAAAGCCCACTAACAGGTTGGGATCAGTTCCGTTAGGAAGGTCTTTCAGAATGTTCGATAGGACACCCGGCCCTAATTTTGCCGCTCAACCCGCTGATGGGGTCAGCTGCGTCAGACGAGGCTCCTTGTCCATTGCGATCCCTCCTCCCCTGTGGTCTCACCGCAGAGCACGGTCAGGAAAAGTATAGCACACTCCCGGCCGTTTGGCAATTTTGGAATCCGCCGGAGGATTCTGGCCGCAAGAAGCGGCAGGCTTGCAGGCAGTCTCGCATCTGCTTTTTGCACAGGGAAAATATGAGGTAGTTTACAGCATTTCTGCCGCCGCGTCCGGAGATTTTTCGGTTTACAACCCTTTAGAAATGCATTATGATAAAGAATATATGAGCATATATGGAGGTTCCTATGGATAAACAGCTGCTGCGCCGGATTCCTAAAGTTGATGATCTGCTCCGCCGCCCCGCGCTGGAAGCGCTGGCGGCGGAAGCTCCGGCGTCTGCGGTGACGGAGGCTGTCCGCCGAACGCTGGACGCCCTGCGGGAAAACATTCTCTCCGGCGCGGTCACGGAGCTGCCCTGTGAGGAAGCCCTCTGCGCCGAGATCGCGGAAGCCTGCCGGAGCGCCCGGCTTCCTTCCCTCCGCAGCGTCATCAACGCAACCGGCGTGGTGCTTCATACCAATCTGGGGCGGGCTGCTTTGAGCCGCCGCGCACTGCGGGCGGCAGAGGACATTTCCCGCGGTTATTCCACGCTGGAATACGACCTGACCACCGGCGGGCGGGGACAGCGGTATGCCCATGTGGAGCCCCTGCTGTGCCGCCTTACCGGCGCGGAGTCTGCGCTGGTGGTCAACAACAACGCGGCAGCGGTTCTGCTGACCCTCTCCGCCCTCACCGCCGGCGGGGAGGTCATCACCTCCCGCGGAGAGCTGGTAGAGATCGGCGGCTCCTTCCGGATGCCGGACATCATGGCCGCCTGCGGCGCAGTGCTGCGGGAGGTGGGCGCTACCAACAAGACCCGCCTTTCCGACTATGAGGCCGCCATCGGCGAAAATACCCGCGCTCTTTTGAAGGTACACACCAGCAACTACCGTATCGTCGGGTTCACGGAAAGCGTTTCCCCCGCCGCGCTGGCGGAGCTGGGCCGCGCCCGCGGCATCCCGGTGATTGAAGATCTGGGCAGCGGCTGCTTTGTGGATCTGACCCCACTGGGTATTCAGGGGGAACCCACTGTGCAGGATTCTGTCAGAGCCGGTATGGACGTGCTGTCCTTTTCCGGGGATAAGCTGCTGGGCGGCCCGCAGGCCGGAATTCTTCTGGGCCGGAAGCGGTATATCGACCTGCTCAAGCGCCATCCGCTGGCCCGCGCCATGCGGGTGGACAAGCTGACGCTGGCCGCGTTGGAAGCAACTCTGCAAGCATATGCGGACGGCACCGCCCTTCAGGAGCTCCCGGTGCTCTCCATGCTGGCCGGAACGCCGGAGGAGCTGCGTCAGGCGGCGGAGACGTTGTGCAGCAGGCTTCAGGCCATGGGCGTTTCCGCCGAAGCCGTCCCCACGGACAGCACCATCGGCGGCGGTGCCGTTCCTACCCAGACGCTGCCCTCCTTTGCCGCTGCGATTTCGCCGCCCGACGGTGCAGACGCGCTGGAAGCCCGATTGCGCCAACGTCCCCGTCCCATCATCGTCCGCATTGCCCACGGCCGGTGCCTGCTGGATCTGCGTACCCTCTTTGCGGAGGATTTGGATGAGATCGTCCGGGCATTTGAGGAATCCGGCGCATGAAGCATGGAATAATCGGCACCGCCGGCCATGTGGATCACGGCAAGACCGTGCTTATCAAGGCGCTGACCGGCACGGACACCGACCGGCTGGCGGAGGAGAAGTGCCGGGGCATTACCATCGATCCGGGGTTTGCCAGACTGGACTGGCCGGACGGCACGCAAGCAGGGATCGTGGATGTGCCGGGCCACGAAAAATTCATCAAAAATATGCTGGCCGGAGGCGGAGGGATCGATCTTGCTCTGCTGGTCGTCGCTGCGGACGAGGGGGTTATGCCCCAGACTGTGGAGCATCTGGACATTCTGTCCCTGCTGGGCATCCGGGACGGTATTGTGGTGCTGACCAAAGCCGATCTGGCAGACGCGGACTGGTTGGAGATGATTCGAAAGCAGGTGCAGGAGCTAGTGCGCGGCACGTTTTAGAGGGCGCGCCCATTCTGCCGGTTTCCGCCGTCACCGGCTGCGGAATTCCGGAACTGAATGAACAGCTGCACTCACTGGTGCTGCACACCAAAGAAAAAAGCACGCTGGCACCCTTCCGGCTTCCCATTGACCGGGTCTTTTCCGTGGACGGCTTCGGCACCGTAGTCACCGGCACCCTTACTGAAGGGGTCATCCGCGTGGGAGATCCGGTGGAGCTGACGCCCTCCGGCCTGACCAGCCGCGTCCGGAACATACAGGTTCACGGGCAGAACACGGAGACCGCCTATGCCGGCCAGCGGGCGGCGCTGAACCTGCCCAGCCTGAAAAAAGAGGAGCTTCACCGGGGAGACGCTGCGGTAAAGCCAGGCAGTGTCCGTCCCTCCCGGATGCTGGACGTGCGGCTCCGATGCCTGCCGGACGCCCACCGCACGATCCTCAGCGGTTCGCAGGTGCATCTCTACCACGGCGCTTCCGTGCGGCTGGCCAAGGCCGTGCTGCTGGACCGGGACGAGCTGCCCCCCGGAGCGCAGTGCTTTGCCCAGCTGCGGCTGACGGAACCGCTGGCTGCCAGACAGGGCGACCGATTTGTGATCCGATTCTACTCCCCTCTGGAAACCATTGGCGGCGGCGTGGTGCTGGATCCCTGTCCGCCCCGCCGCAAGCGGTATGACCCCGCCGTTCTGGAGTCTCTGCTGGTTCGGGAACAGGGGTCTGACAGGCAGCGGTTGCTTCAGGCCGTCGCCGGATTTGGCGTTCGCCTGCCCAACGCCGGGGAACTGGCTGGGGTGTCCGGGCTGGACGTAGCCGCAGTGCCGCCAATCATTGCGGAGCTGGTGTCCTGCGGGCAGCTGGCGGAGCCACTGCCGGGGCGCTATGTGACGGCAACGGCGCTGGACGATCTCTGGCCCCGCTGCCGAGAGATTCTGGACACCTATCACCGCAGATTTCCCCTCCACGCCGGGATCCCGGCGGCGGAACTGCGGCAGAAGTTGTTCCGAAAGGCCGAACCTGCGGAAGCAGACGCCCTGCTGGGCGTGTTTCTGGCGGAGGGACGGCTGACGAACACGGCGGGCCGGTATGCTCTGGCCGGATTTTCCGTTCGCCTTACCAAACGGCAGACCGCTATCCGGGAGGAGCTTCTGCGCCGCTTTTTACAGGGGGGCATGGAGCCGGAGCCAATAGAAGCCGTACTGGCGGTCATTCCTTCCCCGGAGCTTGAAACCGCCCGTCAGGTGCTGGAAAGCCTGCTCACCTGCGGGGATCTGGTGCGGCTGTCGCCGGAGCTGTGCTGGCACCGGGATATCTGGCATCAGGCATTGGAAGCCCTACAGGCTCAATGCACCGCTCATGGCACCGTCACACTGGCTGAGTTGCGGGATGCGCTGGGAACCACCCGGAAGTACGCCCTGCTGTTTCTGGAAGCCTGTGACCGCCGCCGCATCACCGTCCGGGAGGGGGACCTCCGCCGCCTGAACATGGACGTTCAGGTGCGATAAGCCCGCCGGGGCAGACTGCTGTCCCGGCGGCTCCGTGGTCTTGCCCTTTGATTCCTCCAAAAACTGCATATGGGAGCAGATGGGTGCTGGTGTGCCTCCCGGTCTTCAAAACCGGTACGGACGGCGAACAACCGCCTGGGTGGGTTCGATTCCCCATGCCCCCGCCAAAGAGAAGCCGCCCGGTGGGCGGCTTCTCTTTGGCGGGGGCATGTTTTCATGTTCCTTATCTTCATCTTTTTCTGGCTGGAACTGCCGGAATGTGGTATACTCATTCCGAATAGATACACAGAAGAAAGGAACCAGGCCATGGACACTATCTATGACGTTATCATTTTAGGGGCAGGCCCCGCCGGGCTGTCCGCCGCTATTTACGCGGGCCGGGGCCGTCTGAACACCCTGCTGCTGGAACAGGGGCAGGACGGCGGCCAGATCGCCCTCACCGCGCATCTGGACAACTACCCCGGTCAGCTGGAGGGGGACTCCGGCTCCAGTCTCATCGCCCGGATGTCCGCGCAGGCTGACAGAGCCGGCGTCCAGCGGATCCGGGATACCATCCGCACGGCGGAGCTGGACGGTCCCGTAAAAAAGCTGGCGGGACGGACGGAAGCTTACCTTGCCAAAACGGTGATTCTGGCCTCCGGCGCTTCGCCGCGGCCCATTGGCTGCAAAAATGAGGACGCCTACGTGGGACGGGGCATTTCCTTCTGCGCCACCTGCGACGCGGCATTTTTTCGGGATCTGGAGGTCTTTGTGGCAGGCGGCGGGAACGCTGCCGTGGAGGAAGCCCTGTATCTCACCGGCTTTGCCCGCAGCGTCACCCTCATCTATCCCACGGAGCGTCTCACCGCGCCGAAGATCCTGCAGGAGCAGGCCGCTCAAAACCCCAAGCTCCGCTTCCTGCCCCATTCTGTTGTGGAGGAGGTTGGCGGCGAAGGCCACGACGTGCTGGACCGCATGGTGATCCGAAACGTGCAGACAGGCCAGCTGACGGAGCTGCGGGCTGACAGCCGGGACGGGATGTTCGGCCTGTTCGGCTTTCTTGGCTTCCAGCCCAGCACCCGGCTTTTCGAGGGACAGCTGGACACGGAGGGGGCTACCTCCCTTACGGACGCCGATATGCACACAAACCTCCCCGGTGTCTTTGCCGCCGGAGACATTCGGAAAAAGAGTCTGCGGCAGGTAGTCACCGCCGCTGCGGACGGCGCTATTGCCGCCGTTCAGGCGGAACGGTATCTCCGGCAGCTGAAATAAGAAACCCGGCGGGAACAGAGTTCCCGCCGGGTGAGGCTGTCGATAAAGTGATAAATTTTCCGCGACGGTAAGGAAGGGTGTGCGCGGGAAACCCAAGAAGGGTTTCCCGCGCCATTAAAATCCTAAGTTTTCAGAACTTTTATGAAGTTCTGAAAACTTGCTCAGCGGGGAGAAAAAGACTTTTC
>VOFC01005664.1_pt1 | contig 42182 bp, 51 predicted proteins | sample 5384161 | NCBI WGS metagenome assembly VOFC01 (sample SAMN12384722, study PRJNA508395) | human gut metagenome | isolation source: healthy gut B | host: Homo sapiens
ATTGTCCCTTTTCAGCTCAACGAAGAATGCACGTATCGGTCCAGCGTGATTGTGACAGAGGCATGGCCTAAGATTTCGGACAAGGATTTGATTTCAAATCCGACCTCAACAGCTCGTGTCGCAAATGTGTGCCGAAGTGTATGAAAATGCACCCCCTCAGGCCACATGCCTGCGTGTACTTTTCCAATCGATACTGCAATACCCGTGGCTCCATGAATGCGTCCGTTCCGGTCAAAACATTATGGCTGAACTTTGCGGCTTCATGTTATACCAAAGCCCAGCCATATTCCGTCATAAGGGATCGTTCGCACGGAGGTATCGCTTTTGGGTGGACCGATTACGATTCTCGTTCGAGCATTCTGTGATGCGCTGGTATCACAGCCTTTGCAGCGTCTCTACAATTTTGATTGCGTTATCTCGTAGAAATGTATTCCCAACGCAACGCGCAGAGTTCGCCAATTCGTATGCCTGTACACAGCGCCAGCAAAGATCCATACAATAGGCGGAAAACAGATTTGGAGTCCTGGATGTTGGCAAGGGATTTCCGCTTGCTAACGCCGCTTTGCACTTTTTCTGCTTTCTCTTTGGCCTCACGATATGTTTTTCCATAGCAGTATCCATACTTGATTTTTCCGGATAGTTCGCGCCCTTTGCTATAGCGGGCTTCCCAGCGTCCATCCCGCCGTCTGAAGATATTCTCACCCTTTGCCATTTTGTAATTCCTCCTTGTGCTGTGATCATATGGGTGTGGATCTTATTTTAAATCCATCCAGACTGCCGGATTGACTGCGCTAAACTTTCAAATCAAGGTATTTCTTCGACAAATATTGCCGTGCGCTGATAAAATCATACTTTTTTCTTCCATTTCCTCGTTGAGGCAATTGCATTCCGACGTGCAATATGCTATAATACGAAAGAAAAATTAGGGTTTATCCTTCCCGTGGAGTGGCAAACTCCACGAAATCTCCGATTGCGGATCAGCAAATCATTCGCAGCAATAAAAATGATTTGCTTTTTTCTTGGACGCAACATAGTGGGCACTCACTTAGTAATAACATCATACGCCATAAATGAGGTAATTGAATGAAGAAGGAACGGAATGCAAGGCAGGCTTTTATCGAGGGGACAGTTCGTGTTGTGGCCAGGGATGGATTAGACAAAACGACAACGAAAGCAATCGCAACAGAAGCTGGCCTGAGCGAAGCATATATCTATCGCTGCTTTGAGAGCAAAGAGGCGCTGCTGTGTGCCGCCTTCCACATGGAAGATGTCGCTTTCGCATATTTTCTCAAGCAAAACCTCGTGGGTATGCATATACAGAATGCTCCATGGAAGGACAGAGCGTTTCAACTGTGGTCAGCAAGCTGGAGGTTCATTCTTGGAAGGAAGGACGACTGCCTCTTTTACCTTCGATACTACTATTCTGCGAATTGCCGCACTTATGCATACGAGGAGCATCTCCAATGTTTTCAGGAGTTATTTGCAGCGGTGGAACAAACTTTCAAACCGGAAGCCAATGTCAACATGCTACTTCATCAGGTTTTTGACACGATGCTGTCTTTTGCCGCAAGAGTGCTTGGCGGTGAAATGCCGGATGATGATGCGACCACACAGTGGGCATTTGAACAGATATACAGCTTTGTTGTACCTAACATTCGTGAAGAGCTTTTGATCTCGGCTGGCTCAACACCGACCTGACGGTGCAGCTATCAGAGATTAAAAGTGTAGGGATGTGAGATATATGGCGACGACAGCGACCAGCTGTTTGGCAGAGGAGCGCTCTGTAGATGTGATTATTCAGGTTGCAAGACCAGTGCTGCATCAAAAGAAGCTGTACCTGATAACGAAGCGTGTTTTTGACATAGTATGCTCTTTTTTGGGCCTGCTGATTCTGGCGATCCCGATGATGATTATTGCATTGATCATCACCATAGACTCGCCGGGTACCCCGATTTTTAAGCAGGAGCGGCTTGGTATCAATGGAAAGCCCTTTATGATTTATAAATTCAGATCCATGCGCCTTTGATGCAGAGGGAAAACGGTCCCCAGTGGGCAGATGAACAGGATCCAAGATGCACACACTTTGGCCAAATCCTTCGACGCACTCGGCTGGACGAACTTCCCCAGCTCTATAACATCCTGCGCGGCGACATGAGTTTCGTCGGCCCGCGGCCGGAGCGTGCTTATTTCTACAGAGAATTTGAGAAATATATTCCAGGCTTCTCCAACCGCCTGCTGGTCACACCGGGGCTGACCGGGTATGCGCAGGTAAACGGCGGATACTCACTGAAGCCGGAAGAAAAGATCATCTACGATATGGAATACATTGAACGCCAATCCATCGCCCTTGACATCAGATGCCTCTTAAAGACTGTACATATCGTTTTTTCTCATGAGGGAGCCAGGTGATATTGGTGCGTTAGGGTCCTTAAACCGGAACAAGAAACAAGTAAGAGAGATCGTGAAAAAATGAAACGTGACATCCTTTTCCTCTGCCAGTTTTTCTATCCAGAATATAACTCCTCCGCAACACTCCCTTTTGATACGGCCAGGCATTTGGCGCAGAGTGGATACTCCGTTGGTGCCTTGTGCGGGTACCCAAGGGAATATAACACCAGCGGCGAGGTTCCAGTTAGAGAAACGAAGGATGGCGTTTCCATTCGTCGGCTTCACTATATGCAGCTCAACCGACGCAGCAAGCTCGGCAGACTGATTAACTACTTTTCTTTTTTACACTTTCGGTTTTGCTCCATATTTTTTTGAAATTAAGGACTACCAAGCGGTCATTGTCTATTCGAATCCACCGGTGCTTCCCATTGCTGCAATTTTGGCCAATAGACTCTTTAAAACGAAAATCATTTTCGTGTCCTACGATGTCTATCCGGAAGTTGCCTACGCTTCGGGCAGCCTGAGAGAAGGCAGCACCGTTTCAAGCGTAATGCAGCGAATCAACAAAAGTCTCTTCCAACGCGCCGAATCCGTTGTTGCATTGACCGATGAGATGCGGGAATACCTTCTCAGCCATCGGCCTGAGCTTTCTGCGGATCGCGTTGTCACCATTTCCAATTGGGCGCATGAAGCAACAGCTGGCAGCAAATCCACAGCACGGGCTGAACTGGGATATACAAATGAGGACTTTATCGTTGCCTACTTTGGCAACATCGGTATCTGTCAGGATGAAACAGCCATGATTCAGGCAATGGATCAATTGGCGGATCACAAGAATATCAAATTTTTAATTGCCGGTCACGGAAACAAAATGCCATCAGTCCGACAGGTGGCAGAACGGCTTCCCAATGTCAGAATCTGCGATTTCCTCACCGGAGCTGCTTTTGAGCATGCGGTCGCTGCCAGTTCCTGCGGCATTGTCAGTCTCGAAAAGGGGCTGACCGGTATGTGTGCCCCCAGTAAATATTATAGCTATCTGCAGGGCGGTTTGCCAATTCTGGCTGTCGCGGAACAAAGCTCCTACTTATCAAAGGAAGCTTTGCGTTCTGAAATCGGGCTATGTTCAGATGTGGGAAATGGTGTGCAGCTCACCCAGAATATCTTGCAATTATATCAGAACCCGGAACTATGCAAAAAAATGTCAGACAATGAAGCGAGACTATACACGGAAAAGTATGCAAAGGGCATCGGTCTGAACAAGTATGCCACCTTGTTCAAGAACGTATTACGCACGGCCAACTAAGGAATTGCTTTTCATGAAATACCTATTCATTAACTCTGTCTATGGATTTGGAAGTACAGGCAGAATTATCGCAGATAAATGTGAACAGCTCAAAAACGAGGACCATGAATGTGCTGCCGCATATGGAAGAACATGTGCAGATAACGGCGCGGCACAATTGATTCGAATCGGCACGAAGCCGGATTATCTGTTTCACGCAGGAATTACGCGCTTATTCGATTTGAATGGATACGGCTCCAGAGCGGCAACACAGCGATTGCTTTCGCAAATCGAGCATTTTCAGCCAGATGTGATTTGGCTGCACAACCTGCATGGCTACTATTTAAATATTGAACTGCTCTTCAAATGGTTGAAGGAGCATTCTCAAATCAAAATCCTTTGGACGCTTCACGATTGCTGGGCATTTACCGGACACTGTGCTCATTTCAGCGCCGCCAAATGTGACCGCTGGAAATCCGGCTGCGGAGATTGTCCACAGCTGAAGGCATATCCCAAAACATATGGGGCGGATCACACGCAGAGGAACTACCGGCAGAAACAGGCGTGCTTTACTGGCCTTGCGAACCTTGACGATCATTGTTCCATCGGAGTGGTTGGCCCGGACAGTGAAGCAAAGCTTCTTAAAAAAGAGTACCCTGTTGAAGTAGTACACAATCAGATCGATAAAAGCCTGTTCAAGCCAACACCGAGTGATTTCGAGAACAATACGGATTGGACGGGAAAGCGGTTATTTTGGGTTTAGCCAGCGTTTGGGATAAGGAGAAAGGACTGCTCGATTTTTGCCGGCTGCGGGAAAAGCTGGACAGCCGGTTTGCAATCGTCTTGGTAGGCGTGACGGATAAGCAAAAAAGCAGGCTCTTGCCGGGCATCCTGGCCCTGCCCCGTACAGCCAATCCCAGAGAGTTGGCCGAAATATACAGTGCGGCAGACGTGTTCGTCAATCCTACGCACCAGGATACATACCCAACGGTAAACTTGGAAGCCAGAGCCTGCGGGACGCCAGTCATCACCTATGATGTCGGTGGCAGCCCTGAGAGTGCAGGCGGAAAGTACATTGTAAAAGAAAATGATATTGACGGGCTGGCAGAGCAAATTTACAAACTGACGGAACGAGAAGCGGTGGAGCTATCTGTATGATTATTTTGGGACCATTGTTCCCAGAGAAACGGGAACAGGAAATTATATCCGCATCAAAACGAGGCGTCTCCAATGCAGCGAATAACTTTCAATGGAATCTGATTAAGGGAATCCATGCGAATACAGATGAACCACTGATTGTTATCAATGCCCTGCCAGTTGGAACATGGCCTAAAACTTCAAAATCTTTCACCTGAAAGATACAGACTGGTCCTGTGAGGACATAGTCGGCCATGAGGTCGGCTGCTGGAATATCCCGCTCGTAAAACAATTCATGCGAATGAGGAAGGTACGGGCGTGGCTGAAGAAGTATCCGTGTGAATCGGAAGTTCTGATCTTCACAGCATATCTTCCGTTTTTGTGGGCTGTCAATAAACTGAATCCCGAATACAAAGTAACGGCAGTGATTACGGATATCCCCGAGTTTTATGATATGCACCGGGTTTCTTCATTCAGGAAACTCTTGCGGAGAATCCACTGCAAAATTGTTTATCACTTTATGGCAAGGGTAGATCGTTTCATTCTCCTGACGGAACAAATGGCTGCGCCTTTGCATGTAGGTGATCGCCCATACCTCGTGATCGAGGGAATGTGCGGAGATGTTGCAGATGAACCGCCGGTTTTAAAGCCTCAACCGTTTTCCATGCTATATACAGGACGGTTGAACCGGCGCTATGGCATTGAATTGCTCCTCCAGGCGATGAAGGAGTTACCGGATCTTGATATTGAATTGTGGCTGTGCGGCTCCGGTGAAATGGAGGAAGAAATTCGCACGTATGCTGCGCAGGATTCCCGTATTCGCTTCTTCGGTTTTTTACCACATGAGGAAGCGGTGCAGTTGCAGAAGCAAGCAACCGTGCTTGTCAATCCAAGAACCAATCAGGGCGAATACACGAAGTACAGCTTTCCTTCCAAGACTATGGAGTATATGGCATCGGGCCGTCCGGTCATGATGTTTCGTCTGGACGGGATACCCGGAGAGTATGATCCATTCTTAACTTATATTCCAGAGGAGAGCGCCATGCTTCCATTCGGAATACGGTGGAATCTCTCAGAGAATTAAGCCCATCAGAGCTGGATGCGATGGGCGCGAGAGGGAGAGATTTTGTACTGAAGAATAAAATCGAAATGTGCAAATGCACCGGGTCCTGGACTTCATTCATAAGGAGCAAAGCAACGCATGACAATTGTACCTCTGTTCCTGCTGACGCTCGGTGCGATCAATTGGGGATATGCATATCCGCTGGTGTTCCTGTTTGTAGCTCTGTTGCGGCAGCGAATGCTTGGCAGAGAAATCTATTTTAACTTCTTGTATGCGCCAGGCTTTTGGCTGCTGCTGTCTGCAGGCATGACGTATGCCCTGATTGGAATGCGGACGATCTCGGGTGTGTACCACCATGGAATTCTGCCAGTCGTCGCATTCGCAATCGGTTGGCTCATCGCTGAGGGAAGTTCTGATAAACAAATCCGAGATGGCATTTTGGCGCTGGCAGCCGGATTTGGAACTTACGCAACCTTGAATATGCTGGTCAACATTGGAAATAACCGATACCGTTTGATTGATTTCTGGACAGGTACATATCGAGCTGCAACGGGATCCGGCGCACTAAATACGCTGCCGATCTCAGTTACCCCCTATGCGGTGAAGTTCGAGAAAAGACTCCCGGTAAAGATCATGTTCCTTGCGTTGTTTTTTTGCCACAATTCAGTACATGTTCATGCTGGGAACACGAACACAATTTGCAATTCTTCTGCTGATTGTGATTCTTGCCGCACTGCAATTCGCATACAGCGAGCATGGTATTGCTGGAATTTTGAAATGTCTTGGAATCATGGTCGTTATCAGCCTGATTGCGTTTCTGTTCTACCATTTCAATGTATTGTCCATCAGGGATTATATCCTAAGTACAAATCTGGCGGCGCGCTATGAGCGGCGGGCATCCTTAGAGAATTCGGATTCTTTCCGCTTTCAAAGCTTTTGGATCGGACTGCGTGAATTGATTCAGTACCCGATGGGTGGCCGAGCCAGTCAGATATATCGCCACAACATGTGGTTGGATGTTGGCAGAGTTTCAGGAATTATTCCATTTTGCCTGTTGCTGATTTACTCCATTAAAAACTTCGCCAATGTGACGGTGATATGGAAAAACCCAAAAATCCTTCCGTCGCTGCGATACCTTCTTCTGTTCCTGTATATCGGCGCGTATGTCAATTGCTTTGTTGAACCAATTTGGGAAGGTGAATTGAACTTCTTCCTTGCTCTGTGCGTAGTGGATGGAATGGTCAGTGCAATGATGAGGAGATTAGAGAATGACCCCAATTCAGAAGAAAGTGTTCCAGATGCTTCAAATCTTCACGCAGATCTGTGATCGGTTGCAGTTGAAATACTTCTTAGTATGCGGCAGTGCGCTGGGGGCGGTTAAGTATGGTGGTTTTGTCCCTTGGGATGATGATGTCGATGTCGCGCTATTCCGCAATGATTATGAACGCTTCTGCAAAGGAAGCTCCGGCTTTGCTTCCAAAACAGTTTTTCTTTCAAAACTTTCAATCAGATCCTGCATTTCCTGCTATCTACAGCAAACTGAGGGATTCAGAAACGACTTGCATTGAGGAAAGCGTCGCGGCACTTCCAATCAACCATGGAATCAGCATTGACATTTTCCCCTGGATGGTTACCCGAAAGATAAAAAAAGAGCAGGAACGACTGGAGCGCAAGAAAGCCTGGTTTGTCAGAAAGCTATCTATTCCCTGTGTTCGTCCTGAGCGATGGAAAGAAGCAGTTGTGAATCCGCTGCGAGCTTTGGGCTTTGGTAAAAATACCGCACAAACTGCTGCGGCCTATACAGCATTGATCTCTGCATGGCCGGTAGAATCTTCGAATGTCATCGCAAACCACGGGAACTGGCAAGGACACTTGGAATACCACAGAAAAAGAAATATATGGCGATGGCAGCTACGGCATATTCGAGGGGCTTCCTGTCCGTCTTCCGGAAGACTGTGATGCGTATCTGAAGCAGAAGTATGGTGACTATCGGCAAGATCCACCGCCAGATAAGCAAAAGAAGCCATCACAAATACTTGAAATTAGATACCGAGCACCCATACACGGAATACTTTAGGATTTTTAGGGCATACGCCCTGAAGAATATAGCAAAATCAAAAAATAAAGGAAGGTCATGGAATGAAAAGAAAGACACCAGTCAAACTGATAGGCTATTTGTTATGCGTTGCACTTTTATGTGGTCTGTTGGCCGGATGCGGCAATGACAAAGTGCAGAAAGAACAGAATGATAATGCTTCTGCAGATACGATTCCAGAAGATGTAGTCGTTCATACAGGCTACGGTGATCTGCATTATCCGGATCGTTGGCAGGAGTATGTTACCATTCGCCAGGAGCAGAACGGAAACACGATTGCGGTTACCTTTGAAACCAAGAGTGGAGAAGAAACCTATGAATTGTTCAAGGTTTTAATTGGTAATGACAGCGGTGAGGTTGTTGGTAGCCTGACGGATGACACAGGAACCCAGCGAAATGTTTATCTGCATGTAGAGGAACTGCCTGCCGATTCTGGCTTGGAAGAGACAGAGCAGACCCGCTTCTACGCAATGCAGGAGGACTTAAATTATCTGATCGATAATTTAAAATAAATGTAAGGAGAAACTGACATGGCGAGAGGAACGATGAAAAGGTATCTGTCAATGTGCCTTGCTGTCGTCATGATGCTGACAACGCTACTACCTGTTGGAGCGTATGCGGCAGATGACTCGGCAATTGAGGATACCGCCACGAACTATGAAGAACCTGTTGCTTCTGAACTCGAGGATGTCTCCATTGAACTGGAAGACCAGGAATCGGAGCAGGCGGATGAGACATCTACCGTCACTGAGATTTCAGACTATGCGGCATTCCTTTCCTGCTTCAAGGTTCTGGAAGGCTATGCCAAGACCTATGCGGAAGAAAATGCCGGTGAGAATGCCAATGCGCTGATCATCAACTATATCCGTACAGGCGTGGAGCGGTACACCTCCGGCACTTGGGAAATGGTCTGCGGCAAGGAGAATACTGCCTTCACCGCCTACGTTTCCGAGCAGGATACCGCTAATAACACTTCGGCCTCTGCGCTGAAGAACATCAACAACTTCACATTGCCCAATGGCAATAAAGTTGACCTTGGCCATGTGTTTGGCGCAATGGATGTGGCCAATTACGCCAAGGTGCAGGGCATGACGGATGCTGTTGTTCAGGCTCGTGCCGACATGGGCAGTTGGGCCGGTGACATTACAGATCTGATGTACTGCGCCGAAAAACGTGGATATCACCGACAAGGTGGATACCACGGAGACTGACGTCGATACGCTTGCCGCCAACATTCGTGCAAGATACCTCGGTGTAGATTACGGCACGCTCAACAGTGTGGATCACTCCTTCACTGATACGGACCTCTATGGCGACATGGATGCGTTCTATCTCACAACGGAGATGAACCGCGGCGGTGTGGCGTTGAGCACGATCATTGAGAACTACTTCACCGCAGGGCTTACAGATGCAAGCCGCGCTTCCTACTTTCTGACCAACCGCCTGGGCGGCATGGTCACCAAGGACGGTATCCGGAGCAAGGTTATGAGTACCTATACCGGGAATACCCTGATCGGTGCGCTGGAGAGCTCCTATTCTCTGACCGATCTTTCCAACTATGAAACGCTGCGTAAGGCGTGCTGCTACGCTTTTGCAGATTATCTCTTTGACCTTGCGGGTGATCCGAACGGTACCGACCCGGTCGACCCCTGATCCGGATCCCGAACCCGACCCGGAGCCGGATGATGCATACTACTCTGTGTTCTCTTCGGATACGACGACGGTCGCTCCCGGCGTGACGCAGACGATCAACTATGCGCTGACCAAGGACGACAAGCAGATCGTTTACTACATTGCGACCGCTGATATTTCCCGCGATGATGTGAGCATCCACGCCAATTATCATGCCAACGATCCGAGCCAGGGCTGGGCCATGTCCCGCGTATCCGACCAGATGACTGCGGCCCAGAAGCGCCACTCCGATCCGGCCGACACGGCGAACTATGTGGAACACTACAATGCGGTCATCGGTGTCAATGCAGACTTTTTACAACATGACCACCGGCCCCCCAGCGGTGCTTTTGGTCATGGAGGGTGTCGAATACCACAGCGGCGCATCGGCGAACTTCTTTGCGATTCTGAAGGATGGAACCGCCATGATCGGCAGCTCCAGCGATTACGCAGCCTATAAAGACCAAATCCAAGAGGCTGTCGGCGGCAGCGTTTATCTGGTCAAGGATGGAAAGTCCGTCGTGACCAGCGCAGCAGACTATTATAACAGCCGTCATTCCCGCACCTGTGTGGGTATCACCGCTGAGGGCAAGGTTGTCTTGATGGTGCTGGACGGTCGTCAGGAACCCTTCTCCGCCGGCGGCAGTGCTGAAGAACTGGCACAGATCATGCTGGACGCAGGCTGTGTGACCGCAATCAATCTGGACGGTGGCGGTTCCACTACCTTCGTAGCGAAGCAGGAAGGCAGCAATACGCTCACGGTCGTGAACCGTCCTTCGGATGGTTATGAGCGTTCCGTTAGTTCATCTCTGATGGTGGTCTCCACAGCCCCTGTCTCTACGGAGTTTGATCATGCCCTGATCACCTCCGCCTACGATTACCTGACGAGCGGTGCCACAGTCCGCATGGTCGCTTCCGGTGTCAGTGTGTCCGGCAGCGCGGCGGAACTCCCTGCCGATATCACATGGAAGTCCGCGGATGAAACCATCGGTACCGTTTCTGAAGATGGTGTTTTCACCGCCGTCAAGAAGGGCAGCGTGGAAATTCAGCTCCTGTCTGGTGACACGGTGATCGGCAGCAAGACGCTTACCGTGGTCGAACCGAATGGCCTGAAATTCTCCAAAACGAGCATCAACGCCATTTACGGAGACTCGGTGCGCCTTCCTCTGATTGCAACCTATAACGAGAATCCCGTCGCTGTGTGCGCAGGCGATATCACATTTGAACTGAGCAACAGCGCAGCAGGTACCGTTGAAGCTGCGAACAACGGCTTTGCCTTTACCGGCAGTGAGGCGTCCAGTCTGCGCAATGTGACCATCACGGCCATGATTACGCGGGACTACTCTATCAGTGCCACGATCAAGGTCGCTATGTACAGTGCCAATCAGGCGATTTTCGACTTTGACAACGCCACGAGCGGCGACAGAACCTTCGCATGGACGAGAGATGTCTCCAATGCGGAATATCTCCCCGGCGGCGACGGCGAGACAGACCGCTATCATGTGATCGATCCCAGCCAGCCCATGAATGTCACCTATGTCTTCGGACTGGATATGATGACGATTAAGGTGCCTGAAAAACTGGAGCCTCTTCTGTCCATGGTTGCTGGCGGCGATATTTCCGGCATTACAGCTTGGGATCTGCTGCTCCAGCTGGCGGAGCGCGTCAGTTCGAAGACCGAGGTAACGGTGAAGTTCCAGTTTGACCAGAATGTCACTGTGGACATTTCCAACCTGACGGTGTCGAATGATTATTTCCGCCTGACATCCGCATCTTTGGACGAAAACAATCTGCTTACTGTGAAGTGCAACTTCATCAAGCAGAGCCAGGCCATCGATCCCGATACGGCCAACCCCATCTGCATCCTCAGCGGCGTGCAGCTGTCCGCCAAGGGCGGCGCACAGTGGGATGATAATCAGTGCCTGAGCATTGAGAACTCCGGTTCGGTTGGCTACGACATCTATCTGGGCGCAAACGCGCTCTACAACATGGCGAAGCAGACCTCCTTCCAGGAGCAGTATGGGATCTATCCCTATGAGGAGCCGGAGAATACCACGCACCCCTGCGGCGGCCATTTCTACTGCGAATCGTATCAGGAGTTCACGGATCGTTTCATCCTGGACAACGGCTCCTGGTCCGGCTGGAAAACGGTCAACGGTACATCCTATTACTTCGTCGAGAACAACGCCTTGAAGGGAATCCACAAGGTTCCTGGCCTCAACGATGAGAGCAACGAGTATTTCTATCAGTTCAATGAGACAACCGGTGCTTGTGAAGGCAAGGTCACTGGGCTGATTGAAGTCGATGGTGCATGGTATTACGCCATCAACGGCGTGGCCAAGTCCGGTTGGTGGAACCTGACGGATGCAGATGGCAACAACGGTTATTACTACTTTGACCCTGAGACTTTCCAGGGACTGAATGGTGAAAACAGCAGCTTCTTCCCCAATGTGACCTATCAATTTGAAAACGGCAAGTTGGTGAATGGTGCATGGCTGGCCACTGACCACGGTAAGCGCTACTATTATGGCCCCGGCTTTGTTCAGGGCAAGTGGTACACCATTGAAGGTAATCTGTATTTCTTCAATCAGGACGGTTATCGCTATGAAGGCCTCCGGTATGTAAAACTGCGCGACAACCATGATGACCCGATTTATTGGTACGACTTTGGAGAAGATGGTATCTGCCATGGCGTATATCAGCACACGGGGGCTCTTCTATCTTAACGGAAATACTTATTATACCATCAACGGCATGGTCTGCAATGGCCTGTATCTGGCGGAAGACGGATACTACTATTATTTCGGAAGCGTAGACTACACGGCAGTGAAGAACACCCGTCATCGGGTTTCCTACCCCAATGATACTGGCTTTGCACCGGCATTCTACAGCTTTGATGAAGATGGCCGCATGATCATTGATACGCCCGATCCTTCAAAGGATGGCATCGTAAATGAAGACGGCGAACTGTATTACTATGTCAACGGCGTTCGCTTCTACGCTGGCCTGATTCAGATTGACGGCGATTACTACTATGTAAACAGCTCCTGCAAGGTAGTCACCAACCAACGCTACTGGGTGTCCAAAACCAATGACCTGTTGCCTGCTGGTTTCTACAACTTCGATGTAGACGGCAAAATGACAGATGCACCCATTCCGACACCTGACCCCGATCCGGATCCCAATCCTGATCCCGAGGTGAAGAACGGCATCGTCAACGAGGATGGCGAACTGTATTACTATGTCAATGGTGTCAAGACCTACGCTGGCCTGATTCAGATCGACGGCGATTATTACTATGTGAACAGCTACTGCAAGGTCATCACCAATCAGCGTTACTGGGTGTCTAAGACCAATGATCTGCTGACCGCTGGGTTCTACAACTTTGGTGCAGACGGCAAGATGACCGATGCACCCATTCCGACACCTGACCCCGATCCGGATCCAAATCCTGATCCCGAAGTGAAGAACGGCATCGTCAGCGAGGACGGCGAGCTGTATTACTATGTCAATGGTGTCAAGACCTACGCTGGCCTGATTCAGATCGACGGCGATTATTACTATGTGAACAGCTACTGCAAGGTTATCACCAATCAGCGCTACTGGGTGTCTAAGACCAATGATCTGCTCCCCGCTGCATTCTACAACTTTGACGCGGAAGGCAAGATGACGGATGCGCCTATTCCGACGCCCGACCCCAATCCGGATCCTGATCCCGAGGCGAAGAACGGCATCGTCAGTGAGGACGGCGAGTTGTATTACTATGTGGACGGTGTCAAGACCTATGCGGGCCTGATCCTGATCGACGGCGACTATTACTATGTGAACAGCTACTGCAACAAATGAAAATGGTATGCCGTACTGATCCTTTCGGTATTGCATACTGCTATCGGCGTATGCAGTGTGAAAGTCTTTGCTTTTCTGGAAAGCGGTGACATAGGAAACATGAGCCTGTTTGGCGGTGTGTTTTTTATGCCGGCAGCCTACTGGCTGGGAGCCAAGCTTACCAAGCGGCCTTACTGCAAAGTGTGCGATGTGTTTACTCCGTGTATGCTTTTACACTGATGTGTGCTCGGGTCAACTGCATCGTCGCTGGATGCTGCTCCGGCTTAGTTATACCGGGAACGCATTTTCACTTTCCAACAAGGGAACTCGAGATTCTCTATTACATTGTGATGCTGATTCTGCTCATTCCCAGAGCAAAAAAGAGCAAGATCCCCGGCAGTATTTACCCACTATATATGGCATCCTACGGAGCATTCCGCTTTATTGATGAATTCTTCCGAACGTCCTCTACGGGGATGCTGTTCCACCTCTCTCATGTCTGGGCGGCCATCGCATTTGCGGCGGGACTCAGCATTTACATAGAAATAAACGCCAGAAATCATCAAAGAAAGAAGGTAATGAAATGAAAAGCACATTGAAGCGATTCCTTTCGCTTGTGCTCTGCATGTGCATGGTCATGGCACTGCTTCCAAATGTGACCATGACAGCGTTTGCAGCAACCAGTGGAACTGTGACAGGTTTAGCCGATGAGAATATTGGTCTGAGCTTCTCCGGTGATGCGGACGGTGATATATGGACTGCTAACGGCACAAGTATAACAGGTTCGGTTACTGGTACTGCTGGAACATGCAGCGACTCGCACTATAACTCTACACTGACAATTACAAACAAAAAAGGCGACGACGGCAACCCTTTCCTTTGACTATACCATTGAACAGAATAGTGGAACGATTCAGGTGGATGGTACTGTGGTTTCTTCGGGTGCCAGCTTCACCAAGGAACTGGCGGCTGACGAGACCGTTAAAGTATACATTAAATCTGGCAGCACCACTGCTGCCACGAAAATCACCCTTACCAATGTGGTTCTGGTAAGCGATGTTAATGCAACTACGACTTTCCTGCCTGCTGAAAACGGTACTTATACAGTAGACGGGAAACTCATTACCGAGGAATACAGCAACACGCAAAGCTCCATGACTGCCTATCAGGTAGTAGCGACCCCGGCGGATGGTTATCAGTTCATGGGTTGGTATGATGTTTCTAACGAAAAATATATCAACACATCTGCAAAGGCTGCGCTGAACATTGAAAGCGACTGCACCATCACAGCGCGGTTCGCAAGTAAAACGGCGGCCCTGTTTGAAACCGGAGGCCAGCGGTTTGACGATCTGGGCGATGCGGTTTCCTATGCACAGGCAAACAGCCAGTCCAAGATCACCTTGGCTACTGATGGCTCCATCAGCGGTACCTATACCATTCCGGCTGGAATTACACTTCTGATTCCGTTTGATGAGGCGGGAACGCTGTATACGGATGCCCCTGCAGCAATTCGCACGGCCCCGGCTTCAAAACCATTCCGCACGCTGACGATAAGCGAGGGTAGTTCCATTACTGTTAATGGCGCTATCAGCTTGGGCGGCAGATACTATGCTGCTGGCGGTAGCGAGCAAGGACGTCCTGTGGGAGACTATGGCTATATTAAAATGGCGGATAATAGTTCCATCACAGTCAAGAATGGCGGCAGCCTCTATGCATGGGGGTTTGTCTCCGGAAGTGGCTCTATTCTGGCGGAATCTGGTGCAACCGTGTATGAATTCTACCAGATCGCAGACTTCCGTGGCGGCAATGCTTCTTCTACAATAGCCAACGGCGGCAAAAAGGTGTTTCCATTTTCACAGTATTTCGTACAAAACATTGAAGTCCCTTTGACTCTAAATGCCGGGGCTAATGAACAGGTTTACAGCGGCGTTTACGCAATGAGCAGTACTTATACTACGGCAATCAGCTTTATTGGTGACACGGGTATGTTCAAAGTGGAATCAGGAAGCTTTACTAAAGATTACGATGAAAAAGACGGATCGCCTTGTGTTCACGATAAATGGCGAAGCAGCGCTGAACACGTTGGCACTAACGCTTGCAGGAATGAGTGTTAACTCTGCAAGCTATGTATTGCCAATCACTAATAATATTACCATCAATATTCAGTCTGGAAATGTGATAATCAATCAGGATGCGGCTCTGCTGGCAGGCGTTGAGGTCAATATTGCCGAGGGTGCTGGCCTGACGGTTGCAAACGGAAAGAACATCTATTTCTATGACAGCGACGAATGGAGCTCCCGACAACTTCGTCTGGGGTCCCTGCAAGTTTTAAGTCCGTGGCCTATGCGCCTGGTAAGGCATACAACCGCTCCAATAACGACTTGGTTGATGCGAAGATGGATGTGAACGGCAGCGTAACGGCTATTGGCGCCATCTACACCACCGCAGGCGGCGCGGACATCTGCTCCAGCGGCGGCACCGGCAAGTACATTCAGCAGGGCGCACCCGGCACGGCGACCGCAACCTATTAGTATAATGCAAATGGCCATAGTGCGGTGACGATCTGCATTACCCCCGCCAAGCTACACAATGCTGACGGCACCTACACCGAGACGAAGACCGCCAAGGCTGGCGATACCATTAACTATGTCAATGGCGTTTGGGGGCGAAGAGCCCACGGAGCTGACGGTTACCTTTGAAGCCAACGGAAGCACCGAGTATCCGGTCGAAGGCACGATGGCCCCACAGACCGTAACCGCAAAGAAGGATACGGCCCTGAATGTAAACACCTTCACCCGTGAAGGCTTCAATTTCAACGGCTGGAATACGGCGGCTGATGGTAGTGGTGACTCCTATGCGGATGGTGCGACCGTTAATCTGACGGCGGATACCACCCTCTACGCCCAGTGGGAGGACAACCATTCTCTCACCAAGGTGATCAACAAGAAGGACGCCACCTGCACCGAGGATGGCTACACCGGTGATACAGTCTGTGCCATCTGCGGCAAGGAAATCACCAAGGGCGAAACTATTCAGGCTAAGGGCCATACCGAGGTCATTGACGCAAGGGTCGAGCCGACCTGCACCAAATCCGGCAAGACTGAGGGTAAGCACTGCTCCGTCTGCAACGAGATTCTCGTTGCGCAGGAAGTGATTCCCGCGACCGGCCACACCGAGAAGACCGTTGCGGGCAAGCCTGCGACCTGCACCGAAACGGGTCTGACGGATGGCATCAGCTGCTCTGTCTGCGGAACGGTGATCAAAGCCCAGGAAGAGATCCCGCCAAGGGCCACAGCTGGGATGAGGGCAAGATCACGACCTCTCCCACCTGTGAGAACGCCGGCGTTAGGACCTACACCTGCACAGTTTGCAATGCAACCAAGACCGAAGCAATCGACGCGACTGGACATACTCCGATTGAAGTTGCGGAACAGCCCGCTACCTGCACCGAGGCTGGACATAAAGCCGGTACGAAGTGCTCCGTTTGTGCGGCAATCCTCTCCGGTATGGAAGAAATCCCTGCGACCGGCCATACCGAAGTCGTTGACGCGGCTGTTGCGGCTACCTGCACCAAGACTGGTCTGACCGAAGGCAAGCACTGCTCCGTCTGCAATACTGTACTCGTTGCACAGGAAGTGATCCCCGCCAAGGGACATACCGAGGTCATTGATCCGGCAGTTGAGCCGACCTGCACGACGCCCGGCAAGACTGAGGGCAAGCACTGCTCTGTGTGCAATGAAGTCCTCGTTGCACAGACTGAGATCCCTGCCAAGGGCCATACCGAAGTGATTGATGCGGCAAAGGCCCCAACCTGCACCGAACCTGGCCTGACCGAAGGCAAGCACTGTGATGTCTGCAAGGAAGTCCTTGTTGAGCAGGAAGTAATCCCGGCTGCCGGCCACAAGCCGGAGGTTCGCAATGCGGTCGAAGCAACGCTTACGACGCCCGGTTACACCGGCGACACCTATTGCTCTGTCTGCAATGAGTGGCTGGAAAGGGGCAAGGAAATTCCCAAGACCGGCGCACACATCACTTGGATGATTGATGGCACGGTCGCAGCCGAGGAAGATTATCTGAAGGGCACCATGCCTTCCTTCAAGGGCAGCACGGATAAGGCTCCTGACGAGAACTACCGCTACACCTTCACCGGCTGGAGCCCGGAGGTCGTTGTTGCTGAGGAAGATGCTACTTATACGGCGCAGTACTCTGCGACCGCCCGTGTGTTCTACACCATTACCTTCAATGCCAATGGCGGCGAAGGCAGTATGGAGCCTCAGCGCTTTGAAGTCGGTGTGGACACTGCCTTGAATACCAACGCCTTCACCCGTGAGGGCTACAAGTTCATCGGCTGGAACACCGCCGCCGATGGCAGCGGCGCTACCTATGCCGATGAGGGCGCAATTCTTGAACTGACTGGAGATATGACGCTGTATGCACAGTGGCAGTTCTGGAACGGCTGGTCTACGGATGTAAGCGGCAAGCAGTACTACAAGGACGGCGAACTGCAGAAGACCGGCTGGACGGTCATTGACGGCAATACCTACTATCTGGACACCGACACCGGATATGCGGCTACCGGAATCACGACGCTGGTTCCCGATGGAGCAACGGAAGAAGCACGCTGCGTCTTTGACGCGGAAGGCGTATTCCAGAGCGACATTACCGGCGTTTACAGCGTCGGAGAGGACACCTATTGGCTCAACAGCGGCATCATCGAAGAGGAAGCCGGTCTGAAGCGCGTTGTCAAGGAGGACGGCGAGGTCAACTATTATTACTTCGCGGTTCAGAAGAATTTGGAGGAGCGTGAGGGCCTGACCCTCTCGGCTGCAGTAAAGAGTACTGTGCTGAACGGCAAGGATTGCTGGCTCCATAAGACCAATGGCCTTGCGCTTCCGGAGTGGGGCTACTACTTCGATGAGAACGGCATCATTCTGCACGACGAGGACACCAGCAAGAACGGGATCCTGAAGGATGGCGAAGACCTCTTCTACTATGTCGACGGCATCAAGGCTCCTGCAGGCATGATCAAGATCGGTGACGATTACTACTATGCCAACAGCAAGGGCCAGCTGATCGTGAACCAGACCTACTACTGCTCCAGAATGAACGGCCTGATGGAGGAAGGAACCTATGCCTTTGACGCAGAGGGCAAGCTCATTCAGGGCGCAACGGACAAGAATGGCATCGTAAAGGACGATGACGGCGTACTTCGTTACTATGTCAACGGCAAGGTAACCTATGTTGGCCTGATTGAAATTGACGGTGACTTCTATTATGTCCGCAGCAACGGCGAGGTCGTGACCGATTGCGTATATTGGATCACTTGGACGCACGGCCTGAAGGAAGCCGGTTACTACACGTTCGATGAAAACGGAAAGCTGACCGGTACTCCGAAGAATGGTATCGTCGAGGAAGATGGCGTTCTGCATTACTACGTCAATGGAAAACTGACCTATGCGGGCCTCATCAAAATTGGCGATGATTATTACTATGTGAATTCCAAGTGTGAAGTGGTACGCGATTGCGATTACTACATTACCTGGACACATGATCTGCTGCCGCAGGGCAAATATCACTTCGACGCAGATGGCAAGCTGACCGGTGAGGTCGCACCTCTGAAGAATGGAATCTATGAGGAAGATGGAAGCCTGTACTTCTATCGGAACGGCGAACGTGCTTATGCCGGTCTGATCCAGATCGATGGCGACTACTACTATGTGCGTTCCACCTGCGAGGTCGTCCATGACCGCAGCTACTATGTGTACTGGACGCACGGCCTGATGCCAGAGGGATATTACAACTTTGACAGTGCTGGACGGATGATTCTGGACAGCGAAACCGAGTAAATACACTGGAACCGCCGGGGCGCACCTTGGCGCCTCGGCGGTTCTCATTTATCACACAACATCGGAGATGAGAAGAATGAAAGTGCTGTTTGTCAATTTGGTATATGGAGCCGGAAGCACTGGAAAAATCATCGCTGATATCATGAATCTGCTGAAAAAGTATGGCAATGATGTAAAGGCTTTATATGGAACGGGAGCATGCTCCGACAATGCGGATGCAGTGAAAGTGTCCGGAGATCTCGGCTTTTACTTTCACAACGCAGTATCACGATTTACAGACCATGCGGGGTTATATTCCTGGGCGGCGACCAGAAAGATGATTCGAGAGATCAGAGCGTTTCAGCCTGATCTGATCCATCTGCACACGCTGCACGGCTTCTATGTGAATTACGAGATGCTGTTCCGCTTTTTGAAGGAAGCAAATATCCCCGTCGTTTGGACTTTGCATGATTGCTGGACTTTTACCGGACATTGCACACATTTCTCGCAAGTCAAGTGTATGCAATGGCAGACGGAGTGCCGGGACTGCGAATTGCTGTACCGGTATCCGCAATGCTATTGGAAGGGCGATGTAAGGCGCAACTTCCTTCGCAAGAAGGCTGCCTTTACCGGTGTAAAAAATCTGACCATTACAACGCCCTCGCAGTGGCTTGCGGATCAGGTTTCCCGGTCGTTCCTACAGAATTATCCGAGAACTGTTATCCCCAACGGAATCGACCGCATGATCTTCTCCCCACAGCCCAGCGGCTTGCGTGAAAAGTATCATCTGGAAGATAAGAAAATCGTCCTCGGGGTAGCAAATGCATGGAATGCACGCAAGGGATTGCCAGACTTGCTGACGCTTGCTGACCGCCTCGGTTCTGACTATCAGTTGGTTTTGATTGGCCTGATTGAGAAGCAACTGCCGGATATTCCTTCCAATGTGCTGGGGCTTTTACGCACGGCAAATCAAACAGAGTTGGCACAGTGGTACTCCGCTGCAGATGTGTTTGTGAACCCTACCTATGAGGAAACCTTTGGCCTGACTACGGTAGAGGCCCAGGCGTGTGGAACGCCAGTGGTGGTGTATGAGACAGACGGTTGTCCTGAAACGGTAGCACCGGGAAATGGACGCTTGATTTCGCAGGGCGATATGCAGGCATTGGAGAATGCCGTGAGAGACGTGGCAGGCAGCAACTGGCGTGCGGATCCTAAGAAAATGGCGCGTTTTGACAAAGATGCGGTATATCAGGGCTATGTCGAACTCTATGAAAATGTTTTGTCTACTTTGAAAAAGGGCGTGTGATGGCTAATGAGAATTCTTTTTTGCAGTAATTACTTTACGCATCATCAAATTCCCCTATCCGATGCCCTCTATGCATTGACAAATCACAACTATTGCTTCGTGGCGCATAAAGAGATGGATGTAGAGCGAAAGAACCTCGGGTGGGGAAATGATTTGGCGCGTCCATATACCTGTTCGGCATCAGATCAGGATATTCAGAAGCAGTTAAGTAATCTGGATGTTTTGATAGTCGGCTCCTTTCCGGAGCGCCAGACAAAGGAATATGGCAAGAAGGCCAAATTGTTTTTCCGATATTCCGAGCGAATCTTAAAAACAGGAAATTCGCTTCTCAAATATCCAAAACGATTTTTCCACTGGCATGTTTGCAATCCGCCGTGGCGAAAGGCATATATGCTCTGCGCCAGCGCCTATACCGCGGGGGATTATGCCAAATTCGGCCTTTTCCATGATCGGTGCTACAAATGGGGATACTTTCCGGAGACGATACGGTATCTCAGCATTGATGACTTGATTGACCACAAAGCAAAAACAACCATTTTGTGGTGTGGACGCTTTCTGGACTGGAAGCATCCGGACGATGTGATTGAGGTCGCAAAGAGGCTCCATGAGGCAGGATGCTGCTTTAAAATCGAGATGATCGGTACCGGTGAGATGGAGCAGCAGCTCAAGCGACAGGCTTCGGAAGCTGGACTTCTGGGTGAAAATGTACGGTTCCTTGGTGCTATGTCTCCGGAAGCCGTGCGTCGTCATATGGAAAGCGCAAGCATCTGCTTATTCACAAGTGACCGCCAAGAGGGCTGGGGGGCTGTGTTAAACGAGGCCATGAACAGCGGCTGTGCGGTGGTTGCCAGCGACGCAGCCGGGGCAACCCCTTACCTTGTAAATGACGGCGTGAATGGAAGCGTTTATCACTCCGGCAATATTCAGGAGCTTTATGAAAAGGTACGACGGCTTCTTGAAAATACGACTATGCAGTATAGCTTTGGAAAAGCGGCGTACCAGACAATCACAGAATTGTGGAATGCGGAGGTTGCCGCAAAGCGATTTTTGCAGCTATCGCAGGCTCTTTTTGAACGGTACAGACGCTTCCGGCTTGTTTGCGAACGGTCCATGCAGCCCTGCAAAGCCGCTGCGGGAGGACTGGTATCAAAGATGAAGTTAAAGACTATCAAAAAGCGAATTGTGATTTATCTTGTCAATCATACTTTGGCTGGGACCAGGTTCTTCTCTGAAAAAAGGAATCTTCTCCGTTCCATCGGCTATGAGATCGGAGAAAATACCAAAATTGTCGGGCCAATTTATAATACAGGGACGCTTTGCATTGGCGCAAATTGTTGGATCGGATGCAACCTCATTGTCCATGGGAACAGGACAGTAACGATTGGAGATAACTGCGATATTGCTCCGGATGTTTACCTTCCTGACAGGTGGACACCAGATGGGCGACCACAAAAGGCGGGCTGGGAAAGGTGAATCCTATCATATTGCAGTAGGTAGCGGCGTGTGGATCGGTGGTCGAGTTGCCCTCCTATTGAATACAAGCATCGGAGATGGAAGCATGATTGCGGCCTGTGCCTGTGTTTCCACGGATGTGCCGGCGGATACGCTGGTGGCCGGTGCTCCAGCTAAAGTGGTGAAGGAGTTTGAAGATTTTGCTGCAGTCGCTCAGAAAGAATAAGGTCGTTAAAAATGCCGGATGGATTATCGGCGGCAAAGTGGCGAACAAGCTGCTGGCCTTTGTCGTTGGTATTTTTGCGGCGCGCTATCTTGGCCCAAGCAATTACGGCCTGATCAATTACGCGGCGGCATATGCGACATTCTTTGCCTCGCTCTGTACGCTTGGCATCAACAGTGTGATCGTCAAGAACTTTGTGGATCATCCAGATCAGCAGGGCGAAACGATAGGAACGACCCTGTTGCTGCGGGCTATCTCAAGCCTGCTGTCTGCGCTGGCAATCATCGGTATTGTCAGTATCGTGGACAGAGGAGAACGTCTCACCGTTGTGGTTGTGGCGCTGTACAGCATTGGCCTTGTTTTTCAGGTGTTTGATACCCTCAACTACTGGTTTCAGGCCAGGCTCCAGTCCAAGTATTCCGCCATTGCCGAACTCGTCTCGTATGCGGCAATGTCTGTGTACAAAATCATTTTGCTCGCACTTGGGAAAAGCGTGGAATGGTTCGCCGTTGCAAGTGCATTGGACTACATCGTACTCGCGGTGTTTTTGCTGATCGCTTATTTCAAAAATGGCGGTACAAGATTTCAGCACTCCCTGAAAAAGGCAAAGGAGCTTCTGCAAAGCAGCAGTAGCTTTATCATAGCCGGGCTGATGGTCTCCATCTATGCCTGCACGGACAAGCTGATGCTCAAGCAGATGCTTGGCGCAGATGCCGTTGGACATTATTCCCTTGCTTCGACGGTCAGCGTTTCATGGGCCTTTATTCTCTCTGCAATCATTGACTCCCTTTATCCGGAGATCGTGCAGAGCTTTCAGAAAGATCGCCTGCGCTATGAACGGAAGAACCGGCAGCTCTACGCAATTGTTTTTTATGTATCCCTGTTTGTATCCGCAATGATCTGCCTTGTTGCAAAGCCATTTATTTTGATTCTCTATGGAGAAACCTATTTACCGGCAGTCGGACCTCTGCGCATCGTGGTCTGGTACACGGCGTTTTCCTATCTCGGTGTTGCCAGAAACGCATGGATGGTATGTGAAAACAGGCAAAAATATCTAAAATACCTGTATGTCAGTGCGGCTGCACTTAATGTTGTGCTGAACCTTGTGCTGATACCGTCGTGGGGAGCGTCCGGGGCTGCTGCGGCCTCGTTGATCACCCAGGCTTCGACAACGATTTTGCTTCCTGCGCTGATTCGTCCGCTGCGTCAAAACACAAGACTCATGCTGGATGCCGTACTTTTTGCGCGGCGTACTGCCTGAAAAACAAAGAAATCATACAAAGGAGTAAGACCAGATGATATCGTTCAAAGATAAAATACTGCTCATTACCGGTGGGACAGGCTCCTTTGGCAACGCTGTGCTGCGCCGCTTCCTGACCACCGACATTGCAGAGATTCGCATTCTCTCACGGGATGAGAAGAAGCAGGATGACATGCGGCACACCTATCAGGAGCTGTATCCGCAGCACGCGGAGAAAATCAAGTTCTACATAGGTGATGTGCGGGATTACAATTCCATTCTGAATGCGTTCCGCGGTGTGGACTATGTATTTCATGCCGCTGCCTTGAAGCAGGTACCCTCCTGCGAGTTTTATCCCATGGAGGCAGTCAAAACCAATGTGGCTGGTTCCGACAATGTGATTTCCGCCTGTGTGGCAAACCATGTGAAGAAGGCTATCTTCCTGTCAACGGACAAGGCGGCCTATCCCATCAACGCTATGGGCATGACGAAGGCTGTCATGGAGAAGAATGTGATTGCCCGTTCCAGACAGATGCTGCCTGGGGATCCGGTTCTGTGTTTGACGCGGTACGGCAACGTCATGGCCTCCCGTGGCTCGGTCATTCCGCTGTTCTGCGACCGAATCGACGAGGGAAAGCCTCTGACGATTACGAATCCCAATATGACCCGTTTTATGATGACGCTCAGCGATGCCGTAGACCTTGTGCTTTATGCCTTTGAGCATGGCGAACAGGGTGACCTGTTCGTGCAGAAGGCCCCTGCCGCAACCATCGAGACGCTGGCACAGGCTGTGTTGGAGCTGAAGCACTCCAACCTTGGCACGACGATCATCGGAACGCGCCATGGTGAAAAGCTCTTCGAGGTGCTGGTCACTGCAGAGGAAATGATGCGGGCGGAAGACCTGCCCGGCTTCTTCCGCATTCCGGCAGATAATCGAGATCTGAACTATGACAACTATTTCAGCAAGGGAAATCCGGAGTTCGGTAAAAATCGAGCAGTATACCTCTCACAATACGCACCGGCTGAATGTGGAGGAAATGAAGCAGCTTCTTCTGAAGCTGAAGCTGTTCGGAGGAACTGCTGATGAATGTACTAATCACCGGCGCAAATGGATTTGTCAGGGAAAAAATCTGACGCAGCGTCTTTCTACCATCAAGGATCGCAGAGACAGGACTCGGCCCGCACTGCAAATAGAGGAAATCCTTTTATGTACGAGGGATACTTCAGCAGAAACCTTGGCGGACTACTGCAAAAAGCGGATTTCGTGATCCACCTGGCTGGTGTGAACCGGCCCCAGGATCGGGAGAATTTGCAGCCGGAAACACGGACTTCACCCGTACCCTGTTGGAGATGCTTCGGAAAAGCGGTAACCGGTGCCCGGTGCTGCTCTCCTCCTCCATTCAGGCCAGCCTGGTCGGACGGTATGCCGGAAGTCCCTACGGACAGTCCAAAAAAGCGGCGGAGGAGCTGCTCCTCGTTTACGGCGAGGAAACCGGCGCAGCCAGGATGATCTATCGTCTGCCGAACCTGTTCGGCAAGTGGTGCCGCCCCAACTACAACTCCGCAGTGGCGACGTTCTGCCATCATATCGCAAGGGAGGAGCCTATCACCGTTTCAGATCCGGCAGTCGAATTGGAACTGGTCTACATTGACGACCTGATCGACGAGATCCTGAATGCCATGGAGGGCCATCCCCACCGGACGGAAGGAGCATATTGCAGCGTTCCGGTCAGCCACCGCGTGACGCTGGGTAAGATCGTTCGACTGCTCCAGACCTTCCACGACCAGCCGCAGACACTGCTGCTCCCGGAGATTCCGGAAGGCAGCTTTGAGAAGAAGCTCTACAGCACCTATCTTTCCTACCTGCCGCCGGAAAAAATCGCATTCCCGATGAAGATGAATGTAGACGAGCGCGGTAGCTTCACAGAACTGCTGAAAACTGCCTCCTGCGGTCAGGTCTCTGTGAACATTTCAAAGCCCGGTATCACCAAGGGGCAGCACTGGCACAACAGCAAGTGGGAATTCTTCATGGTCGTGGCCGGACACGGGCTGATCCAGGAACGCCAAATCGGCTCCGATGAAAAGATCGAATTCGAGGTCAGCGGTGACCGAATCCAGGCTGTCCATATGCTGCCGGGCTATACCCACAACATTATCAATCTGAGTGAGACGGAAAATCTGGTGACAGTCATGTGGGCCAACGAGCAGTTTGATTCCAACCACCCGGATACCTACTTTGAGGAGGTGTAGCAATGGGAAAGCTGAAGCTGATGACAATCATCGGCACGCGGCCGGAGATCATCCGGCTGTCCGCGACAATAAAGTGCTGCGACCGGTACTTTGAGCAGATTCTGGTCCACACCGGTCAGAACTACGACTACACTCTCAATCAGGTGTTTTTTGATGACCTTGGCCTCCGGGCACCGGACTATTATCTGGATGCCGTAGGCGACGACCTCGGGGCCACCATTGGGAATATCATTGAGAAATCCTACAAGCTGATGGTACAGCTGAAGCCGGACGCAGTGCTGGTCTTGGGCGACACCAACTCCTGCCTTTCTGTGATTGGCGCCAAGCGGCTGCACATTCCGATTTTCCATATGGAGGCGGGAAACCGCTGCAAGGATGAGTGCCTGCCGGAGGAGACGAACCGCCGCATCGTAGACATCATCAGCGACGTCAATCTCTGCTATTCGGAGCATGCACGCCGGTATCTGATGGAGTGCGGACTGCCAAAGGAGCGCACCTTCGTAACTGGCAGTCCCATGGCTGAGGTGCTGCACGTCAATCTGGACAAGATTGAAGCAAGTGATATCCACCAGCGCCTGGGACTGACCAAGGGACAGTACATTCTGCTATCGGCTCATCGGGAGGAAAAAACATTGATATGGATCGCAATTTTGTCCAACTGTTCACGGCGGTCAATGCCATGGCGGAGAAGTACGATATGCCGATCCTTTACTCCTGCCCTCCAAGGAGCCGGAAACGACTCGAGGCAACGGGCTTCCAGTTGGACAGCCGCGTGATCGCCCACGAGCCGCTGGGCTTTCATGATTACAACTGCCTGCAGATGAACGCCTTTGCGGTGGTCTCCGACAGCGGCACGCTGCCGGAGGAGAGCAGTTTTTCCTGTCTGTTGGCAGACCCTTCCCGGCAATCAGCATCCGCACCTCTACCGAGCGCCCCTGAGGCGCTGGATGCCGGATGCTTTGTACTCGCCGGAATCGACGCGGAGTCCCTCCTGCAGGCGGTGGAGATGGCTGTCGGGATGCAGCGGGCTGAATGCTTCGGTACGCCGGTGGAGGATTATACTGCTGAAAACGTGTCCATGAAGGTCGCAAGAATCATTCAGAGCTACACGGGCATCGTGAATAAAATGGTTTGGAGGAAGGATGGATAAATGGCGCTTGCAGATATTCACATACATCTTTTGTTTGGAGTAGATGACGGTGCAAAAGACGAAAATGAGATGCACGCCATTTTAGATGCGGCTTATCAAACTGGTACACGGGTGCTTTGCTGTACACCTCATTTCCACCCCGGCTACTTTGGAAACAATTATGACAAGGTAAATGCGGCATTTGAGCGCTTGTCGAGCTATGTGCAGAAAACATATCCAGACATGGCGCTGTATTTGGGAAATGAACTTCGGTATGAACCGGAATGTGTGACTTGGCTGAGGCAAGGCATTTGCAGGACGGTCAACGGCACCAGATATGTGCTGGTGGACTTTTCGGAAACAGCACCCGAAAAAGCAATTGGAAATGGCCTTCATGCATTGCTCAACGCAGGCTATATTCCGATTCTTGCCCATGTCGAACGCTATCGATCCCTGCATGGGAAAATTCCTATAATCAATCGTTCTGGCACGATGGCGTAGTGATTCAAGCGGATACACAATCCTTATTCCGCGGGTTTGGCTTGCTTGTTCAGCGTCAATGCCGGAAGCTGTTGTCCCTTGGGCTGATCGACCTTTTTTCCTCAGATGCACACAACTGTACGTCTCGCCCACCTGAAATGTTGGGATGTTTCAATTACATCAGCAAAAAATACGGTGCCGACTATGCGGCGACACTATGCTGCAATAATGCGATCCGTTTATTGCGTGGTGAGGCCGTAAGAAAGGACTTTTCTTAAGCATGAATCAGAAAGCAAATTTTAAAACAGTTACGCTGAAAGACCTGTGGGGCGTATTCGTCCAACGGCTATGGGCCATTATACTCGCAGCCTGCATTTGCTGTGGCGGTTTTTGGTATTCAACCGCATGACATTTGTTCCGCAATATGCCTCTACCGCAACCCTCTACATTCTGCGTCAGGCAGACAGTGCGACTGCCAGCGACGCAAACTCCGATTTTCCTTGGCCTTGAAGGTAGTCAATGACTGCACCTACCTCTTAAAAAAGCCATACCGTTTTGGACGAAGTTATCAGCAGTTTGAATCTGGACATGGAATACGAGGATCTATACGACTGTGTTTCCACTTCAATCCGGAGGACACCCGTATTCTCGAGGTGACCGTGAAAGCGGATTCCCCGAACTGGCAAAACGCATCGTAGATCGAATCTGCACCATTGGTTCACAGCGAATTGAAGATGCGATGGGATTTCAGCAGGTGAACCTCTATGAGCTGGGAACGACGGATCCGGATCCCTGTAACCGCACGCGGATGCTCACATTCGCTTTTGCCGGCATTGTTGCTGCCGTTGTAACATATGTGATCTTCCTGATCATCTTCCTTCTGGATGACCGTATCAAGACCGATGATGAAAATCTGGAGCGATACCTGGGCCTTAGCGTTCTGGGTAACATTCCGAATGCAGATGGCAAAAAAAAACCGGAAAATACGGCTATTACAAGACTTATGCGGCGTATAAGACCTCGGCAAAGCAGGAGGTAGAAGATAAATAAAATGGAGAAAACAGTTTTGAAAAATGGATCATCTTTAAAGACGACCTTAAAACTTCCTGGAAAAAAAAGACTTCTTCACGCAGGAAGCATTTAAGACATTAAGAACTAATTTACAGTTTTGTGGTCAGGATATCTGCACTGTCGTAATCACAAGCTGCAATGAGAATGAAGGCAAAACAACGACTACTCTTCAGCTTGCAAAAGCCTTGCGGAATTGGACAAGCGTGTGTTAGTCATTGATGCAGATATGCGACAAATCGGTTATGGCAGGGCGTAACACCACAGCGGAAAACCCTGCGGGACTGAGCGAGGTGCTGACAGGACTGACATCCGTCAAAGAATGTCTTTATCAGACGCAGTATGAAGATTTGTCAATCATGTTTGCGGGCAAGTACCCGCCCAATCCGGTAGAGCTGCTGAGCGGGCAATACTTTGAAGAGCTTTTGAAGGCTGCGAAAGAGTCTTACGACTATGTGTTGATCGATGTCCCCCGCTTGGCAGCGTCATTGACGCTGCCGTAGTAGCAGCCAAATGTGATGGAACGATCCTTGTTATTTCTGACAATCAAGTCCGTTATCGGCAGGCCATCGATGTCATAGAACAACTGAGGAAAAGTGGAAGCAAGATTTCTCGGAGTAGTTCGCAACAACATTAAGAAGAAGGATGGCGGCTATTATAAGAAGTATTACAAGAACCGCTATCAATAATCTCAAGAGAACATTGGATTCGAGCGATACTTGTTTGAAAAGTTTCTGACTAAGGTGGTAGAAGCTTATGAAAAAAGAGAAAATCGTAGCACTGGTATGTGTAGCAACAGTTCTGCTTCTGGCCGTTTCGGCTTTTTGGTATGTCCAAACAAAGCTGGATAAGATCAACAAGGTACCAGACACAGTAGATGTTATCCCTCCCGACCAGGAAGACTTCGAAACCGATGCAAGCAACGAGCCGAAGGCTATCATTGAACTCAAACCGGAAGAGGTCGATTGGAGTGAGATCGAACCATTCCTGGATGATGACCTTCTCAATATTCTTTTTAGTCGGTCAGGATCGACGCGAGGGAGAGGGGCGGCAGCGCTCTGACTCCATGATCCTGTGCAGTATCAACCCAGATACAAAGCAGATATCGATGATCTCGTTTTTGAGAGATCTGTATGTTCAGATTCCCGGCGGCTATTCAGATAATAGGTTGAATGCCGCCTATGTTTTCGGTGGCTTCCCTCTGCTGATGGATACATTACATACTAATTTTGGAGTTTCTATTGACGGGTGCTTTGAGGTTGACTTCTCTGGTTTCCAGAGTGTGATTGACATACTTGGCGGCGTAGACATTGAGATGACGAGCAAGGAAGCCAAGACAATAAATATCGGCACGGAGGCTGGTGTTTACCACTTGATGGGACAAAGGCCCTTGCTTATTCGCGCATCAGAAAGATTGACAATGACTTTTACAGAACCCAGCGTCAGCGCAATGTGCTGCAGGCAATCTATACCAAGTTCCGCCAGAGTAATGCGGCGGACCTGATGAAGTTGTTAGATGAGGTACTGCCGTATCTATCGACTGACATGACAAACTCGCAAATCATGCTGCTGGCGGCAAAGTGTATCCCAATCATGGGAAGTGCGGAGCTCTCCAGTTATCGTGTCCCAGCAGATGATGCGTACCATTATGCTTCTATCCGAGGTATGTCGGTGGTCGTCCCAGATCTGGACAAAATTCATGAGGATCTATTGAACGAGTATCTTCCACTCAATGCGGAGAAAGAGAGCAGTGAATGACCGTTTTACTTACCGGCGGAGCGGGATATATCGGCAGCCATGTGGCAGTTGAACTGCTTCAGTCAGGATATGATGTAATCATCGCAGATACCTTCTACAATGGCTCCCCGAAAGGTTCAATCATAATCAGTGAAATCACGGAAAAGAGCGCCAGAACCTATTATGTGGACATTCAAAATTCCGCAGATCTGGAACAAATTAAGCGTGTCCTACTGGCACAATATCGCAAGCCCGTATGGATGGACGAAGTATATGATCGAGCAAATCATTACAGATTATGCCGCGGCAGTTCCGGATTTTCAGCGGTCATCTTTCGCTATTTCAATCAGTGAGGCACATCCAGCAGCACTTATTGGAGAGGCCCCAACTGGTACACCCAATAGCAATGCCGTATATCACGCAGGTAACTATGGGGAAAGCGAAAACAACTATCCGTTTTTTTGGCGCTGATTATGATACGCCGGATGAGTACGTAACGTAAGTTATATCACATATCATGGACATTGCCGCTGGACACACAGCAGCGCTTCGTTTGCACTTCGCATCATGGCGTGGAAATGGTAATCTTCAGGAACAGGTATGGGACATAGTGTTGCCAGGCTGATCTCCGCATTTGGCCACTGGGGTTCTATCCCGCTTTTTCAAATCGTTGTGGCCGACGTGCTGGGGAGACATCCCGGCCTGCTGCATCGGCAGAAAGAGGCAAAAGTATTGCTTAGCTGGCAAACCACAAGATCTGCAGGATATGTGCCGTGATGCATGGAACTGGCAACAGAAAAATCCCGATAGATTTACTTATAAGCAAAAATTGTATTAGCGCAGGAAGTATCGAAAACGAGGAGATGATGCATTACGAATACCATACCGATGATTTCTATGAAGGCAATCAAATGAGGGTATACTAATAGCATAGTAGGTGGTACCAATGTTCAATGCACAACAGCGGATTCGACAGTTAATGGATGAGCGTGGATGGACAATTTACCGGTTAGCGCAGGAATCCAAGCTGTCACAGACAACGATCAGTAATATCTTCAAGCGGAACAATCAGCCGTCTATTCCGACGGTAAATGCGATTTGTGACGCTTGCGGAATCACACTGGCTCAGTTCTTTGCGGAGGACGATCCAGCAAACACTCTGAATACCCGGAGTGAGTTTGACAACAGTGTTGCGGCGCTCAAGGAGGATCAGCGCGAAGCGCTTGCTGCATTCATCAAGACAATGGTATAGTACATAACCGCTCAGCCCTGCTGTGCGGTTCACAGCAGAGGCTGTCCGAGTTACATTGGACAGTCTCTGCGCTTTTTTACAAATCAAAGGAGGCGTATTCATGAGCAACGAAGTCATTCAGGAAACCACCCCGCTTGTTGAATGCAACGCGTTTCATCGTGGGATGAGCGTGTTGGAGGCCAGCCTGCGGAACACCGAGGATTTGGAAGCCATCATCAATGGCCTTCTGAAAGGCGCGGCGGAGTTTTTATGGCGCATCGAGGGCCTCTGTGGTGGAAGCTGACTGGGAGCTTGGAATCGGCGTCATTACCTATGAGTGGTGCAAAGATGGTGTCCCAGCACAGAGAGATATGCTCCAGTGCCTGCCTATGGAGAAGTTCCCGAGATGGAGGAAAGCACTTGGGACAATAAACCGGTCGTGATTTCTGATTTGCAGAGATTGGAGAAAGTCTATCCGGATGAAGCGGCCTTCTTTCGGGGCGTATGGGGTGACAACACTACTGGCGGCACCATTCTCCAAGCGGATCAATCAGGGATTCATTGCTGTGGATGATCCGACCCGCTACACGGATGACCCTGTTTTCTTGTTCATCGCCTCCTACGCGGTAGTGCTGGAACTCAACGAGATCAAACAGCAGCAGTCCCTATTGGCTGCAGCAAAGCCTCCAAGTACAATCCGGAGGACATCCATATCAATTTCTTTGGCGGCATGGAGATCATCAGCTCCAAAGGGACATTGACCGGAGAAGATATTAAAGCGGATCAGTGCTACCTGCTCCTGGCATATAATGGGGCGGAGAGTTATATTCCCAGCAAAGAGGATTCGCTGGAGCGACTCGTATATTCTGCAAAGTGCCAGTTTGCGGACGATGCTGAAGGCGTCGAGGATGCCGTGATCAGGAAAGACGATTTATGCCGTTTGCGGGCCGCACTGAATCAGTTGAGCGAAGGAGAAAGATCCCTGATCTATGCGCTGTTTTTCGACGAACGCCCGAGCGTGAGCTGGAAGAGATGATGGGTGTCCATCGAATGACGATCCATAATCGAAAGATCCGTATCTTGCAGAAATTAAAAAAGATGCTGAGATGACAAAAAGTTTGGTGCAAACGGTGTTTTCAACGGCTAATAGAGTGAGAGGGCTTTGAACCTCACTCCGCTGCTGATAAATCAGCGGCTTTGCTCCTTGAAAAACACCCCCAGCGGTCATATCCGGTAGCTTGAATACATTAGCTGATGGAGCCAGCGTCAGGCCGAGTGCGCGAAGACCACCTGTGCGGAGAAACTCCGCATCAAAGGACGGCCAAGTAAGGTGCAGAGCGATACCCACTCAGGCCAAGACAGCTTTGGCAAGCTGTCCCGCCATGATCCCGTCAGCCCATAATGATACTCCTGTACGCAGCTTCGAGAGATCCTCGGAGGGGTGAGAGTCCCGTGATGTGCGCCCGCACAGTTCAAGTTGCCGCCCTGCCTGGGGAAGTAGTGTCGAATACAGGCAAACAAAACCGTAAAGTTCTGGCCGCTCCGGTGATGGAATCATTTGCTTCCGTTGCCGGAGCGACCACACTCTTGCGGCAGAAGCATGGGAACTGTCCACCCCCTCCTATATTTTTGCGTTCGATTCCTTTCTCCTTTGTTCGCCGGTCCAACCATTACCTCCTATTGATTCCTTCCTCGGACGGTTCCCATGCTTGTGCCGCAGAGATGGTCAGATACAGGGAGGAGCGCAACTATGAACCCTAATATCAATTTCTATGGAATCGTGATACTGCTCAGGAAACTCCGGGAATGCGGCATTTTCACCGAAAAAGAACTGAGAAAAATTGCTGCACGGATCGCTGCAGATAATGGTGTTGAAGTCATGTTTTTTCTCTGATTTTCTTCATCTTTCGGTAGCTATTCGGACGCTGTTGTGGTAGTGTTTGTGTTGCAAAAAAGGAGGTGAGCGAACATGGATGAAAAGCGGCTGGTAGATGGAACAACAGCACTGGCAGAAAAGCAGCCCCGCGTTATAAAAATCGAGCCTGCGGAGCGGCCTCAAAATGTGCGGCTGCGGGTCGCTGCCTACACTCGTGTCAGCTCAGACTCCGAGGATCAACTCAATTCCTTTGCGGCCCAAAACCGCTACTACACGGAGCTAATCTCAAGCAAGGCCGAATGGCGCATGGTTGACATCTATGCGGACGAGGGAATCACCGGAACTTCGGTGGCTAAGCGGGATGACTTCCAGCGGATGATGGCGGACTGCCGTCGGGGCCTGATCGACCAGATCCTTGTTAAGTCTATCTCACGCTTCGCCCGCAACACCAAGGACTGCCTTCAGAACATCCGTGAACTGAAAGAGTTGGGTGTCAATGTCCGATTCGAACGTGAAGGTATCGATACGGTCAATGTGAGCAGTGAGCTCATCACCGCCATCTACGCTGCCTTCGCCCAAAAAGAGAGCGAGTCTATCTCGGGTAATATGCGATGGAGCTATCAGCGCAGGATGGAGAGCGGAACATTCCTCCCCTCCTCTATGGCATATGGATACAGGCTCGACGGCAAGAAAATAGTGATTGATCCCGAAGCCGCACTGGTAGTCAGCCGAATATTTCAGTGGTACTTGAGTGGGGTGAACAAGACCGAAATTGCAAAGAGGCTTAATGAGGAAGGCGTTCCCAGTGGCCAGCAAAAGCGATGGTACGCGGCAGCCGTTCGATACATTCTCACAAATGAGAAATACACAGGCGATTCATTGTGGCAGAAAACATATACCAGCCATACACTTCCCGCAACCAGGTATAAAAATACTGGGGAGTATGAACAGTTTTATGCGATGGGGACTCATCCTCCAATTATCTCAAAAGAAGCCTTTGAGCAGGCACAGCAATTGGCGCAGAAACGGAAATCCACTTACGGGAAGAAGCTCCGGCGTGAACCATATCCACTATCCCAGAAAATATCATGCGGTCACTGCGGCAGCTCTTATCGCAGAAAAAAGAACAAGTATCCTTGGCGTATTGGTGCTGTAGAAAACATGATACATCCGTGAATGACTGCCCGATTGCACCCGTCGCAGAGGAAAGCCTCTACGGAGCTTTCTGCCGCCTATACTACAAGCTGAAACATCAGAGCATCCCTATTCTGGAACAGATGCTTACAAGTCTCCAGCTGATTCGCAATCGCAAGATGCTTTGGAGTCCTGACATCGTTGCTCTGAATAAAAGAATATCAGATCTATCCAGTCAGAATCAGACATTGGCTTTCCTCAAACAGCAGGGCCTTGTTGATCCTGACATTTTTATAGCCAAAACCAATGAACTGACCAAGCAGCTCCGGCAGGTCAAGCTGGAAAAAGAAAAGCTGATGGATGCCGAGAGCGACATGACCGCCCTGCAAACGCGAAACTTAATAGACATTCTGGAAGGCGGGCCGGAATTCCTCGATAGCTTTGACGCAGAACTGTTTGGTGAACTCGTTGAGAAAATTATCATAGAGAGCAACGACTCCGTCCGCTTCTGCCTGAAAAATGGGCTGGAGCTGCGGGAGTCCATAGAGAGGACGGTGCGGTGATGGGAAACCGGAAGCAGCCCTTTGGCTACAAGATGGCTCTGGGTGAGATCGTCATACAGGAAGCAGAGGCGAAGCTTGTACAGGGGATTTTCCTCCGATATATCGCAGGAGAATCATTGAATGAGTTGACCGAGGCGCTTCGCCAGCAAGATATCCCATACGATGAGGGACGGCTCTGGAACAAAAATATGGTCGCCCGTATTCTGGCGGACATACGCTATACCGGAGAAAAAGGATATCCCAAGCTCATAGATGAGGAGCAGCTCATCGCGGCAAATGAAAAGCGCTCAAACAGGCCCCAGCTTCCGAAAAAGACGGAAGCCCAAAAGGTGCTGCGCAGGCTCTGCGGTACACCGCCATCTGAACAGGTGGAACAAAGTGTCACCTACCTGCTCAATGGTCTCGCAAATTACCCGAACCGCATACAGCATCGGCGCAGTCCTACGCCAGTCACATATTCCAAAACGCAGGAGGCGCTGGATAATACTCTGGAACAACAGCCAATTGACGAGGACAGCGCCAAAGTGCTGATCCTCCGGCTTGCGGCAGAGCAATACGCCGCACTGGGGAATGAAGAATATGAAACAAATCGTCTCCGGCGCCTCTTCTCCGCCTTCGAATGTGTGGCGGAACTGAACGCTGATCTTCTGAAAAGCACCGTATCCGAGGTGCTGGTGACCCGCCAAAATGTCAAACTGCGATTAAAAAATGGGCAAGTCATAGAAAGGAGTGACCTGCAATGAAAGAGGATGCCCCAAGAGTAATTAAGATCCCTGCCAAGCCGGAAGCCACCCGTCAGGCAGAAGCCCGCAGACAGCTCCGGGTGGCAGCTTACTGCCGAGTCTCCACCAAAGAGGAGGATCAGGCAAACAGCTATGAGGTGCAGAAAGAGTACTATACCGATAAAATCATGTCCAACACCGCATGGACGATGGCCGGAATCTTTGCAGACAAGGGCATCACCGGAACCTCGACCAAGAAGCGTGAGGACTTCATGCGGATGATTCGGCACTGCCGCCAGAAGAAAATCGATGTCATCCTGACCAAATCGGTCTCCCGCTTCTCCCGCAATACGGTGGACTGCCTCTACTATATCCGGGCGCTCAAACAACTTGGCATCGCAGTCATCTTCGAGAAGGAAAACATCAATTCTCTGGAGGAGGACAGTGAGCTGCGAATCACCCTCTCCGGTGCCTTCGCCCAGTCTGAAAGTGAATCTATCTCCGCGAATGTCACATGGGGGAAACGCCGCGCCATGGAAGCCGGAAAGGTCAGCATCCAATATAAAAAGCTGTACGGCTACCGCAAAGGTGAGGATGGTCAGCCGGAGATCATTCCGGAACAGGCCGAAATCGTCCGATGGCTCTATGAGCGCTATCTCACCGGAGCCAGCCTGCGGATGATCAAAGATGAACTGGAACAGCAAGGCGTCAAGTGCTTCGAGGATTCTCCGGAGTGGACCATTTCCCGCATCCGTAGCATCCTGCAGAATGAAAAATACTGCGGTGATGTGTTGATGCAGAAGACCTTCCGGCAGGACTTTATCAACCGCAAGGCCATCAAGAATACAGGCCAGCTTCCCATGTACCTCATTGAAAATCACCACGAGGGCATTGTCAGCCGTGAAAAGTATGATGCCGTACAGGCGGAGATGGCACGGCGGAATGCAGCAAAGAGTCCTTCTAAAAACGCAGTCACAGGGATGGCCTCCTACGCCAGCAAGTATGCGCTCTCGGAGCGGTTGGTCTGCGGTGAGTGCGGGACCCTGTACCGCCGCTGCACATGGACACGAAACGGTGAAAAGCGAGTCGTGTGGCGCTGTGTGAGTCGATTGGATTACGGTAAGAAATACTGCCATAACTCGCCCACACTGGATGAAGCACCACTCCAGCAAGCGATCCTCGCAGCCCTGAACACAGCTATGGCCGACAAGAATAGCTTGATTCGGCAGATCACAGATGCCATGGAAACGGAGATCATCCCATTCCCCGGCGGCACAATGAGCCTTGGAGATATTGAACGCAGGCTGAGAGAACTGGAGCAGCAGTTCCAAACACTGTTGGAAAAGGCTACGGATGATCCTGCCGCCTATGGCGGTCAGTTCAAGGAAATACTGGATGAGCAGACTTTCCTGAAGGAAAAACGTTCCGGTATCCTCGCAGATAACAACGAGCAAGTAAAAGCCAATCAGCGCATCATGGATGCCGCACAGACTTGGAAAACGCATCACCCCACATTACGGAATGGGACGAGAGTGCCGTCCGCCAACTGGTGGAGACAGTAAAAATCCTCTCCAAGGATGAGATCGCAGTCACCCTGAAGGGTGGCATTGAGATTTGCCAGAAAATTATGTACTGAAAGAAGGTGGAAAGATGATTTTTGTAACCGGTGATTGCCACGGAAACTTTGAACGCTTCAAGCCGGAATATTTCCCGGAGCAGGCACAAATGACAAAGCGGGACATCGTGATTTGTGCCGGAGACTTTGGTGGTGTGTGGTTTGGAGACGGCCGTGACGAGGCTGCATTGGACTGGCTGGAAAGTCTTCCGTTCACGCTGGCCTTCGTCTGCGGGAATCATGAGAACTACGACGCACTGGAACGATATCCGGTGAAAGATTGGCACGGAGGCAAGGTACACCGCATTCGCCCTCATGTCCTGCACCTGATGCGTGGACAGATCTTCGAGCTGGAAGGCTATCACTTCTTCACCATGGGCGGAGCAAAAAGCCATGATACGGAGGACGGCATTCTGGAACCGGGTGCTCCGGATTTTGAGCGAAAGCTCCTGATGCTGCAGAGAAAGCCCCGAGCGAGGTATCGCATCAATCACATTTCGTGGTGGGCGCAGGAGATGCCTTCTGAGGAGGAGTACGCTGAAGCACGGAAAAATCTGGCCAAGGTCGATTGGGCGGTGGACTATGTTATCACGCACTGCGCTCCCACCAGCATTGCTCTCATGGAAAACCGCCACAATGAGGCAGACCCGCTCACAGACTTTCCTGCAGGAGGTCAAGGAGAGAGCACACTATCACTACTGGCTGTTCGGCCATTACCACGACAACCGGGCCATTGATGAAAAGCACATACTGCTCTGGGAGCAGATCATACAAGTTATCTGAAACAGGTCAAAGCAGAGAAAAACACGGCGATGTCACCGTGCTTTTCTCTGCTTTGAGCGTTGAATCAGGCGCTGTGCGCCGGAAAGGAGAGGCTATGAATATCCGAAAAGCTATGGACTACAGCACAATGTTTGCCGAACTGGAATCTGCCATAGAAGCGGATCTGCCGCAGATGGAGCTGTACTGCGAGATTGGCAAGGCCGTCTGCGCCCGCTCGGAAAAGGGAGCGGCGGTAGCTGCTGCGGAGTTCTTAAAAGAACAACACCCGGATATGACCGGCTTCTCTCCGCGCAATGTGCGCCGGATGCGGGACTTCTGGCAGTTGTACAGCGACACGCCGGAACTGCTTGGCGAAGCGCTTCACTTGAATTGGACACAGAATATTGTGATCATGGAGACGGAGCTGACCGCAGAGGAGCGCCGCTGGTACATCAAGCAGGCTACTGCACAGAATCTATCCAAGGCGGAGCTTCTGCGAATGATCGAGGATTCTGCGCATCTGGAAAGTGTTCTCGACGAAAAGGTCGATGTGTGGTATAATGATGGCAACGATGAGATTTCGGAGAGAACGCAGTATGAAGAGGATCCTGTTTATCTGTCACGGCAATATCTGCCGCAGCCCCATGGCCGAGTTCGTGATGAAGGACTTGGTAAAAAAGGCGGGACTGGCATCGCAATTTCATATCGAATCAGCGGCTACCAGTCGGGAGGAGATCGGCAACCCTGTCTATCCTCCGGCACGGCGCAAGCTGGCCGAGCATGGGATCTCCTGCGAAGACCATGCCGCACGGCAGTTGACAGAATCGGGATTACGACGAATACGATCTCCTGATCGGCATGGACCAGGCCAACCTCCGGGATATGTACCGCATCTGCGGCGGCGACTATGCCGAAAAGATGTCCCTCCTGATGGATCACACCGCCCATCCCGGCAATGTGGCAGACCACCTTGCCAAGATCAATTATCGCATTCATACGGATGCCATCAAGGAAAATTTGATTCCGCCTGAACTGTCCGCCCGTCAGATTTCCTTGGTCTATGCCAACGAACTTGATGTCTGAACATGGCTCTATTCGGCATGACGGCCAAGCAGTGGCGGGGATACCCATCCGGATCTTAAGGGCAATATCCGGGACTATGCGAATGTATCGCAGCTCGTATGTCTGTCGAACTTGAAAATCTGAATGCCGTGTTCATCAATGAAGGAATATCGCAGTCAGAGCGGCTGGAAAAACTCAACGCCATTGATTTCAGCCAAATGAAGGTGCTGACAGAGGATCACAAATCCTCTGCACGGTTTGAAGATTTGATGATACAGAAAAGCCACAGTGAAGATTGAAGAGTCGTTTCGCGCATTTTGATTTTTAGGTCGGGGGTGCGAAAATCTATATCTCCGATAAACCAGGCCAACGGTACGGTTTCAGAGGCCATAAATCCGCTACAGGTCCCTGAAATTCTTACTTTTTCTCGATGAAACCGGCCACGCCGCCTGACTCCGCCCGGAAAGTTTTCCCGGCCAGCATCCGCCGAAGAATTCTCCAACGGGACCTGTTTACAAATGGATCATCGGCCGCTGTCTGAAATGTTTTTCGCAACGACAGCGCTGGGTCCGGAAGGCTTTTTTTCTTCCATGATCTGTACCTGGGAAAGCCCTATGAACGGATGCAAACGAATTTGCCTACCATCGGGTACTGGACATTGAAATGCAGCTTCTCCGGAGGGCTTGCAGCGCCTGTACCGCTTCTGGATGCCCTCCCGGGCCCGTGCCGGGGGGCGGTACGATGCAGTCTATGCGGCTATTGACGAAAAAATAGGTTTTTAATCAAAGTACGCCCCGCAGGCGGGAATTTCTTCCGTCTGCGGGGCAAATTCTATGCTTTTTTGCCTGCCGTCTCCGGTGCCAGACGCTGTACAGCCGGACGGTGGTGGAAATGAGCAGGATGCTCACAGCCATGCCCCCGCCACGGCGGCGGTGTGCCAGCCCCGCTCACAAAGGCGTCCATTTCCCCCGAACGGCAAAGTGCATGGTGTAGTACACACCCGCGCCGGGAATCAGCGGAAAAATCGACACCACCAGGTAGGAAATGGCGGATATTTCCGCACATTTACGGGCCATTTTCTGCATAGCAGGCGGCGGCCAAGGTCCCCAGAAGCAGGCTGTCACATCCGTGCAGCCCAGATTCAGAGCCAGCCGGTAAATGCCCCAACAGAGGATTCCGCCCATAGCACAGAGCAAGCCGCCGGGGCCGTGGATGTTAAAATGATGGAAAAGCCGATACAGCCTGTCAGACAGGCAATGCACTCAATGAAGAAGGAGTGCACCAAAGTTGCTGCGCTCACCGGCATGGGAAGTAGCATCCCCGCTACATTCCAGGCGGCACCGGTGCCCAATGCGATGGCCATAGCAATCAGAATCACCTGCACCACCCTATTTGTGCCGGAGTTGGTGTCTCGAAAATAATGTCCCGCATGGCGTTGGTGAAAGCAGTCCCGGCACCAGCAGCAGCATCAAGGCGATGACCACCGAGTCCGGTCGGGATGTGACTCCCGCCCCCCAGGCCGTAGGCCGCAATGGCCAGCACAAAGGCGGAGCAAAGGATTCGGAAGAAGCTGTTGCCTGAATCATCTGTCATAAACCGATCCACAAAGCCACCAGCAGGCCGCAAAGTCCGGCGCACAGTCCTCCACCCAGGACCCACCGTAGAGCACGCAGAACCCGCCGGAGCCGAGAAAAATGCCCCAGCAGAATACCCAGGAAACCGTAACGGACCGGGCGGCGTCCGTTTCTTCAGCCATTGCCGGGCCACGGAAATTTCCGGCGCTTTCGGCGCAGATTTTTTCGGCTCAGATTGCTGTATTTTTCCACGGAATCCAGATCATTTCCGTGCTCCTCTACCCGGCGCATCTGGGTCGCGGGGTCCCGTCGGGGGTCTGATGCTGACGGTGATGCAGTTGGGAATGGCGAACACTCGAGGCGATGCCGTAGGCCCCTCAGGATGCAGGCTGAGCCTCCCTACCCGAAAGGCCTCCGCACCGGATATGGCCAACCGGTGCCCAGACCAGGTCCAGCAAGGCGCTGTAATCCACGCACCCTCCTTCCAAAAATAACGACAACAGTATATCATATTTTTCCGGGATTTCAAAGAAGAAGTTGCCTCCCCGGCCTCATTCCGGGAAAAGGGCTATCGCTGGGGAACGATTCCAAAAGGGACAGGTCCGTTGCGTTGCGACGGACTTTTCCCCCGCTGCACCGGTATACTGCCCTTGCAAGGGGGTGAGGGAAACGTATCTGGACCTGGCGTTGGCACTGAATTTTCTGGTAGACGGGGCTGCTGCTTCTGGGGGTCAACCGGCTGCTGGGGCGGCCTCCAATTATCGCCGCTGCGCCTGGGGGCGCTGCTGGGAGCCGGGTATGCGGCAGCGTGTCTGCCGGGATGGCAGTTCTTGGGGGCATTCCGGGGCGCATGGGCTGCCTGGCCCTCATGGCCCGAATCGCCTTCGGGGGCCGCCAGGGGAGGATCCGCAGGGCTTCTTTCTGCTGCTGTCCCTGGCATTGGGTGGGGCGCCATGGAGCTTCGGCGGGGGCTTTTTCGGAATTCTGGGCGCTGCTGGATGTATTTTCCTGCTGGCCCTGGCCTGCATGGGTGGAAATCGGCTTGCTCAACGGCTTCTGGACGTGGAACTGGCCGGAATGGGTCGAAGGTCCGGCTGCTGGCCCTGGCCGGGCAACGGCCTCGGGACCCCATCACCAGGGGAACAGGTCCTCATCATCGGACCGGAAGCGGCCCAAGTCCTCACGGGATTGACGAAAAAGCAGCTTGCGGACCCGGTGGGGACCCTGGCGGAACGTCCCATTCGGGGCTGCGGCTCATCCCCTACCATTGGGTGGGTCACGGGGGATGCTGCTGGCGCTGGCCGTGGACCAGGCCCGCATCGGGCAATATCGGGGCCGGGCCTTGGTAGCCTTTGCCCCGGAGGAATTGGAAGCATCGGGACGGTATCAGGCATTGGCGGGAGTATGTCGGGGATGAAGGAACTGATTCGATTTTTACAGGCGCCTGGGCCGGAACACGGTCTATTACATCG
>VOFC01006602.1_pt1 | contig 42158 bp, 60 predicted proteins | sample 5384161 | NCBI WGS metagenome assembly VOFC01 (sample SAMN12384722, study PRJNA508395) | human gut metagenome | isolation source: healthy gut B | host: Homo sapiens
GAAGACACCGCTGCTTCGCTCCATGCAGGCATTGCAGACACAGAACCTCAGACTGATCCGTCTGTTCGGCAATACGACATCCAGAAAAGTGACACCTTCCGTTGGCGTAGAGCAGGAATACTTTATCGTGGACCGGCAGAAATATTTAAAGAGAGAAAAAGACCTGATTTTTACCGGACGTACACTCTTTGGAGCCATGCCGCCAAAAGGACAGGAGCTGGACGACCATTACTTTGGCGTTATCCGCCAGAGAATCGGCGCCTTCATGAAAGATGTCAATGAAGAACTGTGGAAACTGGGTGTTTCTGCAAAGACACAGCACAACGAAGTCGCACCGGCACAGCATGAGCTGGCACCGATCTATGCAGAGTGCAACATAGCAGCAGACCACAACCAGATCACAATGGAGACTTTGAAACAGGTGGCAGAGCGCACGGACTGAAAGTGCCTGCTTCATGAGAAACCATTTGCAGGAGTAAACGGTTCCGGTAATCATAATAACTGGTCCATTACAACAGACGATGGAATCAATCTTCTTGAGCCAGGTAAGACACCTCATGAAAATACACAGTTCCTTCTGGTACTTGCCTGCATTCTGAAGGCAGTTAGACCGCCATGCAGATCTGCTTAGAGAATCCGCAGCAGATCCGGGAAATGACCACAGACTTGGCGCTAATGAGGCACCTCCAGCTATTATCTCCTATGTTCCTTGGTGAGCAGCTTGAGGATGTTGTTGAAGCAGTTGATCAGCACAGGGAGAAGCAACACACAGCCTGAATGGCGGAAAGCTGGATACAGGTGTCAGCACACTTCCGGAGCTTTCAAAAGATGCAACAGACAGAAACAGAACATCACCGTTCGCTTTCACGGGAAATAAGTTCGAGTTCCGTATGGTTGGATCAAGAGATTCTATCGCAAACCCGAATATCGTACTGAACACAATCGTTGCAGAAGCATTTGCAGATGCATGTGATATTCTTGAGAAGGCAGATGACTTTGATCTTGCAGTACATGATCTGATCAAAGAATACCTGACAGACAATCAGAGAATTATCTTTAACGGAAATGGCTATTCAGATGAATGGGTAGCAGAGGCAGAGAGAAGAGGACTTCCTAACATCAAGTCCATGGTAGAAGCGATTCCTGCAATCACAACAGACAAGGCTGTAGAATTGTTTGAGAGATTCAGCGTATTTACAAAAAGCAGAGCTTGAGTCTCGTGCAGAGATCCAGTATGAGGCATATGCTAAGGCAATCAATATTGAAGCCCGTACTATGATCGATATGGCAAGCAAACAGTTCCTGCCGGCATTTATCAAGTATACAAAGACACTTGCAGATACAGTAAATGCTGTAAAGGCAGCTGGTGTTGACGCATCTGTTCAGACAGAGACTCTGAAAGAAGTAAGTGCTCTTATGGCTGAGACAAAGGCAAGAGAAGATTTGATTTTTACCGGACGTACCCTGTTCGGGCAATGCCTCGAAAGGACAGGAACTGGATGACCATTATTTCGGAACCATCCGTCAACGTATTGCTTCTTATATGAAAGATGTCAACGAAGAACTCTGGAAACTTGGTATCTCTGCAAAACACAGCATAATGAGGTAGCACCGGCACAGCATGAGCTGGCTCCGATTTATGCAGAGGCAAACATCGCAGTGGATCACAACCAGTTAGTCATGGAGACATTGAAAAAAGTTGCTTACCGCCATGGTCTGCAGTGCTTACTTCACGAGAAGCCATTCGCAGGTGTGAACGGTTCCGGTAAGCATAACAACTGGTCGATCACGACAGACGATGGCATCAACCTCTTAGAGCCGGGCAAGACACCGCATGAGAACATCCAGTTCCTGTTAGTCCTTACCTGCATCTTAAAAGCAGTGGATACACATGCAGATCTGTTAAGAGAATCCGCAGCAGATGTCGGAAACGATCACAGATTAGGAGCAAATGAGGCACCGCCGGCAATCCTTTCCGTGTTCCTGGGCGAGCAGTTACAGGATGTGCTTTCACAGCTGATCAGCACTGGTGAAGCCACACATAGTATTTCAGGAAAAATGTTAGAGACAGGTGTTAAAACATTACCTGATTTCATGAAAGATGCAACAGACCGGAATAGAACGTCACCATTTGCATTTACCGGAAACAAGTTCGAATTCCGTATGGTAGGTTCTCAGGATTCCATCGCACAGCCAAACGTTGTATTAAATACAATCGTTGCAGAAGCATTTGCAGAAGCCTGTGATGAACTGGAAAAAGCAGATGATTTCGATATGGCAGTACATGATCTGATCAAAAAATATGCAACCGAGCACCAGAGAATTGTATTCAATGGAAATGGTTATTCTGAGGCATGGGTAAAAGAGGCAGAGAGACGTGGACTTCCAAACATTAAATCCATGGTAGATGCAATCTCTGCATTGAATACAGACAAAGCAGTTGCATTATTTGAAAAATTTGGTGTATTTACACAAAGCAGAACTTGACTCCCGTGTAGAGATCGAATATGAGACTTACGCAAAAGAGATCAATATCGAGGCAAAGGCAATGATCGATATTGCAACCAAACAGATCATTCCGGCAGTAATCAAATACACAACCGTTCTTGCAGAGTCCATCACGGCAGTGAAGGCAGCATGTGGTGCTGATGTGAGTGTTCAGACAGAGATCCTGACAGAGGTATCTGATCTGCTCGCAGATGCAAAATCAGCACTTTCCAAACTGGAAGAAGTCACTGCAAAAGGTGGTGCAATGGAAGAAGGAAGAACACAGGCAGTTTATTATCATGATGAAGTAAAAGCAGCTATGGATGAACTCCGTGCACCGGTTGATAAATTGGAAATGTTGGTAGATAAGTCCATGTGGCCAATGCCTTCTTACGGAGATCTGATCTTTTGAAGTATAATAACAGAACGGTATACATAAAAAAGCTCCCATAAAAGGGAGGATGCCAGGTGGTTCTCCACCTGGCAGATTATGAAAAAAGTTTATATAAAAAGTAATCAAAACTTTTGAAACTGTCTTTTGTTTTTATGCTTTTATTATATGCAGAAGAAGTGAAAAATTCATGTTCACATCATGAAAGGTTTTTAAACAAATTGTGAACAAATAAAGAATAGAAAACAAGGAGGATTTTGCTTCAAAACAAGGAGGATGAAGAAACTGGAAATTATTATTAAACCGGAGAAACTTGAAGACTTAAAAAGAAGTTTTAGATTCCTGTGAAGTAAACGGTATGAATATCGTAAACAGCATGGGTTATGGTAATCAGAAAGGTATCATTAAAAATTACCGTGGTTCTGAATATGCTGTAAATCTTCTTCCTAAGGTTAAAGTGGAGACGGTCGTAACAGATGAAGTTGCCCCAACTCTGATCGATAAGATCGTAAAGGAAATTAATACCGGACATTTTGGTGATGGTAAGATTTTCGTATATGATGTAGAAGATGCAGTTCGTATCCGTACCGGCGAACATGGTACAGATGCATTGTAAGATTCTATGGATGGAAAGAGGAGTCCTAAAATAGAATTAGTTTTTTGTTATGAAAAAATTGAATCAGGAAAAAACGATTATCAAAGGGGATAATAAAGGGTGTAGTCTCACCTGAATTATCTCCTTTTTATATCGCAAAACAAGGAGGCTAAATCCTCTCCTCCTGCAAGGCAGTCGGATTTTGCTTCGCAAAAAACAAGGAGGCTTATTATGGATATGAGTGTATGGTACCTGATGGGTGCAGCGTTAGTATTTTTTATGCAATGTGGATTTGCAATGGTAGAAGCAGGCTTTACAAGAGCAAAAATGTGGGCAACATTACGATGAAAAACTTAATGGATTTCTGTATTGGTACAGTTGCTTTCTATTTATTAGGTTATAACCTGCTCTGTGGCGAAGGTGGTTTTGTAGGATGGGGGCTGAATCCTTTTACAGGCTTTGGCGAGACAGACTGGTCAGCTTTCGTATTTAACTTAGTATTCTGTGCAACAGCAGCAACAATTGTTTCAGGTGCAATGGCAGAGCGTACAAAATTCATTACCTATTGTATTTATAGTTTTATTATCAGTTTAGTAGTTTATCCGGTCGAGGCTCACTGGGTTTGGGGTGCAACACCGTGGCTTACAGATATGGGATTTACAGATTTTGCAGGATCAGCATGCATCCATATGGTAGGTGGAATTACAGCCTTCATTGGAGCAGCAATGCTTGGACCTCGTATCGGTAAATATGATAAAAACGGAAAAGCAAGACCAATTCTTGGACACAATATTTTTAATCGGTGCTCTTGGTGTATTCATTCTTTGGTTTGGCTGGTACGGATTTAACGGCGCAGCAGCAACAGACACGATGCAGTTATCACAGATTTTTGCAACAACAACTGTAGCTCCGGCAGTCGCAACAGTAAGTGCAATGATTTTCACATGGATCAGAAATGGCAAACCGGATGTTTCCATGTCCTTAAACGGATCTCTTGCAGGTCTTGTGGCAGTCACAGCAGGATGTGCGAATGTAGATGCATTGGTTCTTTCATCATCGGTGCAGTTGCAGGTGTTCTGGTCTGCGTAGCAGTATACTTTATTGAAGATAAATTAAAAGTAGATGATCCGGTTGGTGCCGTAGCAGTTCACGGATGCAATGGTATCTGGGGAACGATCGCTGTAGGACTTTTTGATTACAAAGATGGTTTATTCTATGGCGGTGGTGTACATCATTTGTTAATCCAGTTACTTGGTATCGTATGCATTGCAGGCTGGACAATTGTTACAATGACAATTGTATTTACAGTACTTAAGAAAACAATTGGACTCAGAGTATCTGCTCAGGAAGAAGTAGAAGGACTTGACTCTACAGAACATGGTCTTGAATCCGGATATCCTGATTTTTGTTCCAAGAGAACTTCATTAATTCGCACGAATCTAATTCGGTTAGGTTCGTGGAATCTAATCCCTTAGTAGTATATACATCAACACAAAAGAACGGCGGCAGCAGCCGTTCTTTTTGTATAGAAAAATGATAAAATACAGATCTTTTGAATCATATATGTGCGAATAAGATCATGTAAGAGACAAAAAGTTTTATGGTGGATTTTTTTAAAACAAAAAGTTTATAATAGAAGTGCTATATCAGATTACAAATGATATGGCTGAATGTGATAGAAAATAAGAAGGAAAAAAAATGAAAGCGAAATCTTTTATTTATCAGCAGATATCCGGAGATTATAGATGAATTCCAGGGGATTTTAGAAGAAAAACAGATTGAGACAGAGATTGCACAAAAATGGAACAGATGCAATGGAGTTGTTAAAACAAAAAGAATATCAGATACTTGTCACAGATTTAAATCTGGATGGATATAACGGAGACAAGATTATTATCTTATGTAAAACCAGAAATTCCCAGATACGATCTGTATGTTATATACAAATTCGATCAGTGCAGTGCAGTTAGGATTCTATTTGAATAAACGGGATGTGTTCCGTGTATTTCTAAGGCCGGTAAATTTCAGACAGGAATTTATGCAGGCACTGGAGGAAGCCTATGAACTTTATGACTTGAAAAAACATGACAGGGACAGCAGACAGGAGCGTCTGAAACAGTTAGAGGACAATCGGAAAGCAATTGCAGAGATCGAGAAAATCATAGAGAACCAGAATGGAAGATGGAAAGATTTTGAGATTTTTGCAGACCGGCTGCTTGGATTTACCATGGAAAGATATGGAAGGAACTTGAATACAGAACAGCGCAGACAGTATTTTGCCAAAGAAAAAAAAAAAAGCTGTTAAAGAGCAATGTGTGAGAATCCCAATACTCATAATATAGCCAGGGCACAGAATGAGGCAGAAGTGCTCATGAAATGAAAGTTTAGTGACAAATACATGATAAAAAATGCTAACCCGTGGGTTAGCATTTTTTATGTTTAAATATTTTACTGACCATCAACACTCTGATCCGTTGTGGCAGCTGGATCGGTTGTCGTATTTGGATTCGTTGTGGTAGTGCTGGCATCAGGCGTAGCAGCATCACCTGCCGGATCAGCACCGATCGGGTTGACACCGGTTGATCCGGGGAAGGAGTTTGTTCCGGTGTAAGTGGAGTTAAACTCATTGTGTACGGTACATGTCTGACTTAAGAATGCATCTGTTAACAGGTAAGGCGCATCTTCGGTTGTCTCAGAACCGCCGGTGACATATACTCCGGTGGTAACGGTCTCGGCAGGGCAATAACTGCCGGCTAACATATTAGAAGCGGTACAGATATTGGCTACAGTATGATGATCGCAGTATTCGGTTGGTTCTGTGACCCTGTGCAAAAATATTCTGTGATCACACAGTTTCCACGGGGATCGTGATCGCAGACACCTTCAATCGGAAGTTTCCCGGATTCTTTACATACGGCGACTGCAACAATTCCACTTGGTTTTGTGAAATCTTTGTAAGCAAGATTTTCGTGTATCCGTTTCATAACAGCTTTCCAGATACGTTTTGGATAGTTTGTATCGGAACCTTTCTGCATGGCATTATCATCGTAGCCACCCCAGACAGCACAGGTATAATAAGGTGTGTAACCTGCAAATAAAGCATCTCGGCTGCTGGTCGTTGTACCGGATTTTCCTGCCTGAGCCATGGAACTGCCAAAGTAAGCGGAAGTACCGGTACCGGAAGTCATAACATCTTCCATGGCACTTGTCAGGAGCCATGCGGTAGTATCTTTGATAACCGTGTGGGATTCCGGTGTTGTATTATCAATTAAAACATTACCATCGTGGTCTAAAATCTTTGTATAGAACTTTGGTTTGATATAAGTTCCCTGATTTGCGATTGCAGCATAGGCAGCGGTAAGTTCAAGGTTTGATACACCCTGCGTGATACCACCGAGTGCAAGGGCTTCATTCATATCACGGGAATCAACGGTTTGTGAAACCATATTCTGTACATACTGCCAGCCAAGGGAAACACCAGCCTGTGCAAAGTGTTTTTACGGTTACAATATTGATGGAGTCTGTGATCGCCTCTCTTAAAGTGGTAAAACCACGGTAACGTCTGTCGTAGTTATTAACAGATTTTCCATTTGCTCCGGCATAAGTGTAAGGGGCATCATCCTGCACGGAGGCAAGGGTAAGTCCACCTGCATCAAGCGCAGCGGAGTAGGCAGCAAGGATTTTAAAGGTAGAACCAGGCTGTCTGGTTGTATCGGTGGCGCGGTTGAGGGTTTTACTTGCTGTTTTATCGCCACGGCCGCCAACGATTGCTTTTACTTCGCCGGTTGACTGGTCAATGACTGTTAAGGAAGCTTGTGGCTGTAAAGTATAGATAACAGTTTCGCTTCCATCTACGATCTCATCACCTTCCTGCATAATATCTGCTTTGTATTGCTCAATAGCGGCATCTGCATCTTCCTCAGAGGCGAAGTTGATGGAATAATTCGTACTCTTGAAGTTTGGATTGTCCTTATTCTTATAATAAGAAAAGCATCGTCTGCTCACTGTAGTTCTTTACAGAACCATCGGTCGAACGGATGGAAACACGGTAGGAGAAAGAAACTTTTGGACTGGATGTATAGTTGTCCTGGTTGTTTACTTCCTCATCGGCAATATTCTGAATATCCATATCCTGTGTAGAGTAAATGGTAAGACCGCTCTGGTAGAGTGTCTTGTATGCCTGTGTCTCAGTATAACCCTTCTGTTCCACAAGATCGCGGATGACCTGATCGGTCAGCTCATCAATAAAATAGGAATTGATGCCATTGTCCTGCAATTCTACGTTGACTAACTGGATCCTGTCGTAACGTTATCTGCCACAGCTTCGTCATACTCACTCTGGCTGATAAATCCCTGATCCAGCATATTGTTTAATACTTTCATGCGGCGCTCCGCATTTTTCTCCGGGTTGGAGATCGGATTAAACCTGGACGGATTCTGTGTGATGGCTGCCAAAACAGCACATTCAGAGAGCGTCAGTTCTGAGACATCTTTTCCAAAATATCGCTCCGAAGCCACTGCCACACCAAGTGTATTCTGACCAAGGTTGATGGCGTTCAGATAATTTTCCATGATCCAGTTTTTGCTGACTTTTTTTCTCAAGCTGTACGGCAAGATACTGTTCCTGGATCTTGCGCTCCAGTTTGTCGATGAAGGATGTCTCACTCGTCCACTCGGTAAACACAGTGTTCTTCAAAAGCTGCTGTGTGATCGTACTGGCACCCTGGGAAAAATTACCGCCGGAAGCGATGCCGGTAACGCCGGCACGGATGATACCGGTAAGGTCGATACCATTGTGCTCGTAAAAACGGGAATCTTCGAGTGCAACAAAGGCATGCTGCAGATTGATCGGTATCTCATCGATTGTTACATTTTTACGGTTTGAACCGGAAGCTACCAGAGTGGCAATCTCATTGCCCTGATTATCTAACACGGTTGTAAGATAACCGGTAGGTGTTGCGTCGATGTCATCGATGGATGGCGCAGAATCCAGAATGCCCTTATAGACGCCAAATCCAAGGCTTCCACCTATAATTGCAACTGCAAAACAGCATACGAGCAATACCTTGCAAAAAATAACACGCATTTTTTTGCCGTACATAATGCCTTTGGAAGTCAGTTCGGCCTGGCGTTTCTTCGAACCTTTCTTTCCATAATTCATATAATAAGTCTCCTTTATGATCAAATGTCTAAAAAACCACCGTCTATGTATTATATCAAATAAATGTGTCATAATAAAGAAAAAAGTGAAAATATTGATTCCGTTGCGTATTGCATTTTATATTTATTTCATGATAGTATTTTGATACAGAAAACAGCAAAGTATAGATTATTATAGAAGAATCGTAATGATAAAGTACTGAATCACTACGAAGAAACAGATCAGGAGCCATAAGAGATGAAAACAGTATATGCCGGCGGCGAGGGCGAAATTGTTGAGAAAAAAATCCCGGTTTATTGCGAATGTGCGTCCGGTAAGCAGCGAAGAGGAAGCAGTTGCTTTTATAAATGAAATGAAAAAGAAATATTGGGATGCCAGACATAATTGCTCCAGGGCATTTGTGATCGGGGACAGACAGGAGATCAGCCGGTGTTCGGATGACGGAGAACCGGCGCAGACAGCAGGAAGACCGATGCTGGATGTATTATTAAAGGAAGAGATACATAATGTTTGCGTTGTAGTGACCCGCTATTTTGGCGGAACACTGCTGGGAACAGGCGGTCTTGTCCGCGCCTACCAGAAAGCGACGCAGACCGGATTGGAAAATAGTGTGATCATTGATAAACAGATCGGAAGAAAACTGACGATCGGAACGGATTACAATGGACTTGGAAAATTACAGTATCTGATCGCAAAAAGAGGAACTGACAATGATCGATACCGTTTATACAGAGAAAGTAGAACTGATCCTCATGGTTCCAAAGGAAAAAGAGCAGTCTTTTTGAAAAAGCAGTGACCGAGGCAACCAGCGGAAATGCTGATATTTCCTGGGGTGACGAAGTATTATATGCAATGGTTGAAAAAAATCTAAAAATCTTTGAAAAAATGCTTGACATTTTTATTAAGGGTGTATATAATAGCTATTGTTGACGGCGCAAAAGTCGAAAACAACAATACATAGGGCTATCGCCAAACGGTAAGGCAACGGACTCTGACTCCGTCATTTCAAGGTTCGAATCCTTTGTAGCCCTGCTAGAAAGCACCACGGAAGTGGTGCTATTTTTGTGTAACAGGAAACTTTGTTCCATCATGGGAAATTGACATTTTCCAATCATGCAAAAACTTCGGGTGGCAGCACAGTGCGTTGGAGAAGATAATTTCTTATTTTGATCAGGAGAACAGGATATGTATGATTTTAAAAGCAGGGTAAGATATAGTGAAGTGAACAGTGAAAAGACAGCTTACGCTGCCGGCACTGATCGATTATCTGCAGAATTGCTGCACATTTCAGTCAGAAGATATGAATATCGGTGTGGAGTATTTAGAACAGCATCATGCTGCGTGGGTGTTATCGTCCTGGGAGATCGTCATGAACCGCTATCCAAAGCTTGCGGAGCATATTACGGTGAGCACCTGGCCATATAGCTTCAAGGGATTTTACGGTTATCGTAACTTTACAATAAAGGATGAAGCGGGAGAGATCTGTGCATTTTGCCAATTCTGTCTGGGTTTACATAGACACAGCCACGATGCGTCCGGTGCGGATCGCAAAAGAAGTGCAGGATGCTTATATCCCGGTGATGGATGAGGCGATACAATATGAATGGGCAGATCGTAAGATCAGGATAGAGGGCACTCCGGTGGAGAAAGAGCCGGTTTTAGTACAGCGTTTTCATATTGACACCAATCATCATATGAATAATGGAAAATATATTCTTGTGGCAGAGGAATATCTGCCGGAGAATTTTAAGACAGAGAGTATTCGCGTGGAATACAAAAGGCTGCAGTCATCGGGAACATGTTATACCCGGAGGTTTATGAGCAGCAGAACGGGTAACCATTGTGTTGGCAGATGAGCAGAAAGTGCCATATGCCATTATGCAGTTTAGAGGAAAATAAAATGTTAAAATTAGGACAGTATCAGAAACTTACAATTGCAAAGAAAGTGGAGTTTGGAGTTTATCTCGCGGAAGAGCAGGATATGGAGAAACGTGTGCTTCTTCCGGCAAAAACCAGGTTCCGGAGAATGCAAAGACCGGGGATGAACTTGAAGTGTTTTTTGTACAAGGATTCCAAAGACCGGATGATCGCAACGACAAATCAGCCAAAGATCACTCTTGGAGGGCTTGCTGTTTTGCGTGTGGCACAGGTTGGAAAAATCGGTGCATTCCTTGACTGGGGACTCGAAAAAGATCTGTTTCTTCCTTATAAAGAGATGACAATGAAAGTCCAGCCGGAAGATGAGGTTTTGGTAACACTTTATATTGATAAGAGCAGCAGACTTTGTGCGAGTATGAAAAAGCTTTATGATCTGCTTTCCACGGATTCTCCATACAAAGAGGGAGACCATGTAGAGGGAAGAGTTTATGAGTTCAGTGATAATTTCGGAACCTTTGTTGCAGTGGATGATAAATATTCCGCTATGATCCCACGACATGAAGATACAAGCAAACTTCGTATCGGAGATGTGATCGAGGCAAAAGTGACAAAAGTAAAGCCGGATGGAAAACTGGATGTGTCATTGCGTGACAAGGCATACCTGCAGATGGATGAGGATGCTGAGAAGGTGATGCAGGTTATTGAGAATTTGCCGGAGTGCTTCCATTTGGAGATAAAGCATCCCCGGAAGTCATTAAGAGAGAGACCGGACTAAGTAAAAATGCTTTCAAACGTGCGGTGGGACGTTTATATAAGGAACATCGTGTGGAAATAACTGAAAGAAGTATCAGAAAGGTGGACTAACAACATGAAAAAAGTAATCAGTACAGAAAAAGCACCAGCAGCAATCGGACCATATTCACAGGCAATCGAAGTAAATGGTATGGTTTATACATCAGGCATTATCCCGGTTGTACCGGAGACGGAGAGATTCCGGAGGGGTCTGTGGCTCAGGCGAAACAGGCACTTACCAATCTTTCTAATTTGCTGGAAGCAGCCGGAACCAATATGGACAATGTAGTTAAGACAACGGTATTCATCAAAGAGATGAATGATTTCAGCGCCATCAACGATGTGTATAAGACTTTCTTTACAGCAGATTTCCCATCCAGAAGCTGTGTGGAAGTTGCACGTCTTCCGAAGGATGTTATGCTTGAGATCGAAGCGATCGCAATCAAATAGGAAAAGCAGTTCCAGAGAACTCCATGTGAGCGATACTTTGGAACTGTTTTTTTTATGGAAATAAAAATACATAAAATATTCATGCTATATTTGGTAAAATCTGACAAAGTCTTGCTGTTGACAGTGCCAGGACACTTTGTTATAATAACCATGTAATAAATGTAACAAATTCGTAACAAATAGTTCTTGGAGGCAATATACAAGATGAATTATAGAATGAAGAGAATAGCAAGCTGTTTGCTGGCAGGTGCTATTGTAATTAGTGGAACAGGAGTCGGAACTTATGGTGCACAGACCGGTGGTGTGTCTGCAGTGATCGCAACCGGACTTTCTTCAAATGGTTCTCCGGCAGCAGGATTTTCCAAAATGCTTTCCCAGTGTCTGATCGAGAGTGACAAGGCAGTTGCAGAGGCAGCAGCCCAGGCAGAGGAGCAGGTCAGTGAGAATGATGTTCCAGTGGTTGCATCTGAGTACGCAGACATTGCAATCGCACAGGTAGATAATTATGTGAATGTCAGATCAGAACCGAACACAGACAGTGAAGTGTTAGGTAAGTTATATAATAATTCTGCAGCCACTGTTTTAGAGACAACAGAAGATGGCTGGTACAAGATCACATCCGGAAGTGTTACCGGATATGTCAAATGCGAGTATGTTGTAACAGGGGATGAGGAACTTGCAAAGAAGGTAAGTACCAGATATGCAACTGTAACAACTACAACTTTATACGTAAGAATGGAGCCTTCTACAGAGGCAGGTATTTTAACAATGCTTGGCGAGGGAGACGATTTTGTTGTTGTTGATGATTCTATGAAGGATAGCGGATGGGTCATTGTTACAACAGAGGAAGGCGATGGCTATGTATCCACAGATTATGTAAATCTCTGGACCGATTATGTAACTGCTGAATCCAAAGCGGAAGAGGAAGCAAGACTTGCCAAGGAAGAGGCAGAGCGTCAGGCAGCAGCCGCAGCGGCAGCAGCAGCGAAAGCAAAACAGAAATCTTCCAGCAACTCGTCATCTTCGAACAGTACAAGCAGTTCCAGCGGTTCTTCCGCTTCTTACGCTGCACCGAGTGGATCCAATGGTCAGGCAGTTGCAAGCTATGCAAGCCAGTTTATTGGTAACCCATATGTCTATGGTGGATCCAGTCTGACGAACGGTACAGACTGTTCCGGATTTGTAATGTCTGTATATGCTGCATTTGGTATCAGTCTTCCACATTCTTCCAGTGGACAGAGAAGTGCCGGATATGAAGTAAACTTATCTGAGGCACAGCCGGGAGATATTGTATGTTACAGTGGACATGTTGGAATTTATGTAGGTAATAACACAATTGTTCATGCAAGTACACCATCCAGTGGTATTAAGTATTCAACAGCTACATATCGTAATGTACTTTCTGTAAGAAGAATTTTCTAAAAAAAGATATTATCGGAACTGTCATCGCAAATGATGGCAGTTCTTTTTTTGCGGGTAAAAAGTCAGAAAGTAATGCGGTACTTTTTTACAGACAGAAAATTGAAAAATATCATTTATGAAAAGTGCACAAAAAAATAAAGTGGTCTGGAAATAATCCCCAAAAGAGGTAAAGTTATGAGAAAGTTTTCCACGTGAAAAAGGTCGAAAAATGCCAAAAATAAAGTTATACACGAAGTTATCCACGTTATCCACATTTTTTATGTTGAAAAAGTGGTTTACATAGTAAAAAATCGAATATACGTTTTGTACATATGTGATAAAGTTCACAATAAAAATGAAAAAAGCTTGCAATTATTGTAATGAGATAAATGCAAAAAATAGTACAAATTGTCAGATAACGTAAAAGGTTACTGCTGAGTGAACAGTAACTAAAAAGTTCCTCAATCTATCGCGTTTTATAACAAAACTTGAAAAATGAAAAGAGGTTTGCTATACTACATGCATAAATTTTCTTGAGTTGAGAAAAATAACCAGGAGTGTTGAATGATAAAGAAAGTTGATATACTGGGAATTCAGTTGGACAACTACACAGTGCGGGAAGCGATTATGTGTGTGGAACGCTATTTGAGCAATAATGTCCTTAACACGATTGAGAGCATATCGTTACAGATGCTGATCGATTCGGAGACAAACCCGGTATTAAAGGAAGTTATGAGTTCCCTGGATCTTGCAATCATTGGAGAGAAAGAGATTATTCAGGCAGCAGGGCTTGAATCTATGCAGCGAATCCGGGAAACAGAAGAAAACGATTTTTATTTTGAATTTTTTAAACGGATAGAGCGCAATAAAAAAGTGTTTTTTTACTTGGTGACACGCAGGAGAAAATTGATTCTTTAAAAGCAGAACTGACAGAAGATTATCCAAAACTGATCTTTGCAGGGGAATATGCAGTGGAGACCTGTGGGGGATCTGGAAGCAGTGATTAATGATATGAATGCGACCACACCGGATGTGATCATATCTGTACTGCCATCTCCGATGCAGGAGCAGTTCTTATATGAGCATCGGGATAAAATGAATGCAAACATTTGGTATGGAATCGGAGGGGTACCGGTACATAAGAAAAAGCACGGAGTACTTGCTCGTTTGAAAAGCATCATACATCGTGGCAAGTTGGTCAACAGTATGAATAAGTATGATGAAAAAGAAGAGGAATTGTAGTAGAAATGCAGAAATTAATCAATAAACGTTCCATAGTGATAGATTATTTGATGATGATCGTGGGGACGGACTGTTAGCGGCAGCCATCCAGTGTCTGTATGATCCGATCGGTCTTGTCACGAGGAGGTTTTACAGGACTTGCGATTGTGATCAAGGCAGTGACAGAAAGATTTGTTCCGGGAGGAATCCCACTCTGGCTGACCAATATCGGGCTGAATGTGCCACTGTTTTTTCTGACTCTGAAGTTTAAAGGAAAGAGGTTTATCTGGCGGACAGTTGTGGGTACGGTACTTTTGTCTGCGTGGATTTATGTGATTCCGGCAATCGACCTGACACAGCAGGATTACTTCCTTGCCGCGATTTTTGGTGGTGTGATCGGCGGAGCCGGTATGGGACTGATCCTATTAGCGCGTTCTACTACGGGTGGAACGGAACTTCTGGCAGTATTGATCCAGCATTTTATCAGACATTATTCCGTGGTTCAGATCATGCAGGTATTAGATGCGATGATCGTGCTTACCCGGTTTATATCTGTTCGGTATCAAGGCAGCCATGTATGCAATTGTTGCCATTTTTTGTCACAACGAAAGTGTCGGATGGTCTGATGGAAGGATTTAAATATTCCAAGTCGGCGTTCATCATTACAGACCAGTATGAAAAAGTGGCAAAAAAGATCCTGCTTGAGTTGGACCGTGGAGCAACCGGTCTATATGCAAAAGGAATGTATTCCGGTGATGAAAAGTGCATGCTTTACTGTGTTGTTTCCAAGAAGCAGATTGTAGAACTGAAAGATATTGTGGCATCGGTGGACCCGGATGCGTTTGTCATTGTCTCAGATGTCCGCGAAGTACTTGGCGAGGGATTTCTGGAATATCATAAGAACTAAGGATGAAACAGAGAGACAGGAAATTTTTTTGTGGAGATTGTATACAGGGAATTAGAGGTAAAATTTCCAGCAGAATTGAGGAAATGCATAAAAAAATATGTATTTCCTCTTTATTTTTTTGCAGTTTTGCATTAAAATGTAATCTAGGTATTTTTATTGAGGGAGAAAAGTACGTTTTTTTTGTGAAAGTTGAACAGAATCGACCAGAGAAGGAGCATAGCTTATGATTTCGAATCAGATACTTCAAAACACCATTGATGGATTGAAGGGAATAACCAGAATTGATTTATGCATTATTGACGTCGAGGGAAAGATTTTGGCTGCCACATTTCCTGACGCAGAGAAGTATGTAGAACCTGCTCAGGCATTTGTGGAGTCACCTGCAGACAGCCAGGTGGTCCACGGATATCAGTTTTTCAAGGTGTTCGATGAGCATCAGTTAGAGTATATCCTGCTTGCCAACGGAGACAGTGACGATGTCTACATGGTGGGTAAAATTGCCAGTTTCCAAATACAGAATCTTCTGGTAGCATATAAGGAGAGATTCGATAAAGACAACTTTATCAAGAATCTTTTGCTGGACAATTTACTGCTGGTTGATATTTATAACAGAGCAAAGAAACTCCATATTGATACAGAAGTCCGGAGAGTGGTATTTATCGTTGAGACGAACCGCGAGAAAGATGGCAATGAACTGGAAAAGATCAGAGGAATCTTCGGTGGCAAATCCAAAGGATTTTTGTCACTGCGGTTGATGAGAAGAACATCATCGTGGTGAAAGAAGTTGCGGACAACGAGGGATATGACGAACTGAACAAGACAGCAGAGGTGATCGTGAACCTGTTCCGTGCGGATGCTGAGAATGATGTTCATGTCGCTTATGGAACAATTGTAAATGAGATCAAAGAAGTATCCCGTTCTTACAAGGAAGCCCGTATGGCATTGGATGTAGCACAGATTTTCTTTGAGGAAAAAGATGTGATCGCATACTCCAATTGGGAATTGGACGTCTGATCTATCAGCTCCCGATTCCACTGTGCAAGATGTTTATTAAGGAAATATTTGATGGTAAGTCGCCGGACGACTTTGACGAGGAGACGCTTACCACGATCAACAAGTTCTTCGAGAACAGCCTGAACGTTTCAGAGACATCAAGCCAGTTATATATCCACAGAAATACACTGGTATATCGTCTGGATAAACTGCAGAAGTACACAGGACTGGATCTTCGTGTGTTTGAAGATGCCATTACATTTAAGATTGCACTGATGGTTGTAAAATACATGAAATATATGGAGTCATTGGATTACTAGAATTTAGGAGGAAGCAATGATTAAGTTGGAACATGTCAGTAAGTCATATACAGCAGGGATCCCTGCGTTAAATGACGTGAGTCTTGACATTGAAGAAGGCGAATTCGTATTCATTGTTGGTGACAGTGGTTCAGGAAAATCGACACTGATCAAGCTTTTACTGAAAGAACTGGAACCAACAGAGGGTACGATCACGATAAACAATAAGAAACTGAACAAGATCAAAAGAAGGCAAATCCCGAAATTCCGTCGTAATATCGGCGTTGTATTTCAGGATTTCCGCTTGTTAAAAGATAGAAACATTTATGATAATGTTGCATTTGCCCAGAAAGTTATCGGTGAGTCAAACCGCAGCATTAAGAAGAATGTTCCATCCATGCTGTCTATGGTAGGACTTGCTGCAAAGTACCGCTCTTATCCGAGGCAGTTGTCCGGCGGCGAGCAGCAGCGTGTTGCGATCGCAAGAGCGCTTATCAATGAGCCGAAAGATCTTACTGGCGGACGAGCCGACCGGTAACCTGGATAATCATAATGCATGGGAGATCATGAAACTTCTGGAAGAGATCAATAGCCGTGGAACTACAGTGGTAGTTGTAACACATAACCTTGAGATTGTGAAAGCAATGAACAAGCGTGTCATCACTATGAAGAAAGGCGTTGTCGTGGAGGACAGCGAGGGTGATTATAGCGATGAGGATTAGTACATTTTTTTACACGATAAAGCAGGGACTGAAGAATATCTGGAAGAATAAAATGTTCTCACTTGCGTCGATTGCAACGATGACGGCATGTATCTTTTTGTTTGGTCTGTTCTATACGATTGTGACAAATTTCCAGTCTATGGTGAAGGATGCAGAGTCCGGCGTTGCCGTAACGGTCTTTTTTTGACGAGGGATCTCACAGGATAAGATTGATGAGATCGGGGACCTGATCCGCGCAAGGGCAGAGGTGTCTGATCTGGAATTTGTTTCAGCGGATGATGCATGGGACAGCTTCAAGCAGACTTACTTTGAAGGAAACGAAGCAGCAGCGGAGAGTTTTGCCGGGGATAACCCACTGGCAAATGACGCCAGCTATTCCATTTATATGAATGACATTTCCATGCAGCAGACGTTAGTGACCTATTTACAGTCAGTGGACGGTATCCGGGAAGTAAAACAGTCAGCAGTTGTAGCGAATACGCTGACCGATTTTAATAAATTGATTGGATATGTCTCCGCAGGAATTATTATTATCCTGCTGGGGGTTGCAGTCTTTTTGATCAGTAATACCATCACCGTTGGTATTTCTGTGCGAAGAGAAGAGATTGGTATTATGAAACTGATCGGTGCTACCGATTATTTTGTGCGTGCACCATTTGTGGTAGAAGGTATTGTGATCGGATTGATCGGAGCAGCGATTCCGCTTGGCATCCTGTATGTCCTTTATGGACGGATCATTGATTACATCGGGGAGAAGTTCAGTTTTATCAGCAATATGATGAAATTTTTACCGGTAGATGAGGTGTTCCATACACTGGTTCCGGTAGCATTGATACTCGGTGTCGGCATTGGTTTTATTGGCAGCCGCATCACAATCAGAAAGCATTTGAAAGTATAATTTTATGAAGAAAAGAAACATTTTACGCCGCATTCTGGCGGTGGTACTTGTTCTCACGATGGCAACAGGGCTGACGGCACAGGCAAAAGGAGATGCATCATCAACGTCGCTCAAGGAAGCACAGAAAGAAAAAGCCGCATTGGAAAAGCAGTTAAAAGCTGCGAAAGAGCTGATCAATGATCTGAAGGATTCCAAAGGTGATGTAGAGGACAAAGTTCAGGAACTGAACAATGAACTTGTGGATATCTCATCGAAGATCACTTCACTGGAAAATCAGCTTGCGGACAAAAAGCACAGAGATTGCAGATGCCGAGGCAGAATTAGCACAGGCAGAAGCAGATAAACAAAAACAGTATGACGATATGAAAACCCGTATCCGGTATATGTATGAAAACAGCCAGACAACGTATCTGGAGCAGCTTCTGGAATCGAACAGCGTGGCAGAGTTTCTGAATACGGCAGAGTATATCGCAGAGATCCAGAAGTATGACAGGCAAAAGCTGGATGAGTACACGGAGAATATTGAATATATCACCGTGGCGAAAGAACAGCTTGAACAGGATTACGCTGATCTGGAAAATATGAAAGCGAATGTGGAGAGCCAGAAGCAGTCTGTTGCAGCACTGATGAGCCAGAAGGAGACAGAGCTTGCAGGCATCACAAGTAATATTTCGGATGCGCAGGAGGATGCAAAGTATTTTGAGGCAGAGATACAGGCGCAGAACGAATTGATAGCGGAGATCAAGCGGATCGAGGCTGAAAGGGCAGCGGCAGCCAAAGCGGCTGCAGAGGGAAAAGAGGTAGCAGACAATCCTTATACAGGTGGAGCTTTCACATGGCCGTGTCCCAAGTACAAGGGTTACCAGTGATTATGGAACGAGGGTTTCACCGACTTCAGGAGCGTCTTCAAACCATAAAGGAATTGATATCGGTGCCTCAGCAGGTGCGGCGATCGTTGCAGCGGCAAACGGTACCGTAAAGGCGGCAAATTACAGCAGTGCAGCCGGAAACTACGTGATGATCGATCATGGCGGCGGACTTTATACCGTTTATATGCATTGTTCCTCGCTTGCAGTTTCGGAAGGAACAGCAGTTTCCGCAGGTCAGACGATCGCCTACGTTGGAAGTACAGTGTATTTCTACTGGAAATCATTTACATTTTGGTGTATCATTAAACGGAAGTTATGTCAGTCCGTGGAGTTATCTCAAGGGCTGATAAGCGTTCCGGGAATCAGGCAGATAAAGTATATAAAAAGAGGTTGCCACACGAAAGCCGGAAATCAGAAACGGCATTTTGTGTACAATCTCTTTTTTCTGTTTTGTAAAGGTTATGGAAAATAAAACCGGCACCTCGGCATTTTTCTCAATTGCTATGAAAGTGGAGGTGCGGTTATGCATATGTTTACATGGAAAGGATGCAGCAAAAATGTTTTGAAATTGCTGCGAAAGGAAATTTATGGATCAGCAGAATTATGAACTGGATCAAACTGGAGCGGAAGAGACTCCAAAGAAGAAAAAAAGGAAGCACATTCAAAGGGATTGTGATCGGTGTGATCGGAACACTTCTGATAAGCTGGACGGGAATCAATGTGGCATGTCTGGCAACAAATTCACAGATCCTGATCACGAACAAGGAAAGTGCAGATGACGGAGAGGGCGCAGTGCTCGACGCAGATACGGTCAGCAAGATCAATGAACTGACTGCATACACACAAAGCTCTATTATTATGATGACATTGAAAATGAGAAACTGCAGGATGGACTGTATACAGGTCTGATCGATGGATTGGGAGATAAATATTCTGTTTACTATAATGCAGAAGATTATCAGGCGCTTCAGATATCTACGACAGCCAGTACTATGGAATCGGTGCAGGGTTAAGCCAGGATAAGGATACCATGGTGGTAACAGTCAACAAGGTTTATGAGGGAACTCCTTCTGAGTCAGCAGGATTGTTGAAAGATGACGTGATCGTTTCCGTGGACGGAACAGAGGCTGTTTCCATGGAACTTTCGGAACTGGTAAAACTGATTCGTGGAGAGAAGGGAACGACTGTCCATCTGGAGATTTACCGTCCGTCTACCGAGGAAAATCTTTCCTTTGATGTAGAAAGACAGGACATTACATTGCCAAGTGTGTCCCACAAGATGTTCGAGGATGGTATCGGATATGTACATATTGATTCCTTTGAGACAGAGACGGCAGCACAATTTGAGGAGGCAGTAAAAGATCTTGAGGATCAGGGAATGAAAGCACTGATCATTGATGTGAGATATAATCCCGGTGGTATGGTGACCGCAGTTGTCCAGATCCTGGATGATATTCTGCCGGAGGGAACAGTTGTGTATACAGAAGATAAAAATGGAAACCGTCAGGGATTACACTTCCAGCGGGGATACGTGATCTGGACTACCCGCTTGCGGTACTGATCAATGGGGAGAGCGCCAGTGCGTCCGAGATTCTGGCAGGTGCGGTCAAAGATTATCAGTATGGCACACTGATCGGAACGACAACGTTTGGAAAAGGAATTGTGCAGACGATCTTTCCATTGGAGAATGGGGATGCAGTGAAGCTTACGACTGCCAAATATTTCACTCCAAAGGGAAATTATATTCACGGTGTCGGAATTGAGCCGGATATTGAACTGGAATACGAATATCTCGACAAAGATGCAACTTCTTATGACGAGGCATATGATAACCAGATTCAGAAGGCGATAGAGGTTTTAAAGGATAAAATCCAGTAAATAACAGGAGAATAGCATGAAAAAAACAACTTTATCGGATCGTTACAGGGATATTGGCAGTAGCATGGATGTGTCTGATTTTTTCTTTTTCCAATCAGCCTGCGACGGAATCGAGTAAAGTGAGTGGCGGATTGTGTCATCGTCTGGTGGAGCGTGCCAATGATACGCTCCATCTGGATATGACCGAAAAACAGCAGCTGGCCATGGCAGAAAAAATCGAATATCCGGTAAGAAAAAGCAGCCCATATGACAGAGTATGCCATATTAGGTCTGCTTTCTTTTGCATTTTACCGCGGAATCCTGAAAAAAGAAAAGCGACAGTTTCTTGCGGCGCTGCTCACGGCGGCAGTTTATGCGGCTACAGATGAGTTTCATCAGTATTTTATACCGGGAAGGTCGGCAGAGGTGATGGATGTGTGCATTGACACGCTCGGCGCGTCGATCGGACTTGCAATTCTTTTTTTTACCTTAAAAGTAGTGCGAAAACATTGCCAAAAATCAAAGCTTACTTTACAATAAAAATAACAGACAGATAAAAGAGTCTGTCAGATAAAAAATGAAAGAGGTGATACTGTGGTAGAACTTGATCAATTTAAAGTGACTCTGAATTCATACAGAGGACCGCTGCAGGAAGTGAGGGATTCACTTTGACCTGGCTGACAAAGAGCAAAAAATCCAGGAATTAGAGCGGGAAATGGAAGATGGCGTTTTTGGAATGATCCGGTCGTTTCCCAGAATAAAATGAAAACTCTTAAAAAGTTTGAAAGATGACGTTGCAACTTATGAGAAGCTTGCAACACAGTTTGACGACATAGAGACACTTATCGAGATGGGGTATGAGGAGAATGATGCTTCCCTGATCCCGGAGATTGAGGAGATGTTGAATGAGTTTGTTACAACTTTTGACAATATTCGTATTAAGACACTGCTTTCCGGTGAATATGATGGGGATAATGCGATCCCTGTCATTACATGCCGGGGCTGGTGGAACCGAGTCGTGTGACTGGGCACAGATGCTGTTCCGCATGTATTCCAAATGGGCAGACAGCAGGGGATATGAGCTGGTTGTCTTAGACTCGTTAGATGGAGATGAGGCAGGCATCAAGTCCATCACATTCCAGATCAATGGAGAGAATGCGTATGGATATCTGAAATCGGAAAAGGCGTACACCGTCTGGTCCGTATTTCTCCGTTTAATGCGGCTGGAAAGCGCCAGACATCTTTTTGTATCCTGTGATGTTATGCCGGATATCGAGGAAGATCTCGACATTGAGATCAATGAAGATGACTTAAGAATTGATACTTACCGTTCCAGCGGAGCCGGTGGACAGCATATCAACAAGACTTCCTCTGCAATCCGGATCACGCACCTTCCGACCGGAATTGTCGTGCAGTGCCAGAATGAGCGTTCCCAGCACCAGAACAAGGATAAGGCAATGCAGATGTTAAAGGCAAAACTGTATCTGTTGAAGGAGCAGGAAAATGCAGAGAAGGCAGCCGGTATCCGCGGTGAGGTCACAGAGATCGGCTGGGGTAACCAGATCAGATCCTATGTCATGCAGCCATATACGATGGTTAAAGACCACCGTACAGGTGTGGAGACCGGAAATGTGGACAGCGTAATGGATGGAAAAAATAGATCTGTTTATCAACGGGTACTTAAAGTGGTTATCTTTGGGATGTCCGAAGGGATTAGGTGGCGACGATGAATAACTGGATTCCGGTGATCGTCATACTGGCGGTGCTCGCAGGTGGCGGTTATTATGCATACCGGAAAATCAAAAGAAAAAGTAGAGGATGTTTCCCAGGCTTTATTCGGGACAGATTCATTGGTGGAGGGATGGAATAAGCAGGCAGATGAGCTTGCAGCCACCCCGAAATCCGTGTCCGGGATGACGCGGATCTTTGAACCGCAGATCCAGAGGGATTTTCCGGATTTTAATCTGGTGCAGTTTAAGAATAAGGCTGAGAATATGCTGGTTTCCGCTTTGCAGGCAATTGATTCCGGGAATGTTTCGCTGATCCGGGATGCTTCAGAGGAATTAAAAGCGCAGGTAGAAAATAGAATTGAAATGAACCGGTCGGAAGGAATCCGGGAAGTATACGAAAAGATCCGGATTCACCGGACGGAGATTTCCAACTATGAAAAAAAACAGGGAAAATGTATCATTACATTTCAGAGTGCTGTGGAACATCTTCATTATAAAAAGAAAGATGGAACAGTGGTTTCAGGGGATGAAAACCGATTGGAGCAGACAAAGTATAATGTTGAGGTCATGTATATCCAGGATGAGAAGATAGCAAAAATCGACAATGCTGTCGGAACAACTGTCCGCATTGCGGTGCACCGGTCACCAATCTGGGGGCAATGTACTGCGAGTACTGCGGGACTTGCGATCACACCGATCAATTTAAAGGTTTGGACGCTTCATCGTTTTTATGAAGTAGATTACAATCACGTATAGGAGGATATGTTATGGGAATTATTAGGGCAATTGGACAGGCGATCGGAGGAACACTTGCAGATCAGTGGTTAGAGGTCATCGAAGCAGATGACATGAGCGACAAAACCGTCTTTACAAGCGGTGTGCTGATCCGCAAAGGACAGAATACCAAGGGAACAGGCAACACAGTTTCCAATGGTTCGATCATCCATGTTTATGACAATCAGTTCATGATGTTAGTGGATGGCGGCAAGGTAGTCGATTACACGGCAGAACCGGGATATTACAAAGTGGATAACTCTTCCCTGCCATCATTGTTTAACGGACAGTTTGGAGATTCATTAAAGGATTCTTTTTTTTTAACCGTATTAAATATGGCGGTCAGACACCAACTGCGCAGAAAGTATTCTTTATCAATCTGCAGGAAATTAAAGGGATCAAGTTTGGCACGAGAAATCCGATCAATTACTTTGATAATTTTTATAATGCCGAGCTTTTCTTAAGAGCGCATGGTACATATTCCGTTAAGATCACCAATCCACTCCAGTTCTATGCAGAGGTAATTCCGAGAAACGCAGACAGAGTGGAGATCGATGAAATCAACGAGCAGTATCTGTCAGAGTTCTTAGAGGCATTGCAGTCCTCCATCAACCAGATGTCCGCAGACGGAACACGTATTTCCTATGTGACATCCAAAGCAAGAGAACTTGGAAAATATATGTCTACGACACTCGATGAAGAGTGGAACCAGACACGTGGTATGGAGATCCAGGCAGTCGGTATTGCAAGCGTTTCTTATGATGAGGAATCCCAGAAGCTCATCAATATGAGAAATGAAGGTGCAATGTTAGGCGGAGATGCAAGTGTGCTCCGTGGTATGGCTGTTAAGAATTTAACAGAAGGTGTGCGTGACGCGGGTTCCAATGCAGGCGGTGCGATGACAGGATTCATGGGCGTCGGCATGGGAATGCAGCAGTTTAACACTTCCATGGAAGGATTGAACGCCATGACAGCAGGCATGGCAGGAACACAGCCACAGGCAGCACCACAGCAGACAGCAGCACCACAGCAGACAGCAGCCCCGGCAAATAGCTGGACCTGCTGAGTGCGGAGCATCAAATACCGGAAAGTTCTGCAGTGAGTGCGGAAAACCTGCACCGGCTCCGGCAAATAGCTGGACTGTGAATGTGGAACCGTGAATACCGGAAAGTTCTGCAGTGAGTGTGGAAAACCTGCACCGGCAGCGGAGTGGACCTGTGAGTGTGGAACCGTCAACAAAGGTAAATTCTGCAGCAATTGCGGAAAGGCAAGGAGCTAACTATGGCAGTTATCAGTTTTAAGTGTCCAAACTGTGACGGAGAACTGATTTTTGACCCGGAAACACAGAAGTATAAATGCGAGTACTGTGGTTCAAAATTTACCCAGGCAGAATTGGATGCATTGCAGCCGGCAGAGTCATGAGGAAACGGATGCCGGTGCAGCGGATGGTTCTGATGAAGCAGAGCAGGAAACAACCGAACAGCAGAGTGCGGACACAAAGAAAAAAGAAGGGGAGGACGGCGGCGCAGAGGCAGTCATTTATAACTGCCCTTCCTGTGGAGCAGAAATCGTGACAGATGCAACGACAGCAGCCACGTTCTGTTATTATTGTCACAATCCGGTCGTGCTTGGAAAACGGCTGGAAGGAAAGTATCTTCCAAATAAAGTCATTCCTTTTAAAATTTCCAAAAGGAAGCGGAAAAACGTTTTTAGAATATGTTGGAAAGAAAAAATTTGTTCCAAAGGCATTTTTTAATAAGAAACAGATCGAATGTCTGAGTGGTGTCTATTTCCCATATTGGATCTATGATGCAAAATTGCAGGGAAAACTGCAGGGCGAAGGCAAGAAAATCCGTGTGTGGAGAACCGGAGATACCGAGTACACAGAGACAAAGTTTTACCATGTGGAGCGTGAGGGTGAGGTTAATCTGAAGAATCTTGCAGAGAACGCACTGCAAAAGGCAAATGTGCAGCTTGTGAAAGGGGTACTGCCGTATCAGTTCAATGAGATGAAAGATTTTAATATGGGATATCTTTCCGGTTTCATGGCAGAGAAACGTGACATCGAGCAGAAAGCAGTGGAAGGAAATATGCAGGCTACGATGAAAAACTCAGCGGAAAAACTCATGCGGGAATCTGTTCAGGGATACAATGCGTTATCGGTCAACTCATTCGGGGTGATCCCGAAGAAGGAGGACTGGTCTTATGCGTTGCTTCCGGTCTGGACTGTTACCTATAAGGGGAAAGATGGAAAAATCTACTATTATTCCATGAACGGGCAGACAGGAAAAGTGTTCGGAGAACTTCCGGTAGACTACGGAAAAGTCACGCTGACGGGTATTATTTCGGCAGTCGTTGTCTTAATCATTGCATTGATCGGAGGGTATTTCTTATGAGAGATAAATTAAGAAAAAGAATCGCTCTGTCCGCAGTAACTGCACTGACACTTTTTGCGGCTGTACCGGTCTATGCGGATACTTATGATGCGGTGTATGATGATGCAGCGTTACTTTCAGATGAGGAACAGCAGTCGCTTTCGGAAGAAATCACCAATCTGCAGGAGACCACAGGCTGGGAGATTTTTGTCCTGACGACAGAGGATGCACAGGGAAAGACAGCGAGAGAGTATGCGGATGATTTTTATGACACGACAGCAACAGGCGATGATGGCGTGGTGTTCCTCATTGACATGGATAACAGAGGTTACGATATCGACTGCGGGAGAAGCCATTTACTATCTGAATGACGACAGGATCGATGATATTCTGGATAACTGTTATGATTATGTTGTGGATGGGGAATATGCTTCCTGCTTTTCTTCCATGTTAAGTGATGCAGAGTACTATTATGAGGTGGGAGTCCCATCTGACGCTTATACCTATGATGAAGAAACAGGCGAGATCCATTATTACCATGTACTCACGTTGGGTGAAATTCTGTTTGCAGTTGTACTTGCAGCAGCTGTGTTTGCCGCTGTATTTTTTGGAATTACCGGAAAATACCGTCTGAAATTTGGCGGTGGATACCAGTATGATTACCATGCGTTCGGAAAAGTTAACCTGACTGGTCAGGAAGACCGTTTTGTCAACCAGATGGTGACGCATCGGAGGATCCAGACTGATAGTGGAAGCAGTGGGGGTGGCAGCAGCCATTCCGGCAGATCGACGGTACATACCAGCAGTTCTGGCAGAAGTCATGGAGGCGGAAGCCGCAAGTTCTAAATATCAAAAATTTGGTGAATAAGAAACAAAAAATATAGAAATGTTCTGGAAAAGAGGTTGCTTTGGCAGCCTCTTTGTGTTATTATCTTCCTCATGAGGACAGATGTAAGTCCCAAACAAACAGAATGGATTCTATATACAAAAGAGAATCTGTTGAATCTGGCAACTAAGAGGTATTCATTTCCATGAAAGACAAAATGCAATATTATGTTTTGAAAGAGAAGGCAGTGCCGGAAGTACTGCTGAAAGTAGTGGAGGCAAAAGGCTGATCGATTCCGGTAAGATCGCATCGGTGCAGGAGGCGACAGAGAGTGTAGGGATCAGCCGCAGTTCTTTTTACAAGTATAAAGATGATATTTTTCCTTTTCACGAGACAACAAAGGGAAAGACTATTACGATGGTCATTCAGATGGATGATGAGCCGGGACTTTTGTCCGGGGTATTGAAAACGATTGCTGATTTTCATGCCAATATCCTTACCATTCATCAGAGTATACCGGTCAATGGAATCGCAACGCTGACGCTCAGTATTGATATTTTACCGCAGACGGGGATGTTGCAGAGATGGTCACAAAGATTGAGAGTGTGGGCGGCATTCAGTATGTGAAAATTCTGGCGAGAGAATAAAAAACAGACTGGCAGAACAGAATAGTTTACATAATACAAAAACAGAAAGGCAGAATAAAAATGATAAAAGTAGCAATTATGGGTTTTGGAACGATCGGTTCCGGTGTGGCAGAGGTTTTAGACATCAATAAGAAGAGCATTGCAGCCCGCGTCGGCGATGAAGTGGAATTAAAGTATGTTCTGGATTTAAGAGATTTTGAGGGAGATCCGATCCAGGAGAGAAAATCGTACATGATTATAAAGTGATCGCAGAAGATCCGGAAGTAGCGATTGTAGTTGAGACAATGGGTGGCGTGGAGCCAGCGTATACTTTTGTAAAAACAATGTTAGAGGCTGGAAAACATGTGACAACTTCCAATAAGGCGTTGGTGGCTGCAAAAGGTGCAGAACTGATCGCACTTGCAAAAGAAAAAAATGTGAATTTCATGTTTGAGGCGAGTGTCGGCGGCGGTATACCGATCATCCGTCCGTTAAATTCCTGTCTTACTGCAGATGAGATCGAAGAGATCACTGGTATCGTAAACGGTACAACGAACTATATGATGACTGAGATGACAGAAAAGGGTGCTGATTTCAATGAAGTTTTAAAAGATGCGCAGGCAAAGGGGTATGCGGAGAAAGACCCTACCGCCGATGTGGAAGGTTATGACGCATGCCGTAAGATTGCAATTTTAACATCTTTAGTATGCGGACAGCAGGTGGACTTTGAGGACATTCACACAGAGGGAATCACAAAAATCACACCGACGGATATCAAATACGCACAGGCGATGGGAAGAGCAATCAAACTGCTCGCAACAAGCAAAAAAGGTCCAAAAGGTTACACAGCGATCGTTGCTCCATTCTTACTTCCGGCATCTCATCCGCTCTATGCAGTAAACGGCGTGTTCAATGCAATTTTTGTACATGGCAATGTGTTAGGTGATGCAATGTTTTTTACGGCAGTGGTGCAGGAAAACTCCCAACAGCTAGTGCAGTGGTTGCCGATGTCGTTGAGATGGCAAAAAATCTGGACAAAAATATTCCAATTGAGTGGAGTTCAAAGAAACTGGAGCTCGTAGATTACAGGGAATGGGAGAACCGGTTCTTCATCCGCACAACAGCAGACAAAGCAGCTGTAGAAAGAGTATTCGGAACTGTTACGTATGTACAGGCAGAAGGCGTGACCGGAGAGCTTGGCTTTGTGACAGAGAAGATTTCCGAAGCTGACTGCGAGAAGAAGGAAGCAGAACTTGGAAATATTTTTTACAGAAGATCCGTGTAGCGTAAAGATATAGAAATACGAATTTATTTGCATTTGGTGAACTGCAAGTGAATAAAAGAGAAATACAAATGGAAATTTCGCAAAAAATAAAGCGAAATTTCCATTTTATGTTAGAATATCAACAGTATGAAAAAAAGAATGGAGCAGAAAAACAGATGAAAAAATCGGAATTATCGGAGCCATGGAGCTTGAAGTAGAAACTTTAAAATCGAAAATGAATGTTGTAAAAACAACAAAAAAAGCAAATATGGAATTTTTTGAGGGAACATTAAATGGTGTCGAGGTTGTGATCGTGCGCAGTGGTATTGAAAAGTAAATGCCGGTATCTGCACACAGATCCTTGCAGACTTATTTGACGTGACACATATCATCAATACCGGTATCGCAGGTTCTCTGGACGCACAGATCGATATCGGGGATATCGTTGTTTCCACAGATGTCCTTCAGCATGACATGGATGTGCGTGTATTCGGTTATCCGTTAGGAGAGATTCCACAGCTTGGAACTTTAAGTTTCCCGGCGGACGAGAGAATGGCATCCCTTGCCAGGAGTGTGTGCGAGAAAGTCAACACCGAAGTGAAAGTGTTCTCCGGCAGGATCGTAAGCGGCGACCAGTTTATCTGTGATAAGGAAGTGAAGGACAAATTAGTCGAGAACTTTCCATCCACTCTGTACTGAGATGGAGGGTGCAGCGATCGGACAGGCAGCATACTTAAATGAAATCCCATTCGTGATCCTTCGTGCGATCTCTGACAAGGCAGATAACTCTGCGGAGATGGATTATCCTACTTTTGAGAAAAAAGCGGCGGAGCATTGTGCGAAACTTGTGGAAGAGTTTATTGTGGAATTGTAGGATACGTACAATACGAATAATACATATAGGTGCAGAACAGGACAGATTTGGAGCTGCACAATCGATATTAGCAAAAATAAATAGGTTCATATAACTATAAAAGAAAAGGACATGGATTTATGAGGTTATCTCATTTTTCATGTCCCTTTACTTTTACAGAAAAGTCTGTGCCTGCAAAGTAAAAAAAGTAGTTTTTATTTGTTCTGATAATAGCAGAATAATGCATAAAAAATACTCGGAATAATATCGAAAATATACGGAATAATTCCACTAAATGTTGCAGAAATAAGCACATATGGATATACTATATATAAATAAGGTGGAGGAAGCGCAAAATGATAAAAATGATTTCAGTAAAAGAAGCTGCAAGACAATGGAATATCACAGAGCGGAGAGTAGCGGAACTTTGCAGAAGTGGAAGAATCGAGGGAACTGTGAGACAGGGACGCAGTTGGCAGATTCCAGCAGATGCGTCTAAACCAGCAGATAAAAGAATACGCTCTGGTTCTTACCGGAAAAATCAGAGATCATCCTGCCTGCCTCTGCCAATCGGTGTGTCAGATTTCCGGCTGGCACAGGCGGAATATTACTATGTTGATAAGACGATGCTGATAAAAGATTTCATTGATGAACGTCCGATGGTAACACTTTTTACACGACCACGCAGATTTGGAAAAACGCTGAATATGGATATGCTGCGGACTTTTTTTGAAAAAACAGAGCAGGATACATCGGTATATTTTCAGGATAAGAAAATATGGGCATGCGGTCAGAAATACCGGTCGTATCAGGGCAAGTACCCGGTTATTTTCCTGACGTTTAAAGATGTGAAATTTAATACCTGGGAGGAGACATTTTCCGCAGTCAGGGATATTTTTGCAAAAGAGACGCAGAGACACGAAGAACTTCGGACGAGTGACCGGTGTGATGAATATGATGAGCGGAAATATGCAAGGCTAGCGGAAGGAAATGTGACGGAAGTAGAACTCTCAAGTGCATTGGCGGATCTTTCGGCAATGCTTCATAAACATCATGGAACCGCTCCGGTGATTATTATTGATGAGTATGATACGCCTATCCAGCAGGGATATATGAAAGGTTATTATGAAGAAATCACTCTGTTTATGAGAAACCTGTTTTCGGGCGGATTTAAGGATAATAAGCATCTGGCATTCGGCTTTCTTACCGGAATTCTGCGGGTGGCAAAAGAAAGTATTTTCAGTGGAATGAACAATCTGTCCATTAATTCGGTTTTAGACCATAAATACAGTGCTTATTTTGGCTTCACACCGGATGAAGTGCGAGAGATGGCAGCATATTATGGAGCATCCGATAAATATGATGAAATTTGTGAATGGTATGATGGCTATCGATTTGGAAAAACAGAAATATTTAATCCGTGGTCAGTTGTGAACTATTTCAGCAATGAATGTGAACCGCGGGCATTCTGGGTATCTACCGGAAGCAATGATGTGATCGGTGAGGTTCTGGCGGAGGCAGATGAAGAAATCTATCATCGTCTGGCATCACTGGTAAACGGGGAGACAATTACGACTTATATCGATACCGGTGTCATCTATCCACAGATTAAAAAAAATCCGTCAACGATTTACAGTTTCCTTCTGGTCACAGGTTATCTGAAAGCTTTAAAAACAACCTTATCCTTCAATTGGGATTTTATGTGTGAGATTTCACTGCCAAACCGTGAGATAGCACTTGTGTATCACAAGGAAATCCTGCAGAAATTCGAAGCTATGATTCCGCAGTCAACTGCAATTGCAGTACAGGAAGCAATTTTTTCAGGAGATAACAGAAAGTTGAAGACACAGATACAGACATTGCTGATGGAATCGGTAAGCTCGTTTGATATAGCCGGAGAAAATTTTTATCATGGATTTATGCTTGGACTTTGTGCATTGCTGGGAGGATTTTTTGTCACATCGAACAGGGAGTCTGGCGAAGGACGCTATGATATCCAGTTGAAACCGGTAAAGAAAGGTCTTCCAGGTATTATTATTGAATTGAAAGCAGAAAAAAATGGTACAGAAGAGAGCCTGAAACAGTTGTCAGAGACTGCACTAAAACAGATTCAGGAGGAAAACAATATGATACGGAATCTGAAAGATATAATTTATATCGAAGCTCAGAAACATTATGTAAACCTTGCATGGAGAATAAAGAAAAAGCATTAACATTAAAAACTGCTTTTACGGAGTTACTGCAGGAGACGCAGGAAAATCGGACACCATTTTCTTAACACACCGCAGTTACGCAGTGAATATTGAGAAAGTTGTCAGGATTGGAAGAACGGAGTGTGTTCTATCGGATAGCAGTGTCATTCCTCGTCAGCCGGAGCTTCTATAAGGAAGTGAATGAAGCGTTTATAAAGTATCATCTTGGAAGAGAATGAGGAAACAAACATTGGAAATCAAAGATATTTTTCTGATTTTTCTTGCATCAGCTGCACTTTTGGCATCCGCCTCTATCCTGCTCCGCCTTCTCATAAAAAACCTACTATGAGAAGAGCACGGAAGCCTACCAGAACAAGCTTGTGAAGAATCAGATCGAAGAAGTGAATAATGTATACATGACCATGCGTGGCTGGAGGCATGATTATCACAATCATATGCAGTCGCTAAAAGCTTACCTTGCGATGGACGATATCAGTGAGGCAAGAGCGTACCTTGATAAGCTGGAGACAGATTTAGATGACATCAATCTCCCTGTTTGACACCGGAAATATCGGTGTGGATGCAATCTTGAATTCCAAAATCTCACTGGCAATCCATAATGGCATCCCGGTCGATTACAAGGCAACGGTTCCGGAAAGAAACGTCAGTGACAGACATAGACTTATGTGTTGTGATCGGAAACCTGATCGACAATGCGGTGGAATCGTGCGAGAAAGTGCCAAAAGAGCAACAGTTCATCCGCCTTTATATAGGACAGTTCAAGGAGCAACTTTATATTTCCGTGAGCAATGCCACTAATGAGACCGTGCGCAAACTGGATGAGGAGTATATTACGCACAAGCGGGGCAATCATGGACATGGCTTGAAACGGATTAATCTGATGGTCGAAAAATATGATGGCTTTATCAATCGGAAAAATGAGGCAGGGGTCTTTGTGACGGAGATTATGCTGCCGCTGTAAGCAAAATGTTGTAGAAATTACTATTACCACTCGTGCACGGATTTTTGCAATCCGTGCATTTTTTGTGCGTAAACATAAAAATCTGTGTTAATCTTATCCCAAGATGTTTATAAAAACTGATTAAAAAACTGAATTTGAATCTTATACAATAAAAACTTTCCAGTATTCTATTACACAAGCTGCCGGAGCAGCATATAGTATCAACACTTGAAATGATCACATTTAGGAGACGCAACATGTACAAAACAGAAAAATACACCCTCTGGAGCAATTTCAGATTCGTTTTTACTCCAGTATGGAAAGAAAAAAAAGAAGCTATATAAGAGATATGATAACCGGAATCATCCTGTCAGTGATCGTGCCGGTGATCGGTTCCATGTTAAGCGCACTGGTCGTTGGATTACTTGGAGAAAGCTTATCCGCAGTAACGGTGATTGCAGCAATTCTCTCTGCATTTGTGGGTTATGCACTTGTGAATGCAGCGGATACGTATATCAGGCAAAAGCATGTCTATCATCACATAGAGGTGCGTTCCCAGCTTTTTTATGGGGCAGTTTGCAAAAAAAAAATCTGCGAGATACCACAAGAGCAGTATGAAGACCCGGAACTGAAACTTTTTGCGGGAGAAAGCATGTGACGCAGTCGGCTATAATAATGCAGGAGTTGAGGGCTTGCTGCGTGCGGTCTCTGCATTTGGAACCGGAGTGCTTGGTCTGTTCGTTTATATGGTGATCGCAGGCTCCATTCATCCGGTGATCCTCTTGTTATTATTCGGGCTCTCCGTTATTGGTGCATTTTGTAACAGTCTGCCGGACTGGTATGAGAATAAAAATCAGGGATGAGAATGCCAAGGATGAGATGACGATGCAGTATATCGACCGGCTTTCTGATGATGCGATAAGCGGAAAGGATATCCGTGTTTTTGGGTTGAAAAAATGGATCATCGGGAAATATGGAATCGCGATCAAAAAAAATACCAGAAGACGCAATGCGAAGAAGAATATTATCGCATTTGCCGGAAAATCGTTGGAAACCATTCTGACAGCTGGACGGGATCTGATCTGTTATCTGTATCTGATCAGCCAGTTGAAAAATGGAATGTCCCCTGACGATGTTCGTATTCTATCTGGAAATCATCGGAGGCTTTTCTACATGGTTTGCACAGGTGAGTGAGACAGTTTTGCGAAGATGAAATACTGTAGTGTCCATATCACAGATTTTCGGAATTTTCTGAATCTGGGCGAGGATGCGGGTGAGAAAAAAGATTCCACAAACCAGTTTAAGACAGTGAAAGTGGTATTTTGACCATGTGACCTTCTGCTATAAAGGTGCAGAAAACCGGTGTTAAATGACATTTTCTTTTTCTTTAAAGAGTGGGGAACACAAGGCGTTAGTCGGATTAAATGGTGCCGGAAAGTCAACGCTTGTGAAATTAATATCAGGTCTGTATCTGCCGACAAGGGGAACGGTTTATGTCAATGGAATCGATACAAGGAATTAGACCGGGAAGTTTATTACAGGCATGAGTCAGCTGTTTTTCAGATACCTTTACTCTGGCCTATTCCGTGGCAGAAAATGTGGCACTTAACGAGCAGTGGGACGAGGAAAAAGTATGGGAATGTCTGGAAAAGCAGGACTTTCCCAGAAAGTGACAGCATTGCCGCAGGGGCTTTCTACCAATCTTGGAAAAGAATTAAGTCAGGATGGCGTGCGCCTTTCCGGTGGCGAGACGCAGAAGCTGCTTTTGGCAAGGGCATTATATCGTGATCCGTCCATAATCCTGCTGGACGAACCGACGGCAGCATTAGACGCACTGGCGGAGTCCGAAATTTATGAGATCTATAACCGGACATTGGCGGATATCACAGCGCTGTTTATTTCACAGGCTTGCTTCCACACGCTTCTGCGAAGAAATATTGCTTTTGTCCGATGGAAGGATCGCAGAATGTGGAAGCCACGAGGAGCTGATGGAGCAAAAAGGAAAATACTACGAACTGTTTTTAGTCCAGAGCAAATATTATGGAGAAGGAGGTACGGCAGATGTCGATTAAGGAGATGTGGAACTATCTGATTTTCCAGACGAAAGGATACAGACAGCTTGGTGCTGCAATCGTGGCTGGAGCGGTCTGCGGCGCAGGTATCTCTTATATCAACAGCATTCTCTATGCGAGGATCATTGACACTCTGCTGTTGGAACAATATACGACAGCGGTACATTATGTCTGGATCATGATATTAGCAGTTCTTGTCGTACGGATGGTTTACATAATGTGCAATCAGATATTTGAACAATACGCAAGCCCAAGCCGCGATGAGACCAAAAGACGGACAGCAGAGAAGGCATTTTCCATGGAGTTTGAGGAGATTGAAAAAGAGGAAAATCAGATTGCCTTCCGGAGAACCAGAGGCGGAGCGAATGGGGCTGGCGATATTGAAACACAGTTGGACTCCATTTATAAATTTTTTACAGAATGTGTCAAAGTTCTGTTTGCGCTCGTGTTTCTTCTTATATTAATTGTACAGTCTATGCAGGGGCAGCATGTTGCAGCATGGAAAATATTCCTGATGACTGCATTGCTGGCAGGGATGTTTGCTTTTTCTTTCTGGGTAAATGTTCGTGTTTCTGACCGCATTGGGAAAAACAGGTGGAACTCAATCATGAAAATGAGCGTATCAATTTTTTATATGGTTATCTGTTTAAAATCTTTACATCGGAGACGGCGGAGAAGGATATCAGGCTTTATGGAATGCAGGATTATCTTTGTGGAAAAAATGAGACATGTATCAATGCATCATCCTATTTTTCAGAAGAAGGGATTTTCGAGGGAAAAAATCAGGCAAAGTTTTCATTTGTTGTACAGCTTCTTGCTGGTTATATCTATGTCTATGTGGCGGTAATGGCGATGTCCGGTGCGGTGACGATCGGAGATGTGCTCATGTACTCCGGGGCGATTATCACCATGATGACCGGTGTGCAGAATGTCCTGATGCAGTATAACCAGATCAATTACCGCAATGAGTATCTGAAAACGTATGAAGAATTTATCAATCGCCCGAACATGCATTACGACGGCACACTTCCAATCGAGAAGCGGGACGACAACGAGTATGAATTATCCTTCCGCAATGTGTCATTCTGTTATCCGGGCACAGCAGATGATATTCTGAAAAATGTCAGTCTGGATTTTAAAATTGGGCAGAAAATGGCGCTTGTCGGTAGGAACGGAGCTGGAAAGACGACACTCATCAAGCTGCTTTTACGGCTTTATGAGCCGACCGGGGGAGAAATCTGCCTCAATGGAATTAATATTGAAAAATATGATTATGAGGAATACATGCAGATTTTTTCCGTGGTGTTTCAGGATTTCAAGCTGTTTGCTTTTCCACTGGACGAAAATATCGCAGCAGGGGAGCAGGTTGATAAAGCGCGCTTAAAGCAGGTGCTTACTAAGATCGGTCTGACCGAATTTGCGGAGAGACTGCCGCAGAAGAAACGCACACTTTTGTATCAGGAAAATGGAGAGGGTGTCACACCATCCGGCGGCGAGGCACAGAAAGTGGCGATCGCAAGAGCGTTGTACAAAGACGCACCGTTTGTCATTTTAGATGAGCCGACCGCAGCTTTGGATCCAATTGCAGAAGCTGGAATCTATGAAAACTTCGACTCCTTGTGGAGAGAAAACAGCCGTTTACATTTCCCATCGCATGAGCAGCTGTAAATTCTGTGACCGGATCGTTGTGCTTGATCATGGGAAGATTGCGGAGGAAGGGACGCATGAGCAGCTTCTGGAACAGAACGGGATTTATGCGAAGCTTTATCAGACACAGCTATAATGATTCCATCAATGGAAGCAAAAGTTCAGACATAATTGAATAAATGAGTAGAAATCAGAGAGTGGAGATGATTCAAAGGAATACTGCTGTGGGGTGCAGCAGTATATTTTCGATGTGTCATCTCCCATTTTTATGTCTGATTTATGGTGCAGTCAAATGGTAAAAGTTCAAAAGAACAGGGGGAGCATTTTGCAGCAGAATTGAAAGGAGAAACAGGCATGGCAAAGTATGTAATGGCACTGGATGCGGGAACGACAAGCAACCGTTGTATTTTATTTAACGAGCAGGGAGAGATCTGCTCGATGGCACAGAAAGAGTTCCGCCAGTTTTTCCCGAATCCGGGCTGGGTGGAGCATGACGCAAATGAAATATGGTCATCGATGCTTGGCGTTTCGGTGGAGGCGATGAACATGATCGGAGCTGCAGCTTCCGATATTGCGGCGATCGGTATCACCAACCAGCGTGAGACGGCGATTGTCTGGAACAAAGAGACGGGAGAACCGGTCTACAATGCAATCGTATGGCAGTGCCGCAGAACATCTGATATTGCGGATGGACTGAAGAAAAAAGGACTGGAAGAAGTTTACCGGAAAAAGACGGGACTGATCATTGATGCATATTTCTCTGCGACGAAGATCAAATGGATTTTAGACAATGTAAAAGGTGCAAGAGAACTTGCAAATGAGGGCAAATTATTATTCGGTACAGTAGAGACCTGGCTGATCTGGAAGTTCACCAAGGGTGCGGTGCATGTGACCGATTATTCCAACGCATCCCGTACGATGCTGTTCAACATCAACGATCTGTGCTGGGATAAGGAGATTTTACAGGAACTGGATATTCCTGAGCATGCTTCCGACACCGGTGCCGTCCAGCCAGATTTACGGTTACACCGATCCATCCTTCTTAGGGGATGAGATACCGATCGCAGGGGGGCGGCAGGTGACCAGCAGGCAGCACTTTTTGGTCAGACTTGTTTCCATGCAGGGAGGCAAAAAATACATACGGAACCGGATGTTTCCTTTTAATGAATACGAGGAGAAAAACCGGTATTTTCAAAAAATGGCCTTGTGACGACCATTGCATGGGGACTGGACGGAAAAGTAAACTATGCTCTGGAAGGTTCGATTTTCGTTGCAGGAGCGGCAATCCAGTGGCTTCGCGACAATATGAGGCTGATCGATTCCTCCGCAGACTCAGAGTACATGGCAAAAAAAAAGTACATGGAACCCACGGCTGTTATGTCGTTCCGGCATTTACCGGACTGGGCGCACCGCATTGGGATCAGTATGCGAGAGGTACGATCGTTGGCATCACAAGAGGTACCAACAAAAACCATATCATCCGCGCCACACTGGAATCCATCGATCTTCAGGTGTGTGATGTCATCGATGCAATGCGTGCAGACGCGGGCGTCGAGTTGAAATCTTTGAAAGTGGACGGCGGGGCAAGCGCCAACAACTTCTTAATGCAGTTTCAGGCAGACATGATCAATGCACCGGTCAAACGTCCAAGCTGTATAGAGACGACTGCGATGGGCGCCGCCTATCTTGCCGGACTTGCCGTTGGTTACTGGAAGAGCAAGGAAGATGTCATCAAAAATCAGAGTATCGATCAGGTGTTTTCACCGCAGATGAGTGAGGAGGACCGCCAGACAAAACGGAAAGGCTGGAACAAAGCGGTCAAATACGCTTACGGCTGGGCGAAAGACGAACCGGAAGAGGAAGAAGAAATAAAATTATAGCTTGGGATAATGAAAAACATTAGTCCGCTTATGGATACAAAAAAAATCAATCTGTTTCCATGAAAAAGGTTGAAAATTACAACTACATATGATAAACTCATTACAATTTAAGCAAGGGAATGTCTCCAAATCATTCCCTTGTTGACAATAAAGGTATGTTTCGGAGCGGATAGCAATATCCGGTTTGACTGCCCATATATAGTTCGTGTAGAGCAAAAGGAAAAACGGAAACGTTTTTTTTTTTGGGAAAAAAAGGTGAAAGGACAGGGAGACGAATGAAAGCTTTTTTGATACTCGAAGATGGGAATGTATTTACAGGAACAAGCATTGGTTCTACCAGAGAAGTCATCAGTGAGATCGTTTTTAACACTTCAATGACTGGTTATCTGGAGGTATTGACTGATCCTTCCTATGCAGGGACAGGCAGTGGTTATGACATATCCATTAATTGGTAACTATGGTATCACACCGGATATGGAGTCTAAGAAACCATGGCCGGACGGATACATTGTAAGGGAGTTATCCAGAATGCCAAGCAACTTCCGTTGTGAGGGAACAATCCAGGATTTCCTGACAAAAAATGATATTCCTGGAATCGCAGGAATCGATACACGTGCACTTACCAAGATCTTACGTGAAAAAGGTACGATGAACGGTATGATCACAACAAACGAGAATTATAATATAGAAGAAATTATTCCTAAATTAAAAGCTTACACAACAGGAAATGTCGTAGACAAAGTAACCTGTGAGGAAAAACGAGTATTAAGCGGCGCAGGAAAACGTGTTGCACTCATGGATTTCGGCGCAAAAAATAATATTGCCCAGTCTTTAAATAATCGTGGCTGTGAAGTGACCATTTATCCGGCTCACACAACCGCAGAAGAAATCTTAAGCACAAATCCGGACGGAATTATGTTAAGCAATGGCCCTGGAGATCCAAAGGAATGTACCGATATTATCAAAGAGATCAGGAAACTGTACGAATCCGATACTCCTATTTTTGCGATCTGCTTAGGTCATCAGTTAATGGCGCTTGCAACAGGTGCTGACACCCACAAAATGAAATACGGACATCGTGGAGGAAACCACCCTGTCAAAGGATTTGAAAACAAACCGTGTATACATTTCATCCCAGAATCATGGATATGTTGTTGATACAGATACTTTGGATCCGAATATTGCAAAACCGGCATTTGTAAACGTCAACGACGGCACAAACGAAGGACTTGAGTATGTTGGAAAGAACATCTTCACTGTGCAGTTCCACCCGGAAGCATGCCCTGGACCACAGGACTCCGGTTATCTGTTTGATAGATTTTTGGATATGATGAGTAAATAAAGGAGAATGAGAGTATGCCAAGAAATAAAGACATTAAAAAAGTATTAGTAATTGGTTCCGGTCCGATCGTCATTGGACAGGCGGCAGAGTTCGACTATGCAGGTACACAGGCATGCCGTTCTTTGAAAGAGGAAGGGGTAGAGGTAGTACTTGTAAACTCCAACCCGGCAACCATTATGACCGATAAAGAAATCGCAGATGAAGTATATATCGAGCCATTGACCGTCGATGTGTTAGAGAAGATCATTGCAAAAGAGAAACCGGACAGTGTTCTCCCAACCTTAGGTGGACAGGCAGGATTAAACCTTGGTATGGAGCTTGCAGAGCAGGGAGTTCTTGACAAATACGGTGTAAAGCTGATCGGAACAACGGCTGAGACAATTTTTCAAAAGGCAGAGGACCGTCAGGCATTCAAAGATACCATGGAAAAAATCGGTGAGCCATGTGCAGCTTCACAGGTTGTAAATAACGTGCAGGATGGTATCAAATTCACGAACACGATCGGATATCCGGTCGTTCTGCGTCCGGCATTTACCCTCGGTGGAAGCGGCGGTGGTATTGCCCACAATGAGCAGGAATTAGTAGATATTTTAACAAACGGTCTGCGTCTGAGCCGTGTCGGCGAAGTTTTAGTTGAGCGCTGCATCGCCGGATGGAAAGAGATAGAGTACGAAGTAATGCGTGATGCAGATGGAAACTGTATTACCGTATGTAACATGGAAAATATTGACCCGGTCGGTGTCCACACAGGTGACTCGATCGTAGTTGCACCTTCCCAGACATTAGGTGATAAAGAATATCAGATGCTCCGTACCTCTGCATTCAATATTATTTCCGAGTTAAACATCACAGGTGGATGTAACGTACAGTACGCACTGAACCCGGATTCTTTCGAGTACTGTGTAATCGAGGTAAACCCTCGTGTATCCCGTTCTTCTGCACTGGCATCCAAAGCGACCGGATACCCGATCGCAAAAGTTGCAGCAAAGATCGCATTAGGTTACACCTTAGACGAGATTAAAAACGCAATTACAGGAAAAACATACGCAAGTTTTGAGCCAATGCTTGACTACTGCGTTGTAAAGATCCCAAGACTGCCATTCGATAAATTTATTACGGCAAAGAGAACCCTTACCACCCAGATGAAGGCAACCGGAGAGGTTATGAGTATCTGCAATAACTTCGAAGGCGCTCTGATGAAGGCGATCCGTTCCTTAGAGCAGCATGTAGACAGCCTGATGTCTTATGATTTTACAGGACTTAACGATGCAGAATTAAGAGAACAGTTAAAAGTAGTAGATGACAGAAGGATCTGGGTGATCGCAGAGGCACTGCGCCGTCACTTCAGTTATGATGAGATCCATGCCATCACCAAGATTGATAAATGGTTTATTGACAAGCTCGCCATCATTGTTGAGATGGAAGAGACTTTAAAGACACAGCCATTGACGGTTGAATTATTAAAAGAAGCAAAACGTATCGAGTTCCCGGACAATGTGATCGCAAAACTGACTGGTAAAACAGAAGCAGAAATTCACGACATGCGTTATGAGAACGGAATCGTTGCAGCATACAAGATGGTAGATACCGTGCAGCAGAGTTCGAAGCAGCTACTCCATATTACTATTCCGTATTTGGAAGTGAGAATGAGGCAGAGGAAACCAATCCACAGAAGAAAGTATTAGTATTAGGTTCCGGCCCGATCCGTATCGGACAGGGTATCGAGTTCGATTACTGCTCTGTTCACAGTACATGGGCATTTTCAAAAGAGGGATGGGAGACAGTCATTGTCAACAACAATCCGGAAACTGTATCTACAGACTTTGATATCGCAGATAAACTTTACTTTGAACCGTTAACTACGGAAGATGTGGAAGCAATCGTTAAGATCGAGAAACCGGACGGGGCAGTCGTACAGTTCGGTGGACAGACAGCCATCAAGTTGACCGAGAGCCTGATGAAAATGGGTGTAAAAATCCTCGGTACAAAGGCAGAAGACGTTGACGCCGCAGAGGACCGTGAGTTATTTGACGAGATTCTGGAGAAAACACAGATCCCGAGAGCGGCAGGTGGAACCGTATTTACTGCCGAGGAAGCAAAAGAAGTTGCAAACCGTCTTGGCTATCCTGTATTAGTCCGTCCTTCCTACGTTTTAGGCGGCAGGGCATGAAGATCGCATTCAATGATGAAGAGATCGAAGAATTCATCGGAATCATCAACCGTATTGCACAGGATCACCCAATCCTCGTAGATAAATATTTAGGGAAAAGAGATCGAAGTCGATGCCGTATGCGATGGAACCGATATTTTAATCCCTGGTATTATGGAGCATATTGAGCGTACCGGTATCCATTCCGGAGACAGTATTTCCGTATATCCGGCTCCAACGATCAGTGAACCGGTCAAAGAGATGATCGTGGAATACACAAAACGTCTTGCAAACAGGCATTACATGTTATTGGTCTGATCAACATCCAGTTCATCGTTATGGACGAGCAGGTTTACGTGATCGAGGTTAACCCACGAACGAAATATTATGTTTCTGTTCGCCGGGCATTACGATGGGCTTTGAACAACAATCATGTTCAGCAAAGGCTTCCATGATTGTTAGAATCCCATCTCCATGGCTCACAAAGAAAATAATATTTGTTTATACCGTTTTTTCCTTTCATTTACGTTATGAATGCCTTGTGAG
>VOFC01002939.1_pt1 | contig 42155 bp, 67 predicted proteins | sample 5384161 | NCBI WGS metagenome assembly VOFC01 (sample SAMN12384722, study PRJNA508395) | human gut metagenome | isolation source: healthy gut B | host: Homo sapiens
GCAGAGCACACTGACATCCGTACAGATTCAGATGCCGGGTTTTGTGGTGGAGCAGTTCAGCGCCGAGATCGACGCGCGAATGTGGACAAAAATGTTGTTGAAACCGACGCCGTCGCACCATAACGCGGAAAGCTTACGTCCGGTGACGGCAGAAATGCTTGGGGCCAGCCAGACCCAACACCGGCGGTATTTTGCGTTAGGTTGGCAGCCAGATTGGCCGCTGCTTCCTGACTTTAACAACGTATGCGACGCGGGATCAAGATCGCTGCGATACAGGCTGAGCGGCAGGTGGCGCAACAAGCTGCGGCAGCAGCGCAGGCTCAGGCGGCCCAGCAGCGCAGATCGCGGCAGCAACCGCCGCAAAATCAGCCGGCAGTGGCGGCAGGTTATATTCATCTGGGGATTCCCGGATGGTGACGCTCAAGGATGTGCATTGAGCGCACTTAAAAAGCAGCATAACGCTGATCGTTGCCAAAAACGGGAAGCCGGCACGAATGGCTGCACGACACTGGGATCCCGCAGGCGGACAAGATCATCGGCAAGGCAGCTGGGTGTCATCAACATGGGCGTCAACGATCTTTCCGATGCGGATAAATATGCAAAGGATGAAAATGTCAATTACTGGGCGGCGGTCACACAAGGTGCAAGGGGCGCGCAGATTTATTAACTCCGTCTATCAATCCGGTCTGGGCAAACAGCTATGGGATGACGGAAGGAGCAATAAATTTGTTCAACGACCGCTGGAACTAGATTCCGCAGATTATCTGGCTGGACAGCCACGATTACCTGATGGGCGTCGGCGTCCATGCATCGGACGGAGTACATTATAAGGATGACACCAATCTGGTGCTGTATCAGTATTATCTGAGCATGATCGGCGCGATTTAAAGGACGCATGATTGTGGAAGTACAAGGTTTTTGAAAACAGGTAGGGTCATAAAAGGCGTATGGAAACGATTGTTTCATTTTCACATGCCTTTTTATAAAAACTTTACCATGGGTGTGAGTGCTCTAGGTCAGACTGCTGCAATTAGGCAGCGTATGCTAAATTATCGTTAGCGTTTATATTTAAGTTTGCCATTTAACGCATTGCATACGGATAGCTTCACCAGTTCAGGCGGTGTTTTGGGCGTAGTGTTTGGCATTTACGAACCGATTATGGCATTTTTGTCAAACCCCAGGGAGGCGCTTTCACAATACGGCAGACTTTTGCTTCCGGTGCTCTTGGGGGCAGCGGGCGGATTTGCTCTCTGCGCGTGCGATCGGATTTTTTCCTGACACGCTATGAAGTTTTGTCGGTGTGCCTGTTTGTCGGGTTGATCGTCGGAATGTTGCCGTCGATGTTTCGGGAGGCAGGAGAAAAAGGAAGGAGCAGGTGGGATTTGTATACGCTGGCGGGGGGCGTTTTTTACGGTGCTGATCCTTTGAGTTTCCTGCGCCGGGATCAGCGTCGATTCCGCAGGGCTTTTGGGAAATTTGTTCTGCGGCTTTGCGTGGCGCTCAGCATCGTGCACGCCCAGGATGAGGATTTTCTGCGCTTTTGATGCCGCTCGGGCTCTATACGCCGTTTATGGAAGACGTCGGAGCAGTGTACCCGCCTGCGGTTGTTCCGGCGGTACTGAGCGCAGGCGTGACGATGGTGTTTGGCAAAACAGATCACGCGCGGCTTTTGGAACGGCATTACTCGGTGGTGTTTCATGGGATCATCGGGATTGTTTTAGCGGCGACGCTGGCGATTGTGCCGCGTTTTTCTGCGTTTGGAAATCCGGAAACGTCGGCAGTGAGCCTGATTTGCCTGGCAGCGGGCGCCGGGACTGCGCTGTTTCTTCATGCTGGGGGAAATGGACTGGCGACGCGGGGCGCGCCGTGCTTTTTCTGTGCAGGGAAAGCGCGGCATGTTGATCGAGGATGGGCTGTGCGGCATTTGCGGAAAACGGATGCCGGAGGAAAGTCTTTGTCTCCCGACTGGTATATTGCATTTTTAAGTGGGAATGGCAAGATAGACTGGTATCAGAAGAGAAAGCCGCAAATCTGGACAAGGCGCGGAATGAGAGGCAGCGGCATGAAAAACAATTGGGTAATGACGGTGTATGCAGGGACGCTACGGGGCAGATCAGGATGGGACAGATGCTTTCGGCAGTCAGCATGGTGTTTCTGATCATTTCCCTGTTTTCCAGAAATCAGGCATGGTTCTTGCCTGGCGGTGATCGAATCGTCACAATTATTTTCGGATGTTTTCCAAAAAATATTTGGGGATAGGCCGCGGAAAAACCAGAAATATTCGACGATGACGGCGGAATCCGAGAAAGCTTGCTCCTGGAAATCCCAGCTTGCACAGCGCAAAAATTTACCATTTACAGATGCCCTGGCTGCAAAACAGAAAATCCGTGTGTGCCCAGGGGGGCGGGTAAAATCGAAATCCGCTGTCCTAAATGCAATACCAGATTTGTAAAGAAGAGTTAAGAAGATTATGTTTGATATATTATCGTAAATAAGCAAGAATTGAAATTTCGGGAATTTGACGTATATCAGTCCTATTATTGCGGGCTTTGCCAGAGCCTGAAAGAACGCTTGGCAGACGCGGACAGCTGACGTTAAGCTAACATGACGTTGGCGCTGCTTTTGTCTGCGTTGCGGCGAGCCGGTGGAAAGTCTTTACCCGCAAAAAGCATCCGGGTTGAAAGCGCGCATGCGACGAAAAGTCGAGCGCGTTTACCGATTACGCGCAAGCGGGTTGGCAACCCATACTGTCTTATAAATGTCTGGACGATTGGACGGACGAGAACGCAATGGCGGAGGCTGCGCGTCGCACAAAATGCGGAAGCCGCGCTATCCGGAGAAAGGAGCATTATTTATACCTTTGTTGGTTAACAACATCCATCTGTGCTTTGAAAAGCGCGCAGCAGGAGCCTCGACGGATCTGGCGCAGGCTGTTTTGGCGAAATTATGGGCGAAATCCTCGCCTGTCGGAAGGATGAATGGGAAGACGTGACCGGCGCAGGATGGATTTTTCCCGGAAAGTTTATTTATCTGATGGATGCCTACGTGAGGATATGGAAAAGGACGAAAAAGATTTAAATTACAACGTATTTTTACTGCGGAAGAAGCCGATGACGAAGCATTCGAACAGGAAGCCTATCAGATTCTGCAGATGATGATGGCGGAGTGCTCCAGAATATTTGAAAAGCTTCCTGGGATACTGGAGCATGCGGAAATTTGTACGCAACATCCTGTATTCCGGCGTAGGTGCCGTTATGAGATGACAGAAGAAGAGGAAAACAAAGGATGCGTGACCCTTATCAGGCAATTTGGCGTGTTCTCTAGGATGCGTCGGAGGAAGAAATCAAAAAGGCATATCGGAAACTGAGCCGGATGTATCAACCCGGATGCCAATATCAACAATCCGAACAAGGCGCAGGCGGAAGAAAAATTTAAAGAAATCCAGCAGGCGTACCAGCAGATCATGAAGCAGCGCGAGCAGGGCAGCCCCCCTTACCCGCAATCAGGCTATGGCTAAGGGGAACAACGGCTATGGAAAAAGCGGGAAATTGCAAGCAGAATGGCCACGGAGGTTATAGTGATTTTGGCGGTTCGATGATTTTTTCGGCAGTTTTGGCTTGGGCGGCTTTGGTTCGGCGGGCGGTTATGACAGAATGGAAGGCGGACGGTCAAAACGCCGGTGCGGACGACGAAGAACTGTTTACTTTCAGGGCCGCGCGCTAACCATATCAGCAGCGGACATTATAAAAGAAGCGCTTGAATGTGCTGAACAATATTCCGCCAGCACAGCGCGCAGTGGTATTATTGCTAGCAGCTCCATCGCAAAGGGGACTTGGAAATAATGCGGCGGCGCTGGAACAGGCGAAAAAGGCGACGGAGATGGAAACCGCAGAACGCAGAATACGCAGGCTGGCGGCAGCGGATGGAGTCCGGCGGCAGTTGGTATACCGGACGACATCGACGAAAAGTATGGTGGAATGCCGGTATCCAGCGGCAGCGGATTTTGCCGGAAGCTGCTGGCAAACGCTGATCTGCAACCTCTGCTGTGGAGGCGGGGGATTGGCAGGTATGCTCGGGCAGGATATCATTTATGACAGAATGCTGCAGAGCGCATTCTTTATTGTTGAGAAAGGAGACACTTTTGGGCACAACCAGATTTACTTGAAGTCAGACAGGAAATACCAGAAAGCTTGGTAACACAGATTTTTTATGGCGATTCCTGGCGACCTCAAGCGACTTCTAAAAAATATTGACGAATATCGGGAAAAGGGACGCAGAGCTTTTATTTTGTCGGTTTTTGGGGATCGAGGCGACCGTGACGAAAAAGACAGTAGAACTGTTTTCAGGTCTGCATGGCAAAAAAAGATCGCCCTGTTCGGAACCTGCGGATGGGAAACGATCCTGCCTTATTACCAGAAGGTGATCGACCGGGTAAAGACATGGATTCCGGAAGATAATGAAATATGGATGCATTTCTCTGCCAGGGTAAGATGCCGATTCAGGTGCGCAGACGCTACGAGGAAATGGCAAAGAGCGGACAAAATACCGAACAGATTCAGGCTATGATCCGAAATTTCGACCGGGCGATGCTGCATCCGGATCGGGCAGATGAGGCAGCGGCAGCAGATTTTGCGGTACAGGTCTGAAACGGATCGGATCATGACGTGCAATCCAATGTGCAGCGCCGTTTGGTGCCACAAAATAGAAGGATCATTTTTTTACATAAATGCAAAATCCCCATTGCTTTTGAAATTGTCTGTGGTATATACTACACAGAGTAATTTACAAAGGGAAGGGGATTTTTTATGGTAAAGGATATGACAGAAGGCAAGCCCGGAAGACTGATTCTGGGAATTTGCTATCCTCTTTACTGGGAAATTTATTCCAGCAGTTTTACAGTCTGGTGGATACTGCGATCGTTGGAAAGTTTCTGGGCGTGGATCAGCTGGCGGCGGTAGGCTCCACCGGCTCGATCAACTTTTTGATTATCGGATTCTGTATGGGAATCTGCAGCGGTTTTGCGATTCCGATTGCGCAGAGGTTTGGAGCAAAGGACGAGAGCGGAATGCGCCGCTGTGTAGCCAACAGTGCATGGGTATCTGTGATCTTTTGCAGTGGTGCTCACGATCGTGCCGGTGCTTCTGCGCAGAAATATCCTGCACTGGATGCGGACACCGGAAAATATCATCGACGATGCATGGATGTATATCGTCATCATTTTTGCGGGAATTCCTGTGACAATTTCTACAATCTGACTTCAGCGATTATCCGTGCGATGGGAGATTCCAAAACACCGGTTTATTTTCTGGTGATGTCGGCACTGTTAAATATTGTACTCGATCTGTTCTGCATTCTGGTACTGAAAATGGTGTTGCGGGCGCAGCGCTGGCAACCGTGATTTCTCAGGCAATTTCCGGTATGCTGTCTGGTCTATATGATCCGCAAATACGAGATTTTGCGGATGCAGGGAACAGAAGGAAAGGCTGACCCGGAACTGATGCTTCGTCTGACAGGAATGGCGTTCCGATGGGATTGCAGTATTCCGTTACGGCGATCGGCAGCGTTATTTTGCAGAGCGCGGTCAATACGCTGGGTTCCACTGCGGTTGCAGCGGTTACGGCATCCGGGAGAATCAGCGGAGTTTTTCGTCTGCCCGTCCCGATGCGCTGGGTGCGACGATGGCGACCTGGGCAGGGCAGAATATGGGCGCGAAGAAGCCGAAGCGAATCCGTGAAGGACTTCGGATGGCAAATATTTACGGAATCGTGTATGCATTTATTGCATTCGGTATCCTGGCAGCTGCCGGTAAGTATATGGCGCTTTTGTTTGTGGACGGGACAGACCCGGAGCTGATGAATCGGATTCAGCAGATGCTTCTGATCAACAGCGGAAGCTATACGTTCCTGATTCTGGTCAACAATGTCCGCTTCCTGATTCAGGGAATCGGCTTCAGCACGCTGGCAATTTTCTCCGGCGTGAGTGAAATGATCGCCCGTGGTATTGCAGGCTTCGTGCTCGTTCCGATGTTCGGATTTCTGGGCGCGTGCGTTGCAAATCCGCTGGCATGGCTGTTTGCAGATCTGTTCCTGATTCCGGCGTATCTGTATGTCATGCGGCGAGTGGAAGATTTCTTTGCCGGGAAACGGGAGCAGCTGTAAGCGGTTTGGTGATACCGGAACAAAGATCAGGAAACCTCCTGTAAGCAAGCCTACATCGGATTTCTGACTTTTTGCCCCTGGCATCACAAGTTCACATTTCTGACATATTTTTCTGCTACACTGCGGATAGATGAGTGATGACAGTTGCCGCGCTGCGGCAGATGAGGAGGCTATATGGACAGACAGAAGATTCTTGTGGTAGACGATGAGAACAGAATGCGCAAACTCGTAAAAGACTTTTTACAGAGAGAAAATTTTGAGGTACTGGAAGCAGGAGACGGAAGCGAGGCACTGGATGTCTTTTTTGCCCATCAGGATATCGCGCTGATGATTCTGGATGTGATGATGCCGAAGATGGACGGCTGGCAGGTATGCCGGGAGATCAGGTCCCTATTCCAAAGTGCCGATTATCATGCTGACGGCGAGAAGCGATGAAAGGATGAGCTGCAGGGCTTTGATCTGGGCGTGGATGAATATATTTCAAGCCGTTCAGCCCGGAAGATTCTGGTAGCGAGAGTAGAGGCGATTCTGCGCCGCACCGTAAAAGCGCACAGGAAAATGAGGTATTGGACGTTGAGGAATCCATCTGGACAAAGCGGCGCATATATGGTGGAGATCGACGGCAGAAGCGTCGATTTAAGCTATAAGGAATTTGAACTGCTGACTTATTTTATGGAAAACAGAGGAATCGCTCTTTCGAGAGAAAAGATACTGAATAACGTATGGAATTATGACTATTTCGGCGATGCCCGTACGATTGACACGCATGTAAAAAAGCTGCGCAGCAAGCTGGGCGATAAAGGTGAACTGATCAAGACCATCTGGGGAATGGGGGTATAAGCTCGATGCATAAAAAGAGAAAAAGACCGCAAAGCGGACGTCCATTCGCAAACAGTTTGCAGGGATTTTTATCGGTTTGATGGCGGGGACGATTCTGCTTTGCTGGTTTTTAAACAGCGGTTTTTTGCAGAAATATTATATCTCGAATAAAAAAGCAGTTCTGATGCGGATGTATGAGGAACTGGGAGAGGCGGTCGCAAACGACGAGATTGATACGGGACGAATATCAGCTTTCTCTCCAGCAGCAGTGCTCGAAGTATAATTTGTCGGTCTGCTCGTAATGGCGAATTCGAGGTGGTTGCGGACTCGGCGGCGGTTCTGAATTTTTGAAGCAGCAGCTTTTACAGCATCTGTTTGCACTAAGCGGCGAGAAGTACGAGATTATGGAAAACGGCAATAATTATATTGTCGCACGCGTTTCAGATAGTCGGGACAATGGAATATATAGAAAGCTGGGGCATTCTGACGGGCGGATACTTTTTTATTGTAAGAAGTGCGCTGGAAGGAATCCGGGACAGCGCGAAAATTGCGAATACGTTCCTTGCAAGCGTCGGTATTTTCTCAGCAATTATCAGCGGTATTGTGATCTGGATTGTTTCCGCAGGGTGACGACGCCGATTCTGCAGCTGGCGGACATTTCGGAACGAATGCCATCTGGATTTTGAAGCCCGTTACAGCGGAAACAGCAAAAAACGAAATCGGCATTCTCGGCGAGAATATCAATCAACTTTCCGATACGCTGGAGCATACGATTTCAGAGTTGAAAACGGCGAACAATGAATTAAAAAAGGACATCCAGAAAAAAGAAGAGATCGACCAGATGCGTCGGGAGTTTCTGTCGAACGTTTCCCATGAGTTAAAAACGCCGATCGCACTGATCCAGGGCTATGCAGAGGGACTTTGAGGACGTCAATTCCGATCCGGAGAGCCGGAAATTTTACTGCGACGTCATTGTGGACGAAGCGGCGAAGATGAACAACATGGTCAAAAAGCTTCTGACGCTCAACCAGCTCGAAGCCGGCAACGACGTTGTTTCGATGGAGCGCTTTGATATTACGGCACTCGTGCACAACTATCTGCAGTCCGCAGATCTTCTTGCGAAGCAGAACGGCATTTCCGTCCATATGGATCAGACGAAGGAGATCTATGTCTGGGGCGATGAATTCAAGATCGAAGAAGTCCTGATGAACTATTTTTCCAATGCGGTCAACCATTGTGAAAAAGAAAAGGTTGTCGAGGTAAAGATCGAGGAAATGGACGGACATGCCAGAGTTTCGGTGTTCAATACCGGTATGCCGATCCCGGAGGATTCCTGCCGCATCTGTGGGAGAAGTTTTTACAAGGTGGACAAGGCGAGAACGAGGGAATACGGCGGAAGCGGCGTCGGACTGTCGATCGTCAAGGCAATTATGGAGTCGATGAACCAGAAATACGGCGTAATCAATTACGAAAACGGCGTTAGGTTCTGGTTTGAACTGGAGCTTGCCGGGGAAGAATCGGAGATTACCCCTGCAATTTCTGGAAAAACAGTTGAAATATGAGGTTTTTTTAGGATACACTTGTATAGTATTGAAACCGTGATTATTTAGGAGGAAGATTTTATATGATTTCTGCAGGTGATTTCAGAAATGGTATTACCATTGAGTATGATAACAATGTTTACCAGATTATCGAATTCCAGCATGTTAAGCCGGGAAAGGGCGCAGCTTTCGTAAGAACCAAGCTGAAGAACATCAAGAGTGGCGGTGTAGTAGAGAAGACCTTCCGTCCTACTGAGAAGTGCCCTAGGCGCGTATTGATAGAAAGGATATGCAGTATCTGTACAAGACGGCGATCTGTATACTTTCATGGATATGGAAACCTATGATCAGATTCTCTGAACCAGGATGCAATCGGCGATGCACTGAAGTTCGTAAAAGAGAACGAGTGTGCAAGATCTGCTCTCACAATGGCAGCGTATTCTCAGTAGAGCCCTCCTCTGTTTGTAGAACTGGAGATCACAGAGACTGAGCCCGGATTCAAGGGCGATACCGCTACCGGTGCCAGCAAGCCTGCTACCGTTGAGACCGGCGCACAGGTTTATGTACCGCTGTTCGTAAACGAAGGCGATGTCATCAAGATCGACACCAGAACCGGTGAGTATCTGTCCAGAGTATAAATTTCTGGCGATATTGGACAGACTGGTTTATCGGCAGTCTGCAGTTTCTTCTTTATAGGGGAAGCAGCTTTCGAAATCTGAAACAATAGAATGCATATTCTACGAACTTTCTGTTGTCAGGAATGGAAAATACAGGGCGCATGGAAAAGGGTAACAGCTTTTGCATGTGCCTTTTGTGTATAGAATTTTTGCGTATAAGAAATGAAATTGCCCATACGATGCAAAATACTCTGTGGGGATTCTGCTGCGGCAGAGTGAAATTCTAAAAAGTATGAAATTCTACTTTCATAAACCTGATATGAAAATGAAAGAAATAACGAGAAAATAAAAAGAAAATAAAAAAAATAGAACATGAACGGCGCTCAGCTGTGTTGCATAATCGACCGAAGAAACATAATATACATATAGTGTTTAGCACTCAGGACAAATGAGTGCTAACAGTAAATACGAAAGTATGAATTTTCATAAGGAGGCAGTTATCATGAAGTTAGTACCGTTAGGTGACAGAGTTGTATTAAAAGCAGCTGGTTGCAGAATGGCGATCAGGTCATTTACTCCAAGTACGCAGGTACTGATGTGAAACTGGATGACGAAGAATATATCGTTGTAAAGCAGTCAGACATTCTGGCAGTAATCGAAGCGTAAGTTTAAACTTGAATTAGGAGGCTGATTTATTATGGCAAAGGAAATTAAATACGGCGCAGAAGCGCGTGCAGCACTGGAAGCCGGCGTTGATAAGCTGGCAAATACCGTCAGAGTAACTCTTGGACCCAAAGGACGTAACGTAGCACTGGATAAATCCTACGGTGCTCCGCTGATCACCAACGATGGTGTACCATCGCAAAAGAGATCGAGCTGGAGGATGCATTCGAGAACATGGGTGCACAGCTGGTAAAGGAAGTAGCTACCAAGACCAACGACGTTGCCGGTGACGGCACTACCACAGCAACTGTACTTGCACAGGCAATGATCCAGGCTGGCATGAGCAATCTGGCAGCAGGTGCAAATCCGATCATTTTAAGAAAAGGTATGCAGAAGGCAACCAGAGTGTGCCGTAGATTCCATTCAGAAGATGAGCCAGAAGGTCAACGGTAAAACATCACATTGCAAGAGTTGCAGCGATTTCTGCAGCAAGCGATGAAGTTGGTCAGATGGTTGCAGATGCGATGGAAAAGGTTTCCAACGATGGTGTTATTACTATCGAGGAAAGCAAGACCATGCAGACCGAACTGGATCTGGTAGAAGGTATGCAGTTCGACAGAGGTTATATTTCTGCTTACATGGCAACTGATATGGATAAGATGGAAGCTGTTCTGGATAACCCTTATATTCTGATTACTGACAAGAAGATCTCTAACATTCAGGAGATCCTGCCTTTACTGGAGCAGATCGTGAGGGTGAGGCACTGACCACTCTGATCGTCAACAAGCTGCGTGGTACTTTCAATGTAGTAGCTGTTAAGGCTCCCGGCTATGGTGACAGAAGAAAGGCTATGCTGGAGGATATTGCAATCCTGACCGGCGGACAGGTGATCAGCCCGAACTCGGCCTGGAATTAAAAGAGACCACAATGGATATGCTCGGCCGTGCAAAATCTGTTAAGGTTCAGAAAGAGAACACCATCATTGTTGACGGGGGAAGGCGACAAGGCTGCAATCGCAGCAGAGTTGCACAGATCAAGAAGCAGATCGAAGAGGCCACTTCTGATTTCGACAGGGAAAAGCTGCAACTGGCAGGAGAGACTTGAAAGAAGCCCAAGCTGGCTGGCGGCGTAGCAGTGATCCGTCCGGCGCGGCGCTGCAACGGAAACTGGAAGGCGAGATGAAAGAAGCAAAACTGCGTATGCTCCTCTGTACTATATCCCATAAATTTGTTGATTTTCAAATCTATGCAGCTGATTTTATTTTCATCTGTTTGTTGTGGAATTTATAAAGAGTGTCCCAGTGAAACAAGGTATACTTCAAGTTGAACGGATTTTATCCCTCTTCGCACAATCCGTTTATACCAGCGGTCATTTTTTATAATACCAAAAGTACCTTCTGCCTGGATGGAACGATTCATTCTAAGCAGCGCACCCTGGATACTCTCAAGGTTTTCAATTACTTCCTGATGCATCTTTGTTAGTTCCTGATTGACACGCACGGTACGGTTTCCTTCTCCCTTTTTACATTTTTCTGCGTAAGGACATCCACTGCAGTCTTCGCACTGATAAATTTCCTCTTCCCGTCCATACGCGTTTTCTTTTATTGCCTTACGGTACTGCAAATGGAATCCCTTTCCGTTAGGACACCACATTTTTCCATCTCCGTCGATCTTGAAATTAACTGCCCGGAATGGGTCTTCATGATAGTTTCTGTCGGTGGTTTCTTTCTTAAACATTGGGAATTTCATATATTTTTCCAGCCCATTCTGTTCACAGAAAATATAGTTATTATACGAGCCGTAACCGGCATCTGCTACCGGATATTTGGGGTAGAATCCATAAATATCATGGAACTTATTCATGAGGGGGATGAAACAGTCCATATCTGAACGGTATTGGTTCACATCAACAACCGCTATATACTCATCCGCCACACCGACCTGGACATTATACGCCGGGAGCAGCTGGTCATTTCCCATATAGTCCTTTTTGATTCGCATGAAAGTAGCGGAATGATCAGTCTTGGAATAGCTATTGCGTCCATCTCCACAGATTTGGATCTTTTCTACATATTCATTCAGCTTTGACAGATATTCCTTAAGTTTTTCATAATGGCGCTGCTGGACGGACTTTCGATGTCCTTTACCAGCGACAAACGTTGCTTCATCCAACTGCCAGATTTCTACGTATTTCGATGCGGCTTCCTTTAAGTATTCTGGCGAGTATTCCGTATTAATACGGAACTTTATCCCCGTGTATTGAAGCTCAAGATTAATTTCCTGAAACAGGGAAGTGATCTTCTCAAACAGGCGGTATCTGGATTTTTCAGTCGCTTTCTTCCATACCCAGGAATACTTGTTTGCGTTGGCTTCAAACTTAGAACCGTCAATATATAAATGTTGCAGGTCCGTATGTTCTTTCTCAAAAATTTTTTGATTGATATCACAGAATAGTTTCTCAATAGAATCTCTGAGTATCTCATTGATAAAATATCCAAAAGTCCGATAGGATGGGACTTTATGATCCATCAGATACATGAACCTTAGATTCACTTTGCAGCTGTCTTCCAGCTCACGAAGAGAGACATATCCATTTGTCATAAATCCGAACAGGATTGTTTTCAGCATACTGACCGGGTTATACCGAAGTCTTCCCATCTCATGTTTCGGGATTTCCTTCAGGTATTTCTCCAAATCGATTTCTCCCATAAATCGATCAAATGTCAGCACCGGATCACAGATGTCCAGATAATCTTGAATAAATAGTGGCAAAACTGCCTGTTTTGGATTAGAATAAGTATTAGTTAGATTTTTCATCGCAAGTTAATTCTAACACAAAAAGAGGACCTTGGGGTTTTTTATGAACCCTTGGTCCTTCTTTTTTATAGGCTATGTTTTTTCACAGCCCCTTTTTCGCTGCTGCGCAGCTCCTTTTTGCTCATGAAATGGCGCTCCCTTCGTAGAACTGTGTCCTTCATTTTATACAAAGATTTGAGAAATTTGCCTTGTCTCGAATGGGGAAAATGTTATAATTTATCTATCAGACATCGAGAACGAAAACGTGAAAATCAGAAAATGAAAGGAGAAGCAGAATGTCTTATATTGACATCATCAAAGAAAAAGCCAGATCGGACAGAAAGACGATCGTACTTCCGGAGACGAATGACAAGAGAACGCTGATCGCAGCATCCCATATTATCGAAGAGGGGATTGCCAACATTATTATGGTTGGCAATGAAGAAAAGATCATGGATGGTGCAGGATGGCTGGAGGTTGATCTGACCGGTGTGCGGTGATCGATCCTACGAAATGTGAGAAGTTGGACGAATACGTTCAGTTATTATATGAAACGAGAAAACATAAGGGAATGACGCCCGAAAAGGCACGTCAGATTCTGCTGACCGATAACATGACCTTTGGTGTTATCATGGTAAAAAGCAAATGATGCAGACGGAATGGTGGCGGGTGCATGCCATGCAACCGCAGATACCCTGCGTCCGGCGCTGCAGATTTTAAAGACCGCACCCGGTGTAAAGCTGGTATCCGGTTTCTTTATTCTGGATGTACCCAACTGTGAATACGGCGAGCACGGTACGTTTCTGTTTGCAGATTGTGGCCTGAATCAGGATCCGACCGCTGAAGAGCTTGCAGCGATTGCAGACACCAGTGCAAAGAGCTTTAAGACCCTTGTCGGCGCAAAACCGATTATCGCGATGCTGTCCCATTCCACCAAGGGAAGCGCAAAGCATCCTCTGGTAGATAAGGTTGTAAAAGCGGTAGAAATTGCACACGAACAGTATCCCGGACTGACATTGGACGGCGAACTGCAGACTGACGCAGCGATTGTGCCCTCTGTTGCAAAATCCAAAGCGCCTGGCAGCGAAGTTGCAGGTAAGGCAAACGTTCTGATCTTCCCGAACCTGGATGCTGGCAATATCGGTTACAAGCTGGTACAGCGCCTTGGGAAGGCAGAAGCTTACGGTCCAATGCTGCAGGGTATCGCAAAGCCCGTAAACGACCTGTCAGAGGCTGTTCCTTGGGAAGACATCGTCGGAGTAGTAGCATTAACTGCTGTTCAGGCACAGCTCATGTAACGCGCGCAAGTGAGTCAGCATGCTTGCATGATTGAAGAACGGCGAAGTTACAGAGTGAGCTATGCTCACGACATAATTGATACAATAGAAAAATAAACGCCGTCCGTATAGGGCGGCATTTGTTTTTGCATCATTAACGAACGGGCAGCCTGCGAAACAGGCAATAAAAGTGCGCCAGCGCGAGCCCGTGAGTCTAACAGCCTGCTGAGAATAAAATTGTGCAAACCGTCTCGATTTTAGTTGTAAATCGGGATGGTTTTTGTTATTATGGAGAGGTGAGATTCAAATAACACGAACGGGGGTATACAAAAATGAAAATTCTTGTCATAAATTGCGGAAGTTCTTCGCTGAAATTCCAGTTAATCGATTCGGAAACAGAAGAATTGACAGCGAAAAGGATTATGTGAGAGAATTGGTATCGCTGGCAGCCGGATCAGCTACACACTGACCGGTCATGAAAAGCGTAAATGGGACGCTCCGATGGCAGATCATAAGGATGCTGTCCGTCTGATGCTGCAGACACTGACGAATCCGGAAGACGGCGCGGTAAAAGAACTGTCCGAGATCGGTGCAGTCGGACACCGTGTTGTACACGGCGGCGAGCATTTTTCAGAAGCAACCCTGATCACACCGCAGGTAAAAGAAGCGATTATGGAATGTACCGTACTGGCGCCTCTTCATAATCCGGCGAACCTGCAGGGAATTGAAGATTGTGAGTTACAGCTGCCGGGTGTTCCTCAGGTAGCGGTATTTGATACTGCCTTTCATCAGACGATGGATGAAGAGGCTTATTTATATGCGATTCCTTACCGTTATTACAAACAGTTTGGGATCAGAAGATACGGTTTCCACGGCACGAGCCACCAGTACGTTTCCAGACGTGCGGCGGATATCCTGGGCAAGCCGTATGAATCGTTAAAACTGATTATCTGCCACCTTGGAAACGGTGCGTCCGTATCTGCGATCAAGGACGGCAGATGTATAGATACCTCCATGGGGCTGACTCCGCTGGAAGGTCTGGTTATGGGCACCAGAAGCGGTGATGTAGATCCGGGTGTACTGGAAATGATGGCAGGTAAGGATGGTAAGAACATCCACGAAGTAGTGAGAATTTTGAACAAGGAATCCGGTGTGCTTGGACTTTCAGATGGTTTTCCTCTGATTTCAGAGATCTGGAAGACGCTTATCTGGAAGGAAATAATCCGGCTGCGACAAGGGCGATCAAAGCGTTTGTCCTTCGGGTTGCAAAATATATCGGTGCATATGCGGCAGAATTAAATGGTGCGGATGCGATCTGCTTTACAGCGGGAATCGGCGAAAACAGCCCGGTTATCCGTGAGCTGATCTGCAGCCCGTATCTGGAACCTCTTGGCGTAGAGCTGGATAAGGAAGCCAACAATATCCGGGGCAAGGAGAGAATCGTTTCGACGCCATCTGCAAAGACCAAAGTGCTTGTGATTCCGACAAATGAAGAACTGGAGATTGCCAGACATACCCTTGCGATTGTAAAGGGCAAATAAGGCGTTCAGTCAGAAAATAAAGGACGGGATCAGAGAAAAATGTCAGGAATTGAAATCGGAAATTTAGAAAGTTTGCATACCTTAGTATTCAGCAGTCTGGAATTTCTGTTTCGATATCTGCCGCTTTCCTGATCTCTTTTTTATGCGGTTCCGAAGCGTTTTCAGATGTTTGTGTTGTTTGCGTTTAGCTTGATTTTGTATGCGCTCGGGGATCCTGCGCATGTGCTGATTTTGCTCGGAATGTCGGTTGTCAACTGGCTGTTCGGGTACGGTCTGGCGACGGAGCCGGATGCAGACGGCAAAAAATGTCGGGGCTTCATAGAAAAAAGGAGCATCCGGGTGTGAGGGGCTTCGCAGGAAAAACATAAACTGGAGCGAACTGCAGATTTTCGAGGAAACCGTAGATCAGAGGAAAGAGGAGCCCTATAGAAACACGGGCAGCCCCAAACTGTCAAAAAGCGCAAATTCTGGCTGGCTGTCAGCGTTTTGTGCAACGCGTCGCTTTTGATCTTTTCAAGCTTTCCAATGTGTTCGAGGAAAAATATGCTGCTTCCGGTGGGAATTAGTTTTTATACGTTTAAAAGCATTTCTTATTTGATTGATGTGTACAGAAGCGGGCACGCGGGCGTTCATTTCTCCGGTTTGGCGCATATTTGTGTTGTTTCCCGCAGATCGTTTCGGGACCGATTATGCGATATGGTGAGATGGAACAGGCGCAGCAGTTCGGCGTCTGGAAGGCGGCAAGGGCAGAAGACGGGCTGAAATATATCATTGCCGGACTGGGCATGAAGGTGCTGCTGGCGGATCGGCTGGGCTTTTTGTGGAACGATATCCAGACGATCGGCTTTGAAAGCATTTCGACGCCGCTTGCATGGCTGGGCGCGGCAGCCTATTCGATGGAGCTCTATTTTGATTTCGCGGGGTATTCCCTGATTGCAGTCGGAATCGGCAGGATGATCGGGCTTCCGGCGATCAAAAACTTTGACCAGCCGTATTCGTCCCGCTCTGTCAGCGAATTTTACCGTCGCTGGCACATGACCCTCGGCTCGTGGTTTCGGGACTATCTCTATATCCCGCTGGGAGGCAACCGGAAGGGAACGCTGCGCACGGTATTCAACCTATTGCTCGTATGGGCGGTGACCGGCTTCTGGCATGGCGGCGGACTGCATTTTATCCTGTGGGGGGATGATTTTGGGATTACTGGTCGTGATAGAAAAGCTGTGGATCGGAAAATGGCTGAAAAAGAGCAAAATTTTATCCATGTATATGTACTGTTCGTGATTCCACTGACCTGGATGGTGTTTGCAATTCCGACCCTGCCGGAAATCGGCGTTTATTTCGCACGGCTGTTCCCGTTCTTTGGCATGGGCAGCGCAGTCAATCCCGGGGATTTCGCAAAAGAACTGACACTGTTTATTCCGGAGCTTGTCGGCGGCATTTTGCTTTGCATCCCGCAGGTTTACCGGTGGTGTGAAAAACACAGGAAAAATGTGATAGTAGTCGCTGCACTGTTTGTTGTTTTCTGGTACAGCGTATATCGGATGGCGAATGCGGCGAACAACCCGTTCATGTATGCGAACTTTTAAAAAGATAGGATTGTGTGCGGGTTCATTGGCGCGGCAGCACCTGCAGAATGGAGAAAATATGAGCTTTTGGAAAAAATGTCCACTGTTGGCCGCAGTGATTGTCAGCGGACTGGTGATAGAGGGAGCCGGGGTTGCCAATGGGGTAAAATCCGGCGAAATAGAAAATCCGGCGAGCTGGAAGCAGCCTGCGTTGGCGTCTGTTTTTATAGATTTAAAACAGGGCGTTTATCCGTGGAGTGACAGGAGCGTACAGACGGCGGCGATGGATGCTGCAGATGAGAAAAAAGACAGAATAACGGAGGAAACCGGCGGGCAGGCGGAAGAATGAAGGAAAAACGGGGGGAAGAAAAAAGCCGGACAGATGGCGAATGCTGACCGGGATGCAGATCATAAAAACGGAACCGGAGACGAAAATGAGGCAGGCGTAAGCGGAAATGCTGTGCCAGGCAAGGCGGCAGAAGAGACGCAGGAAGCAGAGGAGGAGCCGCTCGAATTTACCCATGTGGACAAGGAGTATTTTGAGGATGCCGTGTTTATCGGGGATTCCCGGACACAGGGACTCTACGAGTACAGCAACCTGGCGGATGTGGCGACCTTTTACAGCAAGACATCTCTGACGGTCTATAATTTATTTGAAAAACCGAAGGATTTTATCCGGGAAGGCGATGAAAAGCTGACGCTGGAGCAGGCGCTTTCAGACACCAGTTCAAAAAGTCTATCTGATGATCGGCATCAACGAAATGGGCACGGGAACGCCGGAATCATTTTTTGAAGCCCTATGCGAGGGCGGTATATAAGATTCGGGAGCTGCAGCCGGACGCGATTATTTTCGTGCAGGGAATCATGCGCGTGGCGGGGCAGAAAACGCTTCCGATCCAGTATTTAATAATACAAACATCAATATCCGCAATGTGGAAATCGAAACACTCGCAAACGGAAAGGACATTTTTTATTGACGTCAACGAAGCGGTCTGCGATGAAAACGGCAATTTATACGCGGATTGGACATTCGATCAGATCCACCTGAAAGCGAAATATTATCAGGTCTGGGAGAATTTCTTGATGGAACACGGAATCGTAAAAAAGTAAGCGGAAAGAATTAGTGAAAATTATCTTGACAAAGGCAAAAGGCGTCTGTATAATCGTATGAGTATGGACGAAGTCCGTTTGGATTTTGCCATGTCGTTAGGAGTATGCTATGTTAGTGAATGTGACAGATGTTTTTACATCCGAAGGCAAAGTTCTTACGCAGGAGTTTGCGTGGGAGACTGCAGAGATTACACATGATGGAAGCTCTTATCCGGTAAAGAGCAGCAAAGCTTTTGCTGAAGCTGACGAATACCGCGCAGGGCGAAGCACTTGTGGAAGCAAGCTGCAGTTTGTGGCAGGAATTCCCTGTGACAGATGCTTGGAAGAAGTAGAAGTTCCGTTTGATCTTTCCATCGTACAGAAGCTGGTGGCACCTGACCGTGCTGATCAGGATGCTTTGGAAGAGCAGGAAGCTTTTATGGAAGGTTACTCGCTGAATATAGATAGTCTGATCGATAATGAGATTACGACAAGCTGGCCTATGAAGGTGTTGTGCAGACCAGACTGCAAGGGACTGTGTCCTGTCTGCGGGAAGGATTTGAACACGGGCATGCGGCTGACTTTTGTTCCCGATCCGAGGATGGCGGCAATCATGGATGTCTTTAACGCGAATAAGGAGGTGTAACGATGTCTATCTGTCCTAAGAATAAATCTTCCAAGTCCAGAAGAGATAAGAGACGAGCAAACTGGAAAATGAGCGCACCCACTCTGGTGAAGTGCAGCAAATGCGGCGCACTGATGATGCCTCACAGAGTCTGCAAGGCCTGCGGTTCTTACAACAAGCGCGAAATCGTTAAGGTTGAGGCTTAAACAATAGAATCACACTCTGTGAGATTCTATTGTCATGAACAATAGAATACACGTTTTGCGGGCATTTTATTGTTATGAATAACAGACGAGCAAACAAAAGGGCTTCCGGAATCTTCCGGGAGCCTCATTTTTTTGCCTGAAAACGTCAGGAAAATTGACTTTTCTACGGTATTTTAGTATAGTAAAGATGTTACAGTTCACCCACGCCATTTGCAAAGAGGCACGAACGAACTGTAACAAAAACAAGAAAGGGCAGGTGCTTTAAGATGGCAGAGCTGGTCAGAGTTGCTGTGGACGCGATGGGCGGGGACAACGCGCCGACAGAGATTATAAAAGGTGTTGTAGAGGCAGTTCATGCAGATGAACGCGTGAAGGTTTTTCTGGTAGGGCAGGAGGACGTTGTGAAAAAGGAACTCGCAGCCTATTCCTATCCGGCAGAGCGGATAGAAGTCGTACACGCTTCCGAAGTGATCGAGACGGGCGAGCCTCCGGTCAATGCGATCCGCGGCAAAAAGAATTCCTCCATTGTAAAAGGTTTAGGTCTGGTGAAAACGGCGAATGCGACGCATTTGTATCTGCGGGAAGCACCGGGCGCGGTTTTAGTTGGCGGACAGGTGTTAGTCGGCAGGGCAAAGGGCGTGGAGCGTCCGCCTCTGGCTCCGCTTATCCCGACAGAAAATGGCTGTTCCTTGCTGATTGACTGTGGCGCAAACGTGGATGCAAGACCTTCCCAGCTGGTGCAGTTTGCAAGAATGGGGTCGATCTACATGGAAAATGTCATGGGAGTAAAGAACCCGACAGTTGCCATCGTCAATATCGGTGTGGAAGAAGAAAAAGGCAATGCGCTGGTAAAAGAAACCTATCCGATGCTGAAAGAATGCAAAGATATCAATTTTATCGGAAGTATCGAAGCACGTGATATCCCGGCAGGAAAGGCAGACGTCGTTGTGTGCGAAGCGTTTGTCGGTAATGTAATCCTGAAATTATACGAGGGTGTCGGCGCAACCCTGATCAAAAAAGTAAAGGGCGGCATGATGACAAACCTGCGTTCAAAGATCGGCGCACTTTTGGTAAAACCCGCACTGAAGCAGACCTTAAAGGCATTTGATCTGGAAGAGTATGGCGGCGCGCCGCTGCTTGGCTTGAAGGGACTTGTTGTAAAGACCCACGGAAGCTCTAAATCAGTCGAAATTAAAAATACGATTCTGCAGTGCATCACGTTCCAGGAGCAGGATGTTGTTGGGAAAATTACAGCCAGCATTGCAGCTGCAAAGGAAGAAGGATAAGGGGTATGGAGTTTGAAAAGCTGAAACAGATCGTGGCAGAGATTTTGAGCGTAGATCCGCGGGAACTGACGGAGGAGACGAATTTTATCGACGATCTGTGTGCGGATTCCCTGGATCTTTACCAGGTCATTCAGGAAATTGAAGAGACGTTTGAAATTGAAATACCGGAAGAAGAGGCAGAAAAAGATCAGAACCGTCGGAGAAGCGGCGGAACTGATCAGAAAGACAAAGGAACGAGTGAACAATATGACTGAGGAATATACGATAGGTGAGCTGGAAAAAAAGATTGGATATCAGTTCCGGGATAAGAGTCTGTTAAAACAGGCTCTTACTCACAGCTCTTTTGCCAATGAACAGAGAATCAACAAATTAAAGGACTACGAGCGGCTGGAGTTTTTGGGAGATGCGGTGCTGGAGCTGATTTCCAGCGATTTTCTTTTCCATGAGAACCGCAGATGCCGGAAGGAAAGCTTACGAAGCTGCGTTCCTCGATGGTCTGTGAGCCAGCGCTTGCGTACTGCGCACGGGATATCGAGCTGGGACGCTACATGTTGCTTGGAAAGGGCGAGGAGGCGACCGGTGGACGCAACCGCGATTCGATTACCTCGGACGTGATGGAGGCGGTGATCGGCGCACTGTATTTGGACGGCGGTTTTGACGCGGCACATGATTTTATCCACCGATTCATTTTATCCGATCTGGAAAATAAAATTCTGTTCTATGACAGCAAGACGGTGCTGCAGGAAATTCTGCAGGCAGAAGGCGATGGGGAGTTTTCTTACGAACTCAAAGGAGAAGAAGGGACCGGATCACAACAAATCGTTCTGGGTTGATGCAGTCAGAAACGGGGAAGTGATCGGCAGCGGACATGGCCGTACCAAAAAGGCGGCGGAGCAAGCAGGCGGCTTATGAAGCAATCCTGAAGCTTCGGAAGGCTAGGAGCCTATAATATATGTATTTAAAGAGTATAGAAGTACCGGGTTTAAATCCTTTGCCAATAAAATCCTGTTTCAGTTCCACAACGGAATCACCGGTATTGTCGGACCTAACGGCAGCGGAAAGAGTAATGTTGCAGACGCTGTGCGCTGGGTGCTGGGCGAGCAGCGAATCAAACAGCTGCGCGGCGCAACGATGCAGGACGTTATTTTTTCCGGTACCGAATTGAGAAAACCGCTGGGCTATGCCTATGTGGCGATTACGCTGGATAACAGCGACCATCAGCTGGCAATTGACTATGATGAAGTGACGGTGGCGAGACGCCTGTACCGTTCCGGCGAAAGCGAATATCTGATCAATGGGACACCGTGTCGTTTAAAAGACGTCAACGAGCTGTTTTACGACACCGGTATCGGGAAAGAAGGCTATTCGATCATCGGACAGGGTCAGATCGACAAGATCTTGAGTGGGCGTCGGAAGAGCGCCGCGAGCTGTTCGACGAAGCTGCAGGAATCGTAAAATACAAGCGCCGTAAGGACGCTTCCGTAAAAAAACTGGAATCTGAGCAGCAGAACCTCGTGCGTGTCAACGATATTTTGACCGAGCTGGAAAAAACAGGTCGAACCGTTGGGCAAACAGGCGGAAAAAGGCAAGGGTTTATTTAAAACACCGGGAAACGTTGAAAGCGCTGGACGTTAACGTATTTTTGCTGGAAAGTGAAAAAACGCGGGCACAGCTTTCCGATACGGAAGAAAAATACCGGATTGCGGACGGAGATTTCAAAGATACGACGACCCGATATGAGGGCATTAAGGAAGAATATGACCGGATTGCAACGCAGATCGAGGCGCTGGAACGACAGATGGAGCAGGCGCGGGCACAGCTGACAGATACGTCCGTCCTGCGCGGAAAGCTGGAGGGTGAAATTGCCGTCCTGCAGGAAAAAATCCGTTCCATCCGGGGCAATGAAGCACATTTGCAGAGCAGAAAAGAGACGCTGCGCAAGGAGATTGACGCACGAAACGCCGACAAAGAAAAGCTGCTGCAGCAGCGAAACGAGATTCAAAAACGGCTCGAAAAGCTGCAGGAAGAGCGCAACAGCGCTGCAGCAGAACTGGAAACCATCCAGAGCCGGGTCGCAGGTTTAAACCAGTCGATCGAAGATGCCAAAAACGCGATTATCGATGCGCTGAATGATCGTGCGGCGATCAAGACGAAGATGGGACGCCAGGATACGATGCTGGAACAGGCGCAGATTCGGAGGGCAGAGTTGAATTCGCGCCTGCTGCGCGTCAAGTCCGACGAGGTACAGCAGGAAGAAGCATCAAAAAGTCTGGAAGAAGCCTTTAATACAGTGACGCAGGAAATCGCGTCGAGGAAGGAAGCTCAGACGGTGATGGAGGCGAAGTTAAACGAATTTCGGGAGACGATCGCCAAAATGGATCAGGCGCTGCGGGATGCACAGGTGCAGTATCATCAGGACAAAAACGAGACTGGAAGCGGTCAGCAACCTGACGGAACGCTATGAGGGCTACGGTGGCAGCATCCGCCGCGTCATGGAGCAGAAAGATAAAAATCCCGGCATCATCGGTGTTGTCGCGGACATCATTAAAGTAGAGAAAAAATACGAAACTGCCATTGAGACGGCCCTTGGCGGCAGCATCCAGAATATCGTAACGGATAACGAAGAGACCGCCAAAGGGATGATTTCGTTTTAAAGCAGAACCAAAAGCGGACGCGCGACGTTTTTGCCGTTAAACAGCATCAAAAACGCACAGGAATTTCGGCAGAAAGAAGCCTTAAAGGAGCCTGGGGTTTTAGGACTTGCGCATACTCTGGTACATACGGATGAAAAATACAGCGATGTCGCAAAATCGCTGCTCGGCAGAATCGTAGTCGTCGATCACGTCGATCATGCAACGCAGCTTGCCCGGAAATTCAAGTACTCGCTGCGGATTGTGACGCTGGAGGGCGAATCCTTATCCCCCGGCGGTTCGATCAGCGGCGGTGCGTTTAAAAACAGCAGCAACCTTCTGGGACGCAGACGCGAGATAGAAGAGCTGGAATGGAAGGTAAAGGCGCATGCCAAAGCGGTAGATGAGCTGCTCGTTTCGATCGAAGACCTCAAAAAAGACCGGAACGAATGCCGGACAGAGCTGGAAAAGAGCCGCGCTGCGCTGCAAAACGCCTTTATTCGCCAGAATACTGCCCGCCTGAATATACGGCGCAGGAGAAAAAAGATCAGACGAAAGCAGGCGTCGAAGACCTTAAAAAAGAAGAGATCGAGATCGAAACCCAGGTGCTGCAGATCCGAAAAGAAAAGGAAGAGACAAAGCAGGAGCTGGAACGTTCCTTTTCAAGAATCTGGAAGGTGAGAAAACGAACAGAAAGCAGGCTTACGAAGGATAAAAAGGCGCGCAGGTAAAAAGTTGCGCAGAATTGGCTGAAGAATGAAAAAGAACTGGGATGTAGAAAAATCCGGCAGCAGTTCGGATTTTATCAGCAAAAGAACAATTATGTCAGCCGAAAGATTCATCGAACGGATGAAGGGCGATCTGGAAACAGAATACAAAAAAATTGATGCGTACTGACAGACGGCGTGGATGATACGGCTGCCGGGAACAGGAAAGCCGGTTACAAAAAGCTGCAAAAACAACAGTTACAGGATCCTCAAAACGACGCAGTCGGATACGCAAGGAAATTTTGAAGCAGGAAAAAGCGGAAAAGAAGAACTGATGGAACGGCAGAAAAGATTTTTGAGAAGCGGGATGCACTGATGAATCATATGAGCGAATCGACAAAGAGTCTTTCCGTTTAGAGTGCACGAAAGCAGAACATCGAAGAGAGTCCATGGAGCAAAAGTCAATCATATGTGGAATGAATATGAGCTTACATACCGCAGTGCCAAAGAAATTGATATCGACGATGAACATTTCCTCGCTGAGATGAAAAAGTGACGGATACAGAAAATCAAAAAGCGATCCGCAGACTGGGCGATGTCAATGTTAACGCCATCGAAGATTATAAAAATCTGATGGAGCGTTACACGTTTTTGAAGGCACAGCACGACGATCTGGTGGAAGCGGAGAAAACGCTGGAACGCATCATCGTCGAGCTGGATGAGGCGATGCGAAGGCAGTTTACAGGAGAAGTTTGCAGAGATCAGCAAAGAGTTCGATAAGGTATTTAAAGAGCTTTTCGGCGGCGGCAAGGGTACGCTGGAGCTGATGGAGGACGAGGATATTCTGGAAGCAGGCATCCGCATTATCGCACAGCCGCCCGGCAAGAAGCTGCAGAACATGATGCAGCTTTCCGGTGGGGAAAAGGCGCTGACGGCAATTGCGCTATTATTTGCCATCCAGAACTTAAAACCGTCACCGTTCTGTCTGCTGGACGAAATCGAGGCGGCATTGGATGACTCCAACGTCGGACCGGTATGCTAAAATTTATCTGCATAAACTGACGAAAAAAATACACAGTTTATCGTCATTACCCACAGACGTGGCACCATGGCTGCAGCGGATCGGCTTTACGGTATCACGATGCAGGAAAAAGGCGTATCGACGCTTGGTATCCGTAAACCTGATTGAAGAAGATTAGACAAAAAAAAGGATAAAACAGCAATGGGAAGAAAAAGTTGGATTTTTTCAAACGATTAAAAAATGGACTTTCCAAAACGAGAGATTCTTTCGTTTCCGGAATTGATTTGTTTACCGGTTTTTCGAGATTGATGATGATTTTTTATGAAGAACTGGAAGAATTACTGATTATGGGGCGACATGGGTGTCGGAATGCACCACAATGAGTATCATGGATGGACTCAAAGAAAAGTGTCAAAAAGAAAAAAAATTAAAGACCCATCTGAATGCAAACAGCTTTGATTGATACCATCCGGGAGCAGATGGATGGATGAAGATGCCTATGATTTTGAAAAGGAAAAAGTCCGTCGTCATGGTGATCGGCGTAAACGGTGTCGGCAAGACGACTTCGATTGGAAAACTCGCTTCCAAGTTAAAGAAGCAGGGACGCAAGGCTTAATCGCGGCGGCGGATACGTTCCGTGCGGCAGCTGGCGATCAGCTGGAGGAATGGGCGAACCGCGCAGGTGTCGATATGATCGGCAGGAAAGGGGGTTCTGACCCGGCGAGCGTGGTGTTTGATGCGGTCAATGCGGCGCAAAGGCAACGTCATGTGGACGTTCTTTTATGCGATACGGCGGGACGTCTCCACAATAAGAAAAACCTGATGGAAGAGCTTCGTAAGATGAACCGTATTATCGACCAGGGAATTTCCCAGTGCCCATAGGGAAAATCTGATCGTTCTGGACGGACACCACGGGACAGAATGCTCTGGTGCAGGCAAGAGAATTCGGTGAGGTGGCGGATCTTACGGGTATCATCCTGACCAAGATGGACGGAACGGCCAAGGGCGGTATCGCGGTAGCAATTCAGTCGGAACTGCACGTACCGGTAAAATATATCGGTGTCGGGGAGAAAAAATCGAGGAATTCTGCAGATTTGTAAATGCGTTGAGTTTGATCCGGATCAGTTTGTGAATGCACTGTTTGATACAGAGAAGGATGAGGTTTACTAAAATGGAAGAAGAAAAGATGCTGACATTGGAAAAATTTGAAGAAAGGCTGGCTTCCGAAGTAGTGCGCAGAGAGATCGTTAACGCTGGAGACAAAACTTGTATACAGTGATTATTTTAGCCAGCAGACCGGTGCAAAGGTATTTTTTAAGCCGGAAAACCTGCAGTTCACCGGTGCATACAAGGTAAGAGGCGCTTATTATAAGATGAGCACTCTGACCGAGGAAGAGCGCCAAAGGCGTTATCACCGCCTCTGCGGGCAACCATGCCCAGGGCGTTGCTTATGCTGCAAAGTGTTATGGAAGCAAAGCTACAATTGTAATGCCCACAACCACGCCTTTGATTAAGGTAAACCGTACCAGAGGATACGGAGCAGAGGTTGTGCTGCATGGCGATGTATATGATGAAGCATGCGCAAAGGCTTACGAGCTGGCAGAAGAGCATGGATATACTTTCGTACATCCTTTCGATGACCTTACCGTTGCTACAGGTCAGGGTACCATTGCGATGGAAATCGTCAAAGAGCTTCCCCTTGTGGATTATATCCTCGTTCCCATCGGCGGCGGCGGACTGGCAACCGGCGTTTCCACGCTGGCGAAGCTGTTGAATCCGAAGATCAAGGTGATCGGCGTAGAGCCCGCAAATGCTAACTGCATGCAGGTATCCATCAAAGAACGGCAAGGTTACCACATTGCCTTCTGTCAACACGATTGCAGACGGTACCGCAGTAAAGACACCCGGCACGAAAATTTTCCCGTATATCCAGAAGAATCTTGACGATATCATCACAGTAGAGGATGAGAACTCGTCGGTGCATTTCTGGATATGGTGGAGAATCACAAGCTGATTGTGGAAAACTCCGGTCTGCTGACGGTAGCAGCCTTAAAGCAGTTAAACCTGAAAGGCAAGAAGGTCGTTTCGATTTTAAGCGGCGGTAACATGGATGTCATCACCATGTCCTCTGTAGTACAGCAGGGTCTGATCTTAAGAGACCGTATCTTCACCGTATCCGTACTGCTTCCCGACAAGCCGGGCGAACTGAGCAAGGTAGCTGCTGTTGTTGCAAAGAGCACGGCAATGTTATCAAGCTGTCCCACAACCAGTTTGTTTCCATCAACAGAAGCGCTGCAGTAGAGCTGCGTATTACGATGGAGAGCTTTGGTACAGAGCATAAGCAGGAAATCATTTCTGCACTGGAAAAAGGGGTATCGTCCGAAGGTTGTACAGACAAATATGTAATGGCAGCAGTTTAAAGAAAAAACAATAGAATGCACGCTTTGCGGGAGCATTCTATTGTCATGAATAACGAGCCATCCGAAACGGATTGAACTGTTTCGGATGGCTCATTTTGACTTAGATGCAGCTTCACAAAACGATTGCGAATCGGTTCTGCGACGGCATAGATTAAGGCGCGAGTCAGAACTTGCATCACCACTGCGAACGGATAAATGCTTTTAATTCCTCAGCTTGTTTGTTTAAAACTTCCTGATCCCGCTGTTGCGGCGCTTTTGTGTCGAGATGTACTTTTCCGAGTGCATGGAACAGGACAAAATCGGAAAGTGCAGTCTGATAGCGGTGCAGTGTTTCCTGATAATCCGGCTCTTTGGAGACATCACAGAGTTCGAAAGGATCTTTTTCAGGTCATAAAAGGCACAGTCCTGCATACTGCCGTAGACCAGAAGCTTGTAGGAATCCGAACGGAGCATGTAGCCGATCTTTGAATTCGTCTGGCTGCCAAACTGCGCCTCGGAAAAAACAAACTGTCTGTGGTCGTTTCAAGCAGAGAACGTCCCTGCATGGTAGGAGGGATTGGCTGCCCGCAGAGTTCAAGGACAGTCGGCGCTACGTCGATATTTTCAGAGAGGAAGGAATCCGTCTGTCCGGGATATTTGACAATCAGGGGAATTTTGATAAGCGGATCGTAGAGATGCCGGCCTTTTAACATCATATGATGATAGCTCATGTAGTCTCCGTGATCACTGGTAAAAACGATCATGGTATTGTCATAAAGTCCTTTAGCCTTTAGCTTTTGCAGGATGGTACCAATTCCATTGTCGATTTCGGAAATCATACCGTAATAGGAAGCCATCATTGCCCGGATATCCTTCTCATCTATTTTATCGGGGTGGATCGGAGAGCTGCCGAAATTGGAATCGAAGGGGAGCGGCTGATCGGTATAGCCAGGCAGCAGATGCAGGGAGTTCGGATCGTACATCGTACTGTAGGGTGCAGGCGGATCAAAGGGGTGGTGCGGGCTGATGTAGCCGACCATCATACAGAAGGGCTGATCGCAATTCCACTGATCAAGACGGTCGAGGCACGCTGTGTGATCCATTCGCTGGAATAAAACGGAAGATCGAGATCAGACTGACAGCATTGGCAGTCATCGAATCTGTGATCTTCTGGCGGAAGCTGAAACAGACCGGATTCGTAGTGCAGATCAAAACGGTCGATTTTACCGTGCTTCATCAGAAAATGATGATAATCGTCCTCGAAGCGTCCGCAGTCGTTTTGCTCTGCCAGCTCAAGATCGGAAAATCCGATGTCCAGATAAGTGGGAGTCATATGCATTTTTCCGACTGCGGTGGTTTGGTATCCGTTTTCACGCAGGAGCTTTGGAAAAGTCGGATAGCCGGAGGGCAATGTACAATGGTTGTCCCATGCAGCATGCTGGTGCACATACAGACTGCTGAATAGTGAATAGCGGGATGGGGTACAGACCGGATAAAACCGTATAATGGTTTTGATAGGTTACGCCGTCTGCTGCCAGAGCGTCGATGTTGGGTGTCTGGATATCCGGGTTGCCGTAACAGCCCAGACAGTCCTGACGCAGCTCGTCGAGATGAAGGATCAGGATGTTTGGTTGGTTCATGTAAGTGTCCTTTCCGGAGGCATGGGATTCCTGACGGCAGGATTATTTTATGGTTCTGCTGAAAGGGGTACCTCACGAATACGCATATCGGTTTGATAATATAATCCATGATAATGCAAAGAAAGGTTTTTTTAAAATGGATTTTCCTGCTCGATGCGAGGTTTTAGTAGTCAGACAGCACGAACTGTGGTAAGATAGAGCAAGCAACAGAAAGGATGGTAGCAAGCATGCTGGAATTTAAATATGATACACAGCTCCTGATTGAAGGAGAAAATCTGGATGAGGATGAGATCAGCGAATATTTCACCGAACATTTCAAGGGAGACTGCCTGCTGGCGGTCGGTGACGATGAGCTGATCAAAATTCATTTTCACACCAACGAGCCCTGGAAGGTGTTGGAATACTGCGCGTCCCTCGGCGAGATCTACGACATTGTAGTAGAAGATATGGATCGTCAGTCCAGAGGTCTGAAGGGCTGAGAAGAAAGAGAGAATTGTCCGTTTTTTTAACAAAAAACGGACAATTTTTTTGTGAAAAATATTCCTTGCGCCCACTCCTGAATCTGATATATTGGTAATGGAAGGCATTTCACACAACAACCGAAAAGGAGAGGGACATGAAGAGTTGTATCAGTACTTACAGCTTTGAAAGGCTGTATCAGGACGGGGGATTTACACGCTTTGATGCCATCGACAAGACAAAGGAATATGGCTGCCAGGGGGTAGAGCTGGTGTTGGATGATAAAACACCGGACGGCAGCACACCTATGGAGTATGCGAAGGCATTGTGTGCGCATGCAAAGGAGCAGGGACTGGAGGTTCCAATCTACACGACGGGAGCGAATTTTTTCGTGAAGGAGCCGGAAAAGGAGCTGGAACGGCTCTGCAGGCATATCGACATTGCGGCAGAATGCAAGATCCCGCTGCTGCGCCATGACGTCGCATGGGGCTATTACGAGGGCTATACGGGGATCAAAAGCTACAAAAAGGTCATCGAAGCGGTTGCACCGTTTGTGCGTCAGGCAGCAGAATATGCCAGGGAGCGCGGTGTGAAGACCTGCAGCGAAAACCACGGCTATCTGTTACAGGACAGCGTGAGAATGCTCGAGCTGTTTGCGGCGGTCGATCATCCCAATTACGGATTTCTGTGCGATATGGGCAATTTCACTGTTGTGGATGAGGACTGTGCGACGCAGTATCGGCACTTTCGGACTATATCGTGCACGTTCACGCGAAGGATATGCTGGTGCGCTCCGGCATGAATTTTGACCCGGGCAGAGGCTATAATCTTTCCAGAGGCGGCAATTACTGGCGCGGCACGATTTTCGGACATGGAAATGTGCCGACGTTCCAGATCCTTTCCGCAATTCGCAAATCCGGCTACGATGGGTATGTTTCTCTGGAGTTTGAGGGAATGGAGCCGGTTCTGGAGGGCGTTGAGATCGGAACACAAAATCTGCAGCATATGATCGAAGTAGTAGGAAAAATGAAATAATACAGGGGAAATTATGTTGACAGGCGGCTTTTGAGACTGCCATCAACATCAAAAGAAGGGAAATGAATATGAAAAAGTAACAGTAGGGCATTATTGGCTGCGGAACGATCGCAGAGGCGCACATATCCCGGCTTATATGAAAAAATGAAGATGTGGAAATCAAATATTTCTGCGATATTATCCCGGAGCGCGCCGGTAGAGAGTACGGCTGCGGAATCGCAGTGGAAGATTATCATGACGTACTGACTGACCCGGAGGTAGAAGCGGTGTCCGTGCTGCGCCAAACAAGATGCATGCGACGATCGCAATCGACGCAATGCGCGCAGGCAAGCATGTGTTGTGCGAAAAACCGGCTGCAAGAACCTATGCGGAAGCACTGGAAATGCAGAAGGTGCAGCATGAAACGGGAATGACGTTAAATATCGGTGTTGTAAACCGTTTTAATGACATGGTGAATCTGATCCGTAATTATATTCAGGAGGCCGTCTGGGGAAATTTATCATGTTTATATCAGCTTCCGGGCATTCCGTTCCATTCCGGGATTGGGCGGCGCATTTACGACAAAGGAAATCGCAGGCGGCGGCTCCCCTGATCGACTGGGGAGGTACATTACCTTGACCTTGTGATGTATTGTTTAAACGATCCTAAACCGCTGACCGTATCCGGCGAGACGTTTTGCAAGCTTGGCAAGGACATGGAAGGTTATGTATACCGGGATATGTGGGCAGGCCCTCCCCAGTATGATGGCGTTTACGATGTGGACGATTCTGTGACGGCGCTGATCCGTACGGAAGGACCGGTCTTTACCGTAACCGGCGCATGGGCACAGAATATTGATGAGGACGACAAATATATTGACTTTATGGGCGATAAGGGAGGCATCCGCTTACAGTACGGCGGCGACTTTTACCCTGTATACCGTAGAGCATGGCGCGTTGGTAAAATATACGCCTGAATTACAGACGAAAAACATGTTTGAGACAGAGATCAATTCGTTTGTCCGCTGCGTGCGCACCGGCGAGAGAAAGCTGCCGTCGCATATCGACACCGCTGTTGACCTCGCAGATCATGCAGGCAATTTACGATTCTGCAGAGACGCATCGGGAAGTGGTGCTGTAAAAAAACGACGTCGGGCAGGTAAAACTGACCTGCCCGGTTTGTATAGGAGGAACAATATGATGATTTTCTATCGGCGTAATGCTTGAGTCTTTTAAGCTTCAATTCGGAGGCAATCAAAAAAGCAAAGGCTGGGAGCAGAGGGGGCATTCAGGTTTTATGCAACCTATGGAGGCTTTCTCCCCACAATTTGGTCGGTGCAAAGCGAAAAGAATTTCTGGACATGGTAAAGTCCAACGGACTTGTGATTTCCGCTTTATGCGGCGATCTCGGAAAAGGCTTCCACGATCCTGCAAAGAATCCGGAGCTGATCGAGGAGTCGAAGCGGATCTTAGACCTTGCAAAGGGCTGGAAACCAACATTGTGACAACTCATATCGGTGTTGTTCCGTCTGATCCGGCGAATGAACGCTATCAGATCATGCAGGAGGCATGTTTTAAGCTGGCACAGTATGCGGATTCCCTGGATGCACATTTTGCAATTGAAACAGGACCGGAAGAGTCTGCAGTTCTGAAAAAGTTCCTGGATGGTCTGCATTCCACCGGCGTTGCAGTCAATATGGACCCTGCAAACCTCGTCATGGTGACGGGGACGATCCGTGCAGGCGGTATACAACCTGAAGGATTACATCGTCCATACTCATGCAAAGGACGGCAGACGAAACTATTACAGAGCTCCCGAAGAGGTTTATGGACTGGTAGAGGCAGAGATGCTGGCAAGCCCGTCCTTTACGGAGCTGCCGCTCGGAACCGGAAATGTGGACTTTGCGGCATACTTAAAAGCGCTGGATGAAATCGGCTATCACGGCTTTTTGACAGTGGAAAGAGAAGTGGAGATACGCCGGAAAAGGATATTCGGACGGCAGTGGAGTTTTTGCAGAAGCTGATCCGGTAAGTGGTGCCATTGTTTTGAGAGAGATGATGTTTACCTGGGACGAACTGGAAAAGAAAATATAATATGAAAGTTAAAAGCAACCGCCGCTTCGACTAAGCGGCGGTCTGATGCTATAAAATGTACAAACTTGAGACAGATCAGGGAATATATGCATTGAAGTTACTAAATCCGTTTATCATGCAGCGCAAAGATGCTATGGAGAATTACAGAGAAGCAGAGCGGCTGGAATCCATACTGGAGCAAAAAACATTCCGATTCTTCCAGCATTGTCTGTATACGGAAGTAAGATGCAGGAGATGGAGGATTCTATTTTTATCTGTTTCCTTATTATCGGGGAACTGTATTAAAGAACAGTGAAGTGACAGAAGAGCACTGCAGGAAAATTGGAAAAATCCTTGCCAGAATCCACAGCATAGATAAGAAAAACGGAGATGGAATACTGCCGAAGATGTCAATCGACTGGAAGTTTTATCTTGACAGATTGAAAGAAAGAAATACTTTGCTTTATGAACTTCTGGGGGAGCATTATGAACGGATTCTGGAAAGTCAGGAGCGTGGGAATTGTGTGCCAGAACAAAGTTGCCGGATGTTCTTGCAATTTGTCATAATGATATGGATCGAAAAAATGTTTTGTGGAGTGGGACAGACTATCGAATTATCGATCTGGAATGTCTCGCATACCAGAATCCCTTTCTGGAAGTATTTGAAATGGCTTTTATGCTGGGCTGGCTATGAGGAAGGGAAGGTTGATTTAGCTTTGTTTTGCGCTTTTCTGGAAGGATATTTCGAACAGGGTGGAAAAATTCCTGTATCCTGGGAGGTCCTTTATGACTGCAATAATATGAGGCTTCAATGGCTGGAATATAATCTGAAGCGCGCCCTTTTTGATTGATTGTGGTAAAAACGAGCAGGAAATCGGGGAAAAACAGGTTATGGAAACAATACGACAGATAGATTTGTATGCAGAGATAAAAGAAGAGATCTTGAAGGTATGTCGGAAAAATTTCTAACTGTGTAGGTGGGTATAAAAAGAAAACTTTATAAGTATAAGGAATGAAAAAGGAGCCTTGCAGGATAGCTGCAAGGCTCCTGATTCATTCAATTAAATATTTCGTATGAAACCAGTGTCTTATTTAGTTGCTTTCCATGCTTCATACTGGGACTGAATTTCAGACAGAATATCCTGATAACCGGCTTCATCCAGTGCATTCTGGTAATCTACAAGAGCCTGATCAACATCGCTTTCACTGTAGCCGCCCTGTTCCAGAACATAACCGTATTCATTGTAAACGTTGTTGCATGCAGCAATCTGGGCTTCAACAGGAGACTGATTGAAACGGAAACCGGATGCACAGGAGGAATTGGACTTTTTATTAAAGTCTCTGTACAGCTGGACTTTGTTCTCGGGTTCATCGACAGTCAGAGATGTAGCTTCCACAGAGGTAGATTCCCCAAGGACTATGGCTGTAAAGCTCACCTTTCGGAGAAATAACGACCATCTACCAGATCGTAATCAGTGCCTTCGATACCATAAGTGAAAAGGTCAGCAAGTGTAGTGTCCGTATAGAGCAGTCCGAGGAAATCGATGCATGCTTTTGCCTGCTCTTCGGTGGAGTTGGAAGTGATTGCATAGCAGGAACCAAGTGTGGAATTGGAATGGGATCAGGTCTGGGTGATCGGAATAACGGCACATTCCTGAGCATAAGTAGAAGAAACAACACTGTTATCCGGAACATCTGCCCATGCAGCAAAGCCCCAATCCTGTGTCATAATTGCATTTGCCGGGTTGATTTGGTAACTTCTTCGTCGCTGATATATCCGAGGGCACCCCATTTGCACATCATTTTTACAAAATCCGCATAATCCGAAGTCTGAACTAAATTCACGACAGTATCGGTTGCACAGTCAACACCCCAGAGACTGTTTTTGGAGAAAAAGTCATATTTGTCAATGTAGTAAAGGTAAAAAGAAGTTAAAACACTGAGTCAGAAGAGGATACTTTAACCCATCTGCTTTACAGTCAGCAAGCATAGGTTCAATATCTTTGAGCTCTTTAATTTTTGAAATATCCCAGTTATGTGCATCGATCAGTCGCTGAGGAACAATAAGATCACATCCTTCTGCAGATTCTTTATAAATTGGAATGAAATATGTTTTGTTATCATAAAGGAAGCTTCCCAGACGGCTTCTGGCATTGCTTTATATAAAGTAGTATCTTTTACCAGATCGGTAATGTCATATACTGCATTCTGAGCATACAGATTATCTGTTGCAAGGGAAGCGTTCCAGCTTGCTGTCAGAGAAGATTCACTTCGTTGTTGGACAGCGCAAGATTTGTTTTGTCGCAGTATCCTCCACCTGCAATATCTGTGATTGTGATTTCAACATTGATTTTGTCTGCGATGTAGTCGTTGATGGCATCCTGTACTTTTTGACTTCATCAGAATCAACTGTAGCCTGATTGAAGGAAGCTCTGTAAATGCTGATTGCTGTTTTGTCGCCACTGGAAGCGGTATCAGTCGATTCTGTAGTTGCGGTTCCAGTTTCTGCAGGCGATGCAGTACCTGTGTTTGAAGCAGTATTTCCGCAGCCACTCAACATGCCAAGCGCCATTGCAGCGGTTAATGAAATGGAAAATAGTTTGTTTAAAGTTCTCTTTTTCATACCTTGTGTCCTCCTTTAAAGGTTTTGTTCCTTACAAGAATTACTATATCGCCTGATTTTGAAATTTACAATATCCTTCGGATGCTTAGAATTTTCTTCGACGATTTTAGTGTAAATAGCACAAAAAGAAAGAAAAAATACGATTAAATCACGCGAAAGCGATAAAAACTGAAAGTAGATACATGATAAGCCGAAAAAGTTGAATTTACTTACAGACGATTCTATACTGTAAGTGCGATAACAAAAGAGCGCGGGTAAAACAATAGAATGCACGCTCTAGAATGCACGCTCTGCGAGCATTCTATTGTCATGAATAAAAAATAAATAAGGTGGGTGAAAATATGGATCAATTCAAGCAGGTTAAGGGAGAGCTGATCGTATCCTGTCAGGCACTGGAAGACGAACCGCTTCATTCTTCCTTTATTATGGGAAGGATGGCAAAGGCAGCTTATGAGGGAGGTGCAAAAGGAATCCGGGCAAATTCGGTTTCTGATATAAAAGAAATTAAGAGTATTGTTCCACTCCCTGTAATAGGAATTATAAAAAAGCAATATCCGGGGACAGAGGTATATATTACGCCAAGCATGAATGAAATAGATGCGTTGCATGAGATCGGCGTGGAAATCATCGCACTGGATGCAACGGATCAGAGCCGTCCGGATCATAAGTCATTGGAAGCGTTTTACAATGAAATCCGAAAGAAATATCCGGATCAGCGCCTGATGGCAGATTGTTCAACTTTTGAAGAAGCAGTTCGCGCAGATCGTCTGGGGTTTGATTTTATCGGAACAACATTGGTTGGATATACACCGCAGAGCAAAAGGAAATCATATTGAACAGAATGATTTCGAACTGATTCGCAGAATTCTTTCCACAATTAAAAATCCGCTGATTGCAGAAGGAAACATTGATACACCTCAGAAAGCAAGGCGGGTAATTGAACTGGGAGCATACGGCGTCGTAGTAGGATCTATTATTACGCGGCCTCAGATTATTACAAGAAGATTTGTAGACTGTATTCATCAGGAGGAAGCAGAATGAAAGAATTTCTTCATAATACTTGGAAACACAGGGCACATGTGATTATGTCATTACCTGCTGTGCTGATTTTATTTTTTTTCAGTTATGTTCCGATGGCAGGTCTTGTGCTGGCATTTAAAGATTTTGATTACAAGGCAGGATTGTGGAAGAGTCCGTGGTATGGGCTGGAGAATTTTAAATTCCTGGTTGCGTCGAAAGCAACGTTTATCAACTTAACAAAAAATACGCTGTTTTATTATGTTTTGTTTACTGCAATTGGAACTGTTTTGGAGATAATACTTGCTATTGCCATTGATCAGCTTGTGTTTAAAAAATTAGGAAAAGTCATGCAGAGTATTATGATTATTCCTGTATTTATTTCTTTTACTGCGGTACAGTTTATTGTATATGCATACTTAAATTCTGATACCGGAATGGTCAATAATTTGTTTGGCTTGTCAACCAGATGGTATATGGAAGCGAAGTACTGGCCGGCCATTCTGACCATTGTGAAAATCTGGAACGGGGTAGGATATGGATCTGTCTTGTATATGTCGGTGCTGGCGGAATTGATACCCAGCTGTATGAAGCAGCAGAAATAGATGGAGCAAATAAATGGCAGCAGATCGCGCATGTTACGCTTCCTTCCCTGGTGCCGATGATCAGCATCATGCTTTTGTTGTCCGTTGGCGGAATGATGCATTCCGATACCGGCCTGTTTTATCAGGTGACCCGAGACAGCGGTACGCTGTATTCCACAACGCAGGTATTGGATTCGTATGTGCTGAACGCAATTTTTAAAAATGCAAACTATGGTTTTTACAGCAGCGGCAACATTTTTCCAGTCTGTGGTAGGAACCGCGATGATTCTGCTCGCAAATGGAATTGTTCGAAAAATCGCGCCGGAAGATGCGTTATTCTAAAGGGGGACGAAAAATGAGTTCTATAAAAGCAAAAAAAGAAAAAAAAAGCAGGGGCAGGACAATATATTCTTTCTACAATTTTGCTCCTTTATACGATCTTCTGCGCGATGCCGATTCTGATCGTATTTATCGGTGCCGTAACGGATGAAAAAACGCTGGCAACGGAAGGATTCAGTTATTTCCCGTCGAAGTTTTCACTGGATGGAGTCAGTAGTGTTTTTAAGGTATGGAAAACAGCTGTTTGTTTCCTATGGCGTGACAATTTTCGTTACAGTGGCAGGTACCGCCCTGGGACTTTTGTTATGAGTATGTTGGCATATTCCTGAGCCGCCGAGATTTTTAGAATGAGGAGCTTTCTGTCTATTTACATTATGATTCCGATGCTGTTTTCAGGAGGCCAGCTTTCTTCTTATATTATTTATACCTCTACATATCACCTGAAGGATAATCTGCTATTACTGATTCTTCCGCTGTGTGTTCCGACAATGAATATCATTATCCTTCGTACCTATGTGCAGAGCAGTATTCCGGAAGAACTGATTGATTCTGCACGGATTGATGGAGCGGGAGAATACCGGACGTTTTTCCAGATTGTATTTCCCTTGATGAAACCGTCAATGGCAGCCGTTGGATTCATGATGGCAACAGCTTACTGGAATGACTGGCAGAATGCCCTGTTGTTTATCACAAGCGACAATAAAAACCGCTGCAGCTGCTTTTGGTCAATATTCAGAAGAGCATAGAAACACTGTTGAGCAATAAGAATATACCGACCTCTGTTCTGGCAAAAATGCAGGGTGTTGTTCCTCAGAATTCGGCAACAATGGCAACAGTTATTGTAGTTAGCGGACCAATCATGATTGCATATCCATTTTTCCAGAAATATTTTATCAAAGGTTTAACGGTTGGATCTGTAAAAGGGGTAATTTAAGGCAGGAATGAACAGACAGGAGAAGAGAATGAAACAGTATATTTGTATCGATATCGGCGGAACTGCAATCAAATATGGAGTTGTACAGTCAGGAGAGATTCCGGAAATTATTCAGACTGATTCTTGCAAAACGCCGGAAAATGGTACAAAAATTTTACGGAAAGTATTTGATATAATAGAAGGTCTGAAAAGAAACTGTGGACAGACGGAGGCGGTCTGCATTTCCAGCGCGAGGGATTGTTAATTCAGAAGAGGGCTGTATTCTGGAAGCAAATGATGATTTGATTCCAGGCTACACCGGAACAAAAATAGCAGATCGCGTAAAAGAAAAAGTTTGGTATTCCCTGTTTTTGTAGAAAATGATGTAAATTGTGCTGCGATGGCAGAATATTATGCCGGTGCTGCCAAAGGATATCATTCCATGCTGATGCTTACGATCGGAACCGGGATCGGCGGGCATTTATCGCTGGCGGAAAAAATTGTTAAAAGGTCATACTTACAGTGCCTGTGAAGTAGGATATATGAATATGGAAGAAGGTACATTTGAAGAAATAGCAGCAACTTCCGCGCTTGTAGCAAGGACGGCAAAACGACTTCACAAAACGGCTGATGCAATTTCAGGAAAATGGATTTTTGAGCAGGCACAGGATGGAAATGAAGTTTGCATAGAAGAAATTGACAGAATGTGTGATATCCTTGCAAAGGGAATTTCCAATATCTGTTATGTGTTGAATCCGGGAAATTGTTCTTCTTGGCGGTGGAATTTCGGCACAGACGGACTGGCTAAAGCCACGAATTGAAATGGGAATGGAAAAATATTTGATTCCGGTGATTCGTAAAAACAAAGTTGGATTTTGCCAAATTTAAAAATCAGGCTGGAATGATAGGTGCTTACTATGCTGCCGGTTTTATAGGATAAGAAATTGATGAGAGAAGAAGAAAAAGGGAATTTTAAACAATATTAAAAGCGTTTACGGAAATTTGACGACACTGGAAAAGGAAATTGCGGATTTTTTTCCCTGAACGGACCGGACATCAAGGGAATTTTTCGGCACAAAATGTGGCCGCTCATCTGTTTATTTCGACGCCGTCGCTGACAAGATTTGCCCAGAAATGCGGATATTCCGGATACAGGCAGTTTTTGTTTGATTTTCAGAAAAAAGAGTGTGGAAAGAGGAAAAAAGCGATGAGATGAATGGATACATTTTTCATATGCTGTCTGTTTATCAGTCATTGCTGGACGAAACAAAAACATTTATTTGATGAGAAAAAATAAAGCAGCTATGTTCTTTGTTTGCATCCTGTAATCGAGTGTACCTGTACGGAATCGGAAGTTCCGGTCTGGTGGCAACAGAAATGCAGATCCGTCTGATGCGGCTTGACTGAATGTGTACAGCATAACAGACGGACATATGATGGAAATGAACTCGGTTATTGTGGATCAGGAATGCGTGGTTGTCGGGTTAAGTATCAGCGGAAAGACAGAGGAGGTTTTAAGATCCTTAAAAGGCCGCAAAGACGGCAGGAGCTACGACCGTGCTAATTACTTCGCTTAGATCAAAACGGTTTGGCAATTTTTGCGATGAAGTGATTGAGGTAGCGACGACAGATAATCTGGCAGGAGGCAAGATTATTTCTCCACAGTTTCCACTTCTTTTGATGTCAGATTTTATTTATGCATATTATCTGTCGGTGGATACGGGACATAAGGAATTGCTTCATAGCTATACGTTGGATATTCTGGAAAAGACAAGAAACCAAAAAGATGATTATGTAAAAGAGGAAGGACAGGAAGGATGAAAAGGGTATTGTTGCTTGGTGATTCGATTCGAATGGGGTATGATTCGATGGTAAAAGAACTTCTATCTGATAAATATGAAGTCTTTTTCCCTGAGGATAATGGACGGTTTTTCTTCTTATACACTTTGGCAGATGAATCAATGTTTTAAAAATGAAGGTTCATTTGATCTGGTGCATTGGAATAACGGGTATTGGGATATGAATCCGGAACGGCCGATGAATGAACCGATTCATCCGGTTGAAGAATATGTCAGCATTCTGAAAAAAATGATCAGATTGATCCGAAGTCAGAATGCAGAACCTGTATTTGCCACAACAACTCCGGTTTATAAAGTGGGTGGAGCAAAAGATAACACCGGAATAGAAGCGGAAATCAGTTATCAGGACTCTTGGGTACAGAAATATAATCATGCTGCAAAAATTTTGATGCAGAAGGAACAGGTGACTGTGAACGATTTATACGCACTTTGTTTAAAAGGAGAAAAATATTATAAATGCGAAGATATGCTTCATTTGACAGAAGAGGGATATAGGAAGATTGCGGTACAAACCGCAGAGCTGATTCGCAACATCTTAAATTGATCCAAGGAAAATGAATTTTTTATGAAAAAAAGAACCGGCAGCTGTTGTCAGCTGCCGATCTTTGCGTCTATTGCGAAATAGTAAGCTCCATTCCAGTTGAAGCGGATATTTTCCAGAAAAACAGGCTGTTCCTTTAAACGATTATCCAACTTGTCCAGGACTAACTGTCGGAGATTTGTTATAAAGTAATCCGTTGCTTCATCAGTATGTTCTTCCAGAAAATAAGGATTGATCTGATGCGCAGGAGCGTAGTCAGAAACAAAATCCTGTAAAACATTGGCCTGACAGAGCCAGTCGGCGATCAACGCACGCAGGAGGAAAGTATCTGCCTCTTTTCTCAGAACAGGATATTCTTTCCAATTCTGATAATAGGAAGCAATGCTTAGCACGGCAATGACAACGCCATTTGTATTTTCGGCTGTATTCCATCCTCCAAGGACAGTAATCTCATCAAAAATTTTGTGACAGCGCGCGCGTTCCATGAAAATGTTGTCGCAGCCATTCGCCATTGTAACGTCCGAAATGCCAACTGGTTTATCGTATTGTTTCCTGAAAAAATGAATATAACGCAGTAATTCTTCTGGATTTGTGGCATTATCAGAAGCAAAAATCCTTCCGGTTTTCTGATTTCCTGATTCAATCTGCTGCTTACCGGGCGCGTTGACCGCGAGCATGCAGGTGGCGTCAGTCGGCGTTTCTGTGCAAATACCGCCTGCAGAAAAAATCTGCCATTTAATACTTTCTCCTAATGGACGATCTTCATATAGCGGAACAACATTGCTTCCGGAAAGAGAAGAGTAACGTACATAAAAAACAGGAGAGTGATGCTTGATGAGACCGAACACTCTTGCAAAAATAATGCTTCCTGCTTCGTCTGCTCCTGGATAACAGTATACGCGGTCTGTGAGATTTTCCTTTTGTGTTTTGTCCATGATGGCGATCTGATCCAGAGCAGCATAACCATATTCCGCAGTATCATCCTTTGGAACTGTAAGAATATCAAATATGTTTTCTTTGACGAGCTCTACAGAAGTCAGGTTGACCAGACGATTGGTTTTTCGGCGTGTCAGGAAGTCATCCAGAATTTCTGATGGAATTTTTTTTCTTTCAGGTCGGTAAGTTCCTGAAGTTCCTCTGCAGTAATATGGAAACGACTTTTGCTTATCTAAAAGCCATGTGTAGCGCCAGATGTCATAGCCAAAATTCTGCCAGTATTCTGGGTCTTCATGGCTATCATTATAAGCGGCAACTCTGGCGGCAAGATTGAAAAAAGCATGTATATGCAGATGGATTTTGCTCCTTTAGCTGACGAAACAGATCCATTGTCTGGGAACATTCTTCCAGGGGTATAGTGATGGGTCCGTGAACCGATGATATTGCCGTAAATCAGTGTATCAACGGATAGAATTGCATATTCACAAAAAAGGTGCCTGTTCAAAAATCCATTGCCATATTTTATCGCGTTTTGCCGGAGTTTTTAAAAATCCCATCCATTCATAGGGGGGCCGTAAAAAGTTCGATGTCTTCCGTCATTTTGGAAAGCAGCCATGGAAATTCATAATTACAGTCTCTGTCGTCAGAGGAACATATAAAATTTTAGTCATGATACAAATCCTTTCCGTCTCCCGAAAAAGATTCCAGCGGAAGACTGTTTTTATTCTTTATAAATTATATAAGGAAATGTAAGAAGCGAAAAGAGAAAAAGCTTTTTTTCTGAAAGTAGTTTCATAATTCGGGCAGAAGTGACAAAAAGAAAAACGGAGAAAAGAAAAAAACAGGCAGAAGCGTAGGAAAATGTAAGATAGAAAAAGTAAAAAATCCGATTGACATAGCTCGTTTCCTATGTTAGGATAGTCCCAACAACAATTTAGCGTGGTAAATTGATGAATCACTAAAGAAATGGGAGAGGGAGTTATGAAAAAAAATTATCGGCAATGGTTATGGCAGGTGTGATGGCACTTGGAATGGTCGGTTGTGGAAGCACAGCAGCCGAAGCACCGGCAGAAAGTACAGCACCTGCTGCAGAGAGCACAGCGGCAGAAACAACAGAAAGCACTGTAGATGCTCAAACAGAGGCGACAGATGCACAGACAGAGGCCGGCAGACAGTTTGTAGTGGGCTTCGATGCAGAGTTCCCGCCTTACGGCTACAA
>VOFC01006134.1_pt1 | contig 42098 bp, 65 predicted proteins | sample 5384161 | NCBI WGS metagenome assembly VOFC01 (sample SAMN12384722, study PRJNA508395) | human gut metagenome | isolation source: healthy gut B | host: Homo sapiens
CGGCTTGACTGGTGTCGCCGAGCGCATCCAGGAGCTTGACGCGGTCTGCATCGTGCCCGCAGCGGTTTCGTTTGAGGGCCAGCCGCTGCTCGACTACGCCGAACTCCAAGGACGGTCATGTGGTGCCGGCGCGTTCGAGCATTGCCCTGCAGCGTGGCGAGAACAACGACACGCGTTGGGCGCCACCGGTGTTCGACGTGGACGGCGTGCGCATCGCCGTGATTTTTGACCGAGAGCTCGAGATGTTGCCGACGGTGTTGACCTCATTGCGTATTTCAATTCAACGCGTTTGACATGACCGACCGCGAGACTGCTGCCATTGCCGCCGTTCGCAGCGGCGCCTAAGATCGCATCCAAGCGCAGCGTGTGGTTTGCCTGCATGGCGCCGGTCGGTGCCTATGACGAGTCGGTGTATACCGGCGGTTTCGTTTGTGCTCGACGACTGCGGTCGCGTGGTGGCGCCAAGTGGAAGACCATGTTTTGTCCACCATCCGACCGTCGATTCTCACCGTTCTTCACAAGCATCTTCCCCATTATCTCCTTTGCGTTTGAGACGTTCCTGCCGAATCCGGGCGATTATTCGTTCTTGTACACAGGCGACGCGTCGAACCTCACGACAAAATGGTGGATCACGTCGGAAAACGTCACGGAAAACGGTATGTATGGCCAGAAGGGCATTTTGTATAACGAGACGATCTGGCGGGCGTTTAAAGGCACGATCCTTGTTTCCGTGGCCTGCGCGCTGCTGGCCGGCTCCATCGGCACGATGATCGGCTACGCCGTCTCGAAAAACCGCCGCAGCCGCTGGGCAAACTATGTGAACTCCGTCGCCTTCCTGCCGTATCTGATGCCGTCCATCGCTGTGGGCGTCGCATTCTTCATCCTGTTCTCGACGGAAAAGCTGAACCTGTTCAATACCTACACGCTGCTCATTATCGTCGGCACGGTCAAATACATCCCGTTTGCCAGCCGCAGCAGCCTCAATTCCATGCTCCAGCTGTCGGGCGAGATCGAAGAAGCGGCCATCATTCAGAACATTCCCTGGATCAAGCGCATGACCCGCATCATCATCCCCATCCAGAAATCCTCGATCATTTCCGGCTTCCTGCTGCCGTTCATGACGTGCCTGCGTGAGCTGTCGCTGTTCATGCTGCTGTGCGTGCAGGGCTTCATCCTCTCGACCACGCTCGACTACTTCGACGAGATGGGCCTCTATGCGTTCTCCAGCGGCATCAACCTGATCCTGATCGTGACCATTCTGGTCTGCAACACTCTCGTCAACAAAATCACGGGCGCAAGCCTCGACAAAGGAATCGGAGGATAAATCCATGCCTGAAATCAAACTTGAACATATCACCAAGCGCTGGGGCAAATTCTATGCCGTTGAGGATCTGAACCTTGTGATCGCGGACAATGCGTTTGTGACGCTGCTCGGCCCGTCCGGCTGCGGCAAGACGACGACGCTGCGCATGATCGCAGGTCTGGAAACGCCGACGAGCGGCCGCATTACCATTGGCGACAAGGTCGTCTTCGACAGCGACCTCGGCATCAACGTCCCGGCTAACAAGCGCAAGGTCGGTTTCCTGTTCCAGAATTATGCACTCTGGCCCAATATGACCGTCTATGAAAACATCTCCTTCGGCCTGTCCAACGTCAAAGAGCCGATGGCAAAGATCGATTTTGAGGCCAAAAACGCCGCGTGGCTGGCTGAGATTCTGAAAACGCCCGCCGAGGTCGTTTCCGTGCTCGAGGAGTGCCGCGACAAGGACGGAAAGCTGGAAGAAAAGAAGGCCGTGTTAAAGCTGATCGATGCGTTTACAATCTCGCAGTATACGGCAAAGAAGCTGTTTGACTATCATCTGGAAACCAAGCAGGACTGCCATGCCGAGATCGCCGCGCTCGAGGCAAAGGCCGAAGCTGCGCACAAGACCGCGCAGGCCTCCGGCTGCACGCTTGACGCGGAATATCGGTACTGTAGGGACGGTGAGGCCGTCATGCAGACGCGCAAGCTGACGAAAGAAGAGATCGACCTGACTGTCCGCCGTGTCAGCCGCATCGTCAAGATCGGCATGTTCATGGATCGGTATCCGGCCGAGCTCTCCGGCGGCCAGCAGCAGCGTGTCGCCATCGCAAGAACGCTGCGCCGGAACCCACCGTTTTGTTCATGGACGAACCGCTTTCAAACCTCGACGCAAAGCTGCGGCTGGAAATGCGCTATGAGCTGCAGCGTCTGCACGTTGAGACAGGCTCCACCTTTGTCTACGTCACGCATGACCAGATGGAGGCCATGACGCTTGCAACCCAGATCTGCCTCATCAACAACGGCGTTCTGCAGCAGTATGAAGCGCCGCTGGATGTCTACCATCACCCGGCAAACCTCTTTGTCGCTGACTTCGTCGGCAACCCGTCGATCAACTTTGTCGAGGTCAAGGGCAGACAAGCGGCTGACGGCACGATCTCCATGACCATGCTCGGCGGCGTCCAGGCAACGTTCCGTCCGGAAGAAACCGGTCGAACTTGCCGCGTGGTTCGCAGACCGAGACCGGTCGGAGGAGGAAAAGGCCGCCGCGCTCCGGGAAAAGGCGAAGGAAAAGGGGTATGTCGAAAAGGGCAACAAGGACGAGGTATTCCGCTATCACATCGCCAAGGTTGACGAAGAGGACGACTCGCTTCAGGATGCCCCCGAGATCACAAACGAGGATCTTGTGCTCGGCATCCGTCCCGAATTCCTGGACATCGCCGACAGCAGCAATCTGCGCGGCGAAATTTACGGCGCCATGCCCACCGGCATGGAATCGACCATCAAGGTTCGCGTCGGCGGCTTCCTGCTGACGGGCGTGATCTTCGGCAGTTCGCTGTTCACCATCGGCAGCGAGGTTCCGCTGTCTGTCACCGGCGACCAGATCATGCTTTTCGACCGGAAATCCGGCCGCTGCATCACGTCGGGAAGTCTGACGTTCTGAGCGGTAAAAAATATTGAAATGCAAAAGCTGCGGAGAGGTATGTTACCTTTCCGCAGCTTTTTTCTGACGGTTGCGGGGGAGCAGGCAGAAAAAATATCTTTCCGCTTGAGGCTTCCAGAATAGTAAAATCTTATTAAAATAATCCGGATGCTTATCATTTGTTAATTACATGGCGCATGTTTTGTAATAAAATAAAAAACAGAAAAGAAAATTTAGCAGAAATGGAGAATTCATATGGATGAGGTTTTTCAGTTGCTGGACTATCTTGGAATCCAATCGCAGAGTACGATCCAGACCTATGCACGGCTGGCGCATCGGCGGCATCTAAAAAAAAGGGTGAGCATCTGTACCACGGAGGAGAGGATTCAACCAACCTGTATTTTCTTATTTCCGGGATTTTGCGGGGCTTTACGGTCAGCGCAGGCGGAAAGGAATATACCGAGTGTATTTTGCACAAATACGGCCATGCGCACATCGGCATGATCGGCATGGGCGTGGAGAAGGAGTTCAAACTCAATAAAAACCTGGAAGCGCTTACAGAGGTGGACGTGATTTATTTTGATGTCCGGCCAATCATGAAGGAACTGCCGAACTCCATTGAGTTTCTGCGGGTTTATGTCAAGAAGCTGGAAGAGTCCTATGCACAGATGTGGGAGGCCCGCGAGATCATGCGTGAGTCCGCGCAGGCCCGCTATACCTGGTTCCAGAAGACCTATCCAAATCTCCAGAACGTCATGCAGATGAAGGATGTGGCGACCTTCCTCGGCATTACGCCCGTAACGCTCAGCCGTATTCGGGCCAAGGAAAACAGCAGCGTGAAAAAGGACAGCACAACATGAAGCAGGATATTCTGTATCTGAATCTTCCGGATTCCTACTGTCAGATCTTTCTGCCGACGGAAAACAACCGGAAATATGAACTTGATCTTTCCGCGCAGCTGCCCATTCCGGCCTGCAAGATGGAACTGGAACTGCTCGATGGGCACTGGTGGATGCTCCGGAATGCACAGATCTACTTTTCTGCAGATGGGAAAGGGCCGGATTCCATGCAGCTGTCCGACCAGACGCCGGTCTACGGCCTTCTTGGGGCTGAGAGAGAAACGTTCTCGGCGTGGATCCGGGAAACCTCGGCCCGTGAATTACAATTTGAAAAATTCAGCATCCATGGGCTGACGCGCGTCGTGGTCGGAAAAGCTGAGCAGGCTGATATCCGGCTCGATAGCCCGTATATCAGCCATATTCATTTTATCCTGACAAAAACCGTGACGGCTGGGTCATCGAGGATATGAGCCGCAACGGTGTTTATCTCGACAACCAGCGCATTCCGCCGAAAAAAAGCTTGCAGCTGCGTCCGTTCAGCCATATCTATACGGGCGGCTTCCATCTGATTTTTCTGGGAGAACTGCTTGCAATCAACTGCGCCGATCAGATTACCACGGCGCTTCCGCGCTATGCGCCGCCTGCACGGGAGGATAAGCCGCTGCCGCATGCACACGAGGCGTTTTTGCGCAGTCCCCGGTTCTTTGAACCGCTGCCGCAGGATGTGATCGACATTGAAGCGCCGCCGCAGAAGCAGAGCCGGAAAAAACAGCCGATGCTGTTCGTGCTTGGCCCGGCGCTGACGATGCCGCTGCCGATGCTGGCGACGATGGTTCTGCGGATGGGTATCGGAAACGGTATGGGCTCCTATTGGGTCATGGGCGTGTCGGTCGTGATGAGCGCGCTGATCGGCCTCGGCTGGTCGCTGGCGCGGCGGAAATACGACGCGAGGGAAGAGACGGCAGAGGAGGCCGAGCGGCAGAGTGCGTACAGGTCCTATCTGCAGAAGAATGAAGCGCTGCTGCAGCAGCGGCAGGCGATCTGCCGGGAACGGCTGCTGCGCCAGTATCCGTCTACGCCGGAATTGTTTCAAAAGCTGACCGGCGGACAGGCTGCGGAGGTACTCTGGAACCGCAACGCGCGGGCCGAGGATTTTACGACCGTTCGCCTTGGACTTGGCCGAATGGACATCTCCTCCATGATTCGCACGCCCGCAGTCCGGTTCAGCATCCGAAGCGATGAGTTGGAGGAGCAGCCGGCAAAGCTGAAGGCGGACTATCAGACGATCATGCAGATCCCGTCTCTATTGTGTATCGGCCAGCAGAAGCTGACCGGCATTATCGGCGAACAGACGCGTGTGCAGGAGGTCGTCCGCAATATCATCCTGCAGCTGGCCATGCTGCACAGCTATACGGACGTGCGCCTGATCTGCCTGTTCCGGGAGGCGGAGCGGGAGCGGTTCAGCTGGATCCGCTGGCTGCCGCATGTGTTCTCACCGGACAAATCCCACAGGCTGATGGCCTGCTCGGAGACAGAATATCAGGCAGTGCTGTCCTATCTGCTCGATGTGCTGCGCGCAAGAGACTCCCGTGACGCGCTCCAGAGCGACGAGACGCCGCTGCCGGTCTATGTCGTGCTCTGCACAGACCCGAAAATTCTTTACAATCACGCTGTCTACCGCTATCTGACTGACGGCGGCAGCTATAACGTCTTTTTTCCTGCTGGCTTACGGGCATATGGAATTCCTACCGAATGAATGTAAATATCTCATCCAGGCAGACGACAGTTTTTCCGGCGCGTTCCGGATGGATCAGAACCGCAGCGAGACGGATCTTGTGTCGTTTGATCCCGCGGCTGCGTCCATGGCCGAGCAGACAGCCCGGCAGATCAGCCGCTACTGGGTCAATGAGATCGCCGACGGCGAAATTCCCAACCAGATCGGTTTTCTGGAAATGTATCATCTGTCCGACATTCGCGGCTGGGATCTGCTCAAGCAGTGGAAAACGCACCGGGCGTATGAAAGCATCCGCGCGCAGATCGGCGTCAGCTACGGTGCGCAGCCGGTGTATCTGGATATCCATGAAAAGCAGCATGGCCCGCACGGCCTCGTCGCCGGTACGACCGGCTCCGGCAAGAGTGAACTGATTCAGACGTTCATTCTCTCCCTGATGCTGAACTATCACCCGGACGAGGTTGCCTTTATCCTCATTGACTACAAGGGCGGCGGCATGGCGAACCTGTTTGGCGGCACGCCGCACGTTGCAGGCGTCATTACGAATATCTCCGAGTCCGGGAGCGGCGAGGAAAAAGAGTGCATCTGCCAGCGTCAACCAGACGCAGCGGGCGCTGCTGTCGCTGAAAAGCGAGATCAAGCGGCGGCAGAAAATCTTCAGTGAATTTGGTGTCAACCATATTGACCAATACAACAAACTCTACCGGCAGGGCGCAGCGGCAGAGCCGCTGCCGCATCTGATCATCATCAGCGATGAATTTGCCGAACTGAAAAAGGAGCAGCCGGAGTTCATCAAGGAACTGGTCAGTACCGCCCGTGTGGGCAGAAGCCTCGGCATTCACCTGATCCTTGCCACGCAGAAGCCCTCCGGCGTCGTCGATGATGAGATCTGGAGCAATGCACGCTTCAAGCTTTGCCTGAAGGTGCAGGACCGGCAGGACAGCATGGAAATGCTCAAGCGGCCGGAGGCTGCGGATTTGACGCGCATCGGACGCGGCTATCTGCAGATCGGCAACGACGAACTGTTTGAACTCTTCCAGTCTGGCTATTCCGGTGCGGAGTACCAGCCGGAACTGGAGCCGGAGGAATTGCAGCTAAACCAGATCGAACTGCTTTCGCTGGACGGTACGCGCACACGCAAGCGCACGCGGCATCCGGCAGGTGCGCAGAGCATCTCCCAGCTGGATGCCTGCGTTGCCTATATTGCGGAGACAGCGCAGAGCGCCGGGGTCCATCCGGCCAGAAAGCTTTGGCTGCCGATGCTCCGCAGCCAGATCACGCTCGAGCCGCTGCTCGGTCAGCTTCCGGCCAGGCCGTATTCCGCAATTCTCGGCAAGATCGACTATCCGGAGCAGCAGGCGCAGCCGCTCTATACGCTCAGCTTCCCGCGCTGCGGCAACGTGCTGATCATCGGCAGCGCCGGTTCCGGCAAGAGCACGCTTGTGCAGACGATTCTCTATACGCTCAGCATCCGGCAGACGCCGGAACTTTTGAACTGGTACGCGCTCGACTGCTCGAACCATCGGCTTGACGCTCTGCGCAGCACACCGCACTGCGGCGGGATCGTTTATCCCGAGGAAGAGGAAAAGGTCAAGCGCCTGTTCTCACAGCTTACGGAACTCATGCAGGAGCGCAAGCGGATGCTGGCGGATGCCGGTGCTGCGAATGCGGAGGATTACCGCGCGGCCGGCAAGGGCGTGATGCCGCTGACGCTGGTTGTAATCGACAACTATGCCGGATTTATGGAAAACTATGAGGCGCTTCGCGGAGCCGCTTTTGAAGCTGCTGCGCGAAGGTATGGCCTGCGGCATTCAGTTTATCGTGACCATGAATGCACCTATGGATATGCGCAGCCGATGGAGCCAGAACTTTACGACGACCATTCCGCTGCAGCTGAACGAGCGTGCGGATTATTACAGCTATCTCGGCCTTACGCCGCAAATGATGCCGACGGGTGAGCCTGGAAGCGGCCTTACCATCTTCAACGGCAGTGTCGTACAGTTCCAGTGCGCCTATGTCGCCGACCCGAAGGCGTGCAGCACGCTCGCGCTGCGCGCTGCGTCCGGCTATCGCGCCCCGGCGCTGCGGTATATTGACAAGCAGCAGCTGTATGCCGAATTTTTACAGGAAACGGCTATTCAGGCGCTGCCGGAGGATGCACTTCCGCTCGGCTGGTACACGCGCAGCATCCGTCCGTACAGCCTGCGCCTGCAAGATACGTTCTGCTACTTTATCAGCGACGTGCAGGGCGCGGGCGCGCAGGCGGCGGTGGAAAACCTGCTGCTGAGCATTTCGCAGAAGCAGCTGGAATGCCATATTGTCTGCCGCGGCAGCACCGCACCGTATGACGCGCAGTTCCGGCAGTACTGCAGCTATGAAGACGTGCTCTCGCTTATGACCTATCTGCGCGATCTGTTCAAGACGCGTGCAGCGGCAAAAAAAGGAATACGCTGCGTCTCACACGGAGGCGGAATGCGAGGCGTATCTGCGCACGGCATTCCCACCGGTCATCGTCCTGTTTGAAGATTACAATGCCTTCTGCGCTATGAGTTATTCGCCTGGTACGCGGGTTTCCTATACAGATGTCTGGGAGACGCTGCTGAAAAATGGAAGAGGCTATGGCGTGACCTTCCTTGCCGTGTGGAACCGGGCGCTGTATCAGCAGAATTTCCAGAAGCAGGCCGTTCAGCTGTTTTTGTCGTATCAGACCGGTGTGCATCTGGGCGGAAAGCTGGACGCGCAGCGTGCGATCGAAACCGGCCTGTCCATCACCGAACAGGCACGGATACGCCCGCCGGAGACGGGCTTCGCGCTCGAGGGTACACGTTTGTCGGAGGTCTATCTGCCGCGCACTGCCGCGCCTGCAGAGGAGTTGTGATCCGGAATGTACGATACTTATATTATTGACGACAAGCAGGCTGACCGGAAGCATCTGCGGGACCTTCTGGTGCAGTATCAGATCCAAAACGGCGTTGAGGCAAGGATTACCGGCTGCACATTTGCAGATCAGCTGACGCCGCAGACTGTGACGGTCATGTATTTTCTTGACGCTGCCGGCGGCCGTGTACAGCCGGTCATCGCGCAGGTGCGCGCCGGGCAGACGCAGCACCATATCGTTTTGACTGCACCAAGCTTCCAGCAGCTGATTCAGGCTGTGACCGCCGAAACGCTGCCGACAGGGCTGCTTTTGAAGCCGGTCGGAGCAGAGGAACTGTTCCGGCTGCTGCGCGCAGTGGAGCAGCCGTCTGCTGTGCAGACGCAGGCAACCTATGTCTGGACGGTCAAGGCCCGGCGCTATTCCATCGCACAGGACGCGATCTTATATTTTGAAAGCCGCAGCAAAAAGACGTTTCTGGTAACGGCGGCGCAGGAATATGAGCTTTCCGCGTCGCTGGATGCACTTGAAGAGCAGCTTGGCAGCCGATTCGTCCGTACACACCGCAGCTATCTGGTCAATCAGCGCCATATCCTGTCCTATGACGCGGGCACGATGACCGTGACACTGGACGATGAAAGCGTCGTTTATCTTTCCCGCACGGGAAAAGCAAGACTGAAGGAGGCATTGGCATGGTAACCGGCTACCGCTTTACGGAGGACGAGTTCATCTTTCTGGCGTATTTCTACCAATGCACGACGGTTCCAGCGTGGTTTGTCTGTGAGCCGGAGCAGATCGACCCGGAAAAGGCGCTGCGGACGCTGGAACGCAAGGGGATGCTGTTGAAAAACGGCGAGAAAGGACACACCGCATCCGGTGGTCGAATACCTATTTTCACAACTTGCGCAGACACGCGCTTTTTTCAGCGGGACAGACCGGATCTTCTGCTATTTTTGCCCGCAGCTTACGCTGGCCGCAGAGCAAAGCGGCGCGGCGGTGCGTTTGCTTCCGTTTCAGACGCCGCAGGACTGCTTTGCCTATCTGCGGGAGAGCGGGTATGAACGCGAGGATCTTCAGCCGTCTGCCCGGCAGGAGGATGGCAGTATCCCGAATGAAACAGAAAAAATGCTTTGGAAGCAGTGGGAGGAAGCGCTATGAACAGCGAAAAAATTCTGATTGAGATCAATGTCGCCGGGGTGAACCGGTCGTTTGACTGCATCGTGCCGCGGACGCTGTCGGCGAAGCTTCTTTGCCGCGGGTTTCTGGAGTTGGTTGAAGAGAGCATGGGGATCCCCTTCGGCGCTTACCGGCAGGCGCTTCTGATGTCGGAGCGTACGGGCTGCATTCTTTCGCCGGAGCAGACGCTCGACGACGCCGATATCGACAGCGGCGACACGCTTTATCTGGTCTGAGGCGCGTTTTTCGGGCGGAAATTTACCGTTCATCGCGCCAAGTGTACCGTTCGTCGTCATTTCATCCCAAACCCGGTTCGCTGTGTTAGACTACAATCACAGCAAGGGAACAGATAAAAACAGAAATGAAGAGGTGAGAAAATGGCAGAAATCGCATGGAACACCAATGAACTTGAAACACTCGCGCGAAACATCAATAACTGCCGGAACGCACTGCAGACGCAGCAAAGACGTCTGATTCAACTCAGCCGCGAGACACAGGACGGATGGAAAAGCGATGCAGGCAATCTGTACGCGACAAGGCTGAACGAGGATATTCAGGAACTGAACCGGACGATTCAAGCGCTTTCGACCGCGATCACAAGGCTCCGGGAGGCAAAGGGAATTTACCAAAACGGAGAAGAACGGATGTACGGAGTTCTGCGCAGAGCGCTTGCAGGAATGTGACGAACCGAGGTGAACAGGCATGAAATTAGAATTGGAACTTGCGGCTCTCGTTGAGGTTCATTCGGGGATGGTCGAATGTATGAACGCACTGGAAACGCTGAAGCCGTCTCTGGAATCCAGCGCGAAGTCCGTCACGATATGGACCGGCAAGGGAAAAGACGCATTCTTCCGGATGAACGAACAGCTGAAGAATCGCACAGAGGCCTGCGGCGAGCGGGTGCGCGACACGGTCATCGCACTGACGAATTCCCTGAACAAGTATTATGAACTGGAAAACAGCACGTTTGAAAGCAACAAAGCACTGGATGCAGGCAATATTTTTTAAACAGGAGGTAAGAGATGTCCAGCAGAGTTTTCGTTTCCCCGCCAGTGCTGCGGCGAACCGCGAACAGGCTTGAAAGCGCACGGATACAGATGCAGCAGATGCTTACCGCGCTGGAGCGTGTGAAACGCGATCTTCCCAGCTACTGGTCCGGCCCTTATACAAGCGCATATCTCGCAAGAATTGACGAAACGTATAAAAAGCAAAACGCAATCTTCAAAACATCGAGGCTATTCAAAAATCCCTGCGGTACGTTGCGCATCAGACAGAGCGCACCGAACGCGAAATTCAGCAAATCTTTCATAAAACCTGAGCAGCTTGTGCTCATCGAACATAAATTTTAAAATATAAAGGAGAACAAAAAATGGAAATCAGAGTTAATACCGATAATATGCGCAGCACTGCAACCGTGTTTCAGGAAAAGATCAACGATTGGAACAGCCTCGTCCAGCAGCTTTGGTCGCTGATGGAGGAACTGGACGCCATGTGGGACGGCGATGCAAACGAGGCGTTCAATGCGCTGGTGACGGAGGACAAGCCGAAATTCGAGCGGCTGGCGCAGATGATGGAGACTTACAAGACCGCCATTGACACGGCCGCCTCCAAATATGACAGCGGCGAAGCAGAGGTCAAGAACATCGTATCCACCCGCTAAAGCCCCTCGCACTGATCCAAGTGAAACAACATCATCAAACAATCAATCATAAATCAGATTTTGGATAATAGAAAGGATGCAAATACAATGGCTAATATTTTGAAAGTTACTCCGCAGGAGGTCACGGAAAAGGCAAAGGCGATCACCAGCGTTAAGAGCAATATGGAAAATCTTCTGACCGAACTCAACAGCCGCATCAAGGCAATGACATCGGAGGACTGGATCGGCAACGCGGGTACCGCGTATGAAAATCAGTTCGTCCTGCTGTACAACCAGGTCATCCGCGCAATGGATACGATTCAGACGCACGCGAACAACCTCTCCACGGCAGCTTCCAAGTATGCGGAGCTTGAAAACAGCCAGGCTGCTACGGCAAGCAATCTGGATTCGACCGATATTTTCTCCTGAGCATTCAGGCCATGAGGCGGAAGCCCGCAGACGCTGCGGGCTTCCGCCGGAAAGGACACGACTATGAGCAGCTATATCAATCTCACATACTGCCGGGAACTGGCGGAAGACCTACGGCGGCATATGGACGACCCGGCGCAGGCGCGTATGGCTGCTCAGTCTGCGCTGCAGCAGATGCAGGGGCAGACCTGCCAAAAGGAGATCGAGGCTCTGCAAAGAGCCGAGCGGGATCTGGCCGCACTGGAAGCGGACATCAGCAGTTTGCACCGCACGCTTCTCGCTGTTGCAGATTGTTATGAACAAACGGAACGTTCCGTAACGCAGACGCTGCTTTCGGAACTTCCGGTTCCAGACTTGTTTGAAGCGGGCGGTTCTGCCGCCGCGCAGGCGGCCGCGCTGCAAAGCGAAGCTGTACACAGACCGGGAGCCGTATCCCGAACCTTACCGAAAATACCTGAAACGCTGAGGCATGCCGTGGACCGGCTTGCGCAGCAGCGCCCGGAGCGCTGGATGCAGGCAGTGCCTTTCTCGTCCAGTTTTCAGATTCAGGGCAACGAAATTGCAGAAGACTGGCTGGTCAGGAATATGCTGGAGGAAATAAACGGCAGCATCTCGGATGAAGAAAGGATTTAAAGGGAGCACTACCATGCAGAATCACACACACATTGTTGACCCTGTCATGCTGGAAGAGCAGGCACGGCAGCTGTCAAACGCATCCAGATGCGGACAATCGGCCGCATCCATCACAGAAAGAGCCTATCGCAGAGAGCTTGTCTTCCAGTTTGGACGTGATCTGTCTATGATAAAGTACGCGCTGTATGCGGTGACAAGAAGGACGCGGGATCTGTATCACGATATCTCACGGTTGGACGACGCACTGGTCGGCATTGCCGATGCCGCAAGAGAGGCGGACGGGCGCGCGGCGATGAAGATCGACACTGGCCGGGACGGCCGAACGCCGGACAATCCTTTTCTCCCGCCCGCTCTGGGCTGGATCTTACGCCTCATCATTTCCCACTTCCGCAAATATTTCACCACAGATTCGGCTCATGTGAAGCCGCTCCTCCCGCCGCTGGTCATCCGCCCAGACAGCTCCGGCAAAAACAGCGCGAGCAGCGCTTCCACCTCAGACCAGACGACGTCCGGCGGAAGCAGCCCGGCTTCGTCCTCCGGCGAAAACAGCAGACACGGCGCCAGCGTGTCGAACACGACCGGCTCCGTTCCGTCCACGGACGCAAGCGACGTCCAGCCGAATCCGGGGTATACAAAGCAGATTCCTGTATCTGAAAACCTGAAACGATATGCAGAAGACGGAAAATACAGCGACTTCCACGTTGTTTCTGAATTTCAGCCGCGAATACTGTCAGGAACAGAAATGGAAAAACAACTGCACCACAACTGCAGAGGCAATCGCCTATTCGATCAAGCATCAGCGCTGGACAAGCCAATTTGATATGACATGGATCAACGGCGCCGGTGCAAAGTGGGACCACAGCATTCAAATTGAATCCGGCACCTGGACAGAAACGCAGAAGATGAGCAAAATGTACGAGCTGCTGAGCGGTGGAACGCCCGTCATTCTGAACTGCGTTGAAACATACAACAACAATATCGGCCACACCGTAACCGTAATCGGCATTCGTGATGGAGCCGATCCTAACAACCTGACCTACGCCGATTTCCTGATCGTCGACCCTGCCGACGGTGCCGTAAAGACGCTTCAGGAGATGAACAACAGCCGCCACGTCATCATTGATGACAACTCCGGCTGGAACCTGAAAATACCGAAATAAAGGAGAAGGAATATGTCTGAACTGTTATTGCCCATCGGCAGCGTCGTCCAGCTGCGCGAGGCGGAAAAGCCGGTTATGATCTTCGGCGTTTATCAGCAGCGCGTGACGGACGGGAGAAACTTTGATTACATCGGTGAGGCGTATCCCGAAGGATTCCTCGGAGGGCAGTCCAATCTGCTGTTTGACGCGGAGGATATTGCCGAGGTGCTGTTTACCGGCTATCAGACGCCGGAATATGAGAGTCTGATGACCCGCGCAGCAGCGCATTTTTGCGCAGGAAACCGGCGAGGAGTCTGAAGAAGACGAAGAAGACGAGGCGGCGCCCCACGTTTGATGCGGAGGAGGAAGCGACTTTCGCGGAAGCTTATGAAAGCGCTGCTGAGGACGCCCCGCTTGTCCTGCCGGACGAAGAGACGGAGACACTATGATTCTGAGCCGATATTCCACCGCCACTCTGACGATGCTTGGCGGGCGGGAGGAGCAGCAGGATGCGTATTGTTTGGAACGGCGGTGGGGAGAGATCTTCGCGGCGGTCTGCGACGGGATCGGCGGTCTGCCGGACGGCGCGCAGGCCAGCCGGGCGCCGTGCAGACGCTGCTGACTGCATTTCGCGGAAACCCGCAGGCTGCGCCCTCCTATCTCTATCAGCAGACGATCGATTGGATGGACCGGGCCGTTGCGGAGCAGACCGCCGGAGGCGGCTCGACCATTGTAAGCGTTTGGGCGCGCGGCGACGGGCTGTACTGGCTGTCCATCGGCGACAGCGGTTTGTTCCTTCTGCGCGGCGGCAGGCTGCGGCGTCTCGTTCCGGAGCATAATTATGCCGCGTTCTTAAATCAGCGGTTGGAAAAGGGTGAGATCAGCCAACTGTTTTACGACCGGGAGATCAGGCGCGGCCGGGCGCTGACAAGCTATCTTGGGATGAACGGCATTGGCCTGTATGAGCAGAATCAGCAGCCGATGGCGATCGAACGGGGAGACGTGATTTTGCTGTGCTCCGACGGGCTGATGCAGGCGCTTAGCACGCAGACGCTGGAGGAACTGCTTTCCCAGCCCGGCACTGCGCAGCAGCTGACAAAAAACTTCAGACCGTGCTGCTGAGTCACAGCGACGCCATGCAGGATAATACCACGCTGGTCCTGATCAAACGACACCAATAAATGGAGACGACAACATGAATAAAGTGCTTTGTAACAAGAATCACTATTACGATGCGGACAAGTTTTTCGGCTTGCCCGCATTGCGCGCGGGCAAAGGCTTTTTAGAACGGACAGCGCAGACGGCGCAGCACGCCGCACCGCCTGCGCAGGACGGGCCCGCAAAGGGCGGATACTGGAGTCTCGATGATCTGCGCGGGAAAACGTCTTTGCCGGACACGCCGGTGGCCGGGTTCTCCGCGCCGCCGCCTGTGCAGGCGGGGACGCCCCGGCTGGATATTATGCACACCACGCCGCTGTTCCCGCCGGACGGGATGCAGCTGCCGGTTCCGCCTGTGCCTGTGCAGGAGCAGCAGACGGTTTGCCCAAGCTGCGGTGCGCGGATGGATGGAGCGGAGCGGCAGCCATATTGCCCGTTTTGCGGAGCACGGATGGACAAAGCGGTTCTGCCGGCGTCTGTGCAGGAACGGCAGTCCGAGCCGAAGCCGGTTCCGGAACCCGAACAGCCGCTTTCTCCGGCTTCGGAGCAGGAGAATGAGATCATTCTGGAAGAACCTGCTATTCTAGCTGACGAGCCGGAACCCGCGCCCGTTGCATCGCAGGAGTCTGTGCCTGTCCAGATGCCAAAACCGGCGTTTTTTCCGGCCTCTGCGCCGGACGATGGACGCACGCACATCCTGTATTCCGGAGAGATGAATCAGATTGAGCCTGTGGTCGGCTGGCTGGTCTGTGTGCTGGGCTGTCAGCAGGGACTGTCATTCCCACTTGCCGGCGGCAGAAACCGGATCGGGCGCGCTGCGGATATGGATGTGTGTCTCGGTTCGGATCCCGAGGTTTCCCGGAATGCGCACTGCATTCTCACGTTTGACCCGGCCTCGGAAGCGTTTTATTTGCAGCCCGGCGACGGACGCGGACTGACGTATCTGAACGACGCGCTGCTGCTGACTCCGATGCAGCTGAAGGCGCATGATCTGATCCGTACCGGTGCGACGACGCTCCTGTTTGTCCCGCTGTGCGGAGAGTCGTTCCATTGGAATACTTATTTTCATAAGGAGCAGAAATGAGAACCTGTGAAAAATGCGGCAGGCCGATTGCGGATTCTGCCGCGGCGTGTCCATACTGCGGCTATTCGCGGACGGAGGAAGTGCCAAACGCGCTGCAGCCGGGTTGGGAGATCGCCGGGCGGTACCGCATCGAGTCTGTGATCGGTATCGGCGGCTTTGGCATTACATACCGCGCCTACGACAAAAAGCTTGCGTGTACGATTGCACTGAAGGAATATTTCCCATCCGGCATTACCAACCGCATTCCCGGCAGCAAGGAGGTCATCCTCTATGCGGGAAAACGGACGGAAGAATTTCGGCAGGGCTATGCGCGCTTTCTGAACGAGGCACAGAATATGATGCAGTTCCATTCGGTCCCGAATATCGTGCAGGTGCGGGAATATTTTGAAGAAAAACGGAACGGCCTATATCGTTATGGAATATCTGCGCGGTCACACGCTGAAAACGGAGATCGAGCGCGCCCCGCTGGAGTGGGAACGCACGGTCGCTATCGGCGCGGTCGTCTGTGATGCGCTCGCTGCGCTGCACCGGAAGGGAATCGTCCACCGGGACGTCAGCCCGGACAACATCTTCCTGTGCGACGACGGTAAGATCAAGCTGATCGATTTCGGGGCTGCCAGGGTTTCTGTGCAGCAGACCCCGCTGACGGTCGTGTTCAAGGACTGCTTTACCCCGCCGGAGCAGTACTCCCGCTCCGCGCATCAGGGGCCGCAGACGGATATTTACGCGTTGGGCGCTACGCTGTACACTGCGATGCTCGGCAAAAAACCAGAAAGTGCGCTTAACCGCTGGCCGACGGATCATCTTAAGGCCCGCATGCTCTGAAGCCCGAGATTCCGGAGCCGGTCAGCAATGCTGTCATGCAGGCGCTGGCGCTGGAGCCGGAACTGCGGTTTTCCCGTGCGGAGGAGTTTTTCCCGCGCGCTGCTCCAATACCAGCAGACGAAAAGCCTTGAAAAAACACGGAAAGAAAAGCAGCGCAGGAAATGGATCAGCCTGTTGAGCGTGTTTCTGGTGCTTGCCATCGTCGGCGGCACGGTCGGGTATCTCTGGCTCAGCCGCGCGGCCAAGGCGACGCTGCCGGACGCGACAGTCGATATCTGGTTTACCGCGGACCCGCTCCGCGCAAGCGGACAGAATAAGATCGCCGCGCTGAACGCTGCTGCCGACGCGTTTCGGACGCTGTACCCGAATGTTGAACTGCGGCTGCAAAGTATTGCGTCCGAGCAATATGAGCAGCAGCTCAAGCAGGCAGAGCAGGATGGGACATTGCCGGTTTTGTTCGAGCGCACTGCGCAAAACGCTGAACTTGCCTGCAACGCAAAGGCAATCCGTCAACTGAACCGGCAGATCTCTTCGGAGGAGTTCCGCCTGGCTGCACCGGTCAGCGGGGAATATGCCGCGCTTGGCTATGGGCTTCCCGTTTTGTATGCGTCAAATGCCTGCGCCGAGGGCATCGGCTTCGATTTCCGGCAGGCTACCGGCGCAACGCTTACCAGCCTGGCCAGTCTCGATCTCAAGGCCGGGATGAAGGCGTCGTTTTTACCCGCCTATGAGGTGCTGTTCCAGAGTTCCATCCCGGAAACGGATAATATGAAGGTCAGCGCGGATACGCTGGATGCGTTCTTGTCCGGTGAGCAGGGCCTGTATTACGGAGATACTGCAGACACCGCTGATGTGCAGGCGCAGATGACAGGACGCTACCGGCTGTACGCCGTGCAGTCGCCGGAGTCAGCCTGCATGCTCCAGAATGTCTGGTCAATTACACAAAAGGCCTCAAAAAAAGAAACGGCCTGCGCCGTGCGGTTCCTGTCGTATCTTTTGAGTGAGGACGGACAGCGCTGTTTGTATCTTGAGAACCATTATCCCTGCGTCCCCATATCCAGCGCGGTATATGAGGAGTACCGAGACATTGCCGGAGAACTTGCGGATATTCTTGCCGAGACGCAGCCCCGGTCGTGCGGAATCGCGTAGAAAGAGAGGAAAAACATGAAAATCTGCTTTGGATGCTTTGAGCAATACGACGACTCGTTCGACATCTGCCCGCACTGCGGCTATGCAGAGGGAACCGAGCCGGAACTTGCGACCTATATGCGGCCGGGCGCAATCTTGAAAGAGCGCTACGTCATTGGCCGCGCACTGGGGCATGGCGGCTTCAGCGTGACTTATCTCGCGTGGGACGCGCTGCTGCTGCATAAGGTTGCAATCAAGGAATATCTGCCCAGCGAGTATGCTACCCGCCGCCCCGGCGAGAGCCGCTTGACTGTTTTTACAGGAAAAGAAGGCGAATATTTCCAGTTTGGCAAGGAAAAATTCCTGGACGAAGCAAAGCGCCTGTCCGCGTTTCAGGATGAGGAAGGCATTGTCCACGTCTACGACTGCTTCTCCGCAAACGAAACGGCCTATCTCGTGATGGAATATCTCGACGGTATCACGCTGAGCGAGTATCTGAAAAAGGAATCGGCTGTCTCGCCGCAGGGACGGATTGCGCCGGAGAAGGCGATTGCCATGCTGACGCCGATCATGCTGTCGCTGCAAAGGGTCCATGACAGCGGAATGATTCACCGGGACATCGCGCCGGACAACATCATGGTTTTGAAGGACGGCGGCGTCCGGCTGATCGATTTCGGTGCTGCGCGCCATGCTGTCCACGACTGCGGCAAGAGCATGACCGTGATCATCAAGGACGGCTATTCGCCCGAGGAGCAGTATAACAGCCACGGCGTACAGGGCCCGGCGGCTGATGTTTATGCACTCAGCGCGACGCTCTATCAGATGATGACAGGCGTTACGCCGCCAGGCGCGATTGAGCGCGGGGAATACCTGCAGCAGCACAAGCGCGATCTGCTGCCGCCCCCGTCCAAATACAACAAGGCTATTACAAAGGCGCAGGAAACGGCGCTTCTCAACGGCATGGCCCTGCATACGCAGGAGCGCACGCAGAGCGTGGCTGAACTCTATGAGGAACTGACCGCGCAGACGCCGGCCCGGCGCGTGCAGGAGACGATCCGTAAGCGCGGCAGCTTCAGCTGGCCGCTCTGGGCGAAGATCGCTGCAGGCGTGTTGACGGCCGCGATTGCTGCGGGCGGCGTTTTGCTCTATCTCAACCGCGGTCAGAAGCCCGTTGTGACGAAGGACGGCTATGTTCTGAGTCCGAACGTTGTGAATATGCAGGTCGTCGATGCGGTAGCAACGGCGGAAAAGGCCTCACTGCGTTTGGTCGTGGAGGGTTCTGATTACGACGCGGGCGTCGAGCAGGGGCGTATTCTGAGCCAGGATCCGAAATCCGGTACGAAGCTGGAACCCTCGTCCGATCTGCGGGCCACGGCTAGTCTTGGCAAGGAGCGGCCTGCGGGTACTATGGGAGATACGACGTCCATGCTCAAGGATGCTGCGGAGGATTATCTGACGCAGATGGGTATTTCGGACAAGCAGATCAAATGGGAATATGTTTCAAGCAGCACGGAAATGCCCGGAACCATCGTCGATCAGAGCGTAACGCCCGGCTCACCGCTGACCTCCGACTCGAAGATCACGCTCCGTGTTGTGGAAGAGCCGGACGAACCGGTAACGCCTTCTGCCTGAGCCGCCCTCGGACGGCAGTGACTCAGACGGATCAGTTGACATTGCTGTGGTGGTTCCGTCCGCAGATTCCTATGTGATGATCCGCGATTATGTCGGCCAGCCGTTTGACACAGCCAAGCAGGATTTGCGCACGCTGTCGCTTTACGGCGTCAAATGCGCGCTGCGCTACCATCCGTCTATCCCGAGCGGCAGCATCATCCAGCAGTCTCCGGCGAGCGGCGAACAGGTTCTGAAGGGAACCGGCGTCTATTTCGTCGTCAGTCTCGGCCCGCAGAAGCAGCTTGTGCCGAATGTTCTGTATAAGGATCAGGCGGAGGCGGAGCGGCTGCTGGCGCAGAGCGGCTTTGGCTCTGCGGCGCAGGGCGTCACATGCAGCTATGTTGCGCTCGGCCATGTCGCGGCGCAGACGCCGCTCGGCGGCAGCGAGGCGGCGCCCGGCACCAAAATTGGGCTGGACATCAGTTCCGACAGCACCAACCAGCCTTCGCAGTCCAATGTTACGATCAATCAGTTCAAGCCGCTGCTCGATCTTCAGGTCGGCGAGACGTTCAATCTGGCGGATACGCTGCAATACAGCGGAAGCGCAGGTTCCATCGTCTGGTCGTCCAGCGATCCTTCCTCCGTCTTTGTTGACGCGGACGGTTATGTTGTTGCGATTGCTCCCCGGTGCGGCGACGGTCACTGTTGTGGTTGGCGGCGAAGCGGCTTCCTGTTATGTGACTGTCAATGACAGTCGCCCGCTGGAAATGGTGGGAAGCGTCATTCTGGAGGTCGGTGAGGAATTCCCTGCTCTGCCAGCAGCTTGGGGACATTGACGCGAGCATGGTTTACTGGGTTTCTGCCGATCCGCGCGTTGCCTCTGTTCTGTGGAATGGCGTTGTGACCGGCGTTGCGGAGGGCTGCACCTTTGTGACCGCGCTCTATGCGGGACAGGTCAAGCAGTGTACCGTGTGGGTGCTCGATTCCGACAGCTATATAAAGGTAAAGCGCTTTGACCAGAACACCAAGCAGCAGGACGCGGAGGCCGCTTTGCAGGCAGCAGGGGTGCAGTATGCTGTCAAGAAGGTCCATAACAGTCAGGTCGCCGCGGGCTGCGTTGTTGATTTCCAGTTCAACGGCTACAGCGACTCGGATTACTATTACATCTCCGGTACGCGCACGCCCGACCTGTGCATCAGCAGCGGCGGCGGAACCACGCAGCAGCCGGCAAAGGAACCGGCGAAGGAACCGGCCAAGCAGCCCGAGAAGGAGCAGCCCGCCGGGAAGGCGTCGCTGTCTGTCGTCAACCGGCCGAGCAAGACAACCTATTATATCGGCGACAAGCTGAATACCACCGGTCTGAGCGTCCGCTATACCGACACTGCGGGCAAAACGCAGACCATCACCAGCGGCTTCACGACCAACGCCGATCTGAGCAGCGCAGGCTCCAAGCAGGTCACTGTCACCTATCAGGGCGTCAGCACGACCTTCAACGTCACGGTCAAGACGCCGAGCGTCACCGTCACGCAGGAGGAACTGAACGAGGGCCTGCGCCTGTACGCCACGACTGACCCCCGCCGGTCAGGACGTGACCTGGAGCTCGTCGAATCCGAGCGTCGCGTACTTTGAGGGTAAAACTCTTCACGCAGCTGGCTCGGGCACTGCGGTCATTTCCGCCACAATGACCTACAACGGCCGTAAATATTCCGGCTCAACAACGGTCGTCGTCGGGGAAAAGCAAGAGGAAAAAGAATATCACTTCGCTATCTCAGTATTAGGTGGTTCGGAAGAATACGCTTGCTATAGTGTAGACACAAACATTCCGGGCTATCAGAGAAACCAGACCGTATGGTCTGTTACACCGTCACAGGGAGACTGGTTCCAAGATACTGACGGGTTCCTGTATGTAAATCGAGCCATCGACTGTATAACTATCACTGCTTTATATAATTACAAAAAAAGCCAGATGGTTGGCATCAGTCCTTTCTATTCCGCCACATATACGCAAACAGCAAAACGGACCGAGTATACGTTTGGCATCAGTCTTGTCAGCAGAGATATCGCGGCAGGCCGCGCATCGGCGACTTTACAATTAACACCATGTCTATCCCGGCTGTACCGAACAACAATGTCACATGGAACGTTGTGTCAATGGACGGCACCGCGGCGGCAGCCTTTGGGATGGACAGTATTATACGGTCGATGAATTCGGCATGACAAACGGCGAATCGTATGTCCTGAATGCAAGCTATGTCTATGACGGCAGAACCATGATTTTTTGTGAAACTATCATAATCCACAGCGATAAATGTCCTGTTTTGGGACAAGACCAGACAGGCGACAGTAGAAAATTTTATCGATTCTTTGGGCGTTCTGCCATCTTGAAAAACTAGAACAAATGTTTTAATATACAGTTACTGCCTCGAACAGCAAGAACCTGGTTGAACGGAACGGAAGGATGGGAGTGGATGCAGGATGCCGGAAATCCGAAAGGGAAAACCGAGACGCACCGACGGGCGCGGGGATGGACGAGACCATCTTACGCCTGTTTCAGGCGCTGAGCCGGGAAGAAAAACAGCAGTTTCTTACTTTTTTTGAAAGCGCTCCAGAAAGGCGATCATCGCCTGCTTCAGATCGTCGTCAGCATGGGAAAGAAGCTCCCTGAGCTGCGCGTCGAGCGGATCCTCCTCACCGGGCACGGGCTCGGTGGGGAGTTTTTTTCGTCGGTTGCCGCGCGCAGGTAGGCGGGCGTGGTGCCGAGGGCGGAAGCGACGATGGAAGCTGCTCGTCGTTCGGCTCGGATTTGCCGGCTTTCCAGTCCTGGCATACGGTGGGCGTGCGGCCAATGCGGCGGGCAATCGATGCTTTGGTCACGCCTGTCTCGCGGATCAGCGATTCAAATCTGCTATAAATAAACAAATCAGCCACCTCACTTTTGTGCAGAATGTGGAATCGAACGAATGTGCGACGTACTCCCCTTGACAATCGCACGAAAATAGATTCAGAGGGCAGATGCGGAGAACGCGGCGGGCCGGGAGAAGACTGGGCCTGCCAGACATGAAAAAGAGCGGCGCCGCAGCCGGAGATTCAAACAACTTTATTGTATCCGGCGCGGCGCGTTTTGTCAACCTTGTATCGCATAAAAATATGATGGAGACAAAGTCATCTGGTATGGAGGAGGATGATGCGCGGCTGCGTGCTGCCGTTGGTGCAGGGAGCCGGTCCGCAGGTCGGAAGGGCGGTATGCGGCGGCGGACGGCACGGCGGTGCACGAGGCGTGCATGGAGGAGTTCCTGCTGGAAACGGTGGGGCTCGAGGCGCTGGCGGCGCAGGCCGGATAGGTACAGAGAGAGGAGAGGATACGGATGCGTACGGGGAAGAAAGCGGCGTGCTGCCGGTATGGTGCCCGTTTTACCGGGAGGACAGCGGCAGGAGCATTTACTGCGAGGGAATCACGGACGAGAGCTTTCTGCGGCTGACGTTCGCATCAGGCCCGGGCGAAGCGGCAGCAGATGGAGATCTTCTGCCGGACGAAGCACTGCGAAAAGTGCGAGCTCTATGGGGCGATCAACGCGAGGTATGCGGATGCGTGAGGAAAAGGGCGCAAGAAAGCGGGCGGACCCCATTGGAAAGGCGTCCGGAAATCTGGAAAAGGCGCTGGAAACGATGTCCCGCCGGCTGCTCACGCAGATCAAGGAGGGCGAGACGCCGGGCAAGGAGCTCGGGGAGCTGGCGAAGGTGATGAAGCAGGCCGTGGAGATCCGGCAGGAGCTGCAGGGCGAAGGGGCCGGGCAGGAGCGCGGCGTGCGGGTCGTCTTTGCGGGGCAGGCGGAGGAGTTTTCGGAATGACGGTGCTGCGGATGGATGCGCCGAACGAGAAGCAGCGGCGGTTTTTGCTGGACCGGCACCGGCACATCGCCTATGGCGGGGCAAGAGGCGGCGGGAAAAGCTGGGCGGTGCGTACGAAGGCGAAGCTGCTGGCGCTGCGGTACGCGGGAATCAAGCTGCTGATCGTGCGCAGGACGCTGCGGGAGCTGCAGAACAATCACATTGACCCGCTGCGGCAGGAGCTGGCGGGGATTGCGAAGTATAAGGCGTCTGACAAGCGGTTCGAGTTTCCGAACGGGTCGGTCGTTGACCTTCGGCTACTGCGCGTGCAACGGCGATATGGGGCAGTACCAGGGCGCAGAATACGACGTGGTGTTTCTCGACGAGGCCGGGCAGCTGCAAAAGGCGTGGATCGACGCGATCAACGCCTGCGTGCGCGGGACGAACGGGCTTCCGAAGCGGACGTATTACACGCTGAACCCCGGCGGGCCGGGGCATGGGTATTTTAAGCGGCTGTTCATTGACCGCCGGTTTGAGCCGGGGAGGGGAAGACCTACAGCTTTGTGCAGGCGCTGGTGACGGACAACCGGGCTTTAATGCGGCAGCAGCCGGAGTATCTGAAGCAGCTGGAGACACTGCCGCCAAAGCTGCGCGAGGCGTGGCTGTACGGGTCGTGGGATGTGTACGAGGGGCAGTTTTTTGAGGACTTCCGGGACGTGCCGGAGCACTATCGGGACCGGCGGTGGACGCATGTCATCGAGCCATTCGTGCCGGACAAGGGGTGGACAGTCTGCCGGAGTTATGACTTCGGGTATGGAAAGCCGTTTTCCTGTGCGTGGTGGGCAGTTGACTACGACGGAGTTATTTACCGCATTCTGGAACTCTACGGGTGTACGAAGATGCCGAACGAGGGCGTCAAGTGGACGCCGGACCGGCAGTTTGCCGAGATCCGGCGGATCGAGACGGAGCATCCGTGGCTCAAGGGCCGGGAGATTACGGGCGTGGCGGACCCGGCGATCTGGGACGCTTCGCGCGGGGAAAGCGTGGCGCAAACGGCGGCGCGGTACGGCGTGTATTTTACGCCGGGCGATAACGAGCGCATCGCGGGGTGGATGCAGTGCCATTACCGGCTGCAATTCGACGAGAACGGGTATCCGCGGATGTATGTGTTCCGGAACTGCAGGGCGTTTATCCGGACGGTGCCGCTGATGCTGTATTCGCAGACGCGGCCGGAGGATCTGGACACGGGCGCTGGAGGATCATGTGTGCGACGAGTGGCGGTATTTCTGTATGTCGCGGCCGGTGAAGCCAATGATGCAGGCGCAGACGGCGGCGATCTGGTCAGATCCGCTGAACCAACTGAAATAAGGAGGAAGCAATGGAGGTACGGACAACAGGTGTCCCCGTGATCGGGGAGCGGGAGCTGCGGAGGGCGGCGGACATTCTGCGCCGCTACAAGCAGGGCAAGCAGAATCTCGAACGGCGCATCATCGCCGACGAGGACTGGTGGAAGCTACGGCAGTGGCGGCAGTTTTCGGACAAGGGCAATCCGAACGATGACCGGCCCGCGTCCGGGTGGCTGTTCAACGTGATCATGGGCAAGCATGCCGATGCGATTGCGGCCTATCCGGGGCCGGTATCCGTCCGCGGGAACCGGACGACCGGCAGGAGGCGCAGATGCTCTCGTCAATCATTCCGTGCATTTTGGAGCAGAACGATTTTGAAGAGGTCTACTCCGACACGTGCTGGCAGAAGATGAAGCAGGGCACGGGCGTGTGGGGCGTGTACTGGGACCAGGAGAAGCTTGGCGGGCTGGGAGATATCTCGATCCGGCCCGTGAATGTGCTGAATCTGGTCTGGGAGCCGGGCGTGACGGATATCCAGAAGTCGCAGAATGTGTTTTATCTGGAGCTGGAGGACAATGAGACGCTGCTGGCGGCGTATCCGCAGCTGGCGGGAAAGCTCGGCGGGAGCAGCGGGCTGCTGTCCCGGTACCGGACGGACGACGCGGTGGACTGTCGGAAAAGACGCTGGTGGTGGATTGGTATTACAAGAAGCGCGTGGAGGGCAGGAGCGTGCTGCACTACTGCAAGTATGTGGGGCGAGACAGTCTTGTACGCGACGGAGAACGACACGTTTGTCCCGTCGGTCACGCGGGAGGAGGTGGACGCGCGGGGCGAACGGACACTGGTGCAGGTGCCGGTGCGTGCGCCGACGTGTGAGCGGGGACTGTATGACGACGGGGATTATCCGTTCATCTTTGACCGGCTGTTTCCCATTGAGGGCTCGATCTGCGGGTACGGGTACATTGATATCGGCAAGGGCGCGCAGGAGCAGATTGACCGATGGACCAGGCTATTGTGAAAAACACGATCATGGCGGCCACGCCCAGGTGGTTCCGCCGCTCGGACGGCTCAGTCAATGAGCAGGAGTACGCGGATTGGACGAAGCCGTTCGTGCATGTGGACGGGAATCTGGGCAGGACTCCTTACAGCAGGTGCAGGTCAATACGCTGCCGGCGGATCTGCGTGCAGGTGCTGAACAGCAAGATCGAGGAGCTCAAGTGGACGACGGGCAATACGGATGTGACGAACGGACAGGTTTCGTCCGGTGTGACGGCGGCCTCGGCCATCGCGGCTTTGCAGGAGGCATCCGGGCGCAGCTCGCGCGCATCGACGCGGTCGGCCTACCGGGCTTATGCGCGGCTGATCCGCATGGTGATCGAACGCATCCGGCAGTTTTACGATCTGCCGCGGAGGTTCCGCATTGTGGGCGCAGGCGGGGCAGAGGAGTATGTGTCCTACTGCAATGCGCATCTCAAGGCGCAAAGCCTCGGCGCGGACGGGCTGCTGCGCACGCCGGTCTTTGACGTGACGGTGACGACACAGAAGCACACGGAATACACGAAGCTGGCGCAGAACGAACTGGCGCTGCAGTTTTTCCAGCTGGGCTTTTTCCGGCCGGAGATGGAGACGCAGGCGCTGGCGTGCCTCGACATGATGGACTTTGACGGCAAGCAGCAGGTGCTGCAGAAGATCCGGGGCGGGACGCAGGACGCGCTCTGGCAGCGCATGGCGCTGACGCTGGCGGGGCGGTACGAGCCGGAGCTGTTCGCCTCGCTGACAGATTCTGCGCAGGGCATGCGCGCGGACGTGCGGCTGGAGGGTGAGAAGGCCCCTGCGCAGGTCCGGCAGGCGAGAAAACGCGCCGCAGAGGCGGCGCAGCCGGAATGATCACGGTACAGCTTTCCGGGACTGCGCTGACGGTGCGCGGGCACGCGGGGTTTTCACGGTACGGCAGCGATATTGTCTGCGCGGCAGCGTCGATGTTGGCGTTCACGCTGGCGGCGGCGATGGAGGAGGCGGGACTGCAGCGGACGCCGGAGATCGAATCGGCGTGCGGCAGCTTCCGGATCGCGGTGCGCCCGCGGGAAGGTGAGCGGGCGCGGGTGGAGGCGGTGTTCGCCGCCATCGGCGCGCAGGGTACCGGCTGCTTGCGGCGCGGTATCCGGAATATGTGCGGGTCATGGACGAGGACAGTCCTGAAAATAGCAGGCAGAGACCCGAAGACGGCCCGGAGGACGGGCAGAAGGAGGAGAAGGATGGAGAAACTGGAATGGCTGCAGGCGTTCGCAGAGCCGGAGCAGCCGGAGACCGGCGCGGCGGCACCCACGCCGGAGCAGCAGGAGCGGCTGGCGGCGCTTTCGCCGGAGGGCACGCAGGCGCTGACGCAGGAGCAGCGCGAGGCGGCGATGCGGCAGGGCTATGCGCGGCTGAAGGCGCAGTTTGCCGCGGTGCAGGCGGTCTATCCGCAGGCGGAGCTGAGCCGGGCGCTGGAGGATCCGCGGTTTTTGCGGCTGGTCACGCACGGTGTGGACGCGAAGAGCGCCTATGAGCTGACGCATCTGCGCGAGCTGACGGCGGAGGCGATGGCCTATGGGGCCAGACGGGCGCGCGAGGAGCTGACGGCCGCCATGCAGGCGGGGTATCTGCGCCCGCGCGAGAGCGGCCTGACGCCGGGAGCCGGCGGCGCGTTCGCCGAAAGTCCGGAGCACTGGTCGCGGCAGACGAGAGAGGAACTCAAGGCAAGGGCCAGACGGGGCGAGACGATCCGTCTGTGAGAGATTGAAAAGGAGAATGGATATGCATCAGGAGATGGATCTGCAGCTGTTTGCTGACGCGGGTACGCTGGTGAATGCCAGCGGCAATTATGTGAACGCCTATACCGGCGAGGCGAATGCCTTCCCGGAAGGAGGCGGCATGACGGCGTCGATGAAGACGTTTTACGACACCGAGCTGCTGGAAAACGCACGGCCAGAGCTCATACACACGCAGTTTGCCCGCAAGCAGGCGCTGCCTGCCGGCCGCGGCAAGACCGTGGAGTGGCGCAAGTGGAACACGCTTGAGGACGCGGGCGCGCTGATCGAGGGTGTGATCCCGACGGGTCAGAAGTTCGGCCAGAGCGCTGTGACGCAGGCCGTCACCCAGTACGGCACGTATGTGTCGGTGTCTGATCAGCTGGAGCTGCACGCCATCGACGATGTGATTCTGGGTGCGGCGGAGGAGCTGGGCGCGTCTGCCGGTACGACGCAGGATAAGCTGGTGCGCAATGTCGTCGTGGCCGGTACGAACGTGCAGTACTGCGACAAGGTCGGCACGAACGGCGCGCACACCGCCGTAACGAGCCGCGCGGGGCTTGACACCACCGCAAAGCTGACGCCGGACGAGGTCAACAAGGCGGTGACGCTGCTCAAGAAGCTCAAGGCCCCGAAGATCGACGGCAAGTACATTGCCATCATTCACCCGTCCGTTGCATATGATCTGCGCTCGTCGGAGGCATGGGTCGAGGCGCACAAGTACGCGGGGATCACGGAGCTGTTTACCGGTGAGATCGGCGAGCTGCACGGCGTGCGCTTCATCGAGACGACCGAGGCCAAAATCTTCAACGGCGAGGGCTGCCCGGTCAAGACCGCGGCGGACGAGTCCAACGGTACGCCTGCGGTGTATTACAGCGTCTATGCAACGCTCTTCTCGGCAAGGATGCCTACGGCATGATCGACCCCGAGGGCGGCAATCTGGAGATGATCATCAAGGACAAGGGGCAGGTCGGCGGGCCGCTGAACCAGTTCTCGACGCTGGGCTACAAATTCTCCAGCGCGGCAAAGATCCTGTATGAGGACCGTATGGTGCGCGTGGAGAGCTGCGGCGCGTATTCTGCCGAGGACGAAGCAAACTGAGGAAGCAAGATGGAGACCGGCGCAAGCCGGTCTCCGGAGAGACGGGACAGAAGAAAGGAGCAATTGTCATGGAACACGCATTTGCAGGTATGAAGAGCATCACACGCTGCCGCGCGCGGGCGGCACGGAGCAGCAGTCGGTGTTTGTCTGCGTCAACGGACGCACGTTTCAGGTGCCGCGCGGCAAGGCCGTCGAGGTACCGGAGCCGGTGTATGAGGTGCTGGAGAATGCCAGGCGGCAGCTCGAGGCGGCGCAGAGGATCGAAGATGCGATGGCCGCGGGCTGAGAAGTCCGGCGCTGGAAGGAGGGGACGCGCATGACCATCCGGGAGGCGATCGAGCTGGTCGACCGGCTGAAAGCCGAACCAGTACGGCAGCGCGGACAAGCTGCGGTGGCTGTCGGAGCTGGACGGGGTGGTCTGGCATGAGATCTGGTCGGCGCATGAGACGGCGGCCCCGGCGTTCGCGGGGTATGGGCGGGAGGCGGATCTCGACGGGACGGCCCTTCTGATCGGGTGGCCGTATGACGAGATCTACCGGTGGTATCTGGAGATGAAGATCGACGACGCCAACGGCGAGATGACGAAGTACAACAATTCCGCGGCCAAGTACAACACGTATTATCAGGCATATCAGAACGCCTACAACCGCGCGCACATGCCGAAGGGCGAAGCGGCGTATTTCCGGCTGTGAGGAGGGATGCGGGATGTTTTATCCGAAGCTGGCCGCCGGGCGGCAGCAGACGCTGACGACGGAGGCGTTCGGCGGGTATGACCACAACCTCGAACTCGCGGACGGGGAGTTTTACGACATGGAGAATCTGTCGGCGGACGAGTATCCGCTGCTCGCGCCGCGGCCAAGGCGGGGAACGGCGCAGGCGATCGAGGGCGTGCAGGGCATTCTGGCGAAGGATGCGCTGTGCTGGGTGCAGAATAATACCTTGTACATCAATGGCGCTTCCATGGAGGCCTACATGCCGTCGGTATCAATTTCGGCGGGAGAAAAGCAGCTCGTGTCCATGGGCGCGTATCTGTGTATCTTCCCAGACGGAATTTACTTCAACACGGAGGATTATTCCGACAACGGGTACATGGGGCATGAGAATACGGTCAACGCGGCGGAAAGCACGAACATTGACATTTCCCTGTGTCTTGTCGACGGACGGCGCTGACGGTGAGCTATCTCGCAGGCCGGCCAGCCGGAAAACCCGACGAATGGCCAGTACTGGCTGGATACGTCCGGCAAGCTCCACACGCTCAAGCAGTGGGCGGAGGCGACGAGCCAGTGGGTATCCGTGCTGACGGTGTATGTGAAGCTTTCTGCGAACGGCATCGGTCGAGGTTTCAAGCAGTATGACGGCATTGGGATCTCCGGGCTTTCCGGCAACGAGCAGCTCAAGAAGCTGAACGGCAGCCAGATCCTCTACGCTGTGGCGAGAGCTACCTCGTGATCGTGGGGCTCGTTGATGAGACGGCGAAGGTCACGAGCGGGACGGTGAAGACGGCGCGGCGCGTGCCGAGCATGGACTTCATCACAGAGATGCGGCAACCGGCTGTGGGGCTGCAAGTACGGCGTGGCGGACGGCGAGACGGTGAATGAGATCTACTGCTGCAAGCTGGGCGATTTTAAAAACTGGGAGTGCTACCAGGGCGTGTCGACGGATTCGTGGCGGGCGAGCTGCGGTACGGACGGGAAATGGACGGGCGCGGCGACGCTGGCCGACAGTCCGATCTTCTTTAAGGAGGACTGCTTCCACCGGGTGTATCCGTCGGCGACGGGGGCGCATCAGGTGGTCGTGCAGAAATGCGCGGGCGTGCAGAACGGGTCAAGCAAGAGCCTCGTTGTAGTGGACGACCGGCTGTATTACAAGTCGCGCATGGGCGTGTGCGTGTATGACGGGAAGTCTGCCGCAGGAGATCGGAAGCTGCTTCGGCACGGGGCTGTATTACAATGCCGTGGCGGGCGGCGTCCGTGGGAAGTACTTCATCAGCATGGAGGATGAGGCACATCACTGGACGCTGTTCGTCTACGACACGCGCAAGGGTCTGTGGCACAAGGAGGACAATACCCACGCAGAGGACTTCGCGCGGGTGGACGATGAACTTTATTTCCTTGAGGACGGGACGCTCAAAACCGTGTACGGGAGTGTCGGAACGCTGGAAGGAGCCCGGTCGACTGGATGGCGGAAACGGGGATCATGACGTATGGGCTGGTCGGGAAAAAGTATGTGTCCCGGATCAACCTGCGGATGCAGCTGCTGAGGGGCTCCTCTGTGGATTTCTGGGTGCAGTACGATTCGGACGGCGTCTGGCGGCACTGCGGACATATCGAGGGCCGGGGGCTGCGTACCTTCCTGCTGCCGATCCGGCCCGCAAGGTGTGACCATCTGAAATTCCGGCTGACGGGAAAGGGCGAGATGAAGCTGTTCAGTCTGGCGCGGGTGCTGGAAGGCGGAAGCGATGTATAATAGGGGCCGATGCCCACATCGGCCTGGCAGAATGCACGTCCGAAACGAAAAACGCTGCGGCGAAATGAAGGTTCCCAGTGGGCCGGTTAACATCTTGCACACCCGTCGGAAGGAGGTGCAGAGGATATGGGAAGTTTAACACTTGCATATCCGTCCATTGCGGGGAAGACGACGCAGGAGCAGCTGGATAGCATGCGGCGGTATCTGTGCTCCGTGACAGAGCAGCTGAATCTGGCGGACTGGTCGGCGAAGGCAGCGCTGACGGAGATCGCACAGGTCATTGATGCGGACAGTTTGTCCGAGGAGGAAAAGAAGACCACGCTCTCCGGCTACGGAGCGCTAAAGCGCTCATCATCAAGACGGCGGATTTCGCGGCGGCGAATTCGGAAACGTGGTCAGCGAAGCTGTCGGGCAGCTATGTCGCAATCTCGGATTTTGGCAAGTACCTTGAGAAGACACAGCTGACGATCGAGGGAAACTCCGTCGGAATTAAACAGCTGTATGAATACACGGCAGGCGTGAACAATGCGTTCTCGGTGAATGCGCAGCAGTACATCAAGACAGGGCTGCTCTACTACAACGACGCTGTGCCGGTCTACGGCGTGGGCGTGGGCAATATTGAAACGACCGTGACGGACGGCGGCGAACGGGTCATCGACCAGACGAAGAACGAGCTGGTGACGGTGACGCCGGACCGGGTGAGCTTCTGGCAGGACGGGCAGGAGGTCGCGTATTTAAGCGACAAGAAGCTCCATTTCCCATCCGGAACGCTGGAGGCGGCCAACGCGAAGCTGTCCGGGACGATCACGGCGGCGGCAGACTCGGCCTTCGGGCCGTGGACGATCTCGGAAAGCAGCATTTTCCGCACGGCCAACGAATTTGGGGGCAACGCGAGCATGTACTTCGGCACGAGCGGGCTTTCCATCAAGGACAAATTCAAGGTCGACGCGGACGGCAAGCTGACGTGCACGGGGGCGAGCATCTCCGGTGCGATCACGGCGACGAGCCTCAACGTGACGAACGCCGTGGTCACAGGGCTGCGGGCGGACGACATCACGGCGGGGAATTTCTCGGCCTCGCGCATCAACGGCGGGATCCTGGATTTCAATAATTTTTCGGTCGACCACCTGTCGGCGAGCGATATCACGACGGGGACGCTGTCGGCGGACTATATCAAGCTCGGCGGGGATATGGCGGTGTATTCGTCGCTGCTGGGAAGCGCAGTCGGCGGGTATCTGGGGTACGACGGGCGATTACGGCGGCGCGGGCATCCATCTGATGAGCGGCTATGGCGAGGTCGTGGCGACGACGAGCGGCGCAAAGCTTTGCTATGGGCAGAACACGCTGTCGGTGACCGGCAGCGGCGCGCATACGAACTGCACGATGACCGTGGGCGGGAATCTGTCGGTCTCGGGCGGCGCGGCGCCGGAGTATGACGGCGCGGGATCACTCGGGTTTTCTGATTACCGGTGGTCGGTCGTGTATGCGCAGACGGGCACGATCACCACATCTGATCGGGAGAAGAAAACAGAGATCTCCGACGCGCTGACCGCTACGACACGCTGTTCGCGCGGCTGCGGCCGGTCTGCTACCGGCTGAAGGACGGGACGTCCGGCCGGGTGCATACGGGGCTGATCGCGCAGGACGTGGAGCAGGCGCTCGCGGCCTGCGGGCTGACGGGGCAGGATTTCGCGGCCTTCGTCCGGTCGCCGCGCGAAGGCGGCGGGGCGGATTACGGCCTGCGGTATGAGGAATTCATTGCCCTGTGCATCCGGCAGATCCAGCGGCTGCAGGCGCGGATAGAACGATTGGAGGGATGAACATGAGCAGACTTTCCGGAAAAGCATCCACGCTCCGCGCGGGGCTGGTGGAGGCGATCAACGCCTCGGGGCTGCCGCCGTGCGTCGTCGGCATGGTGCTCGATCAGGTGCGCGGGCAGGTAGCCGTGCTGGAGCGGCAGGAGGAAGCGGGAAAAAGAGGAAGAACAGGAGGCAGAAGATGGCGCTTTACAGAGTGCAGGGTAACGGAAAGGCGCCGACCGGCCTGCAGGCGGGCGACGAGGTCGTGACGGGCGGCGGCACCTACCGGATCCTGGGCGTCAACGCGGACGGCAGCTATCGCAGCGCGCTCAGCAACCAGCAGCAGACGATCTATAACTATCGCGGCAGCTACGGCACGCCCGCGGCCCGCGCGCGCGGCAGCCGGTGCAGGATCTTTCCGGCGTGTCGGAGGCAAAAGCGGCGCTCGGGCGCGTGCAGGCGGCGAAGCCGGGGCGTATGCCTCCCGGTGGGAGGGGCAGCTGCAGGAGCTCTATGACCGGATCGCGGAGCGGGGGAGACTTCTCCTACGATCTGGGCAGAGATCCGATGTACCGGCAGGCCAGAGAGCAGTATCAGACGGCGGGCAGGCTCGCTATGCAGGACACGATGGGGCAGGCGGCAGCGCTCACGGGCGGCTACGGCTCGAGCTACGGCCAGCAGACCGGACAGCAGGCGTACAACGCGTATCTGCAGCAGCTGAACGAGATCGTGCCGGAGCTGTATGTGCAGGCGCGGGAGCAGTGGCAGAGCGGAGAGGCGGCGCTCTATGACCGCTATCAGCTGCTCAGCAGCCGCGAGCAGAGCGACTACGCGCGCTACCGCGACCAGATGAGCGACTACTACGCGGAACTGGACGACGCGCGCAGCGCGTATGCGAGCGCGGCGAAGCTGGCAAACGACAATTACTGGAGCTCACTCGAATATCAGGCGGACCGTGAGGACGCGGCGAACGCGCAGTATTGGAAGCAGCTGGCCTACGCGGACAAGCAGGCCGCGGCTGCCGAGGCGGCCGCGAAGGCGGCGCAGAACGCCGCGGCGAAATCCACCGGTACGGCGGCGGGCAGCCGGAAGCAGAAGACGGCGTCTTCAAGGCCGGCGGCCGCAGTGCGGGCGTGAAAAGACCCAGCAGCAGCGCCTGGACGAGCGGGCAGGCGGAGCTGAACTGACGGAAGGGGGAGACGGGCATGACAAAGCTTCCGGCGGCAAGGCCCAGCCCGCGTGTGGCGGGCGGCGTGCTGCGCTGGTACGCGGGAGATACGTTTAAAGATCACGCTGCGGCTGGAGCTGCAGGATCAGGACGGCGAGGCGGTGACGGTCGGCGCGGACGACAGCGTGACGGTCCGGTTCTATGACGAGCAGAACGCGCCGGTGCACACCTTCTCCTTTACCGGTGTGACGGGGAACTGCGTGACACTGACGTTTGACGAGACGGTGAGCGCGAAATTCCCGCAGGGGGCGTATTTTTATGACATTTTATATACGCACGGCGACCGGCGAACGCGGCCCGAAGGGCGAAACTGGTGCACAGGGGCCCAAAGGCGATACGGGTGAGCAGGGGCCAAAGGGGAGACAGGAGCACAGGGCCCGAAGGGCGAAACCGGCGAACGCGGCCCGAAAGGTGAGACGGGCGCACAAGGCCCAAAGGGCGATACGGGCGCGGGCTTTCTGGTGAAGGGATATTACGCGACGGCCTCCGTGCTGGAGGCGTCCGTGCAGAATCCAATGGCAGGCGATGCCTACGGCGTCGGGGCATCGGAGCCGTATGACATTTATATTTTTGACGGCGCGGTGAGAAAGCTGGATCAACAACGGGCCGCTTCAGGGCGCGCGAGGTGAAAAAAGGCGACAAGGAGCCCGGCGAGGCCGGGACTCCGGGACGGGACAGGTGCGGATGGTACAGACGGTCAGAATGGCGAACCGGGGCAGAACTGGCGCGACCTTTACGCCCTCCGTATCCACAGACGGCGTTCTCAGCTGGACGAACGACGGTGGAAAGGAAAATCCGGCAAGCGTGAATGTCAAAGGCCCGGCAGGAGCACCTGGGAAAGACGGCTCCGCCGGTGCGCCCGGCGCAGACGGCGAACCGGGGCAGGACGGCACGACCTTTACACCATCTGTATCCGCAGACGGCATTCTCAGCTGGACGAATGACGGCGGGAAGGAAAATCCGGCCAGTGTGAATATCAAGGGGCCTGCAGGGGAAGCGGGACCAGGCTCGGAGTTGTTCTATGTCGGCTGCGGTATTCATGCCGAGGATACTTATGATCAAAGTGTCACGCACACCAAGACATATGACGAAATCCTTGCAGCTTATAAGGCTGGGAAAGCGTGTTATGCAAGAGTGAAACTCTTTGGGGCATACAATACGAACCTCCTGCTTCTTCCGCTTGCGGAAGTGGATGAAGCGTTTGGGTATGTCAATTTTGCATTGACAAAGATGACGCAGGGCGATACGTCGGAAGAACTGATGATTTATTACGTCCATATTGACTCGGATGGCAATGCAGAAGGCTACTGGGGTACACGGTATACGCTATCCGGCAGCGAGAAATTCCTGCCGAGCGTCACAGCGGCCGATAATGGGAAGTTTATGTGCGTTGCGAACGGGGCGTGGAGCGCCGTCACGGTGCCGGATGCGGAAGGAGGGTCTTACTGATGTCACGATGTATGACGGACACGGATAATCTGACTGCAGTTGCCGACGCGATCCGCATCAAAAGGCGGCACGTCCGCGCAGCTGGTCTATCCGGCAGGGGTTCGTTTCCGCGATTCAGGCAATTCAGACCGGCGTCACGCCGAAGTTGGTCGTGACCACCTCTGCGGGGGGCGGCTGTCACGGCGGTAAAGGCTCAAAAACAGTCAGCGGAACTGCCGGAACAGACGGAACATGCACGCTGGAAATCCCGGAGGCGGGAGAATGGAGCGTAACGTCAACAGCAAACGGACTGAGCGACACGCAGAGCATCGTGATCGGAACGCAGAGCATGTCGCTGTTTTCGGTCGATCCGGTTTTTGCAAACAACTCCTGGGCGGGCGTTGTAACGGCCTGCCGCAGAGGAACCGTGCCCTCCACATGGGTCGTAGGCGACAGCATGCCCATGACGATCGGTGGTACAGACTATCAAGTTGATATCATCGGAAAGAGTCATGACGACTATTACGACGGCTCAGGCAAGGCTCCGCTGACGTTCCAGTTACATGACTGCTACGGTACGATGGGTACGGCATGAATGACACAGAAACGGTCATAGGTGGCTGGAAGAGCAGTAAAATGCGCACAGAGTATCTGCCGTCCATTCTGGCGCTTATGCCGGAAAGCGTTAAAAACGGCATCCGGGAGGCGGCAAGAAGAACGCAGCAACAGCATCTTCTATTGTAACCTCGGCGGACAAACTGTTTCTGCTCTCGGAAATTGAGATTTTCGGCAGCCGGGTCGTATCCGCTGCAGGCGAGGGAACGCAGTACAGCTATTATGCGAATGGTAATATGTCTGGCGGAGAAAAGGTGAAGACGATGAACGGTGCCGCTGTAACGTGGTGGCAGCGGTCACAGAACTTTGCAAGCGCAGGCGGCTTCGGCTTTGTCGGACAGCAGGGCGGCACAAACGGCGGCGATATTACAAATCTGTACGGCGTGAGTTTCGCATTCTGCTTTTAAGGAGGAGACGCATGGAATATCTGAAAGCAAACGGAACAGAGATTCCCGCACAGGTCTGCGGAAAGCAGATCGACCGCGACTGGGACGGCCGCGCGTCCAGAACGGTGACGCTCACCATGGCGTATGCGCAGGCTGCGCAGCTGTTTGTGGACGGACTGAACTGGGCCATTGTGCGGCGCGGGGATGACGCGGATGGAACAGACCGTGCAGGAGCAGGACTGCTCCGACTACTGTGTTGCAGGGCCGATTACAGACAACCGGGATGGGACGCTCACGGTTAAAATGGGCCAAATATACACAGCTGGAGAAAGCGCTGCAGGAACTGGAGGAAGCACTGACATGACGAGACTGGAGCGGGAAATGCTCGCGCGGATCAAAGAGCGGCTGGCTGGGCTGGATCCCGCTGCGGCTGAAAAACTCGCGGCGCTTATGCCGGTGCTTGCGCGCTTCGCGCAAAGTTATGAAGCGCTCGGTGCGGCGGCAAAAAGAACCATCGGGACGCTTCTGCCGGAGTTAGCTGCGCTGCTTGCGGCAGCGGAAGGAGCGATGCGATGAATGCAGAGCAGGCAGGTGCGTTTTTCGTGCTTGTGAGTGTGTGCAGCGGACTCGGCTCCATTTTGAGTCTGCTGCTGCTTCTGGCAAAGCCGATGCGGGAACGGCTGTTTGGCCTCAGCGCCATCCGCGATGGGCAGAAATGTATGCTGCGCGCGGACATGCTGGCGACATATTATAAACACAGAGAGAAAAGACCATCCGGCAGTATGAATATGAGAATTCCTCTATGAGTATAAGGCCTACAAGCGCTGCGCGGCAATTCATTCATCGAGCGCATTGCCCGTGAGGTCGCCGGATGGGAGATCGTGACATGAGCAACCGCAGGCAATTTGAGCTTCGGGCAGGTATGGAACAGTTTTTGAAGCGCATTGAAAATCTGCTGACGGTCAAGTCGATCGTGACGCTGGCGCTGACGGCAGTTTTCGCCTGTCAGGCAATCAAGGGTGAAGTCAGCCAGGACTTTATGATGATCTACACGACGGTCATCGCCTTTTACTTTGGCACGCAGGCGCAAAAGCTGCAGAGCGGCGCGGGTGTACAAAGCATGACGACGGCGCATCCGAGTAATTACACCAGAGGACGGACGCAGCGCATCGAATTTCTCGTTCTGCACTACACGGCCGGGCACAATGACTCCGCCGCGGGGAATCTCCGATATTTTGCGTCCCCGCGCGGAGCCTCGGCCCACTATTTTGTTGACCGGGACGGCTGGCGGCAGTCGGTGGACGACGGCGATACGGCCTGGGCGGTCGGCACGGCTGGCGTCTACCGGCAGAAGCATCCGCGCTGCCACAACGGCAACTCGATCTCCATCGAGATGTGCTGCCGGTATGAACGCGGGCGGTACTGGCTGGAGGATGTGGTCGTGGCGAACGCGGCGCTGCTGACAAGAAAGCTGATGCGCAAATACGGCATTCCGATCGAAAACGTGCTGCGGCATTATGACGTGGTCAGCAAGCGGTGCCCCGCGATGTGGGTGGACGATGAGAACGCGTGGTTCCGGTTCAAACGGCAGGTCATGGAGGTGATGGAACCAGGAGGTGCGCGCGGGCAAAATTACGCCGCTCGGCGTGGTCTATATCGGCGGCGTTCTGTTTATGACAGCCTGCGCGGCGACAGGCGCATTCATCGAGTCCAGCCGGGCGCTGTTCCTGTTTTTTGTCGGCGGTATCTGCTTTTCTGCGAGCGATAATATGCTGGTTGTGCTCTCCTTCGGGAAGAATGACAGTCCCTACCGCAATGCGGTTTTGCATGTGCTGTACTACATGGCGCAGATCTTTATCGCATTGACGATTCAGTTCGCATAAGCTGCCCGGCAAGGCGGCACAGCGGGCCTCAACAAAAAATCGGGCGCAGCCGGAATGCGGCTGCGCCCTGTTTTTATGCGTCCAGTGCGGACATCACATTGTTCCAGACACCCGGGAAAGTGCAGTACTCGATCAGGGTCAGTGCGCTGGTGGGATCTTCGCCGGACGACAGCGCAGTCTCAAATGCGGTTTGGTTCTCCAGACGGTAGATCGCGCCTGCGCCCTTTCGGGTCCATGATGTTGAGTGCAATCACGAGCAGCTTCGCCCGCTTCTCTGTCAGGATCTGCTTCGCCCAGCCGTCTTCCGTGCGGGTATAGGCCGTGACCGTCCCGCCGGAGAGCGTGTCGTAGGGGGCGAAGGTGTACGGGTCGGCGGGAGCAGGTTCCTCCTCATCCGGGAAGTGATATTCGTTCAGACCGCCCAGGTCGATACTCGAGACCTCGCCGTCTGTTACGATGATGCGCAGATACAGGTCGCCCGCGCGGTAATAGAACTGCTCCCACCGCGGCTGCGGTCCACCGCGACGCCGTCGGCGGTGTCCAGATTGCAGGGCGCTGCGCGTCGGGATCCATCGCGCACATCGTCTCCCACAAGCGTCAGTGACGCGTCGTGCAGGACGTCTGCACTGCCCGACGTGTTGTAGAACCAGCAGATCTCCTGCAGTCCGTCGCCGCGTTCCACGCGGCCAGCGCCGCGATGGGCAGTCATCCCAGCGCGGCTTCCGCCTGATGTCCGCGGCCTCTTCGATCATGCCGTCGCTCAGGTTTCCGATGCAGCGGAACAGGTCTTTCGTCGTCATACCGCGATCCCCTCCTTCAAAAGCGCGTCCCGCAGTCCCGCACGCAGACGGAACAGCCGGGATTTGACCGTGTTTTCCGTCAGCCCGAACAGGCCGGATAAGCGCCGGACGGAGTCGCCGTAGTAATACCGGCGGACGAACAGCTGCCGGTTCTCGCGCGTCTGCGATTGCAGAAATGCCTCAATCGTCAGCGTGACGGCCTGTGCGTCCAGCCGCGCGTCGACGCGCTCGCCGCCCGGCAGGCAGTCGGCAAGCTCCGAGAGCAGGATCTCCGTCTGCCCGCCGCCGCGCTTCTGCGCGCGGGCCGCCTCCCAGCGCGTAAAGGACAGATTGCGCGTGATACGGCCCAGAAATGCCCGCAGACAGCCGGGCCGCGCGGGCGGAATGGCGTTCCAGGTGTGCAGCCACGTGTCGCTGACGCATTCCTCCGTATCCTCGTGGCTGCGCAGGATGTTGAAGGCGATGGAGCGGCAGTAGCCGCCGTATTTTTTGCCCGTCTCGGCAATGGCCCGCTCCTCGCGGGCAAAGTACAGATCAAGGATCGTTTCGTCTTCCATATCGGACCTCCTCTGGTTCTCCTGCTCATACAGACCGGAAAATTTCGCGCTGGTTGCAGGATTTTGGGTTGATTTTTTCGCCTGCCGTGCTATGCTCACCATGCAAAATGCATGAATTCGTTCATAAAGAACGGGAGGAAAGAGAAAAATGCAAGAGCAATTGCAAAAACTTGCAGTTTCGAAGCAGGAGGTGCTCCACTGCCTCGGCATCGTCGGAGCGGGATTTTTGTATTCGCTGGGGATCAACCTGTTTGTGGTGCCCGCAGGGGCTCTATACGGGCGGAATTATGGGCTTTGCGCAGCTGCTGCGTACCTTATTTCTGCACGTGACCGGGCTGGAGCTGAAGATCGATATCGCGGGCATCATCAACTATGCAATCAACCTTCCGATTTTATGCATCGCGTGGCGGCGGATCGATCACCGCGTGGTGTTCAAGACCCTGCTGTCCGTCACGTCGACGACGGTGTTTCTCTCTCTTGTCCCGCGGACGGGCATTCTGGGCGGCGATAAGCTGGCCGAGTGTCTGATCGGCGGCATGCTCTGCGGCTGCGGCATCGGCATCACGCTCTGGATGGGCGGCACGTCGGGCGGCATGGACGTCATCGGCATGATGCTCCTCAAGCGCGGCTCGCATACCTCCATCGGCCATGTGAATCTGATCTGGAATCTGGCGCTCTACGCCATCTGCGCAGCCGCGTTCAACCTGTCGACGGCGATCTATTCGATCCTCTTCTCGTTCATCTCCACCACGGCGATGGATAAGCTGCACATGCAGAACATCAACGTCGAGGTCACGGTCGTCACGAAGGTCCTCAGCCCCGAGATGGAGCACGAGATCCTCGTTGACCTGCACCGCGGCATCACGCGCTACGAGGGCGTGGGCGAATACACCGGCCAGCCGGTGCACATCTTCTATATCCTCGTCACCAAATACGAAGTATAGCGGAGAGCCATTAACAATTTGATATGGGATTGCAAGTATTTGAAAAAGGTGCTCGCATTATAATCCTCCTCAGTACAAAAAATCTTAGCAAAACAGCCGACCGCCGTCAATGGTCAGATGAACGGCTTCGCCGCCATTGACAGCGTCCGTCTGTTTCGCTTTCTGGCAGACAAGGCGGCGGTTGCCGCCGATTTCCATTTAAGGAAATGGCACTTGCTATTATGAGAAAACGGAGAATAGCAAGCACATCAGGTGTATGTACACTCTGCGATTTCAGACTTGGCAAGCAGGGCACGGAGGTACCACTTTGCATACTTGCCATTATGTTAAAAACATTACTTGGCAAGTAATGCACGTGTGGACAACATCGTGCTTTATGCAAATTTCAGCGTTGCTGCCTTTGCAAAAACTTGTTGGGAAACATCCCAAACCCTTTAACGATTTTTTTCAAAATCGGCTACGCTCCTGCGGAGCTGAACATCACTCTATCTTGGAAAGTGAAGTAAGGATTTTTCGGATTCCCTCATAGATTTCTTTTCCTGGTTCTTTTTGATTTCCTCAATATCTGTTTCGTAAATATTGCCGGTGGAATTGACACGCTTGGCAATTTGGTTTTCGCTGTTGGAGATGCTTTTCATTCTGAGTGTCAGCTCACGGAGTTCGGGCATATCCACTTCACAACGTATCCGTCGATTACCATTTTGCGGATATAGGCACTCATGTTTTCAATGCCAGCATGCTCCATTTTCTTTTTATCAGAGCTTGCTCTTTTTTCATCTACAAAGAACTTTACCTGTATCGGTCGTTTGCGATTTCTGTTATCTGGCATAGGTGTTTCCCTCACTCATAACTGACAAAATCCTTTTCAACCAACTCATAATCGACCGATGATTGAAGCTGACCAAGCTGATCTTTCCAAGAATCAATATTGGTTCTCACCTTGCGGAAACCAAGTGATTCGTAAACGTGCTGCGCTCTTGTGTTCGTCAAGTTCGTATCGAGGATGATTTCGGCATAGCCGTTTCTGAAGAGCCAACGGATCAGCATACTCAAAACCTTTCTGCCAACACCACGGTTCTGACAATCGGTTTCGCAGATCTTAATGCCAATTTCTGCAACACCGTCCGCTATGTTACGGTAATTGCACTCACCGATCAGACGGTCGCTTTCCTCAATGACCATGCAACCGTTGCCAAATCTTTTCAATAATTTCTTCCTCGGTTGTTCCCAAGCCGTTGGGAAAGCCTGCGTGTGCCATCACAGCACCATCATTCCACCAAGCGGCAAGCTGCTTCGCATCGGTAACCTCGGCTTGGCGGATTGTTAGGTTTTCATATTGATTTTGGTCATTTTTTTCTCCCATGAACAGCAAGTGATTGGTCATACCAAGCAGTTCCGGCTTTTCGCAGATGTATTTATTCCTCACGCTTTCTCATATAAATTGATTTGCCATGTAAGACAAATCGCTCATTTTCTTGATAAATCGCTTACCCTCATCGTTTTGAAGCATGAAAGAAACGCCGCCTGCCATACCAAAAAGTTCAAACTGATTCAGCGTTTCCACATCCATTCCGAGGAACATCGTATTCCAAACGCTCAGCAAACGCCATGTGATACTACAATGATACATTCATCATTACTTGCCATTATCTCGTCAAAAAAGAGGTTTTAAGCGATTCCATTCGTCTCTGTCTACTTCCTCAGCATCAGAAAACATC